>Ga0214472_10002950_pt1 | contig 18104 bp, 10 predicted proteins | sample RVTome_6_FD_207662 | JGI IMG/M metagenome (GOLD analysis project Ga0214472, IMG submission 207662) | Soil microbial communities from uranium-contaminated site in the Upper Colorado River Basin, Wyoming, United States - RVT140D175 | ecosystem: Environmental > Terrestrial > Soil > Contaminated >...
CATCGCGACCCCCTAATGATGCTGCCTATCAAACGAAGACGCCCGCTGAACGCCCACACGAAACATGAAAAAGAATATTGTGCAACCGGCATGTTATCAGATCAGAACGATGCTTGTCAATATCTCGTTCCCCAGGCGAGAGAGTCCGGAAATAACACAATGACCGAACGCCTAGGTGATTCATTCTCACCCCCCACGCATGGTACATGCCGCACCCCTGTCGCGCACTCAAGGGTCTACGGAGTCTCACCGAAAGTAATGAATGGGCGTTTCACGATCATGGTGCGCTTCTGTCACATTCTGAACCAGCTTTGGGTGCTTGTGACGCGGGAACAGAGCGCGAGAGCACTGAAGCCCGAAATTTTTCCAGTTGCGGGGTCGTGTGGCGTGCTCGGATCAGAGGCGCCACTTTCGCGAAGTTTGTATATTGGCAAAGCAACGAGAACCAAGCAGTTACGGCGCGCTGGTGCGTAAGATGCGACCACTTCCACCGCCAACGGTACGGCGTCCGGAACAGGATCTGGACAGCCTCCTTGAGGGATACGCGCAGACACAGCAGAATTCCAATACTCCACCCAGTGGCAAGGCTGACGCCATTCAGGCCCTACGCGAAACGACCATCAACGTACTCATCCCCGTCTTCGTCGAACTTGTCGAGAAATACTCGAACTCGGGAATGTCCCTGCAGATGGACGCCTCCAATTTCCTTGAGGGGGGAAGGGACATCAAGTTTGAGTTTGGCATGGGGGAGTATCGAATCAACCTGCACGGAACCGTCACTACCGAAGCGATCGCGTTCCACGAAACGCGCCATAGCCCCGACGTTCACGGAGAGTTGGTTAGTGGACCGATGCTTCGGTTGCGCGGCCTTAGCAGCGACACCTTCCGCGACTTTGTGTGCGAGCGTCTGGCCACGCTCATCCGATCCGCCCTACGCAAGTACTAAGCCGATTCGTCAGGGGCGGAAACGCTTGCCGGATTCTACGCCTTCGCGACGCGGGGCGCCGCGCGTTTCGATTTCCTTCTGCCGAAATTCATCCATGCCAGGCGGTTGCGGAAATGCCCGTGTTACAGCCCAAGGGGGCTGCTGAATTTCGCAGAGCCGCTCGAAGTAAGGATAAAGGTGGTCGAACACCATTTGTCGCTGCTCCAGCGGCAGGTGTTTCCAAACCATAGCCTTGAACAACGGCGCGACGCGCTGATGCTTCAAATAGGCTTCGATCTCGTCACGAAGTACGATGCGAAACGGTTGCATTTTTCTCCGTTCGTTGATATCAGCCTCGGTATCGATCATCCAATACTCATAAGACAATCGTGCTCGCGTCAGTGAACCGATTGCCTTCTTCCCCAACCCCAACGAAAACTCCTTCAGAGATCGCTGTATCAAACTTCGAACAAACGCACCGGCCGCTCGATAAGTCTGCAACTGACTGAGTACGTCGCCCATGACATACTCGTCGAGTGTTTGCAGGTATTGTTCTTGCACCGACCCATCGGGATGCGGATTGTGATCGCGGAGCCAAGCGTAAAACGAAGTCGCCAACTCCATGTTTTCGTTTCCCCCTTCCAAGTAGAGCAATTGTATCCAGTGGGACATGTTGGTCACGAAACCGGCCATATAGACGGGCCCGGGCGTGCCCTCCTTGAAACGGGGATCGTTGCCGAAATGCTCTTTTCCCAGCCGTAAGTACTCCTTGTACAAAAACGGGATGTAGCGTGTGTCGGGTGTCAACTCGATATAGGACACGAAGGGGTCATCGAAGTTAGGCCACAGCGTGATCCGCCCCTTCAAAACCATGTTCTGCAAGGAGTAGAAAACGAAGCGGGCGTTGTTACGCTGATCGAAGAGATTCAAGTTCTGATGGCCACGGCTCACGCGGTCACCCATGTCCGCCCAATACAACGAGTGTGCAAAAGCATTACGCCAATCCAGGGGACCGTAGCGTTGCATCAACTCAAACATGACGATCGGATCAAGGCGGTATTGGGTTCTCAAGACGTTCGATCGAATCGCAGCGAGGAGACGCTGCAGTAGATCCTCTTGCTCTGGATCGTTCACGACGGCCAGTTGGCGTTGCAGCACCGCGTCTTCTTCCGCAGTTTCAGCCTGCAACTGCGACATTTTCAATTCCGGGCGAAGGTGGCGGGCTACGAACTCCAAGAGGGATTGATCGGGAAATAAACCGACGGCCTTTAAGCGACCCGCGAGCGACGCCACGTCCGACCCTTCTTCCAGGAGTCGATCAAAATCCCGCGGCGCGTCCACGATCTTGCGAAACCACGCGAAGTATTCCGCGTCCGTCAACACAACGGGTGGCGGCCCCAAGACACTTTCCATTTCCGTCGCCAGCGCCCGTTTGTAATTAAGATGCTCGTCGTCGAGAAAGTCGCCGATCTTGTGCCAGTAGATCCAAGACAACTCTTTGTACAACGTAACGGACTTGGGATTGTACTGAATGCCTTTGTCGCGCAGGATTCGGATCCCGTTCTGAACCCACTGCCATCGGGCTTCCGACGAGTATTGCGAAACCGAAATGTTGTAGGCCATGTTCCAGGCCGCGTTGGCCCAAACCGTGGGAAAGCGAGGTGCCAGGGCGCAGACCATTTCGTGGAGTTGCAAAGCTTCGTAGGTCTTCCCCTCCTCCTTCAGACGTTCCGCACGCATGGATGCCCAATCGATTGCCAGGGCGCGAAATGTCCCCAATTTTCCCAGCAACGCCAGCTCGGGCGGCAAATTCTTGATGGTGTCCGGGTCGATGACAAGCTGCTTTTCCAATCGCATGCGATTGATCGGGCGCGCCAGGAAGGCAGCACCGACCAGCGACATCAGGGCGATCGCTACGGCCAGAATCTGCACGGACCGCTCGCGCCGCATGGCCGTCTGTCGAGCGGCGAGCTGACCGCGCATGGAAAAGTTGTCGAGTTCGGCCATGATTTAATTCGCCGGCGCGCTTTGATCCTGCCCCAACATTACACCGAGACCTCTGCCACCTCGCGGCGGTGGAAGAGAAGCATCGCCGAGCCAAGCACGAGCGCCGTCTTCACCAATACCAACCAAAACACACCTTGCAGCACCCAGACCAAACCCACATTTCGCCCATTGACGAATGACTCAATCGCGTCATATCGTCCGAAATCCGGTATGACCCAGTGAACGGTGTGATACAGGTGCATCACAAGCTGGATGAAGAATTCCCGGGGCGATGTGAACATGCCCGCCTGATCAGCCGAGGCGAAATCGCACGACTCCAAAATAAATGATCGCGTTCCGGCAAGCACATAGATCGTGAACGAGGCCAGACAAGCAACGGGGAAAGAGAAAACCGTAGTCAACAGAAGGGCTACCGCGGCTAAGAACATCAACTTACAGAGCATCAGGACCAGTAGCCGGACCAGATTCCATTCAAACGAACCCACCACGAACAATAACTCAAGATCGTTGGATTTACGAAACTCGATCACGTTGTTGTATTGCGGCTCATCTTTGAAGGGATTCTCGTTGGAAAAAAAAACCGTCAGGGTGTTGTCTTCGGCCACCGCGTCGGCGGGTATGCGCACACCGTGGAATCGACCGACAACATGCCGCACGGGAATCCTGTAGACCGGCGTACCCTTTGCGGCATCACCGGCCATCCATAGACCACGGAAGACTTCGTCTGGAGGGTATCGGGTCACCTCCGTCTTGTATCGGATCTGCACTTCTTTACCGGTTGAACGATCGCAGAGGACGTTCTCAAACTCGAACACCCGCTTCTCACTCGGACCCACAACGCGCCACCGCGCCTCGTATTTTTTGGTTAATCGTGCGGTCTCGGATCGCGCCGTAATCTCCGGCGTGTTTTCGTAGAGCCCTTCTTCCAAGTTGCGTTCGTATTCTTGCTTCGCGGGCCTGAGGAAATCGGGTGGTTGATACGGCAATGCGTGCCTCGCGACCAGCACTTCCTTATCAAGCGACGCTTGATCGAACACTTCGTCGATCGGCGGATGCGTATTCTTGATGTAATGAACCATAACGTAGATGGTCAACCCCGAGCCAAACAGGAACGAGGTATTCAACACGGTAATCCCCACCCACTTCCCCGCGACATATTGCCAGCGCGGCAGCGGTTTCGTCATGAGCAGGAAAATCTGTCGCCCCACAAGTTCATCCGCTAGGGATCGCGACATGAATATAGTCAACAGAGAAAGCAGGAAGCCCGTGGCCGTGAGCCCGTACTGCATGAAACTTTGAACGGCCCCCGTCAACGAGCTGTCACCTTGAATCGAAAACGGCAAGCCCAACACGACGAGTACAATAAACCCCACAAAGACCAGCGCCAACTTCATGCGCAGCCCCTCGGCGATCATCTGTCGAGCCACCGCCCAGATTTTACTCACGACTCAGTCTCGCTATCCCCTTCGCCGTCTCTACCGCCGTCCAGCAAGCGCTCGATCACGCCGGCGTCCGCGCTGCGCGGACGTGCGGTTTCGGTGGATGACGGTTCGCTCGATTCCGCACGATGGGGCTGAACCTCCGTAACTTCCATCTCCTCTTTCTCTTCGGCCGCCCCTCCCATCAAGTCATTGATGAGCTGGCGGGTGCGCTCCTGATCCGACTTATCGTTCACAAGCGTCTCGACCGCAGCGGGTTCCACCTTGACCGAAGAGGCCATGACAAGTGACTCCACTACGTCATGGGTGATGGATTCCGTCGGCTGCTGAAGGAATTCTGGAATCTCGCCCCCGCCTCGCGCACCTGACGTTTGAATATTCTTCGCCTGCGCTTCTTCGACAATACGCAAGAAGAAATCCTCCAAACTGACACGTGGGTTCGTGACGTCGAGGATGTCTTTTCTTTCCAACCGCTGGACCAGCTCCCTAATCTGAGCGATCGTCCGGTCCTCGAGAGCGGGTGCGTTAATCTGCGTGGTATCCGTTTTTCGGAGCAGGTCCGAAATGTCACCGGCGGCTTGTTGCTGACCACCGTATAAAATGGTGACGCGGTCGCACACGTCCTCAACGTCGGCGAGGATATGGCTGGATAGGAGAATCGTCTTACCCTTCCGACCGAGATCACGAATGACGTCCTTGATCTGACGCGCACCGATCGGATCGAGACCCGACGTGGGCTCATCGAGAATGAGAAATTCGGGATCGTTGATCAGCGCCTGCGCCAGCCCGATTCGACGTGCCATGCCCTTGCTGTATTCCCCGACGCGACGCTTGGCCTCATGCCGAAGACCAACCATATCCAGCAGTCGGTCGGTTCGTTCACGCCGAACGGAACTCGGCAGCCGAAACAAGCGACCATAGTAGTCCAGCGTTTCGTGGGCCACGAGGAATCGATAGAGGTAGGATTCTTCCGGTAAGAACCCGATACGCCCCTTGACGGCTACGTCGGAGGGTGGCTTACCGAAGACGGATATACGACCGCGCGTCGGATAGAGCAAACCGAGCAGCATCTTAATCGTTGTTGTCTTACCCGATCCATTCGGGCCGAGCAGACCAAAAACCTCGCCCGGCCTGATCTCCAACGAAAGATCCTTAACAGCCTCCACGTGGGGCCGACGCCAGAAATCCTTGAAGGTCTTGCAAAGTTCAGCCGTCTGAACGATCGGTACGGTCTGCATAAGGATCACCCATTGCAAAGCGCGGTCGACGTGCGCACAGACGATTGCTTCAATGAACGGTCACGCATTTAGTCATGCTCCGGACCAACGGGAATCACTTTCGCCTTACGCAACAATTTCGCTTCGTTGAACTGTTCCTTCTGCAATTGCTGCGCCTCTCGCAGCCGGGTTTCTTTCGGATCCAGCGGAATCTGCAAGCGAAATTCCATCAACCCAGACGGCCTATAGAACTTGGTGACACCAGGACTGGCAAAGATCTCTTGCCGCGTTTGCTCCCACAAACGATTGATCAACACCAATGGGTTGCGTTTGTATTCCGGTAGCAACATGCGATACCTTTCGACTTCGTTTCGAATGCGGGACACGACGCCCGCACGATAGGCGCCGGCCTTTTTAAGACGCCTGCCCGCCTCGCCTTCAACCTCTTCGTCTAGCATGCGATTGAGTTCGGTCCTTAATTCGTCCAGTGTCGCTCCCTGCGCACCGCCCGCGTCGATCTGATCCAACAATTCCACGAATCGCGGAAAGACGACGCCCGCCGCTTCGCTGAGGACTTGGGTCCTTTGCTTTTCGGAGTCGCGGATCATTTTCTGCTTTGTATTTTCGGCACGCTGGGTAAAGTCGAAAGCACTGCGAACTTGCAGGGGGGGGGTCAACTCGAACATTTCCACAACCGTCACGGCGATTCCGCTGCCCAACGAATCGAGTCGACGATTGAGGCGGCGCCGCATCTCGCTCTGCACGGTGTCCACTTTTGTTCGCGTGATCTCCTCGGCCGTCATCTCACTGGCAACCTGAATACCTATCGTCTCGACCAGTGATAGGATCAAAGACTCCGCTGCCTCAACCTTGTCACCAAGAATGGTTGTTGCATAGCTAACGACGTCGTCAATCTTATAAGTAATTTTCCATTGAACATGCACGAGACCCGCATCGGCGGTGAGCAACGCGCCATCAAACACGGGGTGCAAACCCTGCCCCGGCGATCGGGCAAGGAACGAAAGCGGCTTGCCCACCTCGGTTCCGTGACGCCGAAACGTATGGCTTGCCACGCGTAGATCATTGCTCTTTCGTGTGGGCAGCGGAACAATTTCGTCGATCGGATAGGGGAAGGCCCAGGCAAGCCCCGCCTCATGAACGCCGGGGAGCAATCGCCCCAGCCGCAGGACGAGCGCCTGCTCGTGGCTGCCGATGCTCCGGACGTTGGATACCATATACAATACCACGAGCACCATCATGATGCCCTTCAGCACGCTAAAGCTCGAGCGCAACGCATTCGCAAGCGACTCGCCCGCGGCATCAAGCGGCTCTTCGACGGCGTCGAGATTGCGGTACGCGTGTTGATCGAGATTCGTATCGTTTTCGGCCATCACCATCTAGTTCCCAGATCGCCGGGGTACCGTACCCGCTTGTTGTGCCGCGTTGCCCGAATTCAAACCACCCTCAATCGGAATCCGCGCTCGAGCCTTTTCATCAAAAACATCCCAGGGCGATTCACCCGAGTCAATAATAATGGTCGACCGTTCACTCAGAGCCGTTGCCATGGTGCGTAATTTGTCCAGGAAGATGCGCAGTTCGGGATACTCATCGAATTCTTTATAGTATTCGCTCACCACCCGCTCCGCATCGGTGTGGATCTCCGCGATCTTGGTTCGCACCTCAGCCATGATCCGATCTTCCACCGCTCGGGCATTTGCAAGAATATCGTTGGCCCGAGCCTCGCCTTCGGCGACATGCCGGGCGGCCTTGGCCTCTTCGTGCGAGCGCATGCTCTCGAAGACCGCCGTCGTGACCGCTTCGGGCAGACCCAGCTTCTTGATGCCGAAGTCTGTGACCTCTATCCCGTAGTCCTTCAGCGCATCACGCGCCACGATTTCCATCATTTCGCGCTCGATTTTGCGTATGTCTCGCTTTTCCGGATCCGTGGAAACGAAGTCGCTGAAGGTGTGTTTTCCGGTGACGGCGTGCTTGGTGTTCACGATTGTGGTGCGCAGCTTCTTTTCTCCATCTTCTTCCCCGCCGGGGAAGTTCGTGTGAAACGTTGCGGGGTCTTTAATGCGCCAGAGCGTGAAGGTGGTAATCAGCAGGTTCTTACCATCAATCGTCCGGGTTTCTTCCGTCCGATCTTCGAGAATGCGCATCCGTTTGTCATAAGTGACGACGTTCTGAATCAGCGGCCATTTGAACTTCAAACCCGGTTCGGTAATCGCCGCCTTGTCGGGCTGCCCCCAAGTTTTCTTGATGGCCACCTCCGTATAGCGCACCTGGAAAGTACACATGTACAGGATCAGTACGAGGGCCAGAAAGACCGCCGACAGTTTCGTGCCCAAATTTTTCATCGTTCGCTGACTCCCTACGGTATCATGGAAGGCGCTTCTTACGCTCTTCCTGAACGCCCTCGGATAGAACTTCATCGAGTCCGGCCGCCTTGGCGGTATCATATTCGATAACTACGTTGGACCGATCCCCCACGATCAAGTACTTTCGCGTGTCCTGCAACTGCTCATAATTGTCTAACCATTTGCGGTGTTTATACAACAGAGGCGCCGCCGTGTAGGCCGCGACCTGAGTACCGAATGTCAGAGATTTGGCAGCCGCTCGACTCATTTCCACGCTGGCATTGGCCCGGGCATCGGCAATCATCGCCGCCGCCTCGCCGCTGATCGGCGCATCCCCCATCTTTGCGTCCCCGGCGAGCAAAGCCTCAACACGTTCCTCGGCGGCGGCGTAGGCCTTGGAATCCGAGGAAAGCGCATCCCGTACGCGAATCGCCTCATCAAGCTCAAACGCACGCTGCTGAGTTCCTGCCAGGCTGGTCAAGATTCTGACTGCCTCACCTTGGGCGGCGTTGATGATGGCCTTCATACTGGTCCGCGCGGAAACCACCGCCTGAAACGAGGCCGCAACATTGTCTTTGGCGGGCGGGTGCGCCCCGCGTATTCCGCAGAACACAACTTCAATGCCCGAATCCAACTCGTCGAGTCGATCCTGCAGCTTCCCACGCAGCTTCTCGTTGAACGCCTCCCGCCCCGGACCGATCAACTCGTCGATATCTACGCTGGCCGCGTAGTCCGACAAGTACTGGTAGGCGATCACCTCCATCAACTTCACCGGATCATCGTAGGTGTATAAATAACGAAGAAGATCCTTGACACGGTACTCAATGGGAACCGAAACCATGAGCAGGCTCACCGCGACACTTTCCGATACGGGCGCCCTCCCACGCTGCATCCCAGTGAATCCCCCGCCGCGATTCATTCCTTCCAACTTTGGCGAGGCCACCAGCAGCATCATTTCGGAAACGAACTCGTGCGGCTCGGTCCAGAGAATCGCTTCGTGCTCATGGGCGTGATCGTCGTCACCCGGCTCACCGATTACGAGCTCGCCGATCCGCTTGACCGGCACACGGTGGACAATATCGATCGGAAAGGGCCACTTAAAATGTAGGCCCGGATCGAGCACTGAATCTTCAACCGCGTTCAGCCGACCGAAACGCTCAATCACAACCTGCTCATCGGCATCGACAATCACAACGCTGGTCAGCAGTGCGATGACTGCCACGCCGAGCCCGGTGATGGGCAGCAACCAGCGCTGTAACAGTTGATAGAACCACGTTGAGCTTACCTGAAACCCGAATTGGTAATTAAAGGCTTCGGCGATCGACTTGGCCATGCCGCCCGGCTCACTAATCAAACCGAGCAGCCGACTGTCGAACGCGGGACGCGGGAATTCACCCGGCGACCTCGGACGATACATGTCCAAGACCAAGTTCACCGCCATTTCAAAGCCCAAAACGATCAGGACGACGCGGATCAAATACGCTATCGTTGGTTCCGCCCATGCATAGGTTTCGGTTGCCATCAGCGAAAAGGCAACAAGAACGGACGCCATCGCCGCGCCGACCAGAAAGACGGCTCCGGCCCGCAATAGACGCCATCCGGGCAGGCGGGCTAGTGCCAATACCGAGCGTGCAAACAGGAAACATACGAATGCAACACCAATGACAAACGCCATCATCAGCATTGGCTCTGAAGTTGGCTTCAGCACGGTCGGATCGAAGGCTTCTTCTAAAGTCCAATTCCAGCCCACGAAGTGACCCAGCAGCAGGATCAGCGACACAACGACCGTACATCCCGGAAGAAGCCAACGAATCATCCACGTCAACCGGTTCTGTTCGAGCAACAACGACTCGTTATCCACCTCGAACAGAGCTTGTGTGTTTCCGGCGTCTTGCGCGCGTTTGATTTCCTTAGTCTCAAGCGCTTCCAAGCCCACTCGGCGAATCTGGCTGAGCACCAGATACATCACGAACCAGATAGGGATTCCGGGGAACAGGAATCGCGCGAGGGTGGCGCCAAGTTGGGAATCTTGCCAGAGCGCAAGCCCCAAAAGAAGTACGAAAGCGGCACTTTGAAGGAAGAACCCGGCCAACGCCAAGTGTTGGGCGCGACGGTCTCCGGCCATGGCTGTCTTGGTCATGTCCCGTATCTACCTATAGCATTCTCGTTTGTTGCGTAGGGGCGGTTTTCCAAATACATCAGAACCAATCGCCACTGGCATCACCACAGTAACAACCCTGCTCCGTTGTCGCTGTTGATAACTGAAGGCGAACCGGATCGCCTGGAAGAACGTACGTTACTACTGATCGCCGATACCCTGAACTTGTAGCAACGCGGCGGAGAGCTTACAGTCAACCGACGTTGGATGCCAATGGCCCCCAACAGCGGGTCGTATTGCCCAAAAATTGCCCCGATACTACCCTGGTCTCCATACGATGAGTTAAATGTTTCAACGCTTATACACAGTCGCGCTCAACACCCTCGTGGAAACCATCCGGCAGCCGCTATATGGGGTGATTCTGCTGGCGACGACCATCCTACTGGTCCTCAACGTTTCACTCGCCGGATTCACCCTCGATGATGACGACAAGCTGCTTTACGATCTTGGACTCTCTACGCTCCTGCTCAGCGGTTTGTTCTTATCCGCCTTCAGTGCGTCCGGGGTGCTGAGCCGCGAAATCGAGAACAAGACCGTCCTAACAGTTATCTCCAAGCCCGTGAGCCGCCCGCTTTTCATCTTGGGCAAGTTCCTGGGCCTGCTGGGAGCCATTTGCATCGCATATTACCTCTCTACCCTGGTTTTCATCCTGACGGTTCGCCATGGCGTGATGGAGAACAGCTCCGACCCCTGGGACGCTCCGGTGCTCACCTTAGGGCTGGGGAGCATTCTCATCGCTTTTACCATTGCTACGGCCCGGAATTATCTGCGGGGGAGCGACTTTCCCACCACCGTAATTGCCATCACCACGCCGTTGCTCACCGTTTCCGTCGTGCTGATCGGGTTTTTCGATGAGCACTGGGACCGCATCCCGTTCGCGAGCAACTTCATTGGAGGGCAAATCGTCGTTGCAGCTTACTTGGTCATGTTGGCCGTGATCATCACCGCCACGGTCGCGCTGGCGGCGTCGACTCGATTCGGACAGATCATGACGCTCATGATCTGCGCGGCCGTGCTGGGGCTGGGGATCATTTCGGATTACGCGTTCGGCCAGCATGTCGATTCTTCTTGGGCTGCGACACTGGCCTACGGTCTCGTCCCGAACATCGGACCATTTTGGATCATCGACGGTTTGCAGGCGGGCACCGTCGCGACCGCTGTCGGCCCGGTGTATGCGGCCTATGTAACCGGTTACGCCGCATTGGTGTCACTTGGAATTCTGGCTATTGCCGTGTTCACCTTCCAAAAGCGTGAAGTGGGTTGACGCCGGCGACGGCTCATGCACCGGAATGATGCAATACGTCCGCCATCGAAAAGAGCCCCGCTGGTCGTCCAACGATCCACTGCGCGGCGCGCAGAGCGCCGGCGGCGAACGCTTCGCGTGAATGGGCCGTATGCCGAATTGTCACCGTTTCCCCCGGCCCGCTGAAGTGAATCTCGTGTTGCCCTACGACCTCGCCTAAACGCACTGAATGAACGCCAATTTGCCCGGCAGGTCGCGGCCCCACATTACCGGCGCGACCGAACACGACTTCAATCGGAACGGTTGCGCCTACGCCCAGTTCATCAAGCATCGCAAGAGCCGTTCCACTGGGCGCGTCCACTTTGTGCCGATGATGTGACTCGACAATCTCCACGTCATACGCGTCACCAAGCTCCGCCTTGACTCGACCGAGCAGTCCCAGGACGGCTTGAATACCCACGCTAAAATTGCTTGCCTTCAGGATGGGGCATTCGCTTGCGGCGAGCTTAATTTCAGTGAGCTGAGCATCTGTATGCCCGGTTGATCCGATGACCATCGGAACGGCACGCCCCTTGCATATCTCGAGCCACTGGCTTGTCGCTTCCGCGATGGAAAAATCGATCAACACATCACACTCATCCTCAAGCGTGGTCGTGATTAACAAGTCTTTACTGCCGACCGAAAGACGCTTTCCTACCATCGGGCACCCCGACTTGGTGATGGCAGCGACAACGTCAAAACGATCGTCACACGCCGCCAGTTCGAGCACGCAATGCCCCATTCGTCCCGCCGCACCAACGATCGCTAGTCTAATCATCAGGAATACCTCCGACGATCATGATTCGAGTAGCCTGGAAATAGCGTCAATATCCGCCGCTACACGCACGGGTGGGTTCGCACCGTCCCGCTTCGATGAGCCGCCCATATGGTACTCAACGGTCACGTTCGGGTCCTTCAGGCTATGCCCAGTGAGAATACATACCACGCGCTCCGAGGGCGAGATTACGTGCTCGTCCAGCAGCAGACGCAACCCGGCTACCGAAGCAGCACTGGCCGGCTCACAACCGGCTCCGCATCGCCCAACCAGCGCCTTGGCGTCGAGTATCAGTTCATCCGACACCTGCCGGACGACGCCATCCATGCCTTCGAGACTGCGCAACGCTTTGTACAGATTCACGGGGCGGCCAATTTCGATCGCACTGGCCACCGTGTGCGCCTGCCGCCCCTCGGCATTCATCCGATCGAAGTAGGCATCAATCCGCACGCGATTCGGCTTACCTTCGTTGAACCGAACGCCCTCCGTCTCGTATAACTCATAGAGCGCATTGGCCCCCTCCGCGTTGATCACCGCCAGGCGTGGCAAACGATCGATCAGGCCAAGCTCACGAAGTTCCATAAACGCCTTGCCGAACGCACTGCTGTTGCCGAGGTTTCCGCCGGGAACGATAATCCAATCCGGCACCTCCCAGTTCAACCCTTCCAACACACGATACATGATCGACTTCTGCCCTTCGAGTCGAAAGGGATTCACCGAATTCATTAAATACAATCCCAATCGGTCTGCCGATTGTTGTACCAAGCGCATGCAATCGTCGAAATCGCCGTCGATCTGGAGGGTCTTGGCCCCGAACTCCAGCGCTTGGGCGAGCTTGCCGTATGCGATCTTCCCGCCTCCTATGAACACGACACCCGTCATCGGAGTACCATCGCGTAGCCTGGTGCCCTCGGCATACAACGCCAGGGACGCACTGGTATTGCCGGTGGATGCACAGGCCACGCGCCGTCGATTCAGGAGGCGGGCCATCGTGAATGCGGCGGCCATACCGTTGTCTTTGAAACTGCCGCTCGGATTGAACCCCTCATATTGCAGAAACACCCGGCCCTTTTCCATCCCGACGACCTCCGCGAGCGCGTCGGCCTCTTGATGACTCGTTCGACCCTCGCCCATGGTGACGAGATCGTGATCGGCTGCGAACGGAAGGAGTTCACGGAACCGCCAGACGCCGCTGAAGTCCAAACCGCGTCCGCCGCGCCGCCCCTCGAAGAATGTCAGTGCCTTCGGGACGTCATATTTAGACCAATCGTAACGCACGTCGATCAGCGCGCCACACGCGCGACAGGCAAACAACTCCTCGTCGAGCGCATACGTCGCCCTACAGGCCGGCATCATACATTGCTGGAATGCCCGATCGTTCATAGACGGCATATTCGCCTCAACGCCCTATCATGGCAACCTGGTTTCGCGGGCACCACGAAGAGCATCAGGGTGTATCGCCATGTTGCATTTGCCATTTGGCGAAGTCTTTCAGGTCGACGTGGCCGTCGCCTTGAAAATCCGCGAACGTACATGCGGGATGGGCCTCAACGGCCGGTCCGGACACGCACTGCGCTGCGGCGACGTAATCGTCGGCGTCAACATCGCCATCTCCGTCGAAATCCGCACCCGAAGGGCGTGAAACGCGAACCACACGGAACCCGAAGTCCGGCCGGGTATAAGCAGGGCGCGTAAACGTTCGAACATTCGTGCGCAATTCCGGCGCGTCAGACTCGAAAGACCAACTTCCGCCGCGAATCTCCCGAAAATCGAGGCTGTCCGGGCTGGTGTTGTGGCGCCCTTGCAACCACTGCAATACATTGCCGACCATGTCAAACAGACCGAATCCGTTTTCGTTCGCTTCGGTTTGGAACAACGGGGCTTTAAGATATCCGTCATAATACCCCACCGGCGTCGTTCCGTTGTCGAAGGGGTCCGTGCTGTCCAGATAATTCGCATCGGCCTCGGTAAGCTGATTGCGGCCAAATCCATAGGTCGTGTTGGTGCGCAGCGTGGCATTCCACGCAGCCGCCTTATACCACTCGTTGAATTCGTCAGCCGTGTCGGAATTCACGTTCGCATTGTTGTATCCCTGATCCATGGGAAGACGATAGCACCGGAATTGCGTCACCAGTTCCAACCGTTCCGTGTCATTCAGGTCGCGGTTGATCCAGTCTTCAGTTGCGATCGTCACCGGATGCCAACCCGCCACGCTGGCATCCGTGGCCTCGGCATAGCACCGCTCGCTTGCCAACATACCTTGATCGATTGTCAGCCAGTTAGCATATTTGAGCGCCCCGTACCAACTGACCCCGGTCACGGGATGAATCGAAAAGTCACTTGCATCAGCAACCACGCTGTACACCCCGCCACTGAATTCGATTTGCGCCCCGGTGCTGGGCGAAAACAAAAGGGTCGTTCGTCCCCCGGGATCCGCCCCCACTTCGCCGCCAACCGCGGAATTCATATAGACATCGCCGGATGTCGAATCAAAGAACATATACTGCCCACGAACCTCGTCCAAGTGAGCCAGCGCATCATTAAGAAAAGCCACATACTCGGCATTCGTCACTGGGTAGGTCCCCATTTTGAACGAATACTCCGGTCCGTTCGGCTGCACGACATCGCCCGCCACCACCGATTCCGCCAGGACAAATCTCGGTTCCGCTATGGTCAAAGAAACAGTGCGGGTCTGCACATCGCTCCCCGGCAGCGACCTGAACTCCACGCGTGCCTCGTATGCCCCGGCCGGCAACACGGCGGTGGCCCCCGGATCGATCGAAACCACTACGACAACCGATTCACCATCGTCGAGCACACCACCTGTAGAAGCCTCGCCGCTGACCCTCAGCCACGTTGCCTCGACTGGCTGTATGATGGCTTCCCACGACATCACACCGTTTTCGTCACGAGCGGCGTTTGTCACTTGGTAGATCGAGAACGGTGGCGTAAAGAAACCGCCCGCGACGCCGGCCGTCTCGAAAGGCTGAAAAGGCGTTACCGAAATATCTTCGACAATACTCAATTCGATGGTTCGACATTGAATGATGCCCGTAATCATATCCTCGAACGATATCGTCGCGCTATGAATCCCGTCCAGAAGCGCAAGTGCGTTGGCATTGAGCGTCGCGGTGAGTGTGCGCTCCCTGCCAACCCCCGGCAATACATCGAGTAACTCGCTATCTAGGTCCACCCAGTCCGCATCGACGCTCACTTTCACTTCGACGGGATCCTCACTGCTGTTCGACAACACATACGCTTGCGACGCGAGTGCGTCAGGATCCAGTAGCGGTTGCCAAGGCTCTGGAGCCTGATCCACAAAAGCGATCGGATCATCGATGTTCAATACGATGGGTTGATCGATCGATTCGGAGACCTCGATATTTCCGGGATCGGTGAACACGAAACTAACATTGCCGTCGTAAATGCCGACGCCCAAAGATTCGGCCTCAGCGGTGACGGATACGTCGAATGAAATCGCTTCCCCTACCAGCAGCGTACCCGTCAACGCGTCAGCGGACTCGCTTGGCTCCACCTTGAACCATGATTGATCGCCCATCACCTCATAGCTCAGGTCGAAACCGACCAGATTGGTCAGCGTGAACGTTCTCATCGCCGGCGTGTCAAACGGTCCATGCCAGATTCCGCTGAACTCGAATGCGTCCGTTTGCGTGGGCTCGATCCCGATCGGCATGCCAATCGAAAGCTTGATCTCGCGGGTTTGTGACCGGTTGGTCGTTTCGTTGCGAATCGTGATCGTGGCCATGTGGTCACCGGGCGGTAGATCATCGGCTGTGCCATTGATCGTTACATCGAGGGCGACTGTTCCCGCCGATGCCACCGTGCCGCTGGTTTCATCTAACACAGGCCCCTTCAAGTCAATCCAGGTCTGATCCACAGTCACCGCCCAATCCATCTCAGAGGCCGATCGATTCGTCAGCAGATATCGCTGCACAGGGTTTGCCCCTGAAAGCAAATCACCATACAGTGCCTTTCGCTCGACGTCCGCTCGCGGTGTAACCGAGAAGGGTTCGCGGAGGTCCAAGATGTAATGAAGCGACTGCGATGAAACGATGTTAGAAGCGCTGACGGTCATCTTGCCGACATGCCCGGTTCCCCGAACCATACGAAACCCCGTGTGGACGTCAGGGGCATCCGGCGCTCGCCCATCACGGCCCGTCGTCTTCAATAACTCCGATTCGGCCACGTCGCGCCAGCTACCGCCTCGGACGGCGAAAGAAGAGGCATCACCTGCGAAAAAGTCCTGCGTCCATTCTGCAACGTTTCCCGTCGTATCGTATAAGTCGTAGCCGTTGTCCGTGTCGATCGTCTTAGGTCCATCCGGTGGCGGGGGGAAGCATTCGCTCGGCGCCTGAAACAGCGTGTTATTGTTGTTGAAGAATCGAACCGGTGTCGTGCCATCTTCTTGCGTATCACCACTATCGAAGAAGTTGGCGTCAACTCCTGTGGGTGCCGCATCCCGCCCCGTGCCGTACATGATGCCGAACAATGGATCGCCCAATTCATCGAGTCCACCCCGAGAAGCTGCTTTGTACCATTCGTTGTACAGGGAAGCTCCGACTGCTTTATCATCCATGGGTAGGCGGTAGCCCAAGGTATCCTCAACCAGGAACCCACGCGTTTCATTGTCGAGCATCACGTGCTCCGACACGACAACGGGACGCCAGCCTTCAATCGGGCTCGTAGCTTCATCATAGACCAACAGCGACTCCGGAATTCCCTGAGCAAGCCCCAACCAGTTGCAGTACTTTAACGCTCCATACCAGGAAACGCCGACGACCGGATGATTCTCAGAGCCGGGTTCGACGACATACGCATCGCTTTCGAAGCGGATGCGCCCGATCGTAGCGTCGTACATCATTGTCGTGAGTGTGTCGCTCGGTGCGGCAAACCCCACAGCACCAAGTATGGCGTCGTTGATGTACACACTACCCGAATCGAGATCGAAGTACATGTAATGGCTGGCTCTTGTTGGCGATCCGCTCAGCGCATCCGATCGCGCACCGTTCAGGAACACCGCGAAGGCGCTGTTGGCGACTTCGGTCCGACTGATCCAGTAGTCATAATCGGGACCACCGGACTGGATGTCGTCCTTAGGCACTAAAGCAAAGTCCCCCGGTGGCGCGGGCGAAACACCTGGCCCTGGCGAAGTCGATAACACCCGCAACGCGACGGCAATGGTTTCTCCCGGCGCTATCTGCTCCGGGGCTGCGCCATCTACTTCCAGCCAGTCTACATCGGAAGTGATCAGGAGGTTGTCCGCCGTTTGACCGCCGGTGTTTGTGATCTCAAGTGTAAACGTATCTCGATCGAGCGAACCGCCGACAAAGCCGGTCGCTCGCGTCGGCTCGAGAGGTGGACGGCCAACCGCCAGCTCAATCGGCTCGACCACCTGCACAACCCGGAAACCAATGAAGTGAAGGGCCGCATCCGCCGCTGCCGACCCGCGACCATCATTGCGCAGAAGCGACGAAGACACGACGCTAGCGAAGTGCCCCCCTCGGATCCCCCGCTCACCGACAGCGGCTCCCTCATCATGCACCCACTCGGCCACGTTTCCCGTCATGTCATACAAGCCGTAACCGTTGGTTGTCCCTACTGTAACCGTGGAACCGTCCGCCAGCGTGTTGGAACCGTTGTAGAATCCGACAGGCGTAGCTCCTTGATCCTCAAACGGATCCGCGCTCTCGCGGAAGTTGGCGTCCACGTTGTTCAGGCCGTCGCGACCAAACCCGTAAACCGCTTCGGTGTTGGTTGTTTCCAGCCAGGCAGCGGCCTTGTACCATTCATTGAGGATGGTGGCCGTCGTGGATTGATCGTCCATGGGGAGACGAAATCCGCGAAGGGAAAGTAGCCCGGCGGCATCGGTAAGCGCGAACCAATCGGACGCCGCCGGCCCCTCGTGATAAACACGTTCGTC
>Ga0214472_10002952_pt1 | contig 18097 bp, 15 predicted proteins | sample RVTome_6_FD_207662 | JGI IMG/M metagenome (GOLD analysis project Ga0214472, IMG submission 207662) | Soil microbial communities from uranium-contaminated site in the Upper Colorado River Basin, Wyoming, United States - RVT140D175 | ecosystem: Environmental > Terrestrial > Soil > Contaminated >...
TCCTGACGTACTTCGACCGGGATCCGTATCACTACGATTTCGAGACCTTCGAGAGGATCTGCCAGGGAACCACGCTCAAGGTGAGGTACCTCGGGAGCTGGAACCATCCGCGGGACCAGAAAATGATGGTCTTCGTCAAATCTTGATCCCTCCTTCCCCTTCGACCCTTCACCCCTTCAACCCTTGAACTGTTTGTCCCCTTATCATCCCTTCATCCCTTAAACCATTCATCCCTGCAACCCTTTGACCCTTTAACCCTTTAACTCTGCACCCCAGGGCTACCTGTGGTCCAAGACCAAGGCTAGGGCGCGTGGCGCGCCAGCTGGAGCCATGAGAATGCGTGCCCGCCCGCATCGGAAATGTCCTTGACCCGTTCCCGGGGGGGACCGTATACTGGCCTCGAATTCTCGCCTTATGGAGCCGACATGGCCTCTCCGACGTCCCGAGAAGACACCGCGGTCTCTCTCCTGACCGGAGCACGGGAAGAGAGGTTCGCTCTCGCCCTGGATGGGTTCTTCGGCAGCGTGGACCCGTCACGACTCCTGTCCGGGGACCGAGACGGAACGGGAGAGCGGCAGCTCCTATTCCGCCTGCTCCGGGACTTCGTCGAGGGGGAGCGCCAGGTCATCTTGCGGCGGCACCGGCAGGGCGCCCGGGGCGTCGAAATAGTCCAGGACCTGACCGACCTGGCGGACGTGGTCGTCATTCAGCTCTACCGGCGGACCGAAGAGGTCTGCCGCGAGGCTGCTCACGCCGATCTCCCCTGTGCGTTGCTCGCCCTGGGCGGATACGGCCGTCGGGAGCTGAGCCCCGCCTCCGACGTCGACCTCATGTTCCTCCACACGACCCCGATCAACAACTCGGTCTACACCCTCATCCACTTTCTGATCCCGCTCCTCTGGGACGTCGGCTTCATCGTCGGCCATAGCGTCCGATCGCTCCAGGACTGCGCGCGGATGGCGGCGGACGATCTCAGTTCCCGCACCTCGATGCTCGAGGCACGCCTGTTGGCGGGGGATCAAGGCCTCTTTGATCGGATGGAGGCTATTCTCCGGGGCGGCCTCAAGCGGAGACGGGGGGCGGCCTACATTCAGGCAAAGCTCCAGGAGCGGACCGCGCGGTATGCCAAGCACGGCGCTTCGGTCTACATGCAGGAGCCCCACGTCAAGGAGGGGGCGGGGGGTCTCCGGGACGTCCATACGGCCCTCTGGATCGGCCGGGTCCATCACCAGGTGAGGCAGCTCGAGGATCTGGTGGGCGCCGGGCTCCTCAGCCAGGACGAGATGCAGTCCCTGCAGCAGGCGATCGATTTTCTTCACCGGATTCGCAACGAGCTGCACTACCTCTCGGGCAGGAAGAACGACCTGCTCCTGTTCCACCTGCAGGAGCCGGCGGCAGCCAACCTGGGGTTCGGCGACGATCGCGCGGCCCGCGGCGTGGAGCGGTGCATGCGACACTACTATCTCCAGGCGCGGACCGTCTATCACCTGGCGGAGCGGGTGATCGAGCGCTGCACGCAGCCGCGGACCACGAAGGAGGGCCTGATGACCCGACTGCGGGCGAGGGACCTCGGGGACGGCCTGACGGAGATCAATCGGGAGATCCACATCCTGCCCCGGAACCGGCGGCTCTTTGAGGATGACCCGATCCGCCTCATCAAGATCTTCTGGTATGCCCTCCAGACCGGCTATCCCTTGAGCTTTGAGACCCAGGAGCTAGTCCGGGAGCATCTGCACCTCATCGATGATCGATTCCGGGAATCAAGCCGCGCCCTCAATTTCTTCCTGGCGATCCTCCGGGAACCCAAGGGGGTGGCGCAAGCGCTCCGGCGCATGCATGAGTTGGGCGTGCTCGGGGCGTACATTCCGGAATTCGGCGAACTCACCTGTCTTGTGCAGTACGACCTGTATCACAAGTACACCGTGGACGTCCACACCCTGCTGGCGCTCGAGCACCTCGAGACCCTGGATCAGACCCCCACGAATTACGCCGACGAGTTCCGGGCCATCGTCGCCGAGCTCAAGCGGCCCGAGATCCTGAAGCTGGGGGTGCTCTTCCATGACATCGGCAAGGGGGAAGGGCACGGGCACGTGGCACGCGGCGTGGAGATGACGGAGCGGATCCTCAAGCGGATGCGTCTCCCCGAGGCCGAGGTCGCCGAGGTCCGCTTCCTGGTGGAGCACCACCTCGTCATGGCCCACATTTCGCAGCGCCGGGATCTGGATGATGAGCCGTTGCTCATTGAATTCGCCCGCACGGTTCGGGACATCGAGCGCCTGAAGATGCTCTACCTCCTGACGTATCTGGATATCCGGGCCGTGGCTCCGGAGGTCTGGACGGAGTGGAAGGGGACGCTTCTCTGGGAGCTGTACATCCGCACCCATACGCTGCTCACGCGGGGAATTTCCGAGGGGGTGGACGAGCTGGCCAAGGCGGCCGAGATCAGGGGGGCCCTCTTGTCCGACCTCAAGGAGGAGTTCCCCTTGCCGGTGATCGAGACCCATCTCGAGCAGATGCCGGTGCGCTATCTCCTCAGCGTCCCGTCGGCCAAGGTGGCCGCGCACCTGCGCCTCGTCGAGCGCGTCGTCCAGGGCGAGGAGGCGGCCGTCCAATGGACCGCCTACCCCCTGGTGGGCCACTCCGAGGTGACCGTCTGCGCCTTCGGGCGGCCCGGACGGTTCGCCCAGATCGTCGGTACCCTGACGGCAAACCGGATGAACATCCTGGGCGCGCAGATTTTCACCCGTCGGGACGGGCTGGTGCTCCGGACCTTCCAGGTCGATGACGGGAAGGGGGCGGCCATCACGGAGGGGGCGGTCTGGCAACAGTTCGAGACGGACCTCGGACGGGTGCTGGCCGGTCAAGTCGATGTCGGGCAGCTCATCGTCAGTCGGCAGCGGGAGATCCTGAGCCGGCCGGTCCGGACGGGCGGGACCCCGCCACTCACCCGGGTGGAATTCGACAATTACGTCTCCGAGACCCATACGGTCATCGACGTACGGACCCACGACCGTCTGGGGCTGCTCTACACGATCTCCCGGGTCCTCCATGAACTGGGCCTCGATCTCCGGCTCGCCAAGATCACCACCGAGGTGGAGCAGGTAATGGACGTCTTCTACGTCACCGAGCGGGAGGGGGGCAAGGTGCAGGAGGAGCGGCGGATGGAGGAGATCCGGCAGCGGTTGGAGGCGGCTATCGCCCAGGGCCTCCTGGACGACGCGCGGGCTGGCGGGTGAGCGGACCGTCGTCTCCGGCCATGTCCGTCACGGGCAGGACGACGCTCTGCGTCCTGTTGGGGTATCCGGTTACCCACAGCGCCTCGCCCCGGATGCAGAATGCCGCCTTTCGCTCCCTGGGCCTCGATTGGGTCTATGTGCCGTGGGGGGTGCGCCCCGACGCGCTCGCGAGGGCCGTTGAGGCGCTGAAGGCAATCGAGAATTTCGGCGGGGGAAACGTTACGATTCCGCACAAAGAGGCGGCCCTTGGCGTCCTGAACGCGCTGAGCCCCGAGGCGGCCGCCATCGGCGCGGTCAACACCATCGTCCCCCGTGGAGGAACGCTCGTCGGGCACAATACGGACGGGACGGGTTTTCTGAGCGCCGTGCGCGAGGAGGCCGGGGAGGAACCCCGGGGAAGGCGGGTGGGCCTGGTCGGGACCGGGGGCGGGGCCCGGGCAGTAGCCTACGCCCTGGGGCAGGCCGAAACGGCGGAGCTCGGCATCTTCAGCCGCAATCAGGACCGGGCGGAATCCCTGCGGCGCCACATGGTGGAATTGTTCCCTAATCTCGAGGTTTTGGCATTGGGTTTGCAAGACATCTCCGCAGATCGGTTGAGGCGACTGGATATCCTGATTAACGCGACACCGGTAGGGATGCAGGCCGCGGACCCGCCCTTGTTTGATTACAAGGCGTTGTCGGATCACACGCTGGTGGTTGATCTGATCTACCGGCCTTCTGAGACGCCGCTGTTACGCTTGGCGCGGGCCCGGGGGTGTCGAACCCTGAACGGTGCGGGGATGCTGTTGCATCAGGGGGCGCAGGCGCTTGAGCTGTGGACGGGGCGGAAGGCCCCGGTATCGATCATGCGGCAAGCGCTCGCGGAGGAGCTCGAGGGGGCTTGACAGCGTTGGAAGTCGGATCGGTATAATGGTGTCCCTTTTCATTGCTGTGATCGTACCGAAGTGGAGGGTGTCATGACGGCAGGGTCGAGTCGCCTCGGCGAGATGTTGGTCAAGTCGAAGCTGATTTCCGAGGACCAGCTCAAGAAAGCCCTCGCGCAGCAGTCAACGTCCGGAGGGCGCCTCGGAAGCAATCTCGTCAAGCTCGGGTATCTCACGGAAGAAGATATCACCAGCTTTCTCAGCAAGCAGTACGGGGTCCCCTCCATCAACCTCGCCCACTTCGAAATCGACCCGAGCGTCGTCAAACTCGTCCCGGCGGAGATCGCGCAGAAGCACATGGTCGTTCCCATCAACCGCAAAGGGAGCGTCCTGACGGTCGCCATGGCCGATCCGAGCAACATCTTTGCCATCGACGACATCAAGTTCCTGTCCGGCTTCAAGGTGGAGCCGGTGGTGGCGGCCGAGACCTCGATCCGGAATGCCATCAACAAGCATTACGACTCGGCCGGACTCGTGCAGGACATCATGAGGAATTTCGACGACCGGGAGGTCGCCACCGTCGAGGAGGGCGACGACGGGCCTGATATCGGCGACCTGCAGAAGGCGACCGAGGATGCCCCTGTGGTCAAGCTGGTGAACCTGATCCTGAGCGATGCGATCAAGAAGGGGGCCTCCGATATCCACATCGAACCGTACGAGAAATCCTTCCGGGTCCGGTACCGCATCGACGGCATCCTCTACGACACCATGCAGCCTCCTATGAAGCTCCGGGCCGCCATCATCTCCCGCGTCAAGATCATGTCACAGATGGATATCGCGGAGCGGCGTCTCCCCCAGGACGGTCGCATCAAGATCCGGATGGGGCAGAAGGAAATCGACTTTCGCGTCTCCACGCTGCCGACGCTCTTCGGGGAAAAGGTGGTCCTGCGTCTCCTGGACAAGTCCGGCCTGAACCTGGACATGTCCTCGCTGGGGTTTGATCCCCAGGCCTTGCAGATCTTCGAGAAGTCCATCACGGCGCCCTACGGGATGATTCTGGTCACGGGCCCCACCGGGAGCGGAAAGACGACCACGCTCTATTCCGCCATCAACCGCCTCAACGTTACCGAGACCAACATCATGACCGCGGAGGACCCCGTGGAATACAACCTCGTCGGGGTCAACCAGGTGCAGATGAAGCCTGAGATCGGGTTGAACTTCGCGGCGGCGCTCCGCGCCTTCCTCCGGCAGGACCCGGACATCATCATGGTGGGAGAGATTCGAGACTACGAGACGGCGGAGATCGCCATCAAGGCGGCTCTGACCGGGCACCTGGTCCTCTCCACGCTCCACACGAACGACGCGCCCTCGACGGTGAGCCGGATGATCAACATGGGGGTGGAGCCGTTCCTTGTGGCGGCCTCGACCAACATCATCGTCGCCCAGCGGCTGGCCCGAAAGGTCTGCTCGAGCTGCAAAGAGGAGATCGCGGTGCCACGCCAGGCCCTGGTGGATGTCGGCTTTTCGCCGGAGGAGTCCAAGACGCTCGTCTGCCACCAGGGGAAAGGCTGTATGGAATGTAACGACACGGGGTACCGTGGGCGCGTGGCGCTGTACGAGGTCATGGGGGCCGCCGATGATATCAAGGACGCCATCCTGCAGGGCGCCTCGGCCAGCGAGATCAAGGAGCTGGCCCGGAAGAACGGCATGAAGACCCTTCGGGAGGCGGGGCTGCAGAAGATTCGAGAGGGCACGACGACGATCCCCGAGATCATGCGGGTGACGAGTCACAATTAAGGCGAGAGCACGCACCGCTATCGCCCTTCACACGCCATACGGGAGGCATCATGACGAATCTCGATCAGATGTTGAAGGAGCTGGTGGCCAAGGGGGCCTCGGATCTCCACATTACCACCGGCATCCCGCCGATGATCCGGCTCCACGGGCAGCTCAAGCCGCTGGGGAATACCCCCCTCACGCCGGCCATGACCAAGCAGCTCGCCTACAGCATCCTGACCGACGTCCAGAAGCAGAAGTTTGAGGAACACAAAGAGCTCGACTTTTCCTTCGGCGTGCGGGGCCTCGGCCGGTTCCGGTCCAACGTCTTCCTGCAGCGGGGGGCGGTGGGCGTCGCCATTCGGACGATTCCCTACAAGATCTACTCCTTCCAGGAGCTGGGGCTGCCCAGGGTGATAGAAGAGCTGTGCGGCAAGCCGTCGGGGCTCCTCCTCGTGACGGGGCCGACCGGATCGGGCAAATCCACCACGCTGACGACCATGATCGACAAGATCAACACTGAACGCAGCGAACACATCGTGACAATCGAGGATCCGATCGAGTTCATCCACACGCACAAGAAATGCGTCGTCAATCAGCGGGAAGTGCATGCGGACACTGACTCCTTTGCCAATGCGCTCCGGGCGTGCCTCCGCCAGGATCCGGATAAGGTCCTGATCGGGGAAATGCGGGACCTCGAGACCATCGAGGCGGCCCTGACCATCGCCGAGACCGGCCACCTGACCTTTGCCACCCTCCACACCAATTCGGCGGTCCAGACCATCAACCGCATCATCGACGTCTTTCCCGCCCATCAGCAGCCGCAGATCCGCGCCCAGCTCTCGTTCGTCCTGGAGGGGGTGCTCTGCCAAACCCTCCTTCCGCGCGCGGATGGGCAGGGGCGGGTGCTGTCCCTCGAGGTCATGATCCCCAATCCGGCCATCCGGAACCTGATCCGCGAGGACAAGGTCCATCAGATCTATTCGGTGATGCAGGCCGGTCAGGAAAAGTCGGGGATGCAGACGATGAATCAATCGCTGCTCGATCATTTTCTCAGGCGGACGATCACCAAAGAGCTCGCCCTCGGGTCCTCGTCGAATTCCGAGGAGCTGTCGCAGATGATGCAGCGGGCCCAGCCCCCCGGAGCGGCAGTGGGGGCGGCCGGGAGTCAGTGGGGAAGGAGATAGCATATGCCAGTCTTTGCTTATAGCGGGAGGACCCGCACAGGACAGGTCGTCAGCGGTGAGATGGACGCGCCCAACCGCGAGGCGGTCGTCGCCCAACTCAGGCGGCAACAGGTCCTCGCGACGGCGGTGACGCCCAAGGCAAAGGAGCTCGAACTGCGGGTTCCCGGTTTCGGTGGAAAGGTCACGGACCGGGACCTGGCGGTCGTGACGCGGCAGCTCGCCACGATGATCGACGCCGGGCTCCCCCTCGTGCAGTGCCTGGATATCCTCGCGCAGCAGCAGGAAAAGAAGGGCTTCAAGAAGACCCTCCACCAGATCCGAGGGGACGTGGAGGGCGGGGCCACATTTTCCGCCGCCCTCAAGAAGCATCCGAAGGTCTTCAGCACGCTGTACACCAACATGGTGGAAGCCGGAGAGGCGGGAGGAATCCTCGACACGATCCTGAACCGCCTCGCCGCCTACATCGAGAAGGCCATGACCCTGAAGAAGCGGGTCAAGACGGCCATGTTCTATCCCTCAACCATCATCACCGTGGCGATCGTGGTGGTGGTCTTTCTGCTGATTTACGTCATCCCGACGTTTCAGCAGTTGTTCGCTGGTTTCGGTGCGACCCTCCCGCTGCCTACCGTGATCGTGCTGGAGGCGAGCCGAATCGTCCGCCAGTATCTCCTGGTTATGGTCGCGGCAGCCGTGGCCCTGGTGGTGGGATTGCGGTTGTACTACCGGACGCCGGGAGGAAACCGGACCATCGATAACCTCCTGCTCAAGGCCCCCATCATTGGACCGTTGATCCGCAAGGTGGCGGTGGCCAAGTTTACCCGGACCCTGGGGACGTTGGTGTCGAGTGGTGTGGCCATCTTGGAGGGGCTCGACATCACGGCGCGGACCGCCGGGAACAAGGTGGTGGAAGAAGCGGTGTTGAAAGCGCGCACGACCATCGCCCAGGGAAAGACGATCTCGGAACCGCTCCTGGCGTCGGGGGTCTTTCCGCTGATGGTGACGCAGATGATCTCCGTCGGGGAGCAGACGGGTGCCCTGGATCGGATGCTGAACAAGATCGCCGACTTTTACGATGAAGAGGTGGATGTGGCGGTGGCCGGCCTGACCTCCCTGCTGGAGCCCCTGCTGGTGATTTTCCTCGGGGTGATCATCGGCGGCGTCGTCATTGCCATGTACCTGCCGATCTTCAAGCTGATCACCGTCGTGGGCAAGTAGTCCCGGTCGGTTCGGCGTTCATAGTTCAGAAACCCCGAACCATGAACCGGGCTGCAGGGGAAGGCCGATGTCGGAGGGCAGGGAAGACGGTGCCGGGTGGGCGGGGTGGGAGAAGCGGCTGCAGTGGGTTATCGCCATCCGCCTGATCGTCGCGATTCTCTTCCTCGGTTCGGCAGCCGCCCTGCAGCTCCAGACAGACCCTCCCTATCCGACGAGCCCGCTCTTCTTCCTCCTGGGCCTGACCTTCGCCCTGAGCGGGCTGTACACGATCCTTCTCGGGCGGATCAAGGAACCGGAGAAGTTCGCCGGCATCCAGTTCGCGGCCGATCTCTTCCTCAGTACCGGGTTGGTCCACTTCACCGGGGGGGTGGAGAGCCCGCTGACCTTCGTGTACATCTTCCCGATCTTCGGTAGCGGGACCCTGCTCCGGCGTCGGGAGGCCCTCCTCCTCGCCTCTCTCGGCAGCATCCTCTTCGGACTGCTGATTGACCTCGAGTATTACCGGATTATTCCCCCCTTGCCCTATGCGGAGGGCACATATCTCTTATCGAGCACGGTCTTCTTCCGGGTCTTCATCAACGTCGTCGCCTTCGTCCTGGTGGCGCTCTTGAGCAGCCATCTGGCGGAGCGGCTGCGGGAGGCGGGTCGGCAGCTGGAGGTGGAGCGGGCCGGCCTGCGCAATCTCAAGACCCTCTACCGGGACGTCATCGCCAACATCCCCAGCGGCATCATGACCCTGGATCTCGAGGGGCGCATCATCGCCTTCAATGCGAGCGCCGAGCGGATCACCGGGCTCAGGGCGGGCGAGGTCATCGGATCGTTCTACGGTGACGCGGGCCTGGTGGAGTTTCCGGGGCTCAAGGCCGCGTCCAACCGGGGATTGGACCGGCCCCGTTCGGAAGTCTTTGAAGGGCCCTTCGTGCGAGCTGGCGGGACAGTCCTTCCCATCGGCGTCACCTATTCCACCCTCCGGGACGGGGAGGAACGCCTGATGGGAACGGTCGCGATCTTTCAAGACCTCACCGAGCGCAAGCAGATAGAGGAACAGCTGCGCCGTGCGGATCGCCTGGCCGCGGTGGGGCAGCTCGCCGCCAGCATCGCCCACGAGGTCCGCAACCCGCTGGCGGCCATCAGCGGCTCGATCCAGCTCCTCCACGAGGAGCTGAAGGGGCAAGGGCACGAGCGGCTGGTGGACTTGATCCTCCGGGAAGCGGATCGCCTGAAGCTGATCACCGGACAGTTTCTCGACCAGGTGCGGCGGCCGGGTCCCCCGGGAAGAGGATGTGACCTGGTCTCCTCCCTGGAGGAGACACTCTTCCTCCTCCAGAAGAGTGAGGAGTTCCATTCCGGTATCCATCTCGACTTCCAGCGGCAGATGGATGCCCTGCCGGTGGCGGCCGATCGGGACCGGTTGAAGCAGATCTTCTGGAACATCGGCCTCAATGCCGTACAGGCCATGCCGCGGGGCGGGACCCTCTCCGTGGTCGTCGGTGCGGAGAATGGACTCGGGGCGGTCGAATTCCGCGATGGCGGCGACGGGATTGCCCCCGAGCACCTCTCGAAGATTTTTGAGCCGTTCTACACCACCAAGGGGCGGGGGACCGGTCTTGGGCTCTCGATCGCCAAACGCCTGGTTGAGGATATGGGAGGGCGGATCGAGGTGCAGAGCCGCCCCGGGGACGGGGCGACGTTTCGCATTCTCTTCCCGCAGACCCGAGGGTCGAATCCAGAGACCGGGAGCGAGGACCACGGGTCGAGTTCGGTTCGTGGAGGCCGCGATGCCGCGCATACTGATCGTTGATGATGAGGCGGGCATGCGGGAGTTCCTCAGCATCCTCCTCGAGCGGGAGGGATTCGAGGTGGCATGCGCCAAGGACGGGCAGGAAGCCCTCGATGCGGTCCGGAAGGGGCACTTCGATCTTATCATTTCCGATCTCAAGATGCCGGCCGTGGACGGTGTCCGCCTGCTGGATGGGGTTCAGAAGCTTCGGCCGGAGACCCCCGTCATCCTCATCACCGCCCACGCCTCGGCCGAGTCGGCCATCGAGGCCATGAAGCTGGGCGCCTTCGATTACCTCACCAAGCCCTTCCGGGTGGAAGAGATCAGGCCGATCATCGCCAGGGCCTTGGAGGCGAAGGCGTCCCGCGTGTCGGGGGTCCTTCCCTGGTCGGGCGAGGCCTTTCCGAGCTCGGTCGAGGGGCTGATCGGCCGGAGCGCCAAGATGATCGAGCTGTATAAGCTGATCAGCAAGGTGGCGGCGGTCTCCGGCACGGTGTTGATCATCGGGGAGAGCGGCACCGGGAAGGAGCTGGTGGCCCGCACCATCCACAAGAACAGCGAACGGACCGCGAAGCCGTTCATGGCCATCAGTTGCGGCGCGATCCCGGAAACGCTCCTCGAGAGCGAGCTCTTCGGCCACGTGAAGGGCGCTTTTACGGGGGCGGTGGCCTCCAAGGCGGGCCTGTTCGAGGTGGCCGATAAGGGGACGGTCTTCCTGGATGAGATCGGCGAGACGAGCCCCGCGATCCAGGTCAAGCTCCTGCGGGTCCTGCAGGAGCGGGTCTTCCGCCGCGTCGGCGGGACCGAGGATGTCGAGGTGGACGTCCGGGTGATCGCCGCCACCCATCAAGATCTCATGGAGCTCATTCACAAGGAGCGGTTCCGGGAGGACCTTTACTACCGCCTCAATGTCATTCCGATCCACCTCCCCCCTCTGCGAGAGCGACGCGAGGACATTCCCCTCCTCGCCATGAATTTCCTCGCCAAGTTCAGCGGGGAAAACAAGCGGCCCATCCGGGGGATCGCCCCCGAGGCGATGGAGCTCTTTTTGGGGTATGACTGGCCGGGAAACGTCCGGGAGCTCGAGAATGCCATCGAACGCGCCGTGGCGCTCGGAACGGGCGCCGTGTTGACCCCGGAGAGCCTGCCCGACCAAGTCCGGAACCCGGGACCGGCGACCGGCGACCGGCGACCCGAGACCCGAGATCAGGGCCAAGAGCTCCAGTCTCCAGGCTCCGGCCTCAAGTCTCCGGTCGATCTGGACGCCGTCGTCTCCCGCGTCGAGCGTGATCTGATTCTCGAGGCGCTCCGGCAGGCAGGGGGGGTCCAGAAGCGGGCGGCCCAGATGCTGGGACTCAGTTTCGAGTCGTTTCGGTACCGGATGAAGAAGCACGGGATCGAGCCGACGGAGCGCCGAGCCGAAGCGGGAGACCAGAAGGCGGAGACTGGAGAGTAGAAACGGGCCCGGTGTGAGATGGGGCTTTTCAACGCCCAAGTGGTGAAAACCCCCGTTTCACTCGGACGAACAGGAGCAAAGGGGGGATGGGGCGACTCTTGAAAATCCTTTAATGACAGGAACTTAGCTGGGTAGGAATTATCCGTTCTCCTCCTTGGCACAGGATGTGCAGTTATTCTCAGGCAGCGTTAAAACCTTTAACTCACCAAGGAGGTAGGAGAAAATGTTTAGGTACTTCAAGCGGAACGAGAAAGGCTTCACCCTGATCGAGCTCCTGATCGTCGTCGCCATCATCGGGATCCTGGCCGCCATCGCGATCCCGAACCTGATCACGGCCCAGCGGCGGGCGCGTTACTCCCGGGCGGCGGGTGACAGCAAGTCGATCATCACGCAGGCGATGGTTGTCACCAGCGACTATAACCTGACCCCGGTCGCCGGGATGGCCTTTGCCATGGACCCGTCGTTTCTCTGGACCCAACCGGCCGCGCCTGCACCTGCTCCTCAGCTTGCCGTATACATGGCCACGGTGCAAGACCCCTGGGCACCGGCTGGCACGAACTACCAGTTTGTCGAGGCCGTGGGCACCGGTTGTGGTGCCATCGGGCCAGGCTGCGTGATTTTTTCGTCCTGGACCGTGGGTGGAGACGGGGCAGCTGCATGGGACGGCATTGCTCCAGGTGGTACAGCAGCGATGGCTGACGATCTCGGGAACTCGTCGGTTCAGGGATGCGTCTTCGGCACGCTCACCGGCATCGCCGCACCGTGCTAAGCTTCTGACGTAATTCCGAAGCTCTAAACGATAAGGCCCCGCCCCTTCGGGCGGGGCCTTATCCTCTAGGGGTAAAGATGATGAGGGGCTGCCGGAGGCATGATGAGGATGGCTTCACCCTGATCGAGCTCCTGATCGTCGTGGCCATCATCGGGATCCTGGCGGCTATCGCCGTCCCGAATCTGATCGCGGGTCAGCAGCGGGCCCGTTACTCCCGGGCGGCAGGGGACACGCGGCAGATCGTAACGCAAGCACAGATCATAACAAGCGACAGTAAGCAACTGGCGAACACCGCGTGCGGAAACCCCATGCCGGGATGCCTGTGGGACGGGAGCGCTCCCCTTGGGGTGTTGTACATGACGACGGTCACCGATCCCTGGGCCCCCCCCGGTACGGATTACCAGTGGGCGCAGAACCCGGCACTTGGTTGTGGACTTGCCACCCCGGGGTGTGTCGTGTATTCCGCGTGGACCATGGGAGCCGATGGGGCGGCAGGGGCATGGAACGGGATCGCGGCGCCAGTAGGAGATGATCTGGGCAACTCCACGCTGGTCGGATGCGCCTTCGGGCCGGGCATGCCGGTCGCGAGCCCGTGTAAATGATCGGAGTCCTCCCTGGACATGACAATCGAAAGGCCCCGTCCAACAGACGAGGCCTTTCTGCTGAAGTGGCTTAGCGACCTGATACCGTAGGCCGTCCATTGGGCCTGGACATGTCTCACGCCCTCTGGATGCAGCCGAATGTCGGCGCGATGAATCCCCACGCTCTTCTCTTGCGAAATTCACACTGCTGTGTTATACGCCTCCACGAAGGGCCGATTTTTGCACCGGTCTCCCCTCGACACCGGGAAACCCTTTCGCGGTGAGGGTCGCGATGGTTGTGGTGAAGACGGAGGGTCTCACGAAGGAGTATCGCACCGGCTTCTGGCGCACGCGCGTGCGCGTGCTGCACGATCTCAGTCTGGAAGTGCAGCAGGGAGAGGTCTTCGGGTATCTCGGCCCCAACGGCGCCGGGAAGACGACCACGCTCAAGCTCCTCTTGGGCCTGATCTACCCGACGGCGGGTCGGGCGTGGATCCTGGGCAAGGACGTTTTCGACGTGGCGGTCAAGGCCCAGGTCGGTTTCCTTCCGGAAAATCCCTATTTCTACGATTACCTCACCGGGCGGGAGTTCCTGGATTTTTACGGACACCTTTTCGGCGTTCCCTACCGCGAGCGCCGACAGCGGATCGAGGAGTTGCTCCGGCTCGTGGGGCTTGAAAAGGCGGGAGACCTGCAGCTCCGCAAGTACTCCAAGGGGATGCTCCAGCGCGTGGGCCTCGCCCAGGCGCTGATCAACGATCCGCAGCTCATCATCCTGGACGAGCCCACGTCCGGGCTCGATCCCGTCGGCCGCAAGCAGGTCCGGGACCTGATCCTGGACCTTAAAGCGCGCGGCAAGACCGTCTTCTTCAGCACCCACATCGTGCCGGATGTGGAGCTGATCTGCGACCGGGTGGGGATCATCGTCGGCGGCCGGCTGGCGCGCGTGGGGTCCATCGACGAGCTGTTGACGGGTGAGGTAGAGAGTATCGAAATCACCGTGTCGGGGCTCGAAGAAGCTCTCTGGGATCAGGTCGCCGCGCGCTCCATCCGGCCACCCGTCCGGCGGGCGGAGAGGGTCGTCTTCGCCGTCAAGACGGAAAAGGAGGCGGCAAAGGTCATCGAGCTCCTGCTCGGGCGGGGAGCCTCCATCGTTGCGGTTCAACCTCAGCGACAGAGACTCGAAGATGTCTTCTTGCGGGAGGTGGCAGGCCGTGAGTAACGTTGAAGGGGCCTGCCCTGAGCACGGTCGAAGGGGCCAGCCGTGAGTAGGATTTGGGTCATTGCGCTGAACACCTTCAAAGAGGCGGTCCGGGACCGGATTCTCTACGCCATCCTCGCCTTTGCCACGGCCATGATCGGCAGTACCTTCGTCCTGGCGACGATCGGCGCCGGCAGTGGGGAGAAGATCATCAGGGATATCGGATTGGGGTTCATCTCACTCTTCGGGACCCTGATCGCGATCTTCATCGGCATCGGACTCGTGTACAAGGAGATTGACCGCCGCACGATCTATACCATCGTCTCCAAACCGATCCACCGCTATCAGTTCGTCCTCGGCAAATACCTCGGTCTCACTCTCACGCTGTTTGTCAACGTCATCATCATGACGTGGGCCTTGATGGGCCTCATCTACATCGGGGAAGGCCTGTGGGACTTTCGGCTCTTCGCCGCCAGCGGAATGATTCTTCTGGAGCTGATGGTCATTACGGGCATCGCGATCCTCTTCTCGGTCTTCTCCACGCCGACGCTGAGCGCCATTTTCACCCTGTCCCTGTTTGCCATCGGTCGCCTCCTGGATGACCTCCGACTCTTCGGCGAGAGGTACGCCGGCGACGTGAGCCGGGCCGTGATCCGGGCCGTGTACTACCTTCTCCCCAATCTCGGTCGGTTCAATATCAGCGGCGAGGTGGTGCACGGGCTGCCGCTGAGCGAGGTCGTGTCGCCGATGGCGGTCGTGTACGGTTTCCTCTATGTGACAGCCCTCCTTGCGCTCACCGCCGTCATCTTCCAGAATAAGGACTTTCGATGAGGGGCGTCAGTGTCCTCTGGGCCGGTCTGTTTGCCGTAGCCCTGGTCGCTTCGGCGATCGTCGGCCGGGGCCTGGAAGCCCGCGGGGGAGGGGCCCGGGTGCCGGATGATCCCGTGTACCTCCCCTCGGCTACTTTCCTGCGGTACGCCTCGCTTGGCTACCGGCACATGCTGGCCGACTTCATGTGGATCAGGGCCACGCAGTATTTCGGCAGCCAGCTCGAGGCCCGCACGCGGTTTCAGGGGAGATACCAGTTCCTGTTCCCGATGCTGGATTTGGCCACTTCGCTCGATCCCCAATACATCCATGCCTACCGGTTCGGCGGGCTGCTGCTCATCGTTGTGCGCCAGTACGAGAATGCCATTTCCCTGTATGAAAATGGCTACGCCGCCAATCCCGGCCGGTGGGAGATGCCCCATGACCTGGGGCGCCTCTATTATCTGGAGCTGAAAGACTACGCAAAGGCCCTACATTGGTGGAAGATCACGAATGAGCTTCCGGGGCGTCCCGAGTACATCCCGCGCTTCATTCCGTTGCTCTATCTCGAGGCCGGCCAACGAGAGATTGCCATCGCCCTCTGGCTGGAGATGTACCAGGCCACCGATAATGCATTGCTTCGGAATATGATCCGGGGGCGGCTGGAGGGTTTGGGGGTGAAAGTCGGTGAGTGATCCCGTGCTGATCACCTTCAGCCTCCTGCTGGGCCTCGTGATCGGGAGCTTCTGTAATGTGTGCATCCACCGGATCCCCAAAGGGGAGAGTATCGTCATTCCGGGCTCCCGGTGTCCCAACTGTCGGACGGCCATCAAGGCATACGACAACATCCCGATACTCAGTTTCCTCTTCCTCATGGGGCAGTGCCGGAGTTGCGGGCATCGCATCTCCTGGCAGTACCCCATCGTCGAGCTCCTGACCGGCACGCTCTTCGCCCTGACCGTCTTCCGGTTCGGCATCACGCGGCACACCCTCCTCCTGTGGGCCTTCGTCGCGGCCCTCGTCATCGTGACCTTCATTGACCTCGAACATCAGATCGTCCCCGACGTGATCACGCTGCCCGGCATGGCCATCGGGTTCGCGTGGAGTCTCCTCACGGGATGGGTCTTTAGAAGCGGTGGCCGGGTGGCCGGCGGCTTTTCCCCGCCGGCGCCCCTCGACGCCCTGATCGGCATCCTCGCGGGGGGCGGAATCCTGTATCTCGTCGCAGTCCTCAGTCGCGGCGGCATGGGCGGCGGGGACATCAAGCTGACGGCCATGGTCGGGGCGCTGCTGGGGTGGCGGGGCGCACTCCTCACCATCTTCCTCGGGACGCTGACGGGGTCCGTCATCGCGCTGTTCCTCCTTGCGTCGGGCAAGAAGGGCCGAAAGGACCCGATGCCCTTCGGGCCCTTTCTGGCACTGGGCGCGGCCCTCGCTCTCTTCTGGGGCGAGGAATTGATCACCGCGTACTTTCGGCTGGTCCGGTGGGGACTGTGATCGGCGGTCAGCTGTCCGCGGCGAAAAGGTTGGAAGCCGAGTGACTGGTGGTTGGTGGCTGGTGTCTTACCACCCAACACCCAGCACCCAACACCTGACACCCTGGCGGCTGCCGGGGGCTGACCGCTGATAGCTGATGGGCGTCGCGGAGCGGCAATGCGGGCCGTCATTCAGCGGGTGCGGCGAGGCGCCGTCAGCGTCGCCGAATCGGCCGTGGGGCAAATCGGGCCCGGCCTCGTCATCTTCCTCGGGGTGGGGAAAGGCGATACGGAGGAGGATGTCAGTTGGATGGCGGACAAGATCGCGCACTTGCGCATCTTTGAGGATGATGACGGCCGCATGGCCCGGTCGCTGCTGGAGGTGGGCGGGGAGGCGCTCGTGATTTCCCAGTTCACCCTCTACGGCGACGTCCGCAAGGGGCGGCGTCCCGATTTCACGGCGGCCGCCGGCGCGGGCGAGGCGGAGACGATCTACAATCGTTTCATCCAGCGCCTCCGCGGACACGCGATCTCGGTGCAGGCGGGCGTCTTTGGCGCCCGGATGCTGGTCCGGCTCGAAAATGACGGTCCGGTGACGCTCATCGTGGAGACCGGAGGACTGAGGACCGAGGATCGAGGACTGAGGACTGAGGACTGAAAACTCAGACAGAACTCCGGCAGCCTCGTAGCGTGAAGAGGGCGGGATGGGGGCCCTGCAGAAGCATCTCGATCAGTTCTTGACGATGCTGATGGTGGAGCGGGGCGTGGCGGACAATACGGTTGCCGCCTACTCCCGGGATCTCCGGCGGTATCTGGCCTACCTCAAGGAGGAGGGGCTCGCTTCTCCCGCGAAGGTGTCCCCCCCGCATCTGCAGGCCTTCCTGGCGAGGCTCCGCAACTCGGGCCTCGCCCCCCGGTCCGTGGCCAGGGCGATGTCCGCGCTCAAGACGTTCCATCGATTCCTGGCCGCCGAGGGCCACGCGCGCGCGGATCCCACGTCGCTACTGCGGGTTCCGCGCGTATCGCGCTCGCTGCCGTATGTCCTGTCGACGCGCGAGGTGGAACGGCTCCTTGAGGCCCCCGAGGTTTCCCGGCCACGGGGGCTCAGGGACCGGGCGATGCTTGAGCTGCTGTACGCCAGCGGCCTCCGGGTCTCGGAACTCCTCTCCCTTTCGCTGACCGCGTTGGACGGCACGGTCGGGTTCGTTCGCTGCACGGGGAAGGGGGGTAAGGAGCGGGTAGTTCCCGTGGGATCCTCGGCCCTGACGTGGCTCCGGGAGTATCTCCAATGCGGCCGGCCACTCCTGGCGGGGGCGAAAGAGACCTCCCACCTCTTTCTGGGGCGCAGCGGCCGGCGCCTGACGCGGCAGGCCTTCTGGAAGAGCGTGCGGGCGTACGCCGCCAAGGCGGGGATCGGCAAGCGACTCTCCCCCCACACCCTGCGCCACTCCTTCGCGACGCACCTCCTCGAACATGGGGCGGATCTCCGGTCGGTGCAGCTCATGCTTGGGCACGCCGATATCTCCACCACTCAGATCTATACGCACGTGAGTCGGGCACATCTCAGGAAGATCTACGATCGGTTCCACCCCCGGTCCTGATCTGGCCTTTTCCCTCACCCACCACCCACCACCAACCACCCGATTACCCTCCTCACCGCCTTGACCCGCCTCCGGCGGCGTGTTATAAATGAGGTTCAGCGTGTGAAGAGGAGGCCCGATGGGCTGTCCCATCCATCCTGTCGAGCGACC
>Ga0214472_10002953_pt1 | contig 18095 bp, 15 predicted proteins | sample RVTome_6_FD_207662 | JGI IMG/M metagenome (GOLD analysis project Ga0214472, IMG submission 207662) | Soil microbial communities from uranium-contaminated site in the Upper Colorado River Basin, Wyoming, United States - RVT140D175 | ecosystem: Environmental > Terrestrial > Soil > Contaminated >...
GGTCACGGCCGACGCCAGAGCCAACCCGGCCAGAACGGACAGCCATTTCGATCGAAACATATTCAGATTCCTCCCTGTATCGTAGGATTCACCACGACCCGAGCCGCAGGCTTCAGCCTGCGCGAACGTCCGGACAGTAAGGGCATAGCACTGCCGCACGCATCATGGCACGATGCGCTTCAGCCTGCGCGAACGTCCGGACAGTAAGAACTTCGCGGAATCCATTATCGAGTTAGTCGTAGCTCTTGTGCAACACGTCGCTGGTGCCCCATTCTTGCGCAGCAAGGGTGGGGCACCCGTGCGTAGGTCTGCCGTGCGGACCGCATAGCTCTTGTAGGGTGGGCACTGCCCACCAATCGCAGGCTCGCGCCGGCGGCTCTGACTTACAGCACCCATTCCGCCGAATCCTCCACGGTCCCCGGCTCAATGGCTTGTTCAATCATTCAATTGCTTCGCAATTCCCTCTGCGTCACGCAGCGCACGAAGCGCATTGCTGCCCAGAATCTTGTGAATATCCGCTTTCGCGTATCCCCGATTGAGTAATTCTTGCGTGATATAGGGATATGTGGAAACGTCTTCGAGCTGGTCGGGGAGCGTTGTGACGCCGTCGTAATCCGAGCCCAGGCCCACGTGATCGATTCCGGCGACCTTCACCACATGATCGATGTGATCCACGACCATGTGGATGGTACCGCTGGGCATGGGATGGTCACGGCGCCACAGGCTGACCGCCTCTTCGAAGTCCCTTTCGTCCGGATTGGCGCTGCGCAGCCCCTTCAGCGTCTTGAACATGTGCTGCATCACCTGGGCCGCCTCGGGCTCGACAAACCCCGAATAGAAATTAACCATGACGACGCCGTTGTTGTCCCTAATACCTCGAAGGAGCTCATCGGATAGATTCCGCGGATGGGCGGCCAGAGCATAGGCCGACGAATGCGAGGCGATCACCGGCGCCCGCGAAACGCGAAGCACATCGCCGGCGGTGCCGTCCGACACGTGGGATAGATCAACCAGCATTCCCAGCCGATTCATCTCCCGAATAACCTCCTCGCCGAATTCCGTCAGGCCGCCGTGGCGCGATTCGTCGGTGGAAGCGTCGGCCCAGTCGATGGATTCCACGTGCGTTAGTGTCATATATCGGACACCAAGAGCGTGGAACATGCGCAACACACCCAGCGAGTTCTCGATCGTGTGTCCACCCTCAATACCGATCAACGACGCGATTTTCCCCGAAGCGTGAATGCGCAACACGTCGTCGGCCGTGAAAGCCATCTCAAACGTGTCGGGATACCGCTGTGCCATGCGATGAATGAGGTCGATCTGCTCCAGCGCGTGCCGCGTCGCGCCGCCCTCGTGTATGGTGCTCACCGGAACAAAGGCCGACCAGAACTGCGCCCCCAGCCCACCCGTTTTCAGTCGGGCGATGTCGGTGTGCAATTCGGGTTGCTCGACGGCGAGGTCCAGCGTTTCAAACGACGAATGGCCCTTGGTACGCACCTTCCACGGCAAATCGTTATGGCCATCGAACACCAGAGCTTGGCGATGAATGCGCAGAGCCTCCTCCGTCAACACCACCGGCGGGCGCGGCGGTGCGCTGGAAACATCACTTGCGATCTTGTCAGTCATTGTCATCTGAATCTCCGAATGTCGTTGACATGAGCTCAAACATAGAATCGCGGCAGCGAAAGTGCAAGAAAGGCGTCGGCGTTTGATCGAATGGAAACAGTCCTTCATGGGCATTAGTGCTCCGTCTGCACAATACGCGATTCGCCCTGAGGCCGGCCTGGCCCATGGGGATCGCCTCGCATCGTAAACCAATACGAACCACCTAGTCCATGTCGAAAGGTACACAGGGGTAGAAACGACCTGCCAATGCTGAAATCAACCCTTGACCCAGCAATCTACGAAGTGCGGGCAACAACCCTACAATCACAGACACTTCTTGACCGAAACTTACCTTCTAACGTCGTCACTAAGGGGACGACACCAAGTATGATGATAGGGTGGCGGAGCTACCCACGGATATCTCACGCTTAGTTATGATTCAAAAAGGAAGAACTTTCGCCGGCGCGCACGGGCAGGTGTATGACCTGAGGGTGCCGGCGTACACCTACCGAGGAGGCCTCACATGTTACGTCGCATATCCACAGTTTGCCTGGCAGCCCTAGTGGCTCAGGTGTCCACACAGGCCGATCCGCCCACCGACGCTATGGCGACTGATATGGCCGCCATGATGAAGATGGCAGAAGGTGCCAACCAAGGGGCACCTGACAAGAGCCCGTTCCCGAAGTTCGAAGACGTCACCAAGGACATGGAAGCGAAGAAGGGATTGTTCACCCTATGGAGCTATCCTGCCGGCACCAAAGATAAAGATCCCGAGAAGCTGCTGGCGCAGATTCCTGCGGGTTTTCTGGGTGAGAAGTTTATGGTTTCCGTAAGCTTTTCGGGCGGCGGTTTCTTTACCGGCTTCCCCCTCGAAGAACGCGTCGTCCAGTGGGAGCTCAACGATAAGAAACTGGTACTCGTCGAGCCCGAAACCCGTTATGTGGTGGACAAATCGAACACCGTAAGCGATGTCGTTCGTCGAACCTATCCGGAGCGCATCCGCACGGCCGTGTCCATCGTCACCAAAACGCCGTCCGGCGACCCGGTGATCGATTTGGGTCGTATGCTCAAGGGCAACTTCGCGGACATCGCTTGGATGTCTGCCGGACCGATGTTTGGTATGCCCGGTGGCGGCGGCGGAGGAGTCAATTCGCAGCTCAGTCGTTGGACGAAAACGAAGAGCTTCGAGCTCAACGTCGAAATCGGTGTGGCACTGGCCGTCGGTCGGATATCGCCTCCCGGTTCCTACGATAAGAAGATGGTTCACTTTTCGTTTTGGAAGCTCCCCAAAAGCGACTATGCCCCGCGCGTCGCCGACGACCGAGTGGGCTATTTCCTAACGGCCAACCAAGATTGGGCCAAGGACAACGACGCCCGCGATTTGTTCAACCGCTATGTCGATCGCTGGCACCTCGTCAAGCGCGATCCTTCGCTCCCACTGTGCGAACCGAAGCAACCGATCGTGTATTTCATCGAGAAGACGGTCCCCGTGCGCTTTCGCCGTGCCGTGCGTGATGGCATTTTGGAATGGAACAAAGCCTACGAGAAGATCGGCTTCGTCAACGCCGTTGAAGTCCGGCAGCAAACCGACGACAACGAATGGAAAGACCTCGACCCCGAGGACATGCGCTACAGCTTCTTCCGTTGGATCGTCAGCGGGGCTGCTTTCGCCATGGGACCACACCGCGCCAATCCCTTCACCGGTCAGATTTACGACGCCGACATCATTTTTGACGATTCCATGGTTCGATTCTTCGAGCAAAGCGCCGGGCAGAATCTTCCCTCGGTAGCGATGGCGATGAAAATGGATGACCCCGTGGTCCGCGATTTTGTTGAAAGATTTCCGCAATGGAAGAGGCCATCGCGCGAGTGGGAATCGTTCACCTTCGGCGACGACGATAACCAGGCGATTCGCGCAGCCATGCGGGAGCGCATGCGCCAACGAGGCTACGTCGGTTGCGAATACGCCGAGGGCATGAAGCATCAGATGTCCGTCGCCCACGCCGTCTTAGCCGGTCAGCCCAAGGAAGTCATCGATCGCTTCCTGTACGATGTCATCAAAGAGGTCGTCTCGCACGAGGTGGGCCACACCCTCGGTCTGCGCCACAATTTTAAGGCGAGCACCATTTATTCGCTCGAGGAAATCAAGAAGCGGCGCGACAGCAGCGAGCCGACCTGCGGCTCGGTCATGGATTACAACCCCGTGCTCTTCCTCGCGGAAAATGCCACCGAAGGGCACTTCGTCACACCGGCCATCGGCCCCTATGACTACTGGGCGATCGAATACGGTTATCGTCCGGCGGACGGCTCTTACAAGCCCGAAACGCCGACCGATGAAGGCGACCAGGATGAAGAAAAGGAGAAGGACGCCCGCGTCGCGTCGGATAAGCCCGCGGATGATCCCACGGCCGGCATTCCCAAGGAAATCCTCGACAAACTGCCGCCCCAGGTGCGGAAAATGATTGAGTCAGACGAGGCGAAGTCGATGATGGCCGGCGCCATGCCCGACAAAAAACCCTCCGGTCCTTCCTTCAAAGGGGCCAACGCCGGTGAAGAGGGCATGCTCAACGCCATCGCGTCGCGCGCCGCCGAACCTGAGTTGGCCTATGCGACAGACGAAGACACTACCATGCTAAGCCCCGATCCCCGATCCAACCGCTTCGACATGTCCGCCGATCCCATCGAGTGGGCCGAGGCGCGGATCAAGCTCGTCGATCAGCGTTTGGACAACCTCATGGATTGGGCTGTGAAAGACGGCGAAAGCTGGTACCACGCACGAACCGCGTTCATAGGGCTTATGTTCGAGAAAATCAGAGTCATCAACTACGTGGGGCGCTACATCGGTGGCCAGTACACCAGCCGCAGCCACCGAGGCGACGCCGACGCGGCACCGCCGTTCATCATCGTCGATGCAGACCTGCAACGCAAAGCACTGGCGTTCATCGAGTCCAACTTGTTTCAGGACGATTTCTTCGCGACTTCGCCGGAGTTGCTCAACCACCTCGCAACGCCGAAATGGTGGCACGCCGGCGTCCGCATCGATTTCGTAGGGGATTTCCCGTTCCACCAGATGGTTGCGACGATGCAGTGGTTTAACTTGTTCAATCAACTGTTCCCCAACACGCTACGCCGCATCCACGACGCGGAGTTGAAGACGGATGCCAAAGATCGTTTTACGGTGGCCGAATACTTACAGGGCGTCCAAGAATCCTGCTGGTCCGATACGCTCGATAGTAAACGGCTCAGCAAGAGCAAGTGGAGCGATTCCAAGCCCTATGTCTCCAGCATTCGCAGGTCGTTGCAGCGTGAGTACCTGAACCTGATGGAGCCTCTGGTACGCACCAGACCGGGCGTCGTGCTCTCGCACGATCTGCACGCCATGGTGCAGAACTGCCTGCGCAAGCTGGATAAGGACGTCGCCCAGACTCTCCAGGCCGGCGGACTTGACTTCGCGTCGGAAAGCCATCTGGTCTCATGTAAATCACGCATCGAGCGCATGCTGGCCCCCGACCTGAATGAGCTTGGTTAGCCGTCCGTTGAACTATGCATCCTAGCCGGCGCTGGGACGACATCGAAAGGCCCGATACCGAAAGGCATAGTATCGAAAAGGACCGTATCGAAAAGCACCGAATCGAAAAGCACCGTATCAAAAAGGACCGTATCGAAAAGGAAGCTGTCAAAGAGAAAGGCCTCGAAGCGTGAAGAAAAACCCCTCCCCCTTTAAGGGGGAGGTTGGGTGGGGGTAAAAGCGTTACGATCCACCAGGAATCGAAGCCGTCGCACAATGAGCACGAGAAGGCCCGCTCTTCACCGAGCGGGCCTTTTGTCCATGGAGTTTCTTCCCGCAAAACAACGGTGTCAGCTACTCCGATTCGGGCAACTCGATCGCCAGCGGCATACAAACCGTGCCCGGCAAATCCGTTAGGGTCCCGCCCGACAACTGACCGGTGGTGTTGAGTCCCCAGCCCCACAGCGAATTGTCTCGGTGAACACCCAGACTGTGGGTGCTTCCACCGCTGATCAACGCGAAATCTCCCACCGCAATGGCGATCGGGGTCGCATTGTCGGCACCAAACTCCCGCTCCACCGGGTCCACCTCATCTTCGAGACCGAGTTGGCAATACCGGTTCCAGCCGGCCATGTACAGCGTGCCGTCCTCACCCAAGAACCCGGTGTGCCGATCACCGACCGCGACGTCCACAATGCCCGACAACCCGACCACCGGCTCCGGTGTGTCGTAGTTGGATATCATGGTTCCATTGCCGAGTTGACCGTGGAGGTTAAAGCCCATCGACCACACCGTGCCGTCGTTCAGGCGAAAAATACACGAATCGGACGTGCCCGCCGCGACCTGCGCCACATTGTTCATCACCGCCCAAGGCGTACATCCGAAGCGCGAGCCCCAAACCCAGGCCGTGCCGTCGGAATCCAGTGCCAAAGCATGACGCCCACCCGCTGAAATCGCCACGATGTGCTCCGGAAGCCCGAGCACTTCAACGGCTACGACCGCTCCGTCGACATCAAGCGACACGGATTCGGCGAGATCGCAGTAATCGCCCAACCCATCACTCAATCCCCAAACCGTACCCTGGCCGTCCAAAGCCAATACACCGGTGTGCAGCGCCGCGACCTGTACGGCGTCGGCCACACCGGGAACCTGAACGGGCACCGCCGACGAACTCAAGGCGTTCTGTCCGAAAGTCCAAACGGTTCCGTCTGTCTTCGCCACCACCGTATGCTTCAAACCCCCATCAACGGAGACAACGTCGTCATCGATCGATCCGTCACCCAGTTGACCATAACGATTCCAACCCCAGCCGGAAATCTTTCCGTTGTTCCACAGTGCCACATTGTGCCACTTCGCGCTGACCACCGCCACGATCTCCGGCGGAACCACCGTCACCACCACTTCGTCGCTCGCCGACGCCGATCCATTCGGAGTCGACGCGGTGAGTCGAAAGGTCAGTTCGCCTTCCAGCCCGTTGGTTTCTACGTTCATCGTGGCCACATCGCTCGACGTCGCCGCGGTCGGTCCGTCAACCTGCTCCCAAACAAGAACGGCATCGGCTGGGTCGAAATCACCCGCCACAACCATGACCGTACCAGTGAGCGTTGCGTCGTCGCCCCCGATAACCGTGAAATCCGCACCGGCGTTGACCGTCAGCAAGATCGAGTCGGCGGAGTCGTCGTCCGCGCACACCCCCAGCACGTCCCCGTGACGCAGGTGTTGCTCGGCCGCCGCGGCGCCGACGACAATGGTGTGGCGGTTGTCCGGATTCCCGGGTGGGGTATGGCAGACCTCAACAAAATCGTCCCCGTCAATGTCGGCTGCTTCGATAGCTTTGGCAAACGAAGCATTGGGTTCGCTTCCACTGCCGCTAAACGAGTTAGCATTTCCGCATGCAGAGAGAAAAGTGAGACCTCCGGCTAGACCGATTCCCAGAAGCGATTTGAATGGCATGTGTCCCCCGAACGCGCTGCGTGGTCCCGATTCTTCGATGTGTCGGGTCACACCGGTAGGGGATCCTGGCTCCCCAAGAACGGACCTAGCGCCAACAGATTAGACTCTCCGATATCCGATTACGAAGAGCAAACGAAATGGGTGAAGTTACTACCCAACGACACATGGCCACTCTGCGGCCTGTTATTCTAAGACGTGGTGACACTTCTTGTGCTCTGTTACTCCTCGAATGACGGATACTTTTTTTTCAAGCGTATACGTGCGTCGTTCGTCGTGGCTGGGAGGGCGAGCCTCCCTACGAGCCGTACGGAGTGTCGATTGCGAGCGCGGGTGCCCCATCCTTGCGAAGCAAGGGTGGGGGAAGGATTCGATCGGGTACCGACTCTCCGGCACAAGTCCGTCCCCCACCCTTCGCCTGGGGCGAAGGATGGTGCACCAGAGCGCCTGGCTCCGCAGGAGCCTCGCCCTCCCACACCACCACGGTACGTAAACAGCCCGCCGTTCCTGTCACAGAGCAGGAAATTCGCTACGTATGCGCGGATAAGCCCTGAGAGGGCGGAACAATGTGATGCGTAAACCCAAGTGAATAGAGCGCCAATCAACCGACCAGCAAGCCCTCGCCACGACCCAGCCGCGCCAAGTCGTGCAAGAGCGTTTCGACGCAGAGTTGCGTGTAGACGTTGCTATCGAGATGACCACCAGCTTGATTGATCCGGTTAATCGCGTCGATCGCTTGCTTCGCGTCCAAGGCCTTGGCCATCACTTCCAACGCCTGGGTCAGGTGTTCATTAACGACCGTCGCTCGCTCGCCACTGCAAAACCGAAGCACGTCCGCATACCACCAAGACGCCAACCCAAATAGTTGCTTGAGCCCCAGCCGCGACGCTTCCGTGGCCGTCATATTCGGATCACGTTTTCGATAAACGTCGCCCAGTGCCTTGGCATGGTCCGTCCATGCTTTCACGACTGCGGTGAGTGCACCGCTCTTCGTGTTTCCGCCGATGTTCACCAGGTTTTCGATCAATCGATGATTGATCGCAAACAACCCATCCGCAACGAATTCCACCGCTCGTCCGATACTGCCATCGCTGCATCGGGCATACCACTTCGCTTCATCCGGGGCGACTTCGGGTTGGAGCTTGGCGAACTGAGTCTCGACAAACGCCGTGGGCAAGCCGTCAAACCGAATCGACTGACAACGCGAACGTGTCGTGGGCAGCAGCCGGTCCGCTGAGATGGCCAGCAGGATGATCACCGTCGCCCCCGGCGGTTCCTCCAGTGTCTTGAGCAGGGCGTTCTGCGCTGAAGCCTTCATGAGGTTGGCTTCTCGAACCACGAAGATCTTGGTACGCCCCCGCGCCGGCGTGCGCCCGACTTTTGCGGTGATAAAATGCCGAACTACATCGACACTGAGTTCTTTCGCCATACGCTTGCGAACCTGGGCATCGGGGTGATCATGAGCGAGTTGGCGGTAGATCAAGTGCAGGTCGGGATGAGTTCGCGCCGCCACCAAGCGACAATCCTCGCATCGCCCACAACCGACACGCAATCGTTCGACGCCGACGGAAGCCCGGCGTGCGACGTCCACCTCGATTTCCGTCGGTGCGCCGCATAGCAGCAGTTGCGCCAGTGCCAACGCTAGTGTTTCCTTGCCCACACCATCGGGGCCGTGAAATAGGTAGGCATGGGGTAGGCGGTCGGTGGTCACCGCCCGCTGGATCAGCCGCTGCGCGAACCCCTGATGAAGCACATCACCAAGCGACACGACTCAACTCCTCCAGGATTCGCCTATGAACCGTATCCTGATCGCCGTTCCCATCCACCAGAACCACCGGACGCGGGTAGTATTCGTGAACGCCAAGAAATATGTCGCGGACTCGTCGGTGAAAATCGATCGGGCGCGCCTCCATGGCATCAGTTTGGGCGCCCTCGAACAATAAGGGCTGCCCAGACGCTTGCTTACGATTTTTCCCCACATCGCCCGAGCTACGGCCGGTCCGCGAAAAACCATCCTCCGGAGCAACGTCGATGATGAGGGTCAGATCAGGCCAACAATCATCAATAGCAAACCGCGCCAATTCAATAACACTTTTCGGGTCGTATCCGGCTGCGCCTTGATAGGCGCATGTGGAAGTGACGAATCGATCGCACAACACGATCCGGTGGGCCTCCAGGGCCGGCTTGACCACCTCGCGAACAAGCTGCGCCCGCGACGCCATGAACAGCAGTGTCTCGCAGTTGACGTCCATCCCGCTCAAATCGTGATCGAGCAGCACGGACCGGATGCGATCCCCGATGATGGTCCCCCCGGGATCGCGGCACGATTCCACACCTCCGTCGCCCGCAATCAGCGCATCGGCCAGCAGCGCCCGTTGCGTGGACTTCCCGGCGCCGTCCGGACCGTCAAAAACCAGAAAGCGACCACGGAGTTTTTCAACCAGGGTACTGGGATCGATCGTCACGGCATCTTCCCTCCCCCCTTACAAAGGGGGGATCGAGAGGGGATGTTCAGCCGGAAAAGAACCTCCCCCAGCCCCTCCTTGGTAAGGAGAGGGGCAATAAGTCGAACGACAGTCATGGAACCGGCACGAGTAGGACTCAATCGTCACCTTTGCGGCAAGCGTGCGTTCTCAACCGCCGCCGGCTTTCCTCAAAAACTTCGCCGGCGTTGTAGCTGGATCGCACGAACGGCCCGGACGCCACACTCAAGAAGCCTATCGACCGGGCCAAGGCGCCCAGTGCCTCGAACTCGTCCGGATGATAATACTTCTCGACCGGCAAATGATCCGTCAAGGTTGGCTGCAAATACTGCCCGACCGTCAGCACGTCGCAACCCACGCTACGCAGTTCCTCGAACGCCCGATACAGTTCGTCTACCGTCTCGCCCAGCCCGACCATAATACCCGACTTGGTAATCATCCCCGGCGCCAACTCCTTCACGGTGCGCAGAACCTGCAGAGACCGTTCGTGCTTCGCCTGAGGCCTGATCTTCGGTGCCAGTCGCGCGACCGTTTCGAGGTTGTGGTTGTATAATTCCGGTCCGGCTTCGCAGAGCGTTTCGATGCATTCCCGGCGGGCATGAAAATCAGCGGGTAGAACTTCGACCGTGGTTTCCTCGCATCGATCATGGATGGCGCGAACGCATTCAGCGAAGTGCCCGGCACCCTCATCTTTCAGATCGTCGCGTGCAACGGCCGTGAGCACCACGTGTCGCAACCCCAACCGGCCAACCGCCTCCGCCAGCCGATCCGGCTCATCCGCTTCCAGCGGCCCGGGCTTGGCCGTCTCCACCGCGCAGAAGTGACACCGCCGTGTGCAGCGATCCCCCAAGATCATGAACGTGGCATGCCGCTTGGACCAACATTCCGACAGGTTGGGGCACCTCGCCTCCTCGCAGACCGTAGAGACGCCGCTTTCGGCGACAATCCCCGTGGTACGCGTGAAGTCGCCCGACGGCAGTGGCCGTTTCAGCCACGGGGGCAATCGCCGATGCGGACCCTGGGGGTTTGGGGGTAGTACGTTGAGTTCCAATGCTCGTTCCTAATTACTGCCGCCGGCGTGGTGATCCAGCGGGTTTGATCCATGACCGACCTTGCACCCTTATTATATGAGATTACGCCCCCGAAGGCACGCCGGTAGAATTGACCGGCAGGAAGGCTGATTCTAGGATAATAAGGGAGATCAACGCCCATTGCGGCGGGAGGTAAACATGTTCGACAAGTTTCAAAGGATTCTGTTTCCAACGGATTTTTCCGACCTCTCTCTTTCGGCCCTGCAACACGCCAGAGTGCTTACGGAAGCGTTCGACGCCGAGATACACTGCTTGCACGTCGTGGACGATGCCTATCAATACTGGAGCGCCATGGGTCCGGAGAGCATTCCCGTGGGTCCGCCACCCGAGAATCTCGTCGAGCTGGCCACCATGCGCATGGAGGAGTTTAGCGCCGAACACTTGGCCGATCTCAAACGGAAGCCCACCGCACGAGTGGTTCTGGGCAGGCCTTTCGCAGAGATCATCACCTACGCCCGCGAAAACTCTGTCTGCCTGATTGTGATGGGTACCCACGGACGCGGCGCCATCGCCCACATGCTCCTCGGCAGTACCACGGAAAAGGTGGTTCGCAAGGCGCCCTGCGCAGTGATGACCGTGCGCGCCGCCGATCGCGATTTTGTGATGCCCTAGTGCGTGTCCAAAAAATCCCTTTCCAAACCGCGCCCGTGAGGATGCGGCTCCGATTTCCGACCATCTTAATCACACTTGGCTTGACACATGGATGACAACATGACGGCCACCCCCAACACGCCATCGGACATCAGCCTTCGCGTTCGCCGGAACGCCGGTTCCGCCGCCCTGGCGGCCGCGTGTTTGATTTACTTCGGTTTCTTTCAACTCGCCAAGCCCGTCGGCAACGACCTGTTCGCCATAGCGTCACTGGTCTTTGTCTACACGCTACAAATCGGCGGCGTGTTGATGGCCATGGTCGTATTGCCGTCGCTACTGGGACACCCCATGGCGCTGTTGCTGGATGCCGTAGTATCGGTAGGGATCGGTGTTCTATTCGTGTTGACCGGTGTGGCCATGCTGCTCGGCGGGGGCGATGCCATGCAAACCGTCCTCAACGTCATGTTCGGCGCCATGTTCTTTTCGGCCGGAGTGCGTAATGGCCGCTACTACATCACGACGACTTCCAATCCCTCGAATCACGAGTAGCATCGGTGCCCCATCCTTCGCTCCTTGCGAAGGGTGGGGGACGGATAAGATTCCAAGGCCGTGACGCGGTCTATCAATCCCCCAAACCCTGCCTCGCAATGATGGGCTCCCGCTGCTGAAGCGATGGGACAACCAGGCATTAGGAGATCGACTCCGGCGGAAAACCGCGCAGGCTGAAGCCTGCGGCTCGGGCCGTTGCTTATTCTCCCAAAGACATGCCGTATTCGCTAAAGGCCTCCGGGAGATATTCGACCAGGTCCAACGCCGTCATCGACCAACGGCCCAGTTCCTCCGCCGCAAAGTCACCGGCCAATCCATGCAGGTACACGCCAAGAATTGCGGCCTCGTAGGGATCCATGTTTTGGCCGATCAGCGCCGCGATCACGCCGGTCAACACGTCGCCCGTGCCGCCGGTGGCCATCCCGGCGTTTCCGGTTTCATTGACGTAGAGACGCTCCGCATTGGTCACCACGGTCCCGCGCCCCTTGAGCACTACGATGCACCCATAGGCTTGGGCCAGCGCCTGCGCCGCGCTGCGGCGCGAGTCCGGCCGGGCGTCGATGACCACGTCGATTCCCCAATTCGATAGCAAGCGCGCTAACTCGCCGGGATGTGGCGTCATGACGATGCGCTGCGGGCGGGCGAGCACCGCGCCGGGGCGTGCGGCCAATTGATTGAGCCCATCTGCGTCGAGCACCACGGGCTTAGTCAGTTTGGACAGGAAGTCGATAATCACCTCGGGTGTGAGTGAGTCGCCCAACCCCGGCCCCAACGCCACGACGTCCGCACCGAAATCGGAAACGGCCTCCATGAGCGCGTCGGCGTCCATGGGCAGCGTTCGCGTTGTCGCGCAAGGAGCGAGCACACCGACCGATGTGCGGAGTGCCTCGGGCACCAGCATCTGTACCAATCCTGCACCCGTTCGAAGGGCGGCGTTGGCCGCCAGCGCCGGCGCCCCCACCATGACCACCTCGCTAAAGCATCCGCCGATGATCGCGATACGCCCCACCTCGCCCTTATGGGCCGCGTCATTCCGATCGGGCAACGGTGCGATTTCGCGCGTGATGATGTTTGCCGGCATCAGAGGCCTCGCGTACAAGAGTCGCTATTCGCTTCGCGCGCCGCACGAAGGCGATTGATTAACGAAGCGCTATAACCAGCGCCGAAGCCATTGTCGATGTTGACCACCGTCACCCCTGAGGCACAGCTATTGAGCATCGCCAAGAGGGCAGCTACGCCCTGAAAGCTCGCGCCGTAGCCCACGCTGGTGGGGACCGCAATCACCGGGCAATCGACTAGCCCACCCACTACGCTCGCCAGAGCGCCTTCCATTCCGGCGACCACAATGGCCACCGACGCCGATTGAAGCTCCTGGGAATAGGCGAGCAATCGGTGCAACCCGGCTACGCCCACGTCGTAAAAGGTCGTCGTCGCTTGGTCCATCATCTCAGCCGTGATGCGCGCCTCTTCCGCGATGGGCATGTCGCTGGTCCCGGCTGAAACAATCGCAATGGTCCCCTCCGCAGCGATCTTGTCGCGTTGGCGAAGAGTGATGGTGCGCGCCGTTTTGTCGTATTGCGCGGCGGGATGTACTTGGGCCACGGCGGCGAAGTCGGCCACGGAGGCGCGTGTTGCCAATACATTGGCACCACCAGCGGCACAACAACTGAATATGTCGCTCACTTGCTCAGTAGACTTCCCCGCGCAATAAATGACTTCGGGGAATCCGCAGCGAATCGAGCGGTGGTGGTCGATCTTGGCAAAACCGATATCCTCAAAGGGCATGGCGCGGAGGCGGGCGATCGCTTCGTCGATCGTCTGCTCCCCGGCGCGAACGGCTGCCAGCAACACTCTAAGCGATTCCTCGGTCATCGACGGCAGTTTACGACCAATTAGCGCATGATTCAATGAGTGCACGGCCCACACAAACGAATGATTCGCCTACCGCGTCAACCTCGACCCGGTGGCATGCGCATCGATCGAGAGATCGGCGATGTCGCCGCTACGGAGCCGGCTGGGTGGATCATCGCTCAGAACTGAAGGTAACGCATTTGCGCGTGGGCGGGTGATGCTGCGCGTTATTTATAAAAGTGGGGGGACGGAAGAGACTTGTCACCATGCCCCGTCCCCCCACGTTCGTTATCAATTATTCCGGGTGAATTGTGACACACGCGCACCTGGATACGGGTACGCCGTCATCACGAACTATGGTAATCATAACGCACTCTCCTACGGGACATGTACCCACACATTTGTCAACTCCGTTAATTTTGATCCAGGAGCACGAGGCCGCCGCTGCCAGGGATTCAACGCCCAGATTTGCAAGCGATGGCTTCACGCCGAGCGCGTAGACAATTCGCACTTCAGTGGGAATACGCGGCCTTGCGTCGTCGCCGGTGAAAAAGACCTGAATTTCGCGTATATAGCCGGTTTGGCCTGGCCCAGGGGCGCCCAGGATAGTAACTGGAACCGTCATGTCCAGAATGTTTTCTTTTTCGTCTGTAGAGCGTGCCCGATCCTGACTGGGTGCGTAGATGATTTCTATTGCTGATGGAATAATCGGTACTGCTGTTTTGTCGGCGACAAACAGCCGGAATTGGGGCATGGCGTCCTCTTCTCGCGTCGTGGGGGTGCCCGCGACGCTAACCGGAAGCATGATTACGCGTCTGCTGACCTTTCCGGTATCTGTTTGACGTCTAGGAGATGGCGCATCTTTCCCGTTCACGTCTTCCGCTTTGCAGTGCAGAGTAGGGAAGGCCGTAGCCATGAGACCAACAACGTAACCCAAGGTAAACCGACGTGTTTTGGACAGAAACATGAGAAGAACTCCCCAAGTCGGGCCGACGACGAGTCGGGCCGACGACGTGACCCTTCAATAGAACAACCATGCTCCACCTAACCCATTCGGCAGAGGTTGTCAATGGGATAAAGAAAGTAAATAGTAATAAATGATAAAGTGGAATCGGCTGCAACAGTAAAGACGCATTGATACCCGGGTATAGCCACGAAGGTTTAGAATTCAGGTAGTGATCGTGTTGGCGTCACATAACGTACCTAGCTCGACCCGGTCGCATGCGCATCGATCGAGAGATCGGCGATGTCGCCGCTGCGAAGTAGGTGATACCCCAGCGCCGCGATCATGGCCGCGTTGTCGGTGCAATAGGCCATCCGGGCGGCGTGGAAGGACAGATCACGCACCGCACATTCCTTCGCCAGGGCATTGCGCAAGACGCTATTGGCGGCCACCCCGCCGCCGAGCACCACGGTCGAAAGGCCGGTCTGTTTGATCGCCAGCATCGCCTTGCGCACCAACACATCCACCACCGCTTGCTGGAAGCTGGCGGCAATATCGGCGATCTCCTGCCGCGACAGCTTTTCGAGTCCGCCGCTGGTTTGGCCATGCCCGTGAATGTGGTAGAGCACCGCCGTCTTAATCCCAGAGAACGAAAAATCCAGCGAGCCATGAGCGAGCATCGTTCGTGGAAAGTTGACCGCCTGGGGATTCCCGTCGCGCCCCATGCGTTCGATGGCCGGACCGCCGGGATATTCCAATCCGAGAATCGCCGAAACTTTGTCGAACGCCTCCCCGGCCGCGTCATCCGTTGTAGCGCCGAGCAGTTCGATGGACGTTGGCGCATCGATCCGAAACAGTGACGTGTGACCGCCGGAAACGATCAGGCCGACCGCCGGCCAGGGCGATTTTTCAAGTTCGATCGCCGGGCTCAACGCGTGGGCTTCGATGTGGTCGACGGCCAAGAGCGGTTTTCCCCACACCCAACTGAGGGTCTTTGCGGCCGTCACTCCGATCAACAAAGCGCCGGCGAGTCCCGGTCGATTCGTTACCGCGACGGCGTCGATGTCTGCCGGGGCACAATGGGCCGTTTCCAGCGCTTCCTCAACGACGGCATCGAGTCGCTCGATGTGCGCTCGTGAGGCGATCTCGGGGACGACACCGCCGAACTTACGGTGCAATTCCACTTGCGAAGCAACCACGTTGCTTCGCACGTCGACACCATCCACGACGACCGCCGCCGCCGTTTCATCGCAGGATGTTTCGATGCCCAGAATTGTCGTCATTGATCGGGATCCATGGTGCCGCCCCATCGGCCACCCAACGCGATCATACCGCGTGCTTTTACAATAATGCACTGGAACATATAGCTTAATTTGGCGGTTATGTCAGTATTGGCTATGATGATCATGGAAAGGGGATGATAACTGCCATGATGGGTCGATCATTGAAACTCGCGGGATTGTTGTTGCTTTGCGCTCCGTTCCCAACGATTGCCGCCGATCTGGTCGTTCTCTCGGTCGAACCGGCGGCCAGATCAATGACGGCGGAAGTGGACGCGCCGATCGTGATCCACTTCGACAAGGCGGTCGATCCGGCATCGGTCGTCTTGCTCGACAGCATCTGGGCCTTCGGGCGCTGGAGCGGTACGGTTCAAGGCACGCTGGGTTTTTCCGACGGCAATCAAACGGTCACGCTGACCCCATCGAAGCCTCTATCGGCGGGTGAAGTGGTCATGGTCATTCTCTCACACGACATCACCGCGATGGATGCGACGACGCTCAGACCGGGTGGCTATTCCTTTCAGTTCTGGACGAAGGTAGGCCGCAGCCCGATGGACTTTGCGCTTTTTGATACGTTGAACGTTCGCGGCATCGACGGAAACCACACGCAAGCCTACGGCGGATTCGCCACCGACCTGAACGGTGATGGGTTCCTGGATTTGTCCATCGTCAACGAAATCACGGCCGACTTGCGCGTGTTCATGAATCAGGCGGACAACAGCGGTTTGTTCAACGATTTTCTAGATCCGCCTTTTGCAATAGGCAATCGCGCCAGCCCATCCGAACCGACCGACTTTGATCGTGATGGTCATGCCGATGTTTGCGTGGCGAATATTGATGATGGCACAATTTCCGTATTGCTGGGAAATGGCGATGGTACCTTCGCAGCCCAACAATTGATCACCGTCGGAAGTCAACCACGTGGCATTGCTGTGCTTGATGTGGATGGTGACGGCGATATGGATATTGTGAATACGAATGCAGGCAGTAGTAGTTTGACGCTAATGTACAACGACGGTACGGGTTCTTTCGGGCCATCCAGTTCCTTTGATGCGGGGAATGCCGGAGAATGGGCACTGGCTGCTGGGGATATGAATCAAGACGGCTTGCTTGATCTTGTGGTGGGTGGGGGAAGTTTACCCTATGCGGTCGTGGTGAACACCGCGAACGGTGATGGAACCTTTTCGCTGGCATCCTCCACGCCCAACGGAGGAAGGGTTTGGATGCTGGTTTGTGGTGATGTGGACGGTAACGGGACCGAAGACGTAGCCGCTGTAAATCAAACCCTGGATCAAGGACAGATTCTTCGCGGCGACGGGATGGGTAATCTGGCCGCCCCGCAGAACTATTTCGTAGAAAACTTTCCCATAGCGACAGACTTGGGAGATTTGGACGGCGATGGCGATCTCGATTGGGTCACCTCGAGCTTCAACACCGGGCAGATTTTTAATCCGGGTGAGTGGTCCATCATGCGTAACAACGGAGGTGGTGTTTTTTTTGTAGCGGAAAACATTGATGCGCCGCGCGCGGGTTCATGCGCCCTGCTGTTTGATTCCGACAACGATGGCGACTTGGACCTGGCCGTGATCGATGAGATCACGGACCAAGTGTTGCTCTTGAAAAACAGTGGAACCGTTTTTGTACCGACTGTTTCTCAGTGGGGCTTGATCGTCTTAGGGATCGCACTTTTGGTGTTCGGTTCGATCATAACCAAGCGCCGTAGAGCTCGTTCGTCCCTCTAACCCACCATCGAAGATTCGTAAATGTGTCAATCATCAGTCATTTTCGATCTCGATGGTACGATCTGCTCCCATTGTTGTAGCGGTAGGGTGCATCTTGATGCACCTCTGAAGAGCGGTACGTGCATCTTGATGCACCTCTGAAGAGCGGTACGTGCATCTTGGCGCACCTCTGAAGAGCGGTACGTGCATCTTGACGCACCTCTGAAGAGCGGTACGTGCATCTTGACGCACCTCTGAAGAGCGGTACGTGCATCTTGACGCACCTCTGAAGAGCGGTACGTGCATCTTGATGCACCTCTGAAGCCTAATAATCACCCTTCTTAGCCTTGTCTTGCTGCGTTGCCGTCGGCACTTGCTCTATGCGCCGCTGAAGCTCTCCGAACATGATATCGATCGGGCCGTAGAGTTCGATCAATTGCTGCTCGAGCCGCTTCAACTCTTCGGCGCTGCCCTGAAACGACGCAATCGCCCGCTCCAGTCTGAGAATCTCTTCGCGCCGGCG
>Ga0214472_10002954_pt1 | contig 18094 bp, 14 predicted proteins | sample RVTome_6_FD_207662 | JGI IMG/M metagenome (GOLD analysis project Ga0214472, IMG submission 207662) | Soil microbial communities from uranium-contaminated site in the Upper Colorado River Basin, Wyoming, United States - RVT140D175 | ecosystem: Environmental > Terrestrial > Soil > Contaminated >...
TGGAGGTTCACTAAATTCTGAGAGCAGGTGTCTCATTCACGTTGACAGGTTCCGGAGCCAGAACAGGTCGTATGAGTCCCAGTAGTCTGTTGGTCTTCCTGGGTGGAGGCCTGCTTGCAATCACTTGGATAGCCTATCCAATTGTGGTGATCGCATTTGCTATTGCGATTGGCCGAAGAAGGGGAGCCTCAAGTACTCTGTTGACGAAGCACCATCCGCATGTGAGTCTCGTCATAGCAACGAACGCCGAGGAGGTGGATGTCTTAGCTAGAGCGAAGGACCTCGCCCAATTAGCATACCCAGAGGGCCGTCTGGAAATAGTTGTGGTAGACGACCGCCCTGGCTCACCGTCCTATGACTTGCCGGCTAGGATTGGCGGCGTTCCGGTACATATAGTGAGCACCGGGATCCGGAATGGCAAAGCCCTCGCGCTCAACGCTGGAGTTCACAAGGCAAGTGGTGAAATCATCGCCTTCGCCGACGTCCACCAGCACTGGGACAAGTATGCGGTTGATCACCTCACCGCGGCCATAAGGGGTAGAACTATTGCCGTTTCTGGCCAATTGGAACTCCCAACGGAAACAAGTTGGCCGCTGAAACTGTATTGGAATCTCGAGCGAAAGCTCCGACATGCCGAGGCGGCCATCCACTCTGCGGTTGGGGTGACCGGAGCTATCTGGGCCATGCGCCGATCGACATGGACTGACCTTCCACCGGGGCTCCTGCTGGACGATCTATTCACACCCATGCGTCTGATCCTGAGCGGGTACCGAGTGGACTTTGCTCCTGATGCAAAGGCCTTCGAGCACCGAGTGACACAGCCGGCCCAGGAATATCAAAGAAAGGTGCGCACGCTCACTGGCAATATCCAACTACTTCAGCTGCTCCCCTCCGTTCTCGTACCGTTTCGAAACCCAATCTGGATCCAGTTCGCGTTTCACAAGCTGTTGCGACTGATGACGCCTTTCTTCCTAGGAACACTGTTGCTCGGTGGCATCCTCTTCCTTTGCTCACGGCCCGTGGAGGTGGTTCTAATCTTTGCCCTGATGGGTGCGGGGCTCGGGATCTGGGTGCTTTTTTCGCCAGACATGACGGCCAGAGCGGCGCGCAAGGGCATTCACTGGGCCTTGGCGATGCAGGCTGCGATAGTTGTTGCCATACTCAATGGCATAAGGCGGCGGTGGGATGTGTGGCGGTAGGAAGTAAAGCAAAGAACTCGAATTGTGCCCATCCCCTCCCAGGGCATGTGACCTTGGCCCCAAGCATGTCACTTCCTCACATAGACCAGCGGCAGCCTCAATGTCGGAGGTTTCGGAGTATTGCCCCAATCCCGGAGAGCCAGCCCTTGAAACCCGCCTCAGAGATGAGGGCGTTATCAATGAACCGAGGAAGAAGCAGTGGGTCGTCCCCAACAGCCGCCAGCCCGGGAACACAGGTTGTCGCACTGCGAATGCCGAGTTTGCGCAAGACACCTAGTTGTGCATGGCGGTAGACTCCAGACGGATAGCAAAAGTGGGAAAGGCGGGATTGCGGAAAGCCAATTCGGGCGAGCGCGGCCCGGTTGTCCTCAATTTCACGCTGGAGTAAAGTGTCTTCCTTCGGAACCCTGTGGCGGTGCGTATGTAACTGAAGGTCGACAAGTGTCGGGTCAAGACTCGTGAGATCCTTACTTGACATCAGGTGAAGAAACTCGTCCTCCATCACCGCATCGAAATCGAGCCTGAGATCCCGGGCTAACTCTTTCAACAGAGAGTGTTTCTCGTCAGCCGAGAGCCGGTTGGCACGGCTAAAATCATATGCCTTCCGGGAGGCATCCTGCCAAGCGCCCTTCGTACTAAGATCAAGGGATCCGGCAAGCCAGTGTTGACTTGGCAACTTGGCCCGTGACTGCCCTCCCTTCCAGAGGAAGTAGCTGACACCCACGTCGAAGACTGGCCGACGATCAAAGACGTAGTAGGTTGAGACATAGACAGTGACCGGAATTCCCAGTTCTTGAATGACGGGGTAGGCTGACGTGATGAAGTCCTTCCCCCCGTCGTCCACTGTGATGGAAACGGACTTTGGCGGTAGCTGTCCAGCAAGGAGACTCGTAACCGCCTCAGCAAGAGGCAAGACCTGGTACCCCCCGGCCCGGATCAACTGGATGCGGTGCCGGAATACATCTGGGGTCATGAACAGGGTTGGATTCCAATGGTGCTCATCGGCTCGCGAAAACCCATGATAGCAGAGGATTAGGAGCCGTTGGCTTCTCCAATGGCTTCGAGAAACCAAACCGCCCAGTCCGATGCCTTCAACGCCACGAAAGACCACCTGACGAAGTTTCGCTGAGGACTTCATGGGTAGAATCTAGCCTAATGAGAGGAGCTGTCGCTGGGGTCTTCTTACATGATCCTATGTGCGTCTCTGGGACCAAAGGAGTGATGAAGAACGATCCACTGGAACGGAAGGGTTCTACTATTGAGATGCGGATATGAAAAGGACTCGACTGAGGCACGTGCGAGTCCACGGCTCAAGCTAAACCCTATCGGCGTCGAGGCCACTCGGCTAGTTGCCCACCCACGGCACTACCCGCACCCGAGGGCGGCCAAAGCCCTGGAGAGCCAACAACACTTGGTGGCCGCTGCCATCTTTCTTCTAGAAGGTGAGGTCAAACTTGGAGCCTCTTCTCATTGGTGTCGGCTCGCGAAAGGCCGGACATGAGTGTTCTCGGCACCCAACTTCAACCCTTGTTCCGACCAGCAAAGATGAGCCAAGGCGATGTAGGTACGGAAATTGCGTCAAGACTGCATCGCCAGTCTTGGTGACTAGATGCCCGACGGCGAGCCTGAGCCCGTGTTTCGGAGAGGTAATGTTAGCACTGTCCACAGGAATCCCCGTGGGGATAGATCGGTCAAGGTGATCGCATCTAGCCAGGTTGCTCGTCGCGACGCATTCACCGGAACACTGGGAACGACGCTTACACTCCCGATGGCAGCTCTCAGCCTCTATTTGTTCGTCGTTCACAGTTACCGACTCCCGCTGGGCTGGGTTGGTGCCTTGGCGGGCCTGATCGGTGTACTGCTCCAGAGGAGGGTGAGGTTTCCAGCACCCTTGTTGTGGGTGGGAGCATACTTGATCTGGGCAACGCTCACGGCCCTACAATCACCCTATCCCAATGAGGTGCAGACAAACCTGATCGCCTTCAGCAAGGTCTGGCTGATCTTTCTCATCGGGATCAACGCTCCTCGGACCAAACCTCAATGGAACTACCTACTCCTGATCTGGCTGGCGCTGTATGCCCTGTTCCCAATCCGGGGCATTCTATTCAACTTTGTGGCTGGGATCACAACCGCCGGAAGGTATAGCTGGAATTTTGCGTGGGAGAATCCAAACGATTTCGCGTTGATCACACTTCCCATGCTCGGTCTCTGTGTTGCCATCCTCCACGGGACTCCACCAAAATGGGCACGCGCTGGTGCTGTAGGGGGAGCGATCATTCTCCCCATGTCGATCATGCTGACTCAGTCACGTGGCGGCATCCTTGCTTTGGCGACTGTAGGGACCATGCTATTCCTGCAACATCGCAGACGCGCCCAAACGATGATTCTCGTTCTCATCGCTATCGGCACCCTTGCGGTTACCGCGCCAGTCGCTGTTTGGAGCAGGATGACGAAGCTCGCTAGTGCCGACACGTCTAACCTAGGTGAGCTCGACTCCTCCGCGGAGCAGCGATTCGAGATCTGGAAGATCGCAGCAGCGGTATCCCGGGATAACATCCTCTTTGGAGTGGGATTTGGGGCCTATGCCAATGCAAATGCAGCCTATGCCCGCACCCGGAAGTTCGGGTCACTCGCGAGGGGTCACCGCTCGGCACACAACAGTTACCTCACGCTACTGGCGGAAACGGGGGTCGTTGGTCTCTTCTTGTTCATTGCCTTTCTGGTTAGCCTCTTCCGGATGGCCCTCACCAGAGCCCGGGAACTTGACGAGGGCGATCCTAGCACGGCGAGGCAACTCAGGGTTCTTCTCGTAGGCATCCTCGGTTTCCTTCAAGCGGCCATCTTCGGCAGTGTTTTTGATACTGCGTTCCTTTTCCTTCATGCTGCCTTGATCATATCACTGGCAAACGTTTCTCAACCGAGTGCAGGACGACTTGAAGTCGGCAACTCTTACAGGCGAAGGCGACGGCCAGTCTATCAAGGACGCGCCGCATCACCTCGGCTCCAGTGATGTTTGCTACCATTCGGGACAAGTGCTCGAGGCATTTGCTTCTCCCCATTCATGAGACTTACAGGCGCATCCGGCCGGACCACAGGACGGTCTACAGGATAGCAGGGGAGGCACTGGAGTTCCGCCATCGAGCCATGACGATGTCGAAAGAACAGAAGCTAGATTGGATTCTAATGAAGTTGCGGAGCCTTCTGCGACAAGCTGGGAAGGAATCCCCTTTCTATCGTGACTTGTTCATCACAGCCGGATTCGACCCCGGTGTTGACTTCGGGTACGATGATTTCTCGCGTCTTCCCCCCTTGGACAGGAAGGATGTTCTCGACCAACCGGATGATCTCCGCTCATTGGTGCTGCCAACGAGGCTTGCCCGCCCAGGATCAACCGGAGGCTCTTCGGGCCAGCCGGTTAGGGTGTGGAAAGGTCCGCGTGACCGTGCGTGGACGGAGGGTGGCTGGCGGTTCTTCACCCAACAGCTGGGTATTCGACCCGGGGCTCGAACTGCATACCTCTGGGGCCATCACCTCGATGCCATCCCTCAGCGACGCCTCCTCCCGACCCTCAATGACCTTCTCCTGAACGCCTATCGTTTTGATTGCTTTCACCTCGACGATGTCAAATTGCTCGGATATCACGAGCGTCTGACTAAGTTGCGCCCGGAATGCATGGTGGCCTACGGCGGAGCATTGGCCTCGCTAGCTGCGGTCCTTGAGCGCCGCGGGCTACGAGCGACTTACCCAAGTCTGGCACTTATTTCCGGAGCTGAAAAGATCTGGCCACACGAACGTGCGCAGATCGAGCGCGTATTCGGACAGCCGGTACACGAACGCTATGGCAGTAGAGACGTTGGTCTTATGGCTTTCCAAGTCTGCCCGAGCGTCTCGACGGCATACACTGTTGACTGGGCGAATATTCTCATTGAACCCGACACGGAGAGTACATCTCCGTCAGCCATTCTGGTTACCAAACTGAATGCCGATGGGATGTTCCTGATCCGGTACCGAATTGGTGATCTTGCAATCTTTCCCCCAAGTGCTCGTCCCGGAGAACCAGCATTCTCGTTACTCGAAATATCCGGAAGGGAATTGGACGGGATCCTGATGCCTTCTGGCGAATGGATCCACGGCGTAGCCTTCCCCCACCTTATGAAGGACCACGCCGTGCGAGAGTTCCAGGTCTATCAGCATGCTGACTCAAGTCTGACCATTAAGCTCGTGACGCACGAGGGCTGGAAACCTGCTGATGAAGTAGCCCTCCGAAAGCAGCTGGAGGGAATCGCACCTCGACTCGCAATTAGCCTCAGTTTTGTCGACCAGATTCCTAAGTCTGCGGCAAACAAGCGAAGGCCGGTGATCAGCGAGCTTGCCCCTCAACGTGACGGATCGAAATGAATCCGGTGACTGCACGGTCTCAGGTCTCTGACTCTAGCGTATCAATGACCAGCGTCGGAGGATACGATCTGGGAGAAGTCACGAGAGGGTTGCGGAAACTGGCGGACTCGTTGGGATGGGCAACTCCAATCGGTGGGTTTGGCCGTGTCATCCCACCTGGGGCAAGGGTCATAGTGAAGCCAAATTGGGTCCTCCACCGCAACCATGGCCCGTGGGGCCTTCAGCCCCTCGTCACCCAAACGGCGGTCATCGAGTCTGTTGTGAGGGAGTTGCTCGCGGGTCAAGTAGCGTCGGTCGAGGTGTGTGATGCGCCAATCCAAGGATGTGACTGGGAGGCCCTGGGTCGTGATACTGGAGCAAGCGCGTGGGCGGAAAGGACGAGGGGGCAGGACGATCGGTTTCTCGGACTGCGGGACCTGCGTCGTACCATACGCTCCTCGAGTAGGACCGCGAAGGACCTGAAGCCGTTATCGGAGTATGTGCTGTTCGACCTGGCCAGTGACAGCCTCCTCGAGGCTATTAGTACTCCGAACCCAACTTTCAGGGTCACTCAATACGATCCCTACCTTCTGGCAAAGACTCACCATCCGGGAGTGCATCAGTATCTTATCGGACGGCCATTACTCGAGGCCGACGTTGTGGTGAACTTGCCAAAGCTAAAGACCCATAAGAAAGCTGGGGTCACGAGTGCGCTGAAGAACTTGGTTGGGATCAACGGGAACAAGGAGTATCTACCACACCACAGGATAGGCGGCAGCCTCGAAGGGGGCGATTGCTATCCCGGCAGGAGCTACCTCAAACGGACCCTCGAAGCCACCTACGACGCCTACAACACCGCAGATTCAAAGCCTGCACGCGCCGTCTGGCGGGGGGTCACCCGTGCGCTCCACACCCTGCTCAGCCGCACATCGGATCAGGTCGGCATCGAAGGGTCTTGGATCGGCAATGATACCGTTTGGCGGATGTCCCTCGACCTCAACCGGATCCTGCTCTACGGTCGTCCGGACGGGACTCTCGCCGAAACACCCCAGCGCATCGTCCTACATATCGTAGACGCTATTGTCGCCGGTCAGGGAGACGGACCATTGGCACCTGAGCCCCTCCCACTTCATATCATGCTCGCGGGACGATCTGCGCCTGCACTCGACTGGATTGGTGCTGAACTGCTCGGTTATGATCCCGCGAAAGTACCGATCGTCGCCCGTTCCTTTGATCATTTTCGGTGGCCATTAGCGGCCTTTTCTCCCGCGGATATCGATTTCGTATCCTCTCGCGAGTTACTGAGGCCAGACACTGCCATTCGACACCCAGTTGGATGGAGGGACGCGGCACGAGTGATCTCCTCTCAGGATGGACCCGCAGGCGCCTCCATCGACTTGTGACGAGCCTGAGCGCCACGGCGAAGTGCCTCGGTCTTTGGCCTGAGCATACTTGCCCCAACCTCCGCCCGCGCAGTCGCTGTACCCCAGGTGGACAATCAACCGCTGTATGGGGATCGTGGATGCATGGCGCTGGGTATGGTAAGTAGTGCTCAAAGGTAGCGCGATGACCGGCATTGACCGGAGGCCAATCCGAGTGCTCCTTGTGGCACCCTCACTAGACATCATTGGTGGTCAAGCTGTCCAGGCCAACCAACTCTTGCTAGGACTAAAGACCTTGGAGGACATTCGAGTATCGTTTCTGCCGGTGAACCCCAGATTACCAGGAGTTCTCCGCCACCTCCAGCGGGTCAAGTACCTTCGGACTATCGTCACGTTCCCCTTCTACCTCGCATCCCTGGTTGCGAATGTGTGGAAAGCCGATGTAATTCACGCGTTCTCGGCAGGCTATTGGTCCTTCCTGCTTGCCCCCGCTCCCGCGATTCTCGCCGCCCGGTTTTTCGGGAAGAAAGTCCTTCTGAACTATCACACAGGTGAGGCGGACGATCATCTGGGGCGCCACAGACGCATAGCTCTTCCTCTTATCAAGCTGGCTCACCTCATTGTGGTCCCCTCTGGGTACTTAGTTGGCGTCTTCTTCAAACACGGACTGACTGCACACGCCGTGGCCAATTTCGTGGACCCAACCGAAATTCCGTTCCGGGAGCGCACAGGGGAAGGGACAAGGTTCCTGTCGAACCGGAACTTCGAGTGGCACTACAACGTGGCGTGTTTGATCAGAGCTTTTGCCGAGATTCAGAAAGTGATCCCATCGGCAACACTGACCCTCGTTGGCGACGGAAGCTGCCGCCGCGGGTTAGAGGCGCTGGTTCGAGAGCTCGGCCTCAAGGAGGTAGAGTTCACCGGACCCGTTCATCCTGCGGCAATGGGGCCATTCTATGACCGAGCAGACGTCTATCTGAATTCTCCAGATGTGGACAATATGCCAATGTCCGTTATCGAGGCGTTCGCCGCCGGTCTGCCGGTCGTGAGCACCAACGCCGGGGGGATCCCCTGGATTCTTCGCCACGACGAGAACGGGCTCGTAGTTCCTGCGAATGATGACAAGGCGATGGCCACATCCGCTCTCCGGCTATGCCAAGAGCGTGGTTTATCCCAGCGACTCACCGGAACAGCGCGGCAAGACGTCCTGTTGAAGTATACGTGGGAGGCGGTCGGTCCGGATTGGCATCGAATCTACGATCACCTCCACCGCGGATGAACAAAATCCCATGCTAGCTTTGGGAAAATGGACTAGTCCACGGACCCCGGCGGAGTTGGTGGGGCGGCTGACCCAACTGATCCAAGTCCTCGTAGAGCGAGCGGGAGTTCCTGACCGAGGCTATTTGCCTCCTGGTAGGATACCCAATCCATCCCTGCCCTTTCCGAAGCCCGATAGTGCTGCTATTGCCGGCGTGTACGCCCAACGACCGGAAGAGTCCCAAAACCTACTGGATCGCGCTAGTCGAATCGCAAATGGCAGATTCGACCTGCTCGGTTTCGAGGAGTTGAACTTCGGAAGTCCGGTGAACTGGCATCTCGAACCGGTGACTGGGAGGGAAAGTCCCCTCCAGCATTGGAGCAAGATTCCATTTCTCGACGCCAACAAGGTTGGAGATCACAAAGTCATCTGGGAACTCAACCGCCATCACATCCTGGTAACGCTGGGTCAGGCCTGGAGACTCACCGATGACCGGAGATTCGTAGCGACTTTCGGGGAATTGGCCGACGGGTGGCTCGACGCCAACCCGCCCAAACTCGGAATCAACTGGGCGAGCAGCCTGGAGGTCGCCTTCAGGCTGATCTCCTGGATCTGGGCCATTCATCTCTTCGGCGATGCGGTTGCCTCGGAACTGCGGCTTCGAATGGTCAGGTCACTGGACATTCACGCCCGGCACATAGAGCGTTACCTCTCGACGTGGTATAGCCCCAATACACACCTGACCGGTGAGGCCCTCGGTCTCCTCTACGCAGGCGTTGCCTTCCCAGAGCTTCCACGGGCCGAACATTGGAGGAAGAAGGGGTGGAAGGTCCTGATCGAGGAACTCGCCCGGCAAGTCGGGCCCGACGGTGTGTACTTCGAACAGTCGAGTTGGTACCAGGCATACACGGTTGACTTTTATCTGCACGCGCTCGCCCTCGCGGCACAACACGGCATCGAGATCCCACAGGGCGTCATTTCACGGGTTTCCTCAGCCGCGACTGTCTTGAGGGCAATCGTGCGCCCCGATGGCAGTCTGCCTCTGTTCGGTGATGATGATGGAGGACGACTGCTTCCGCTGGGTCCTTTTCCACCGAATCACTTCGCCGATAGCCTCGCGCATGCCTGCCTGGTGCTGGATGATCCAGGACTGAAACCACCCGTGGCGATCCCGGCTTCTGCCCTCTGGCTCATCGGAGAGACAGCGTGGCATCAACTGGACGATGAAAGGGAACATCGACTCACCGCGGGAGTAGACGGGTTTCCAAGGGGGGGGTGGTACGTGCTGCGGACTGCCAGGGAGGGAACTGGTCTTCGAGTATTGATGCGGGCTGGATCTCGAGGACGCGGCACTGGGGCCCATTCTCATGCGGACCCCCTTGCTCTGGAAATCGAGACCGACGGGTGCCCGGTTGTTACCGACCCCGGTACCTTGAGTTATGTCGGGGCGGCACGGCCGGGCCATCGGAGAACGTCTTCCCACGCGACCGTGACGGTGGACGGTCGAGACGCCGTCGCCCAAACCGGACCATTCAAGTGGGCAAAGAGCCTCGCCCTTTCCCCTTCTAGTTGCAATGCGGGCACTGGATGGGCCGTATTGACCGGAAGCCACTCCGGCTGGGATGATCTATCTTCCGGTATTGTCCACCAACGGGTGATCCTTTGGCTCGAGCCACTCGGTCTACTCGTCCTCGATCGTCTGGTAAACCTCCCCGACACGTTCTCAGCGGAAGTGAGGTTCCCGCTCGGTCCGCACGTCACCACGAGTTCAGCATCCCCCCGGGCGATGCGGCTGGACACCGCTGGAGCCTCACGGGTCACCTTCCTTACGGCAGGAGAGTCAGATTGGGATACTCAGGGGTCTACGTGCTCCCCGATCTACGGGGTCGGCCTCGCGACCAAGGTACTCGCCTGCCGGGCGATGGGCGCCCAATGGAGAAGCGGGGTTGCCACTTCCATTACCCTCGACGGGCCCGCCCTTCTCTCACGGCATGGGATGGTCAACGAAAGCACCTGGCGCTGGGGAGATTCAATTCGTGAACTGGAAGTCGAGGTGACATTGGAACAAGGGGCACTCCGGTGGCAGGTCGATCGTAATAGCGCCGTGAACATACCGACCCACAAACGGTTCACCTTTCCAGGGGTGGATTGATATGTGCGGTATCTGCGGAATCGTTGCTCCTGCGCGTGCCGTCAACCGGGTGGCGGAGTCCACGCTCCTCTCGATGCGGGAAGCCCTCCTGCACCGGGGGCCGGACGATGCCGGCGTCTTCATCGAGGAGGGAGTGGGCCTTGGTTTCCGGCGCCTGAGCATCGTCGATATCGCAGGTGGGCACCAACCCATGCAGTCTGCCTCAGGACGATTCCGAATCGTGTACAACGGAGAGGTCTACAACCACCCCGACCTGATGAAGTCGCTCACGGCCCTGGGCGCCAACTATAGGACGCGGAGCGATACCGAGACCATTCTCCATCTGCACGAACGAGAGGGTGTCGCCGCCGTCCCCGCCCTGCGAGGCATGTTCGCCTACGCGATCTGGGACAAACGTGATCGCACGCTCCTTCTCGCGCGAGATCGTTTCGGTATCAAACCGCTCTATTACTGGCACGCGCCCGATGGGGCTCTCTATTTCGCGTCAGAGATCAAGAGCATTCTCGCATCGGAAGCCCTCGCACCCGAACTCAACCTCAAGGCCCTGCCAGACTTCCTGGCCAACCATGCACCCTCGGCAGATGAGACCCTCTTCACGGGGATCCGCAGGCTGCCGCCTGGATCCACGATGGAATGGCGGGATGGAGAGGTCATCATTGACCGGTACTGGGAACTACCATCAGGGAGTGACACACATCCCGGACGTTCGCTCGATGATCTGGTCGAAGAATGGCGTGAGCGGTTTGCCGAGGCCGTCCAGACCCACCTCATGTCCGACGTTCCGCTGGGAGTGTTCCTCTCGGGTGGAATCGACTCCGCGGCGATCACCGCGGTGATGAGTCGTTTGGTAGACGAACGGGTACAGACATTCTCTGTGGCGTTCGCTGAACGGCAGGCGAACGAACTGACCTACGCTCGGCTTGTGGCGGAACAGTTCGGAACGAATCACCACGAGGTGATGCTGACTCCGAGCGACTTCTTCGCCGACCTGCCACGCCTCCTGTGGCACGAAGACGAGCCGATTGCTCATCCCTCGAGCATTGCTCTCAACCGGGTCAGCCGATTGGCCGCGGAACATGTCAAGGTCGTTTTGACGGGAGAAGGAAGTGACGAAACCCTTGCTGGTTACAACCGGTACCGTGTCACTCTCATCAACCAGCGGTTTGGGGAGGCCTGGACACGGGTTACGCCGCGGCTTCTGAGGGCGGCGGTAACACGTGGCATTCGGGCTCTGCCGAGTCGATCGGCCTGGGCACGCAGATTGGGACGGACCTTTCTCGCATTGCCCCCCGATCTTGACTCCCTGTACTTCGATAATTTCGCCGTCTTTTCTCGTGCGGAGCAAAGCAGCCTCCTGTCATCCTCCCTGCGGGAGCGACTGAACGGGACGGACCCTTATGCGGCGTTTCACGGTGCATTGGCAAGGGTCCCCGCCGACCGGTCGCTGCTCGACCGCCTGCTCTACGCCGACACCAGCACCTACCTGCACGAACTACTCATGAAGCAGGACCAAATGAGTATGGCGGCGTCGATCGAATCGAGGGTACCGTTCCTCGACCATCCTCTGGCAGAGTTCTCCGCGGCTCTACCGCAGCGTCTCAAGTTGGATGTTCTCACGACGAAGGCCGTGCTTCGACGGGCCATGAAGGGTGTGCTACCAGCCCCGATCCTGGCACGAAAGAAGATGGGGTTCCCGGTTCCCGTGGGGACCTGGTTCCGGGGCGCATTCGGACACCTGCTCGATGACTTTGTGCTCGGTCCACGGGCACATGCCCGCGGCATCTTCGATCCTGAAACCGTGAGGCGACTGGTCAATGCCCACCGCTCCGGGGAGCCGGGTCACGAGGAGCGGCTCTGGGCTCTTCTCAACTTCGAGATATGGCAGCGAGTGTTCTTCGACCGCGAGCCGCTGGAGTCGATCCAGCTCCAGACCCAATCCCCGAGCAGTTCGTAGTGCGGATACTCTGGCTCAAGACGGAACTCCTACACCCTGTGGACAAGGGCGGCCGGATTCGCACCTACCAGATGCTTCGGGCTCTGTCCCGTGACCATGAGATTACGTATTTGTCGCTGGACGACTGTACTGGCCCCGCCGAAGCCACCACACTTGCGATGGAGTATTGTTCAGAGCTCCTAACCGTTCCGTTTCACCCCCCTCCCCCGAGGTCTGCACGATTCTATTCAGCTCTGGCCAGAAACTTGGTTTCCCGTCTCCCTTACCCGATCGCCCGTTATCGTTCTCCTGCGTTCTCTGCCCGCCTCGCTAGGCTGCTTGCTGAGCGCGATTTCGAGGTCGTGGTCTGCGATTTCTTGTTCTCTACGGTGAATCTGGTACCTCTCCCTTCCTCCCCCTCAGTATTATTTCAGCACAATGTGGAGGCTGAAATCTGGAGGCGCAGAATGGAGGTCGCCAACGGTGGCATTCGTCGAGCCTATTTCACATCCCAGTGGCGCCGCATGGAGAAGTTCGAAGCGGTCGCTTGTAGGCAGTTCGATGTTATTGCCGCCGTTTCGGAGTCGGACGCGGCTCATTTCCGAGATCGCTATGGGGTGAGCGATGTGGTGACAATACCCACTGGGGTGGATACGGAGTACTTCAGGCCCGACGAAACCTTCTTCCGTGAAGAAAAGCACATCGTCTTCACAGGTTCCATGGATTGGATGCCGAACCAAGACGGGATCACCTTCTTCGTGGAACAAGTTATGCCCCGGCTACGCCAACGCCTTGGAAAGGTACGTTTGACGGTTGTTGGGAGATCGCCGACCCCTCACTTGCTAGCCCTGGCAGAACGAGATGGAGACATTGTGGTTACTGGTAGAGTGCCGGATGTGCGTCCTTATTTGAATCGGGCTACTGCTGCCGTGGTTCCACTCCGGGTTGGCGGAGGCACCCGGCTAAAGATTTACGAGGCGATGGCTATGGAGTGCCCCGTGGTTTCCACCACCATTGGTGCAGAGGGGTTGCCTTTGACTCCAGGCGAGCATTTGCTCATTGCCGATGATCCTGAGGCCTTAAGTGCCGCATGTGCGAGTATGCTTCTCGATCGAGGTCGAGCCAAGGCTATTGCCGACAGGGCAGCGGAGCATGTGCGACAGCAGGGCTGGCAAGCTGCCGCACTTGGTCTGAAATCAGCATGTGAAAGGGCAATTAGACGGGCGCTCCACCGAAAGGGGGAGCGAACAGTTCGACGCGTGAACCCAAGTCATCCGTGACAAAGAACCATGACTGCGGTTGTGTTCGCGACAAGGGCTCATGATAAGCACCCGCCCTCGGACGGTTCTCGTGTGTCACCATGATGCCCCATTGCATTTCGATGGAATGGCTCGTTGGCTCGGGTCCTGGTCCGATCTCACTGGAATGGTGGTCATTCAAGAGCCTCGGCAACGCATATGGCGGAGGCTCCGCAGGGAGTTTGGTCGCGTCGGACTGATGCGGCTCGCTGATGTCATCGCTTTCCGAGTCCATTACCGTCTCACAACCTCCGCTCGGGACCGAGCTTGGATAGAGACAGCCCTGGTTCAACTCCAGCGCAGGTTCCCTAGTCCTCCGAAGGCGCCATCGATTCGGGTATCGACTCCAAACTCACAAGCTGCACAAGAGTTCATCGAGAACGCTCAGCCGACATTTGTTCTCGCTCTTTGTAAGAACATTCTTACTGCTCGCATCTTCAAGATCCCAACCCATGGCACCTTTGTCTTGCACCCAGGGATTTGTCCTGAATACCGGAATGCGCATGGCTGTTTTTGGGCTCTGGCGACGAATGACATGGCCAAGATCGGAATGACGGTGTTGAGGATCGATCAGGGTATCGACACGGGTCCCGTTTACGGCTACTTCACGACCCCCTTCGACGAGGTAAATGAGAGCCACATCTTGATTCAGCACCGGATGACCCTCGACAACCTCGACTCCATTGCAGGGCTGTTCAGGAGAATCCACGCTGGTGACGCGATCCCTATCCCAACGTCTGGTCGGCATTCTCGGGCGTGGGGACAACCCTGGCTTACACAGTACGTTAAGTGGAAGCGTGAGGCAAAAGAGAGGCGAGATGCGGGCGATCGCCCTTGAATACCACGACATAGTTGCGGACCCTGATTCAGACGCGAGCGGGTTCCTTGGTGCTTCAGCGGCGTCCTATAAGATCCGTCACGAGGACTTTGCTTCCCACCTTCAGGTCTTGGACAAGCATCAAGGGGCTGGTATCAATGTTCAACAACTGTCCGCCAACACTTCGCGCTCGATCCTCTTTACGTTTGATGATGGTGGCATCAGTGCCATCGACGCGATTGCGAGAGCACTGGAAGAACGTAATTACATCGGCCATTTCTTCGTGGTTACTTCCCTGATCGGAAAGCCTGGTTTCTGTGACCCTGACCATCTCCGGGAACTCCATCACAGGGGTCATGTCGTCGGTAGCCACACCCACTCCCACCCGATACGGATGTCCAAGCTCTCCGACGCTGAGTTGATCTATGAATGGAAGACGTCGAACGACATACTGGAAGAGTGCCTTGGCAGTCCGAGGCTGGTCGCTTCGATTCCCGGAGGGTATTACTCGCCTAGGGTCGCTCACAGCGCTGGTCAAGCAGGAATCAGGTTCCTTTTCACGTCGGAACCGATCGTTAGGGTTAAGGAAGTCGGGGGATGCCTAGTGCTTGGGCGCTTCACGCTCCGGCGATCGTCCAGAGCATCCGAAGTTTCCTCGCTCGTGGGACCCCTAGGGGCCGCCCGCACACGTCAGTGGGCAACGTGGAACATCAAGAAGGTCGTAAAAGCCACCATCGGTGGCAGTTATCTTAAGCTCCGTGCTGCTTTTTTCGGCGAGGCCCGGACTCGGCGGGGGCGGGACCAACTCCTGTAAGATCTTCGTCGCACCGATGGGTGCTCCCCCAATTTACTAATACGAAGGGAAACGCAAATCATGGCTTCACTGAGCGTTTTCGGACTTGGCTATGTCGGTTGCGTATCGGCAGCATGTTTCGCGAGAGAAGGGCATCAGGTCCTCGGCGTTGATGTGAACGCGGACAAAGTCAGTCTCATCGACAGTGGCCGGCCCACGATCCTCGAGGAAGGCATTGCCGACCTCGTTGCCGCTATGCGACGTGTGGGTCGACTCGAGGCTACAACAGACTCGCGCCAAGCGGTGTTGGAAAGTGATCTCAGTCTGGTATGTGTCGGCACCCCGAGTCGAGCCAACGCGAGCCTCGACCTGACCTACGTTGAACGAGTATGCGAGCAGATTGGGGAAGCGATCCGGGACAAACCGAGTCGACATGAGGTGGTAATCAGGTCGACGGTCCTCCCCGGCACGATGCATGAGATCGTCATTCCGGCATTGGAGCGATCATCGGGGAAAAGGGTTGGTGATGGGTTCGGCGTGGCCTCAAATCCTGAATTCTTGAGGGAGGGTTCTTCCATCAAGGATTTTGACGCCCCCCCCTTTACACTGATAGGAGCGGACGACCCAGTAACTGCCGAGCAGGTCCGTCAGCTCTACGAAGGAGTGGAGGCGCCGGTTTTCGTCACCGACATCCGAGTGGCGGAGCTGGTCAAGTACGCGTGTAACGCCTTCCACGGGCTCAAGGTCGGATTTGCAAATGAGATCGGAAGTATCTGCAAAGCCCTCGATCTCGACAGTCATGAAGTGATGCGCATCTTCTGCAAGGACAGGAAGCTCAACATCTCCGCGGCTTACCTGAAACCGGGGTTCGCCTTCGGCGGATCGTGCTTGCCCAAGGACCTGCGGGCACTGGCCTACAGGGCTCAACAGGCAGATGTGGACGTACCCATACTGCGCGCGACGCTCGAGAGCAATCGGAAGCAGATCGAGCGCGCCTTCCGTTTGGTCATGGCAGCCGGTCACAAGCGGATCGGGATCCTAGGGTTGAGCTTCAAGGCTGGCACGGATGATCTCCGTGAATCCCCTATGGTCACCCTCATTGAGATGTTGATCGGAAAAGGGTGTGAGGTCCTCGTTTACGACCAAGATGTGACGAACTCCAACACTATGGGTGCGAATCGTGAGTATGTCGAGCGGGAGGTACCGCACATCTGGTCACTGATGAAGGGATCGATTGAAGAGGTGATCACTGGCTCGGAAACCCTAGTGATCGGCAAAGCCAGCACGGAGTTCCGGCAGCTGCAATTACAAGACGTCTTTGAGCGTCGTGTGGTCGACCTCGTCCGGATCTCCGACGGAGAGGCCAGAAACAGCCGAGTGTATGAGGGCATAGCTTGGTGATAAGCGGCCTAGGCCCAAGGCGATGGTTGTGGAGACTCGACGCCGCCGGCGAAGGTCGGGAGCCAATTGCTCGCCGAGGTCGTCGCTTTGACTAGTCCAGTTCTTGATAGAAGCCTCGGCCCACGCAGGGCTGTCCGGGAGGTTCGCCTCGCATATCTGGTTGATTGCCTCACATACGGTGGGACTGAACTGAACGCCGTCAGATTGGCCGAGCGACTACATGGTAAAGGGTTCCGCGTGGAGTTGGGTCACCTGCAACCTGAGGGCCCGCTCTTGTCACGGTACCAATCGGCAGGAATTGTGACGTGTTGGATTGGGTCCTCGAATCGGCGCCGCACAGGGGGAATTCTTCGCACAACTCTTGACATTCGGCGGTGGCTTGCGCGCACACGCCCGCATATTCTTCACTGCCATGATGTCTACACCAATGTCCTTGGCATACCAGCAGGCCGCACGATCCCGGAACTGGTGACCATAGCGAGTCGGCGATGGTGGGTCCCAGCCTACCGTCGTTCCCTCGTCCACGCTAACTCGGCCGCCACATGGCTTGCCCATTATGTCGTCGTGAATAGCCCGACCTTGAGGACTCAAGTTATGGATGAGACTTTACGCTCAACTGGCAAAGTTGCTGTCCATTCGAATTTTGTCGAAACCAGTGGGTTTATTGCTCCTGCTTCCGCTGATCTCTTAACGTGGCGGGGTGATATTGGAATTGCCCCTGGCGCGACGACGCTGGGAGTAGTTGCGAGACTGGATCCCGTAAAGGCGCACGGCGTGCTGCTGCAAGCGGTTCAGCCCTTGATGAAGGAAAGAAACTCTCTCCAGATTGTATTTGTCGGAGACGGCCCAGAACTGTGGCGATTGAAGCAACAGTGCCGAGACCTCGGTTTCGCTGACAGAGTTCTTTTCACAGGCTCACTTCCGCGGCATCCAAACCCACACTTTCTGCTGGATATTGAGATCCTCCCATCACTTAGTGAAGGTCAGCCAAATGCCCTCCTTGAGGCGATGGCCGCAGCGAGACCGATCATTGCTACACTCGTCGGGGGAGTCCCGGATCTCCTGGAGCATGAGGCCACTGCTCTTCTCGTCCCTCCCAATGACCAGGCTTCTCTAAGAGCTGCGATCCGACGCTTCCTGTCGGATGAACAACTTCGCAGGAGATGCGCGAGCGCAGCGAGGCAGGTTGCCATGGACAGATACTCTGAGGGTCCCGTGGTTGGAGGGATCTCCTCATGGTATTCTGATCTAGTGCCGGGGAACACTGAGTGAGCTTGCTGACTTACGTCATAAGGTCACACCCGGTTTCACAAGGCCTCCCATGCGGAGTGTTCAGTACCCATAGATTGACATGGCTCCCTCTCTGCCAATATGAGTGAGACACTGACCCCCTGATAGTTTAGTGTGTAGAGGGCGAGGAAGAAGGGACGATGACTGGGGTGTTGACCGACTCCTCTTGGGGAGAAGAGACCGAGGTGGTGGCC
>Ga0214472_10002955_pt1:0-2500 | contig 18087 bp, 12 predicted proteins | sample RVTome_6_FD_207662 | JGI IMG/M metagenome (GOLD analysis project Ga0214472, IMG submission 207662) | Soil microbial communities from uranium-contaminated site in the Upper Colorado River Basin, Wyoming, United States - RVT140D175 | ecosystem: Environmental > Terrestrial > Soil >...
TGCGATGAGCCGACATCGAGGTGCCAAACCTCCCCGTCGATGTGAACTCTTGGGGGAGATAAGCCTGTTATCCCCGGCGTACCTTTTATCCGTTGAGCGATGGCCCTTCCACACAGAACCACCGGATCACTAAGCCCTGCTTTCGCATCTGCTTGACTTGTTGGTCTCGCAGTTAAGCTCCCTTATGCCTTTACACTCGACGGCTGATTTCCGACCAGCCTGAGGGAACCTTTGGGCGCCTCCGTTACATTTTGGGAGGCGACCGCCCCAGTCAAACTACCCACCAGACAATGTCCCTGATCCGGATAACGGATTCAGGTTAGAACTCCAGAGCAAGAAGGGTGGTATTTCAACGTCGGCTCCACCCAGGCTAGCGCCCAAGCTTCAAAGCCTCCCACCTATCCTACACATCCTACACCAAAGTCCACTGTCAAGTTGTAGTAAAGGTGCACGGGGTCTTTCCGTCTAGTTGCGGGTAATCGGCATCTTCACCGATAATACAAGTTCGTTGAGTCTCTCGCAGAGACAGTGTTCAGATCGTTATGCCATTCGTGCAGGTCGGAACTTACCCGACAAGGAATTTCGCTACCTTAGGACCGTTATAGTTACGGCCGCCGTTTACCGGGGCTTCGATTCAATGCTTCGCTTGCGCTGACATCTCCTGTTAACCTTCCGGCACCGGGCAGGCATCAGTGTCTATACATCATCTTTCGATTTAGCAGACACCTGTGTTTTTAGTAAACAGTCGCCTGAACCAATTTTCTGCGACCCCTTCTTGCCGCCGGAGCAAGTCCTTTGACAATGATGGGGCTCCCCTTATCCCGAAGTTACGGGGTTAATTTGCCGAATTCCTTTGCGAGAGTTCTCTCAAGCGCCTTAGAATACTCTTCTCATCTACCTGTGTCGGTTTACGGTACGGTCACCAATGAAACTCGCTAGAGGCTTTTCTTGGCAGCATGGGATTAACCAGTTCGCGGCCTTACGGCTACTACCCATCACCTCTCGGGGTAATGTTTCCACGGATTTGCCTATGGAAACCCCCTACCGGCTTAGACCCGGACAACCAAAACCGGGATGGTCTACCCTTCTGCGTCCCCTCATCACTCAAACGCTTCATCAGTGGTACAGGAATATTGACCTGTTTCCCATCACCTACGCCTTTAGGCCTCGGCTTAGGGACCGACTAACCCTGGGAGGATTAACCTTGCCCAGGAAACCTTAGATTTACGGCGAGTACGTTTCTCACGTACTTTATCACTACTTATGCCAGCATAAGCTCTTCCATTTCGTCCAGCAGTTCTTGTCGATCTGCCTTCAGCCTACGATGGAATGCTCCCCTACCAATGCCAGAACCCGCAGGTTCCGACAGTCCGCAGCTTCGGTAATATGCTTGAGCCCCGTTGAATTTTCGGCGCAGATTCACTTGACCAGTGAGCTATTACGCTTTCTTTAAAGGATGGCTGCTTCTAAGCCAACCTCCTGGTTGTCGATGCGCTTCCACATCCTTTCCCACTTAGCATATATTTTGGGACCTTAGCTGGCGGTCTGGGCTGTTTCCCTTTTGACCATGGATCTTAGCACCCACAGTCTGACTCCCATGATAAGAGTTGACGGCATTCGGAGTTTGATAGGGTTTGGTAACCTTGTGAGGCCCCTAGTCCTGTCAGTGCTCTACCTCCGTCACTTATAACATGAGGCTAGCCCTAAAGCTATTTCGGGGAGAACGAGCTATCTCCAAGTTTGATTGGCCTTTCACCCCTATCCACAGCTCATCCAGTAGCTTTTCAACGCTAAAAGGTTCGGTCCTCCACGAAGTGTTACCTCCGCTTCAACCTGGCCATGGATAGATCACCTGGCTTCGCGTCTAATCCATGCGACTATTTCGCCCGTTTAAGACTCGCTTTCGCTGCGGCTCCGTCCCTGAGGGACTTAACCTTGCCACATAGATTAACTCGCTGGCTCATTATGCAAAAGGCACGCCGTCGGGCATTGTCCGAAGACCATAGCCCTTCGACTGCTTGCGAACATACGGTTTCAGGTACTATTTCACTCCCCTCAACGGGGTACTTTTCACCTTTCCCTCACGGTACTGGTTCACTATCGGTCGTCAGCTTGTATTTAGCCTTAGGAGGTGGTCCTCCCGGATTCCCACGGGGTTTCACGTGTCCCGCGGTACTTGGGTGTCGGACAAGGAAGTCTTTATCATTTCGTTTACGGGGCTATCACCCTCTATGGCCGGTCTTTCCAGACCGTTTAACTATAATAAAGATTTGTAACTGCCCGGTTCGTCTACAGCCGAACCTAGTCCGATCCCGCTACCCCGGACTTACAACGCCTGTAAGCTTGACATAAGTCCGGTTTGGGCTCCTCCCCGTTCGCTCGCCGCTACTTGGGGAATAGTTATTACTTTCTTTTCCTCGGGGTACTTAGATGTTTCAGTTCCCCCGGTTGGCTCTGCCCACCCTATGTGTTCAGGTGGGAGTGGCACCGTATGACCGGT
>Ga0214472_10002955_pt1:5000-18087 | contig 18087 bp, 12 predicted proteins | sample RVTome_6_FD_207662 | JGI IMG/M metagenome (GOLD analysis project Ga0214472, IMG submission 207662) | Soil microbial communities from uranium-contaminated site in the Upper Colorado River Basin, Wyoming, United States - RVT140D175 | ecosystem: Environmental > Terrestrial > Soil >...
TCGTTCGCACCGCCCGGTTTATTGGGCTTTGTCTTCGGTGCGCAAGAAACAGGACTTTACCAGAACCACCCTGCATTGTCAAGCACTTTTTTTGCCGCTTAGTTTTTTTCTTCGCGGCCGTTTGGTTCCGTCCATTTCGTCCCAACCTGGCGACGCGGGAATCTACCAGAACCGCACTGCATTGTCAAGCACTTTCTTTCGCCGTTTTGTTTTTTTCCCTGCGGCCTTACGCTTCTTTCGCCTTTTCAGGCGGGGCGAACTCTAACAGAACCGGTTTGCTTTGTCAAGCACTTATTTCAGCCACATTCGTTTTTTCCCCGCGGCCTTTTGGTCCCGTCTTTCTTCCCTTAAAGCGAGGCAGACTGTACCATCATCGCCCCCGCTTGTCAAGAAGAAAAAAGCACAAAAACCACTCTTATGGGTTATTGGTCCTCAAACCCATTGAAGGTGATAAGTTACAGGTCTCTCTACAAGATAAATATAGCACAGACGGGCGGCTCGGTCAAGCCGGTTTTGATACCGGAGGGCGCCGGTTTACATATTATAGAGGCGGACATCTACTGGCCGTCAGGCACGCCGGTTATCATATCCTTGATGCCGGAAGGTGATATTATGATGTCGAGCCAGGACTCCTCACCCGGCTCGTCGCCTTCCCTGAAGACCTCATTGACTACCCGCTCGGTGGTGCCGGTCGGCGGCTCTCCCGTGACGGCGTCAACCTCGGCGAACACCACGCCGTCCGGAACCTGGAACTCCTCTATCGGCACATAGTACTTGGCGGTCCACATATAGCTGTTCCAGACCGGCAGCGCGGCGCGCGCGCCCGACTCCCCCCTGCCCAGGCTCTTCCGGTCGTCGTTGCCCACCCAGACGCCTGTGACAAGCCCCTGCGAGTACCCTACAAACCATGCGTCCGCGTAGCCGTTCGTTGTGCCTGTCTTGCCGGCAACCGGCGTACCCACGGAAGAGGCCCACTTGCCGGTTCCCCTGGAGGCGGCGTCCACCAGCATGCTTGTAACCTGGTATGCCGCAATTGGGCTCATGGCCTCGTGTATGGCCGGGTCTCCTCTTTCGAGCACCTTCCCCTTGGGGTCCTTCACGCTGCTTATATAATAAGACTCTATGTATATCCCGCCGTTAGCGAACGCGCAGTACGCGGCGGTAAGCTCGAAAGGCGTCACGCTGCACGAACCCAGGGCAAGCGTCAGGTCGTCCTTGGGGAACGGCCCCTTAAGCCCGGCCTTTTTTGCAAGGTCTATGACGCGCCTTGTCCCGACCTTGTTAAGAAGCTCGATGGTAACCACGTTCAATGAATTTGTAAGCGCGTCCCTGAGGCTCGTGGGGCCGTTGTACTTGCGGTCGGCGTTCTCGGGGGTCCATTTCCCCTCGTCATAACCCTTGGGCTCGTCCACTATTATATATGCGGGGTTGAACCCGTTGTCCATCGCGGCGGCGTAAACGAACGGCTTGAACGCGCTCCCGGGCTGCCGGCTCGCGCTAAGTGCGTGGTTGTACTCGTTGGTCTTGAAGTCCGCGCCCCCGACCATCGCCTTGACCTTGCCGCTCCACGGGTCGATGGACACCAGCGCCCCCTGTGCGCCTGTCGGCTTGTCGGCCTGCCTCTTGGTCAGCGCGGTAATCCCTGACGCAAGGGCCCTCTTAGCGGCCTTCTGCATCCCGAAGTTGATGGTGGTACGGACCTTCAACCCCTTGTTGTATACCGCATCCATGCCGTACTTTTTCTCCAGGTATACGCGTATCTGCTCTACCAGGTGCGGGGCTACGTCGCTTTCCTCCAGCATGTCCTTCAGGACCAACTTGGATCCCCTGGCCTGGTCCGCCTTCCCCTGCGATATGAACTTCTCGTCAACCATCCTGTCGAGTACCACGTCCCGCCGTTGAAGGGCCCGCTTCATGTCGTTATACGGCGAGTAGTTCGAGGGCGCTTTCGGGAGGCCTGCTATCATCGCCGACTCGGCCAGGGTGAGGTCCCCGACGTGCTTCCCGAAGTAGGTCCTGGCAGCCATCTCGACCCCGTACGCCCCGTGGCCGAAGTAGACCTTGTTCAGGTACAGCTCGAGTATCTCGTCCTTGGTGAGCTTCCTCTCCATCTCCCTGGCGAGGACCGCCTCCTTCAGCTTCCTTACCAGGCTCTTCTCCCGGGTAAGGAACATCACCTTGGCGAGCTGCTGGGTGATGGTGCTGCCTCCCTCCCTGAAGCTGATACTTGCGATGTCCCTGACTATCGCCCGGAGCACGCCTTGGAAGTCCAGCCCCTCGTGCTCGTAGAAGCGCGCGTCCTCGACCGCTATCATCGCATCCTTCATGCTGTCCGGTATCTGGGGAAGCGGCACGAATATCCCCTTATCCACCTTTATGCGGCCAAGCAGGTGGTCGTCTTCGGAGTATACGCTTGTTCCGAGCGGCGGGTGGTAGTCCTTCAGCGCGGCTATCTTGGGGAGGTCTGTCGATATCGAGCGGTTGATGGCGAACGCGGCCCCGGCGAATATTGCGAGCGCCCCGACCACCGCCAGTACCGTTATCCTGCGTTTTGTCCTGACCGCGAGCTTTTTCGGCATCGCGCTTTTGATCCAGTTCCAGCCCTTTTTCCTACCCATTAACTTAACTACCTGTTTCCTTTAGGGTTTTCACTATAACTGCACAGTTTAACATAATATCACCAGCCGGGATGGAAAGCAACAGGTAGTTGTATACATTACGGGAAAGCGGATATTAAGGATGGTTACGGTCTACTACTATCTTTATGACTTCCTGTGCATGGAGAATTTCTTACCAGACACGCCACGTGAGGGACAACGGCATTTTGCTTTATTTGACGGAGATACTATGCTAATATTAAAAAAAGTGGGATTATTCCGCTTGCAAGCGAACGCTAAAGACCGCCAACCAGGAGCATGGCCCGTAGTTTATGAAAATCTACAAGAAAAACCTTGCAAGCTACACCAACTTCCTCACCCTCAAATACGAGCGTTCTACCGGGGCACCGAAACTTTCATCTTTGCCCTATTTTATTTCGGCCGACCCAAGCTCGATATGCAACCTCAAGTGCCCTTTCTGCCCGACTGGGATTGAGAATTTTGAGCGCGGCACCATGGCCAAAGGCTTCTTCCGTAAGAGAGAACTGATGAGCCCGGAGGTTTTCGGCTCGGTGCTCGACGAACTGGGCGAATACCTGTTTATAATCAATTTTTACAACTGGGGCGAGCCCCTTCTGAACAAGTCCCTCCCGGCGATGGTGCGCCGGGCGAAGGGACTCGACATTTTCACCCAGATACACTCGAACCTGTCGCTCAGGCTTTCCGAAGGTTATATAGATGAGTTGCTAAGCTCCGGCATGGATGAGATCTGCCTTTCGATAGACGGGATAACCCAGGAAGTTTACGAGAAATACAGGCGGGGCGGCGAGCTTTCTCTTGTGTTAGACAACCTCGAAAGGATGGTGGCCATCCGGGACAAGTTGGGGCTCGGCACCTCGATAGAGTGGGGGTTCCTGGTGTTCTCATTCAACCAGCATCAGATGGGAGACATCAAACGCCGCTGCCGCGAGCTCGGGATAAGCTTCAGGCCGAGGAATGCGCACATTGATACTGAGAAGCAGCCAGACTGGGTTCCGGGGATGACAGGCCGGCTGAGGACACTGTTGGATAAACCGCGTGTGCCCTTGGACGAGATGTATTACAGGATGAAAAAAATGCTGGGAGAAAGATATTCCCGGGACAGAAGTTGTATCTGGCATTACGGCCAGTCCATAATAAACTCGGATGGGTCGGTTTCCCCATGCTGCGCGCTCCAGAGCAGCAAGGACGATTTCGGCATAGTGGCCCCAACATCGAGAGGCTTTAATGATGTCTGGAATAATGAAAAATTCATGAGCGCCCGGATGGTATCTTCACCAGGCGGGATGACAGGGCACCCCGGTTTGGATACGGTTTGCGGCAGATGTGCAAACCAGTATCTCAAGAACCTGTACTCTTCTTACGAATACTTCATAATAAAGCGGTTCATGGAGCTTTATGGGTCTTCCGAGCCGTTGCTCGCGCAGGCGTTCAAACTTCTAAACTCAAGAGACAAGTTCGTAAGATACTTCCGGGAGATAATCATGCCGGAGCTGAAAGGACATGGCCCCGGTTGAGATGGTGGGCGCTTTGTTTTCATCTCCCATACAAAGCCGCACGCTCACCCTATATACCTGAGCAGCCAGCCCTCCACGATGTCGATTGCCCCGATGGGACACATCTCCTGGCAGCAGAAACACCGGATGCAGTCGCGGTAGGATATGACCACCGAATCCCTGCCCTCGGAAATCGCGCCCGCAGGGCATGCCGACTTGCATATAAGGCAGTTCTCGCAGGCGTTTGAATCGACCCTCGGCCTTGTGGTAAGCGCGTCCTTCAGGAGTTTCCTTAGCGGCTCAGGTATCGTCCACTCGAGGCTGGACGTGGAAGGCAGCACAAACCCCTCCACGCGGGCCTGTGCGGGTGAGGAGAAGTCACCTGCGCATACAATGCCTGTAATGTCCTCCGGCGCAAAGCCCAGCTTCATTGCAGCCCTCGTCGTCGGGAGCCTGCCAGCCGGGACGCACATTATCTCGGACAAGACCATGTCGAGCGCGAACGCGTCCGCGCCCGCCGCGATGAGCCCGATCTCCCTGGGCTTCCCGCTCCCCGGCCCGTTACCCTCCATCCCGACAACCGCGTCCACGATGCTTAGCGACGGCTTTACCGCGTTGTGCAGCTCCACCAGCATAGTCGCGAACGCGTTTCTGTCCACGCCGGACCTGAAATGCCACTGCACCTTCCTGCGGCCTGGCACGCAGCCGAACAGGTTCTTTACCGCGAGCGTGAGGAGCATCTGGCCGTGCGTCTTGGCCTTTGGCAGGTTTATGACCCGGTCGGCCTCGACCACCTCGCGGGCTATCTCGAAATGCTTGAACGTGCCGCCGCCTTTGACCTCGACCGCATCGGCCAGCTCTACAAGCCGTGCCCCCTCATCGGACGCAACCTCCGCGATGCCGGTAATGCCGGTTACCCTCTTGAACCTGCCGATTGCGTGCGAGTCGCCGATGACAGGGTTGCCGCCCGCCTCCTTTACAAGCCGCACCACCGCCCTCACCACCTCGGGGTGCGTCGTGACCGCCTTGTCCGGGGCCTTGGGCGCGAGCATATTGGGCTTTATGAGGACGCGAGAGCCGGACGGCACATACGACCCCATCCCGCCCACAAGCTCGACCGCGCGCCTGACCGAGCGGGCAATATCGTCACTGTTATAAGATGGGCATTTTATCAGGCTGACCGTGGGTTTCATGAGTCTGGATTATACCACATGCAGGCGGTCGTTTGGACCAAAACAAAAAGGGGCCGGAACCGGCCCCTTTGCAAACTATACGAAAGCCCGCACATCACTTGATGATGTACATGCAGGCCTTGCCTTCCAGCTTCTTGTCTATATCGGCCTTATCCATTGTAACCCTGTTCATGCCCTCGGTGGCGTAGACTATCTTGCCGGAGCTCATAGAGCGGCAGGCGACCTGGTAAACGGTCAGCTTCTTGCTGTTTATCTTTATGTGCTCGCCGATGGCGGCCCTTATTACCTGGTGGACGATGCAGAACGGGTGGAGTATCGCGCCCTTGGTCTTGTATATGTCCTTGTACTTGTCTACGATCTTCTGGTAGTGGCCGGGGAGCTTGCCGTCGACCATGACGTCGTTCAGTATCTTTGTCATGGGACAGTTCTTGAGGACCATGAGGTTACCCTCCCTGTCCGCCTGCCCCTCCAGTTTCACGAACGGGTCCTTGCCCTTCTCGTGCTCTTCGAAAAGCACCTCGATGGACTCGTAATCCTTGATGCCGAGCTCGTCCGCGATGGACTTTGCAGTCTCCTGCAGGTCGTGGATAATCGCGAGAATTAGCTGGTTATCCGCGCTGATGACCTCGTCCGCCCACTTCTTGGTGAGCTTTTTTTCAAGCAGAGACATCCCACACCTCTTTCAACATAATGCTAACGTCACCACAACCGGCGTCTTGGCCGGCCTTCGGACTAAAACCGCCAGCCGCTTTAGGAAGCGGCGGCGTATTGCTTTGCGGTTTCCACAACCTTGCCGAACCCCGCGAGGTCCGATACCGCCATCTCGGCCAGCACCTTGCGGTCGAGCTCAATGCCAGCCAGCTTAAGGCCGTGCATCAGCTTGCTGTAAGAGATGTCGTTCAGCCTGGCGGCCGCGTTTATCCTTGCTATCCAGAGGTTCCTGAAGCTTCTCTTCTTCGCCCGCCTGTCCCTGTAGGCGTACTTCAGCGCCCTGTCGACGGCCTCTGTAGCCGTCCTGAACAACCGGCTCCTGCCGCCGTAGTATCCCTTGGCCAGCTTCAGGACCTTGCTCCTGCGCCTCCTGGCCTTGAAACCCCTTTTTGCTCTTGGCATCTTCTACTCTCCTTAAATGCGCCCGCGAAGCGGCCGCGAATCAATAATCCCGGCCTGCACTTACAGGAAGGGCAGCATCTTCTTCAGCACCGCGGTGTCACCGTGGCTGCATGTCGCCCCACCGGTGAGGTTGCGCATCCTCTTGCCGGACTTGGTGGAAAGGAGGTGGCTGCCGAACGCCTTGTCCCTCTTGACCTTGCCGCTGGCGGTGAAACGTATCCTCTTTGCCGCGCCCCTGTGCGTCTTGAGCTTGTAACCAGCCATTGAAACGTACCCCCTTTAATATAATATCCCCTAAGGCTTAACCCTCTTGGATTCGGAAAGACTGGTTACTATACACCAGTAATTTCGGTTTGTCAAGACTTTGGAGAAACAATCATCAGCATAGCCCTGCCCTCGCGTTTGGCGTTCTGTTCGATGTTGCCGTCCTCGGCTATCGCCGCGGCCACACGGTCCAGAAGCACCGCGCCAAGCTCCGCGTGAGCAAGCTCCCTGCCCCTGAATACAACGGTGAACTTCACCTTGTTGCCCTCGGCCAGGAACCTCTTTGCGTTCTTGAGCTTGAAATCGAAGTCGTGGTCGTCCGTCGCGGGCCTCATCTTGATCTCCTTGACGACGACTACCTTCTGGTTTCTCTTGCTCTCGTGCGCCTTTTTGGCCTGCTCGTACTTGTACTTGCCGTAGTCCATTATCTTGCAGACCGGCGGCTTTGCAAGCGGCGCGACCTCTACCAGGTCAAAACCGCGCGTCTCGGCGGCCTCGAGCGCCTCCCTTATCGGCAGTATGCCGAGCTGTTCGCCGTTATTGTCAACGACGCGCACTTCCGGGACCCTGATGTTCCTGTTAATCCTTACCGTAGGTTTTGTTGTTTCCATTCACCTCGTCCTGTTTACCGTTTATGTCAACAGCGCCGGAACCAACCTGCGCCCCAAACCTTCTAACCGCATCATGACCTTTCGGCCACCTCGCGGGTTATCTTGTCCATGAACTCCGGCTTTGGCATCGGACCGAGGTCCTTGCCGTCCCTCTGCCTTACCGCAACGCTTCCCGCCCCTACTTCCTTGTCTCCGACGACGAGGATATACGGCACCTTCTGGAGCGTCGCCTCCCTTATCTTGTAGCCGATCTTCTCGTTCCTTACGTCCGCGCTGGCGCGTATGCCGGCCTTCCTCAGTTCCGCGGCATACTCTTCCGCATACTCGGACTGCCGCTCGGTGATGGTGCACACAACCGCCTGCACCGGAGAAAGCCAGGCCGGGAACGCGCCCGCGTAGTGCTCTATAAGGACGCCGAAGAAACGCTCGAGCGAACCCATCAGCGCGCGGTGCACCATGATGGGCCGGTGCGCCGAGCCGTCCTCGCCAATGTATTCCAGCTCGAACCTCTCCGGAAGGTTGAAGTCCACCTGCACCGTGGTGCACTGCCACGACCTGCCGAGCACGTCCTTTATCTTTATGTCGATCTTCGGGCCATAGAAAACGCCCTCGCCGGGGTCCACCTCGTATGCGAGGCCCCTTTGCTCGAGCGCGCTCTTCAATGCCGCTGTCGCCCTGTCCCAGTTGTCCTGTGAGCCCACGAACTTCTCCGGCTGGGTGGACAGGTATATGTCGTAGTCCGTGAACCCGAACGTCTTCAGCACGAAGAGCGTGAAGTCCAGCACCTTGAATATCTCGGTGTCGAGCTGGTCCGGCCTGCAGAATATGTGCGCGTCGTCCTGCGTGAACCCCCTCACCCTCATCAGCCCGTGGAGCGCGCCTGAGCGCTCGAAGCGGTAGACCGTGCCGAGCTCAGCCCAGCGTATCGGGAGCTCCCTGTAGCTCCTCATCTTCGACTTGAAGATGGTGATGTGGAACGGGCAGTTCATCGGCTTAAGCTCGTAGGGGACGCCCTCGACCTCCATCGGCGAGTACATGCTCTCGCGGTAGAAGTCCCAGTGTCCGCTCTTCCGCCACATGTCGAGCTTCGCTATGTGCGGCGAGTACACGAGCTCGTAGCCGGACTTGACGTGCTCCTCTTTCCAGAAGTCCTCAATCGTACGCCTTATTATAGCGCCCTTCGGGTGCCAGAGTATGAGGCCCGCGCCGGTCGCGTCCTCGTGCGAGAAGAGTTCGAGGTCGCGCCCCAGCTTCCTGTGGTCGCGTCTCTTTATCTCTTCCAGCCGGTCGAGGTACTCCTTAAGCTGGTCCTTGGTCGCCCACGCGGTGCCGTATATCCTCTGGAGCATCTGGTTCTTCTCGTCACCGCGCCAGTACGCGCCGGAGCTGCTCAGGAGCTTGTACGCCTTGATTGCGCCAGTGGACGGCACGTGCGGGCCCCGGCAGAGGTCAATGAACCCGTCCTGGTCGTAGAGCGAAACCATGTCCGCTTCGAGTTCGGTTATTATCTCGGCCTTGTACTTCTCGCCCATCCCGGAGAAGAACTTTACCGCGTCGGCCTTTGTCATCTCTTTCCTGGTAAACGGCTTGTCCGCCTTGATGATATTGGCCATGCGCTCTTCTATCTTCACCAGGTCTTCCGGCGCGAAGCTGCCGGAGTAGTCGAAGTCGTAGTAGAACCCGTCCTCGATGGACGGGCCTATCGTCACCTTGACTTCCGGGTAGAGCTCCTTCACCGCCTGCGCCATGATGTGCGACGCGCTGTGGCGGTATATCTCTTTGCCCTCAGGCTGGTCGAATGTGATTATCCGCACGGAGGCGTCCGAGTTAACCGGAGTGGAGGTGTCCACGAGGGCGCCGTCTACCTCGCCCGCAAGCGCGGCCTTCGCCAGGCCCTTGCCTATGGACGCCGCAAGCTCCATCACGCTCGCGCCCTTTTTTATCTCGCGCGTCGTCCCGTCGGGAAGGGTTATCTTTATCATCTCAGATTTATCTGTCGCAGCTTTGTCGGACATCGGCTCTTGTCGGCCTCGCATATGTATTGGTTGAGCCCCCTGAAAAAAATAAAAAGGCATCACTGAAAAGGGGGCCTTTTCGATGATGCCGCCATAATCGGGAAATGCTGTTACAAGTCTACTTTGACCCCGTTAATAATTCCGCAAGCAGGCAACCGCACGTATGCCCGGTCCCAGACCGGGCGTTGCCAGACGTAAGTAATTTTATATCAGTAAGTTGCAAGCGTTGTCAAGAACAAAAGAAGCTCTTGACAAAAAAGGGCCGCGATTCCTCGCAGCCCTTTCCGCATTGAAGTATGGTAGGCGCGGGCGGTTTCGAACCGCCGACTTCTACCGTGTCAAGGTAGCGCTCTCCCCCTGAGCTACGCGCCTGTGCCCCGCCCGGTATTGTTACCCGTGCGCAGTGGTGAATAATAAAGTTTTAGGATGTAGTTGTCAAGAAAAAACAGAGGGCGTGGAAAAATTCAGCGATACCCATCCGCGATGCCGGGCGCGTAAAAACAGCGAGGCCCCGTTTCCGGGGCCTCTTATAATATAGATAACTTTACGATGCCTTACTTTATTCCGTCCTTGAGAGCCTTACCCGGTGTAAACTTGGGTACCTTCGCCGCGGCGATCTTGATCTCCGCGCCAGTCTGGGGGTTCCTGCCCTTCCTTGCCTTGCGCTTGTGGACGGAGAATGTTCCGAAACCTACGAGCGACACTTTCTGGCCTTTCTTCAGGGACGCCTTAACCGCATTGATAGCAGCGTTGAGCGCCTTACCCGCGGCGGCCTTGCTGATCTCAGCCTCGGCAGCCATCTTTTCTACCATTTCAGCTTTGGTCAACTGTCATTCCTCCTCTCTAATGGTTAAATGACAAACTCGCACACGCCCGCTTTCCAAAAACTTGAAAACGAGTATCGCCCACGGATGCCCGTTTGTCAAGGGTTTTTTTATTTTCTGCCAGTAAATTTTTGAGCCGTCGCCAAGCGTCGCGCTTGCGGGGATTTATCTTTTGACAGGGATGCCTAATTCCTTGATCTTTTTCCTTATGGTATTCCTGTTAATTCCCAGCAGCTCCGCCGCCTTCACCTGGTTGTAGCCAGACTCCTCCAGCGCGCTTGTTATGAGCGGCCTTTCGACGAGCGCCATCACGGTGTCGTACAGGTCGCCCTGTTCGAGGTTCCTGCTCTTCTTGATGAAGCAGTGTATCCTCTCGCCCAGAAGGCTGTCCAGCGTCATGCCGTCCGCCGATACGGCCTGGGTCTTGCTGCCCTTCATCAGCACCTCGACATCCTCCGGTAGGAGCGCGGTCGAGCTCGACAGCACAACGGCGCGCTTGATGCAGTTCTCAAGCTCCCTGACATTTCCGGGCCAGTCGTAGTCCATCAGCCGCTTCATCGCCTTGGGCATCACGGTCTTCTTCGGGACGCCAAGCTCGACCGACGCCTTGTCGAGGAAGTGCTCGGTAAGCTCCGGTATGTCCTCCTTGCGCTCGCGGAGCGGCGGGAGCATGAGGCTCACTACGTTCAGCCTGTAGTACAGGTCCTCCCTGAACTTGCCTTCCGCGACCATTTCGTCGAGCGACCTGTTCGTCGCCGCGACGACCCTTGCGTCCGCCTTCACGGTCTCGGTGCCGCCCACCCTCTGGAACTCTTTCTCCTGGAGCGCGCGCAGGAGCTTCGCCTGGAGGTTTATGTCCATGTCGCCTATCTCGTCCAGGAAGAGAGTGCCGCCGTCGGCCTGTTCGAACTTGCCTGGCTTCTTCGCGGTCGCGCCTGTGAACGCGCCCTTCTCGTGTCCGAAGAGCTCGGACTCCATCAGGTCATGCGGTATCGCGGCGGAGTTCACTACGACGAGCGGGCCGCCTACGCGGTTTGAGTGCGCGTGTACCGCGCGCGCGATAAGCTCCTTGCCGGTGCCGGACTCGCCTGTGATCAGCACCGTGACGTCGGTCGCCGCGACCCTGCCGACCGTCTTGAATATTTCCTGCATGGAGGCGGACCGTCCGACTATCGCGCCAACCTCGTACCGCTCACGTAGCGACGCCTTCAGGTTTTCCACTTCGGCCGCCATGGCGCGCGATTCGAGCGCACGCCTTACAAGGAGCTTCACCTCGTCGATGTCGAACGGTTTCGTTATGTAGTCGAACGCGCCCTGCTTCATCGCCTCGATCGCAGTCTTCATCGTGCCCTGCGCTGTCATCATGATGACGAAGGTGCCGACCCCGGCCGCGTGCAGCTGGCCCAGCGCGGTCAGCCCGTCCATGCCGGGCATGCGTATGTCCATGAAGGCAACATCATAGCCTCCGGTCTTCAGCGCATCGAGCCCCTTCAGGCCGTCCACGGCCTCTGACACGTCGTACCCCTCCTTGCCGAGCGCACGGGTGAGCACGAACCTGATGGAGTCGTCGTCGTCAACTACCAATATTCTGGATGTCATGGGATTAATAAGACTCCGGTACACTTCCTGAAACTATACATGTTAATTGCGCCCTTTCAGTGTTTATGAGATACCGGTGATGATAGGACATACACCTCCCCGTGTCAACCCAAATCTGCCTGTTTTTTGTGCAAATCTTTCCCGGCATCTAATTATTTAAGACTACCGGCGAATATATTCGGGATACTTTTGCCCTTGAAAACGAATCCCGGTTTATGTTATTGTAAGCGATTGAAAAACTTATTATCTTATGTCCCGGAGGCATCATAACAAGTCATGGATGAAAGGTACAACCCAAAGGCGGTAGAGGCCAGGTGGCAGAAGCGGTGGGCGGACGAAAAACCGTACAAGGCCACTGAAGACCCCTCCCGTGAAAAATACTACGTCCTGGAGATGTTCCCATACCCGTCCGGTCGCATCCACATGGGCCATGTCAGGAACTACTCAATAGGCGACGTCGTCGCCAGGTACAAGAGGATGCGCGGTTTCAACGTCCTCCACCCGATGGGCTGGGACTCGTTCGGGCTCCCGGCGGAGAACGCCGCCATCAAGCACGGCACGCACCCGCACAAGTGGACCGTCGAGAACATAGACTACATGCGCGGCCAGCTGAAGCAGATGGGGCTCTCCTACGACTGGGACCGCGAGGTGGCCACCTGCCTGCCGGAGTACTACCGCTGGAACCAGTGGTTCTTCATAAAGATGCTGGAGAAAGGCCTCGCATACCGTAAGAAGGGCTCGGTGAACTGGTGCGGCTCGTGCAACACCGTGCTTGCAAACGAGCAGGTCGAGGACGGGAAGTGCTGGCGGTGCGACTCCGAAGTGACGCAGAAGGAACTCGACCAGTGGGCGTTCCGGATTACGGACTACGCGGACGAGCTGCTCGAATCGCTCGACAGCCTCACAGGCTGGCCGGAACGCGTCGTCACGATGCAGCGCAACTGGATCGGAAAGTCATACGGCTGCGAGATAGACTTCGAGGTGAAGGGCGTGCCGGGCGTTGACGGCATAACCGTGTTCACCACGCGCGCGGACACGCTCTACGGCGCGACGTTCATGTCCATAGCGCCCGAGAGCCCGCTGGTCGAAAAGCTTTGCGCCGGGAAACCGCAGGAGTCACAGGTCCGCGCGTTCGTCGAGAAGGTGAAGAAGGAGAGCAAGATAGAGCGCACCGCGGAGACCGGGGAGAAGGAGGGCGTCTTCACCGGGGCGTACGCCGTTAACCCGGTCAACGGCCGCGAGGTCCCCGTCTGGGCCGCAAACTTCGTCCTCGCCGAGTACGGCACCGGCGCGGTGATGGCCGTACCCGCGCACGACCAGCGCGACTTCGAGTTCG
>Ga0214472_10002956_pt1 | contig 18085 bp, 9 predicted proteins | sample RVTome_6_FD_207662 | JGI IMG/M metagenome (GOLD analysis project Ga0214472, IMG submission 207662) | Soil microbial communities from uranium-contaminated site in the Upper Colorado River Basin, Wyoming, United States - RVT140D175 | ecosystem: Environmental > Terrestrial > Soil > Contaminated >...
AAAGTGATCAAGCGGATGGCCTACGGCTTTCGAGACAAAAACTACTTCTTCCTGAAGATCAAGGCCGCCTTCCCCGGTAAAGCGCGATGAACCTTTTTTTATGGCAAAAGTCGGCGTCAACCGACAGCAGCGGATCGCCTCAGCTCACCCAGGCAGGCGATCAGCGCTCCATCAACTGCGCCCAGTAGGCGCTGATCCGCTCGCGGTATTCGCGTAACTGATCGCCGCTGACCACCGTCGGCTGGTTCTGCATCGTCCGGCGATGGTTGAAGGCACGGTAGGCCTTGTAGATCTCGCGCAGCTCCTCGGCCTGCTCGGCCGGCAACAGCCCCACCTGTTCGATCGACTCCAACTGGCGGATATTGTCGCTCCAGCGCATCAACTCGGGATAGCGCCGCGCATGGGCCAGTACCAGATACTGCACCATGAACTCGATATCGACCAGACCGCCCCGGTCCTGCTTCAGGTGGAACTCCTGCTCCTCCTTCGCGGCCGAGGTGCCCAGTTGCTGACGCATCTTCTCGCGCATCTCCCGCACCTCGACCTTCAGTGCCTCGGGGTCGCGTTCGCGTCCCAGGATCGCCTCGCGCACGGCAGTGAAGCGCGCACCGAGACGTTCGCTGCCGCTGACCACACGCGCCCGCACCAGCGCCTGGTGCTCCCAGGTCCAGGCATCCGCCTCCTGGTACTGCCTGAATGCGTTCAGCGATGACACCAGCAGGCCCGAGTTGCCCGAGGGACGCAGCCGCATATCCACCTCGTACAGCTGTCCCGACGGCGTCAGCGTACCGAGGATATGGATGATGCGCTGACCCAGCCGGGTGAAAAACACCGGGTTGGCCAGTTCCCGCCCGCCGCCTTTGGTCATCAGATTGGCATCGGCATCGTAGACAAACACCAGATCCAGATCGGAGCCGTAGGAGAGCTCGATACCGCCGAGCTTGCCGTAGCCGACGATGATGAAGTCGGGGTCGCAGGGTTCCCCGGCAACACGCTGGGGCACACCGTATTTGGTGGTCATATCACGCCAGGCGATCTCCAGCACCGCATCGAGAATCACCTCGGCGAGCCAGGTCAGGTAGTCGCTGACCTTCATCAGCGGCAGCGCGCCGGTGATATCGGACGCCGCCACGCGCAGCACATGGGCATGCTTGTAGTAGCGCAGCGCCTCCATCTGCTGCTCGGTGTCCTCCTCCGGGATACGCAGCAGCAGTTGCCGCAGTTCGTCGTTGAGCCGGGTCTTGTCCGGCGGCGTGAACAGCGTGCGCGGGTCGATCAGTTCATCGAGCAGGCCGGGCTGGCGAGAGATCTGATCGGCGAACCACTGGCTTGCCGAGCACAGCCGCACCAACTGTTCCAGCGCGCCCGGATTCTCGGCCAGCAGCACCAGGTAGGCGGAGCGGCGCAGCACCGCCTGGATCAGCAGCAGCACCCGCTCCAGCGTGAGCTCGGGATTGTCGGTACGCCCCACCGCCTGCAGCAGCTGCGGCAGCACCGCCTGCAGCCGGGTCTGGCCCACCTGCTGCAGCATCTGCACGGTGCGTGACTGCTGCAGGCTGCGCAACTGCTGCAGCGCCCGTGCCGGATCGGCGAATCCCAGCGACTGCAGAAAACGCTCGCCCGCTTCGCTTTCCAGTTCGGCATCCCAGAGTGCGTGCCAGTCGGCGCTCTGTTGCCCCCGCTCGCTGTCGGCACTCTCCTGCGCCGGTGGCGCGATCACCTCGGCGAAATGGCGGGAGACGCTCTCCCGGTGCGCGGTCAAAGCCGCGACGAAACCGCCCCAGTCGTCAAAGCCCATGACGAAGGCGAGGCGCGACCGCCCCGGTTCGTCCTGCGGCAACTCCTGGGTCTGCCGGTCCGCCAGCGCCTGCAAGGCATGTTCGGTATCGCGCAGGAAACGGTAGGCGTCCAACAGTTCTTCCACCACCTCCTGCGGCATGCCGACACACTCCGGCAGCAGCGGCAGGATCGCGCTCAGTTCCCGCTGCTGCAGACGCGGATCGCGCCCGCCGCGAATCAGCTGGAACGCCTGGGCGATAAACTCCACTTCGCGGATACCGCCGGCACCGAGCTTGACGTTCTGGTCCCGGTGCTTGAGCTTCACTTCGCGGTTGATCAGCGCCTTCATCTCGCGCAGGGATTCGAATGCGCTGAAGTCGATATATTTGCGGTACACGAAGGGGCGCAGCAGAGCCTGCAGTTCGGCACCGGCCTGCCGGTCGCCCGCCACCACCCGCGCCTTGACCATGGCGTAACGCTCCCACTCCCGCCCCTGATCCTGGTAGTAGGTCTCCATCGCATCGAAGCTGCACGCCAGCGGACCGACGCTGCCGAACGGCCGCAGGCGCATGTCGACACGGAACACGAAACCGTCCACCGTGGTGTTGTCCAGCGCCTGGATCAGTTTTTTCCCGACCCGGGTAAAGAACTCCTGGTTGGAGAGGCTGCGAGTGGCGCCGTCGGTCTCGCCGTTCTCCGGAAAGGCGAAGATCAGGTCGATATCGGAGGAGAGGTTGAGCTCGAATGCGCCCAGCTTGCCCATCCCCAGCACCACCAGCTTCTGCTCCACCTGCCGGCCCGCGGCATCGGGCCCCATCGGTCGGCCCCAGCGACGCACGGCATCGGCATGCAACCAGGCCAGGCTCAGATCGATCAGTGCATCCGCCATCTCGGACAGGCTCAGGGTGGTCTCGGCCAGATCGGCACGACGGCTCAGGTCACGCCAGATGATCCGCACCATCTCGCGGCGCCGGAACAGGCGCAGGCGTCGATGCAGCTCCGCCTCGGTGTCGCAGTCGGCAAGGCAAGCCTCGGCGCGTTGCCGCATCTGTCCCTGTGCATAGGGGGTCCCCAGCTCACCGCTGTCCAGAAGCTCCGCCAGCAGTTCAGGTTGGCGCTCGAGCTGCTCGCACAGATAGTCGCTGCCGATCAGCACGGCGGGCAGGTCTGCCGCCGACTCCGGAGGCAGGGTCCCGACAGCGGCCACGGCCGCCTCTACCCGCCCCCAGTTGCGCTGTAACGTGGGGTGCAGATTGGCGGGCAGGGTGCGACGCAGTGAATCAAGCATCCGATGGCTCTCCTCGGCAGATTAACGCTGATGGATACACTTTACCCCAGTAACGGCAGAACCGAATAGCTGCACCAAAGGAGAGCGGTTTTTGCACCTCAAAGGGGCGGAAAACGCCCCGGCGGCCCGGTCTGCCGCGCTCTGCCCGGAATCGACTCCGGGTTCCCGACGGTGCGGAGCCCGACGGCGACGACAGAAAACTGTGCCGTTAAGTGATTGTTGAGTTGACGTTTTTTTCAATCAGGAGCTAAAACTATAAGGCTTCGACTGCTCGGGCAGACACTCGACCGCCGCCGATCCGGCTGTGGCAAGTGGATTCTTCATTCGGAATTCTGGCAAGATGGAACAGGATTTGCTGATCGAACGATCAATTAAAGAAAGGAAAAAACAGTAATCCTGCTGTCTGTTACAAAAAAACTCACTGATGAGGATTGATCCAATGCTGAGAAAAACCTTAGTGGCGACTGCAACAATCTCCGCAACCCTGGCGGCCTTCGCCACCCAGGCCCAGGCGGATGGCACCCTGGATACCGTCAAGCAAAGGGGTTATGTACAGTGTGGCGTGACCTCGGGCGTGCCCGGCTTCTCCGTCCCTGACGAGCAGGGCAACTGGAAAGGCCTGGACGTGGATGTGTGCCGCGCCGTTGCCGCCGCCGCACTGGGTGATGCCGAGAAGGTGAAGTACACGCCGCTCAACGCCAAGGAGCGCTTCACCGCGCTGGCCTCCGGCGAGATCGACGTGCTCTCCCGCGTCACCACCTGGACCCTGACCCGCGACACCCAGCTCGGCATCAACTTCGCCGGCGTCAACTACTACGACGGCCAGGGCTTCATGGTGAAGAAGGAGCTGGGTCTGAAGAGCGTCGATGAACTGGACGGCGCCACCATCTGCGTCCAGTCCGGTACCACCACCGAACTGAACATGGCGGACTACTTCCGTACCCATGGCCTGAAACACACGCCGGTGGTGTTCGACACCAACGAGCAGGCGGCCACCAGCTTCGATACCGGTCGCTGCGACGCCTTCACCACCGACCTGTCCCAGGCCTATGGTCTGCGTACCCGCATGCAGGATCCGGACTCCGTGGTCGCGCTGCCGGAGGTGATCTCCAAGGAGCCGCTCGGTCCGGTCGTGCGTCAGGGCGACGACCAGTGGTTCAACATCGTCAAGTGGTCGCTGAACGCGATGATCAACGCCGAGGAGCTGGGTGTCACCTCCGCCAACGTCGACGAGATGAAGTCCAGCGACAACCCCAACATCAAGCGCCTGCTCGGCGGTGAAGAGGGGCTGGCCAAGGGCATGGGCATCGCCGAGGACTGGGGCTACCAGATCGTCAAGCAGGTGGGCAACTACGGCGAAGCGTTCGATCGCAACGTCGGCAAGGACTCGCCGCAGAAGATCGACCGCGCTCTGAACAACCTGTGGAACAACGGCGGCATCATGTACGCCCCGCCGATCCGCTAACCATCCGTTCGTCACACGGGGCCGATCATCGGCCCCGTGCTTCCACCCAACGCATTTACGCAGGCTGGAGAGACAACCGATGCCGACGGATCGAACCCATACCCCTACACCCAACACACCCGGTCAACTCAACGACCAGGTCAAACCCTGGAACGACCCGGCCAAGCGTGCGCTGGTGTTCCAGATCCTGCTGGTGCTGGCCCTGGGCGCCTTCGCCTGGTACATCATCGACAACACCCTGAACAACCTCGAACAGCGCGGCATCACCACCGGCTTCGCCTTCCTGTCGCAGGAAGCGGGCTTCGGCATTCCGCTGTCGTTGATCGAGTACACCGAGGCCTCCAGCTACGGCCGCACCTTCTTCGTCGGCCTGCTCAACACCGTGCTGGTCTCCGTGCTCGGCATCATCGCCGCGACCATCCTCGGCTTCATCCTCGGTGTCGCCCGCCTGTCCGACAACTGGCTGATCGCCAAGCTGTCGGCGCTGTATATCGAGATCTTCCGCAACATCCCGCTGCTGCTGCAGATCTTCTTCTGGTACTTCGCCGTGCTGCGCGCGCTGCCCTCGCCGCGCCAGAGCATCGAGTTCCTCGGCAGCTTCCTCAACATCCGCGGCCTGTCGATGCCCGCCCCGGTGGCCGAACCCGGCTTCCACCTGATCTGGGCGGCGCTGGCCGTGGCGATCGTCGCCGGCTGGATGGTCAAGCGCTGGGCGCACAAGCGCCAGGACGCCACCGGCAAGATCTTCCCGACCCCCTGGGTCGTGGCCGGGCTGATCCTCGGCCTGCCGCTGCTGACCTTCCTGTTCTCGGGCGCGCCGCTGAGCTTCGACCACCCGGAGCTGCGCGGCTTCAACTTCCGCGGCGGCATGACCGTCATCCCCGAGTTCGTCGCCCTCTGGCTGGCGCTGACCATCTACACCGCGGCGTTCATCGCCGAGACCGTGCGCGGCGGCATCCTCGCCGTGCCCCACGGCCAGATCGAGGCCGCCTCGGCGCTGGGCCTGCCCAAGGTGCGCACCCTGCGCCTGGTCGTCATCCCGCAGGCGATGCGGGTGATCATCCCGCCGCTGACCAGCCAGTACCTGAACCTGACCAAGAACTCCTCGCTGGCCACGGCGATCGGCTACCCGGACCTGGTCTCGGTGTTCGCCGGTACCACGCTGAACCAGACCGGCCAGGCGGTGGAGGTGATCTCGATGACCATGGCGGTGTACCTGAGCCTGAGCATCCTGACCTCGCTGTTCATGAACTGGTACAACAAGCGCATGGCGCTGGTAACACGATGAGGCGCGCATCATGAAATACGAACAACAACCGACCCTGCCCGCCCCGACCGGCTCCATCGGCGCCGTCGGCTGGGCCCGCAAGCATCTGTTCAACGGCCCGCTCGGCACCCTGGCCACGCTGGTCCTGGCCTGGCTCGCCTACACCCTGCTGGTGCCGGTGCTGGACTGGGTCTTCGTCAGTGCCGACTGGGCCGGCACCACGCGCGAGGACTGCACCTCCGGCGGCGCCTGCTGGGTGTTCATCGGCCAGCGCATCGACCAGTTCCTGTACGGCTTCTACCCGAGCACGCAGACCTGGCGGCTGAACCTGAGCTTTGTCCTGCTGCTGGCGCTGATCCTCTGGCTGGCGGTTCCGCGCATCCCGCGCAAGGGACTGGCCGCGCTGCTGACCCTGGTGGTCTACCCGGTGGTGGCGCTGATCCTGCTCACCGGCGGCCGCTTCCTCGGCGTCGACACCGGCCTGGTCGCGGTCGACACCCACCAGTGGGGCGGCCTGAGCCTGACCCTGGTACTGGCCGTGGTCGGCATCGTCGCCTCGCTGCCGATCGGCGTGCTGCTGGCGCTGGGACGTCAGTCCGAGATGCCGATCGTCAAGTCGCTGTCGGTGTTCTACATCGAGGTGTGGCGCGGCGTGCCGCTGATCACCGTGCTGTTCATGGCTTCGGTGATGCTGCCGCTGTTCTTCCCCGAGGGGATGAGCTTCGACAAGCTGCTGCGCGCGCTGATCGGCATCACCCTGTTCCAGTCCGCGTACATGGCCGAGGTGGTCCGCGGCGGCCTGCAGGCGATCGGCCGCGGCCAGTACGAGGCCGCCGACGCGCTGGGCCTGGGCTACTGGCAGAAGATGATCCTGATCGTGCTGCCGCAGGCGCTGAAACTGATGATTCCGGGCGTGGTGAACACCTTCATCGCGCTGTTCAAGGACACCAGTCTGGTGCTGATCATCGGCCTGTTCGACCTGCTCGCCATCGTCCAGGCGGCGACCAACGACCCGAAATGGATCGGCTACGCCACCGAGGGCTACGTGTTCGTGGCGTTCGTGTTCTGGCTGTTCTGCTTCAGCATGTCGCGCTACAGCCAGCACCTGGAAAAACGTCTGCAAACCGGCCACGGCAACCGCTGAGCCCCGGCAATCGAATAGGAGAGATAGACCATGACCGATACAGCCAAGGCGCCGGGCGATCGACTGATGATCGAACTGCGCGACATGAACAAGTGGTACGGCGAGTTCCACGTACTGAAGAACATCAACCTGCAGGTCAAGCGCGGCGAGCGCATCGTCATCTGCGGCCCGTCGGGCTCGGGCAAGTCGACGATGATCCGCTGCATCAACCGGCTGGAGGAGCACCAGGCCGGCGACATCATCGTCAACGGCGTGCCGCTGACCCAGGACGTGAAGAAGATCGAGGCGATCCGCAAGGACGTGGGCATGGTGTTCCAGCACTTCAACCTGTTCCCGCACCTGACGGTGCTGGAGAACTGCGTGCTGGCGCCGATCTGGGTGAAGAAGGTGCCGCGCCGGGAGGCCGAGGCGACGGCGATGAAGTACCTGGAGCGGGTGAAGATCCCGGAGCAGGCGAAGAAGTACCCGGGGCAGCTCTCCGGCGGTCAGCAGCAGCGCGTGGCGATCGCCCGCTCGCTGTGCATGAACCCGGACGTGATGCTGTTCGACGAGCCGACCTCGGCGCTGGACCCGGAGATGATCAAGGAGGTGCTCGACGTAATGATCGAGCTGGCGCGGGAGGGGATGACGATGCTCTGCGTGACCCACGAGATGGGCTTCGCCAAGACCGTGGCGGATCGGGTGATCTTCATGGACGCCGGGCAGATCGTGGAGGAGAACGAGCCGCATGAGTTCTTCAACAACCCGCAGCATGAAAGGACACAGCTGTTCCTGAGTCAGATCCTCAATCACTGATCGGGTGGGAGACTGCCGGTAGTACGGGCCGGAGTGTCGCTTGTATCCGGTATCCGTATGCCGACACGCCGTGAATCCGTCCCTGGAGGCTCCACAGCGCCATCCCTGGCGCTGAGGGTCGGCATCCGGACACCGGATACGCTCCGGCAAGTGCGGTGCCAAGTTCTGCCGATACGGTTGGCACCGTGCTATCAAGGACCAAGGAGGAATGTGGCACCGCACTTTCCAGGGCCGGAAGGGGTGTTGCTGTTCGGGACCGTCGCCGGCATGGATGCCGGCGCCGAGCTTACACGGAGGTATTCACAGCGTGTCCCGGACAGCAATACCCCTTTCGGACCCGCACCGAAAACTGAAAACCGGCAACCCAAAACACCGCCCACCTAAGCCAGATGTGAACACAACCGATAACGATAAGGCTTGGCTTGATAAGACCGTGCCAACGATAAGCAACCAACGAGACCCCAATCCGCGCATCCGCGCAAGGTGCCCCATGTTCGATATTCACCCCGAATACGATAACAAAGAACAACTGATCAACCGACTCGGCGACAATCTTCAGGCACGTTTCCCGGCCCCGGAGGTAGAGGCGATCACCGCGCTGGCGCGGCGCTACTACCAGGTGATCCCCAGCGACGAACTGCTGCAGCGCTCGCTGGAGGATCTGCTCGGCGTCACGCTGTCGGCCTGGCAGTTCCTGCAGCAGCACGATGGCGAAGAACCCAAGGTGCGGGTGTTCAACCCCGACTTCGAACAGCATGGCTGGCAGTCCGGTCACACCGTGATCGAGGTGCTGCAGACCGACATGCCGTTCCTGGTCGACTCGATCCGCATGGAACTGAACCGGCGAGAGCTGGCGATCCACACCATCTGCAACACCGTGTTGCGTGTCCGGCGCGAGCAGGGACAGTTGCAGGCGATGCTGACCGACGACCGCGGCGGGACGGAGCACCGCCGGGAGTCGCTGATCCATCTCGAGATCGATCGCCAGTCCGACCCCGAAGTATTGAAAAACCTGCAGCAGGGGCTGCTCGAAGTGCTGGCCGAGGTGCGCGCGGCGGTGACCGACCATCGGCCGATGCAGGATTGTGTCGCCCGGCTGCTTGAACAGATGAAGGCGCAGGGCGGCGACGAGGCGGCGCGGGCAGGCGCCTTTCTGGCGTGGCTGCTGGACAACCATTTCACCTTCCTCGGCTACGACGCGTTCGCGCCCGGACCGAAAGGCAAGGGGTGGCAGCGGGTGGCGCAACGGGCGCTGGGTATCCGCAGGCAGCAGGGCGCGGACGCGCAACAGAGCCTGCCGGCCGATGGCGCCGACCTGCTGAGCTTCTCCCGCGAGGAGCGCCGCTCCCGGGTTCATCGCCCGGCTCACCTGGACGTGATCAGTGTGCGTTCGGTCGATGCCGACGGCAAGACAACCGAGATCCACCGTTTTGTCGGCCTCTACACCTCGCCGGTGTATCGACGCTCGCTGCTGGAGATCCCGGTGGTGAAGTCGAAGGCGGAGGCGGTGCTCGAGCGTGCCGGTTTCACCCCCGACGGACACAGCAGCAAGGAGCTGCTGGATATCCTCGAGGATCTGCCGCGCGAAGAGCTGTTCCTGGCCTCCATCGATGAGCTGTATCACATCGCGATGGGAATATTCGACCTGCAGGAGCGGCACAAGGTGCGCCTGCTGATCCGTCGGGATAGCTGCAAGGGGTTCTACTCCTGCCTCTACTTCGTGCCGCGCGAACTGTTCAGCAGTGCGCTGCGCCAGAAGGTTCAGACCGTGCTGACCGAGCAGTTGCAGGCACAGGAGGTGGAGTTTCGCACCCGCTTCTCCGACTCGATTCTCGCCCGTGTCCATTTCGTGCTGCGGGTCGATCCGGAGTCGACACCCGCCTGCGATTTCAGACGGCTGGAGCATCGCGTCATCGAGGCGTCCAGAGCCTGGGACGACGAACTCAAGCGCGGCCTGGTCGATACCAACGGCGAGGAGCAGGGCAACCGCCTGACGATGCTCTACGGCCAGGCGTTTCCATCCGCCTATCGCGAGCACTTCTCGCCACGCAGCGCGCTGCTCGATATCCACAATATCGAACGCCTGGCGCCGAACCGGCCGGTGGCGATGAGCTTCTACCGCGCGCTGGAACCGGCGTCCGAGGTGCTGCGTTGCAAGCTGTACCAGGCCGACCGCTCCATCGTGCTGTCCGATGTGCTGCCGATTCTGGAGCAGCTCGGCCTGAAGGTGCTCGGCGAGCACCCCTACCCGGTACAGCGGCGCGACGGCCGCACCTTCTGGCTGCATGACTTCACGCTGACGCCGCGCTCCGCCGAGCCGGTGGAGCTGGAGGCGATCAAGCCGATCGTGCAGGAGGCGTTCCTGCGTCTTTGGCACGGCGATGCCGAGAACGATCCGTTCAACCGCCTGGTACTGGCCGCGCGCTTGAACTGGCGCGAGGTGGCGCTGCTGCGCGCCTATGCCCGTTACAGCAAACAGCTGCGTCTGGGCTTCAGCCAGACCTATATCGCCGAGGCGATGTGCCGTTACCCGCAGATCTCACGGCAACTGGTGGCGCTGTTCCGGGCCCGCTTCGAGCCCGCGCGCCAGGCCAGCGACAAGGTGCAGGCGCTGGCGGAGCGTCTGGAGCAGAGCATTCTCGAGGGGCTGGATCGGGTCACCGGCCTGGACGACGACAAGATCCTGCGCCGCTGCCTGGTGCTGATCAAGGCGACGCTGAGGACCAACTATTTCCGCACCGACGAGACGGGCGAGCCGCGCGGCTACTTCTCCTTCAAGCTGGACCCGCACGCGATTCCGGATATCCCCAAGCCGCGGCCGAAGTACGAGATCTTCGTCTACTCGCCCCGCGTCGAGGGCGTACACCTGCGCGGCGGCAAGGTCGCGCGCGGCGGCCTGCGCTGGTCCGACCGGCTGGAGGACTACCGCACCGAGGTGCTCGGACTGGTCAAGGCTCAGCAGGTGAAGAACGCGGTGATCGTGCCGGTCGGTGCCAAGGGCGGCTTCGTCGCCAGGCGCCTGCCCGAAGGCGGCGACCGGGAGGCGATCCTGGCCGAGGGGATCGAATGTTACCGAACCTTCATCCGTGGCCTGCTGGATCTGACCGACAACCTGGTCGGCGGCGATCTGGTGCCGCCTGCCGATGTGGTGCGCCATGACGAGGACGACCCCTACCTGGTGGTCGCGGCCGACAAGGGCACCGCGACCTTCTCCGACATCGCCAACGCCATTGCCGAGGAGTACGGCTTCTGGCTCGGCGATGCCTTCGCCTCCGGCGGCAGCCAGGGCTATGACCACAAGAAGATGGGGATCACCGCCCGCGGCGCCTGGGAGTCGGTCAAGCGCCACTTCCGCGAGCAGGGGCTGGATACCCAGAACGAGGCGTTCTCCGTGGTCGCCATCGGCGACATGGCGGGCGACGTGTTCGGCAACGGCATGCTGCTGTCCGAGCATATCCGCCTGGTGGCGGCGTTCAACCACCAGCATATCTTTATCGATCCCGAGCCGGACGCTACCGCGAGCTTTGCCGAGCGGCAGCGACTCTTTGCACTGCCCCGCACCACCTGGGCCGATTATGACTCCGGTCTGATCTCCCGGGGGGGCGGTGTCTTTTTACGCAGTGCCAAGTGGATCGAGATCAACGAACGGATGCGCGAGCGTTTCGGCATAACCGAGACGCGCCTGACCCCGAACGAACTGATCGGCGCGCTGCTGCGCGCACCGGTGGACCTGATCTGGAACGGCGGTATCGGCACCTACGTCAAGGCGACGACCGAGTCCCACGCCGAGGTCGGCGACAAGGCCAATGACAATCTGCGTATCGACGCGCGCGAGCTGAACTGCCGGGTGCTGGGCGAGGGCGGCAACCTGGGCTTCACCCAGTTGGGCCGGGTCGAGTTCGCCGCCAAGGGGGGCGCCTGCAACACCGACTTCATCGACAACGCCGGCGGTGTCGACTGTTCCGACCACGAGGTCAACATCAAGATCCTGCTCAACGACCTGGTCGCCGCGGGCGACCTGACGTTGAAGCAGCGCAACCGTCTGCTGGCGGAGATGACCGACGAGGTGGCCGAGCTTGTGCTGCGCAACAACTACCGTCAGGTGCAGGCGTTGAGTCTGGCCGAGCGCCATGTGCGCTACGCCCCGGACGAGTATCTGCGGCTGATTCAGCATCTGGAGAGCTGCGGCAGGCTGGACCGGGCGCTGGAGTCGATCCCGGACGATGCCCGCTTTGCCGAGCGCCGTGACCTGGGGCAGGCGCTGACCCGCCCCGAACTGTCGGTGCTGCTGGCCTATGCCAAGGCGGAACTGAAGGAGGCGTTGATGGCGGAACCGGCGGTCACCGAGGACAGCTATCTGAGCAGGGCGCTGGCCACCGCCTTCCCGGAGCGGCTGGTGGCCGCCTATCCGGAGCCGCTGCAGCGCCATCGGCTGAAGCCGGAGATCGTCGCCACCCAGTTGGCCAACGATATGGTCAATACGCTGGGGCCGAGTTTCGCCAACCGTCTGCGTCAGTCCACCGGCGCCGAACTGGCACAGATCGTCACCGCCTACGTGATCACCCGCGACCTGTTCGAGCTGCCGCGGCTCTGGCAACAGATCGAGGCGCTGGACAACCGGGTACCGGCCTCGGTTCAACTGGAGATGATGAGCGACCTGGTGCGTCTCTCCCGTCGCGCCTGTCGCTGGGTGCTGCGCCAGCCCGAGCTGCTTCGCAATGCGGCGGAAGCGGTCGCTCGCTACCGCGACGGCGTCGCCGCTCTCGGTCGTTCGCTTGCGGCACGGCTCTCCGGCGAGCCGCTGCAGAACTGGCAAGCTCGCTTCGATAACCTGATCGCGGCCGCCGTACCCGAAGAGTCGGCGTCAGTGGTCGCCGGAGCCGACAGCCTCTACTCGGCGCTGGCGATCATCGAGGTGGCGGCGCAGACCGGGCGAGAGTTGGAGCAGGTGGCCGATATCTACTTCGGCCTCGGCGAGAAGCTGGATCTGCACTGGTTCGATCAGCAGGTGAAGGCGCTGAGCGCCGCCAACCACTGGGAGGCGATGGCGCGCGACAGCTACCGCGAGGATCTGGACAGCCAGCAGCGGGCGCTGACCGTCAGCGTGCTGCAGTTCGACACCCAGCCTGCGGATGCCGAGTCGCTGATCCAGCGCTGGCTGGATGAGCACGGCGAGTCGCTGACCCGCTGGCAGCAGATGCTGGTGGACCTGCGCGGTGCCGGGCAGAAGGAGTGTGCGGTGTTCTCGGTGGCGCTGCGCGAGCTTTGGCAACTGGCCCAGCGCAGCCTGGCCGGGGTGGGTTGATGCCTCTGAGAAACCCCGCTGAGATGCAGGCCTGGGTCGAATCGATCGACGCCCGCGCCCGCAGTCGCCTGGGGCTGGGCCGGGTGGCGGACTACATCCCCGCGCTGGCGCGGCAGGAGGCGGACCGTTTCGGCATCGCCCTCTGCACCAACGACGGCCAGGTATATGCCGCCGGTGACGCTCGCGAGTCGTTCTCGATCCAGAGCATCTCCAAGGTGTTCCTGCTCACGCTGTCGCTGCGGGTGTTCGGCAATGCGCTGTGGGAGCGGGTGGGGCTCAACCCCTCCGGCATGCCGTTCAACTCGTTGACCCAGCTCGAGGCGGAGCGCGGCAAGCCGCGCAACCCGTTCATCAATGCCGGTGCCATCGTCGTCACCGACCACCTGGTCAGCGCCTTCGCCACCCCCTCGCAGTATCTGCAGGATGTGGCGCGGCGTCTGTCCGGCGACACGACGGTACTGATCGACCGCGAGGTGCTGGAGTCGGAGTGGCAGCATCGCTCGCGCAATGCGGCGATGGCCTACCTGATGAAGGCGTTCGGCAATATCGCCAACGAGGTCGACGATGTGCTCTACGCCTACTTCGCCTGCTGCGCGCTGGGGATGAGCTGCGTCGATCTGGCGGTGGCGTTCAACTACCTGGCGGCGTCGGGCTATTCGCGTCAGGCGAACAAGCAGATCGTCGAGGCGGAACTGGCGCGCAAGATCAACTCGATCCTGTTCACCTCCGGCATGTACGACGCCGCGGGCGAGTTCGCCTACCGTGTCGGCCTGCCGGCCAAGAGCGGGGTGGGCGGCGGTATCCTGGCCGTGGTGCCGGGGCGTTTCACCGTCTGCGCCTGGTCGCCGGCACTGGATGACAACGGCAACTCGGTGGCGGCGCAATACGCGCTGGAGCTGCTGGCCGAGGAGTTGGGCTGATCAGGCGATCGTCGCACGCCCCGCGACCAGCTTGTGCGCTTCGTCCACCGGCAGCGGCATGCTGAGGAAATAGCCCTGCAGGTAATCGCAGCCAAGTTCGGCCAGGATATCCGCCTGCGCCTCCTGTTCGACCCCTTCGGCGGTGACCCTGATATTCAGGGCGCTGCCGATGGAGACGATCGCCTGGATCAGGGCTCTGCCGTTCGTTTTTTGATCGAGGGTGGCGATGAACTGCTTGTCGATCTTGAGATGCGTGAACGGGAGTTCATGCAGATAGGCGAGGGAGGAGTAGCCGGTGCCGAAGTCGTCGATGGCGAGGAGGAAACCGGCTTCCAGAAGAGTCTGCATCCGCATGCGGATGCTGGGGGTGAGCTCCAGCAGCGAACTCTCGATCAATTCAAGTTCTATACTGCGGGCCGGAAGGGGGTAGGACTTCAGTATAGCGATCAACCGCTCGATTGCCTGTTCGTTTTTCAACTGCTGCGGGGAGAGATTGATACTTAGCCTGAGATCGGGGTCGGTTTTTCGCCACTCGACCAGTTGGCAACACGCCTGGGTCAGTACCCACTCGCCGATCGGCAGGATCAGATCGGTGCTTTCGGCTATGGGGATGAATTGATCCGGAGTGATGTTGCCAAGCTCCGGGTGTCGCCAGCGCAGCAGCGCCTCGAATCTCGTCAGGGTGCGCTCTTTCGCCCTGAACAGGGGCTGGTAATGCAGGTGCAACTGGCCCTCCGAGAGCGCGTCGCGCAGGGCATTCTCGAGCGTGACATGGGTGTCGATGCGCTCGGCCGAACTGGTTTGGTAGAAGCAGTAGCCGTTCTTGCCCCTCTCCTTGGCCTGGTACATGGCGATATCCGCATATTTGACCAGTGTCTCCTTGTCCCGGGCCTGCTCGGGACAGAGGCAGGCACCGATGCTGGCGGTGACGAATACGCGCTTGCCGTACAGCTCGCAGGGCTGAGCAATCAGTTCGAGCAGACGCTCGGCCAGTCGCTCGACCAGGTCTCGGGTGGCGTTGTGGCGGATAATGATCGCGAATTCGTCCCCACCCAGTCGACAGGCGATATCGTTGCTGCGCACCCCGCTCTGGATACGGGTCGCCACCTGGTGCAGCAGTTCGTCGCCCGCATCGTGTCCCAGGGTATCGTTCACCTTCTTGAAGCTGTCCAGATCGATGAACAGCACCGCGCTGTTCCTGTCGTTCCGGACGGCATCGTCGACCAGGATCTCCAACTGCTCCTTGAAGTAGTGTCGGTTGTGCAGCGGGGTAACGTTGTCGTAATAGGCCAGTTGATTGAGGCGTGTTTCCGCACTGCGCCGCTGATCCAGCTCTTCGCGCAGGCGCAGGTCGTGCCGCTGCAACTGTGCCATCATACTGTTGAAGCTAAGGGCCAGAGTGCCCACCTCGTCGTCGGAGATCTCGGTTGCCCGCAGTCTGAAATCCTGTTCGCTCTCTACTCGCTGCGTGAGCCGGGAGAGGTGGAAGAGCGGTGCGGTGAGGTGGATGGCGAAGCGGCGCCAGACCGGCAGCGAAACTGCTAACGTTACCAGAATGGCGAGCACACCGAACAGCAGGTCGAAGGCGATGCCGGTGAACAGCGGCGATAGACTGTACTCAATGGCGATGGTGCCGATCTGTTCTCCGTTCAGATCCACCGGGTGGTAGTGGATCATGCTGCATAGGTCGAACTGCATCCTGTGGTTCTGGCTGTAGTGGTCGGCATTTATGCGCCCGCACTTCGCTCCAAGAGCGGAGTGGTATCCCGCCAGCATACTGCCATCCGGAAGGAACAGGGCCGCCTGCAGCACCTGTTTATTGGCGGAGAGCGTTGCCAGAACCTCACCGGCGTCGTTCTTGTCACCGAACAGAATGGCGGCGGTGCTGTTGCGGCCGATGATCTCGGCATCGACATAGGCGGTATCGATCAGCGCCTGACGTTTGCCCAGCGTGTCGAAGATCAGGGTGCCGGTCATCAGTATCGCCAGCGCCAGCGCGGTGATGCGCAGTCCCTGACCGACCAGTTTCCGCCGTATCGAGTGCCGATTGGTCTCCATCGCGTCCGGGCTCATCGGGTGGCGACGTAGCGGGCCAGCTTGAGTAGCCGGGCGCTGAAGTTCATGTCGACCTCGCGCGCAGCCTTGAGGTTGACGTCGAACACGATACGGTTCTGTCCGGTGACCATCTCGATCATCACGCCGCGATCGGCCAATCCCTCGGCATCACTGATCGTCAGCACCGGGGAGTCGATCAGTTTTCTCAACAGATAGTCGACCTGTCGGCGCTTGCCATCATCCAGATACAGCGCTTCGCAACTGCTCAGGTCGTCATTCAGCGAAACGTGTCTGATGCTGATGTGAGTGCCGTTGCGGACCGGCTTTCCCTGCAATTTGGACAACTCGGCGTCAAGGGCTGTGTTGCCCAGTACGCACAGATCGAAAGGTTCGTTGGGTGAGGTCGGCCATTCGGTGAACTGCAGGAAGTTATAGATATACGCGGCCTTTACCGTGCGTTCGTCGATCTGGGCCAGCGCCGGCGGGGCCTGCAGGAGTATCGTCAGGGCTATTGGCAGCAGTCTCGGTATCATCTTCATTGGAAGCGATACCTCACGCGTAGCCAGAGGTTGCGCCCGTCCTGGGGAAGAAGTTCTCCGGCATCCGTGGCCCATGTGTCCGTGACGTGGCTGTACTCGACATCGAACAGGTTGCGGATCGCCAGGGTAATATCGGTCGACGGCAGCCATTGTGATGAGGTGAGCGTCAGGTCGGTCAGGGTGTAACCGCCGACTTCCTCGTCCACCATGTTCAGGAACCGACCGGTACGGCGTAGTTCGAGGCTCGCTCGTAACTTCTCTCCCAGTAACGGCTGAGAAAATTGCAACTTGCCGACGCTGTACGGTACGTTGGCCGGCTCATGGCCAAGATTGTCCTCTGCCTGCTGCAGGGCATAGCTGAGTTTCAGCGTCCGCCCGCTCGTCCATTGCCACTCCGATTCCAGCTCCAGGCCCTGAATGTCGAGATACTTGACACCTGTCGATTCGCTGTCCGCCAACCGGTCGACCCGATAGCGGTACAGGGAACCCAGCAGACGGCGGTTGTCGGTCTTGTGCTCCGCCACCAGTTCCAGGGTCCGTATACGGGATGGCTCCGGTACCTCCTCGGTGCCGGTCTCGTAGATAGGAGCGAATCGATGGGCCTGGCCGTAGGAGAGTTTCAACGACGATTCCGGCGTCGGCGTGTAGATCAGCGCCAGTCGTGGGTTGAAGGTGTTTTGCGTCTCACGAATGAAACCATAACGGCGGTTTTCGAAACGCCCGCCGAGGTTGGCGCTCAGCTTTGGCGTGAGCGTTACACTGTCCTCGGCAAACAGGCTGATGTTGCTGCCGTAGTTGGAGAGATCGACGTCGTATGCCGGGTTACCAAGAGGATGGTATTCAATCATCGCGTCCTGGCGATCATCGACATGATACTCGCCGCCGAAGAGGATGCTGTGTCCCTCCAGACCGAGATAGAGCAGCTTGCTCTCCAGGCCGTACCAGACACCTTCGGCATAGGTGTAGAGCCCCCCGTCAAAGGTGCCATAAGATTCGTCGAACCGATAATTATAACGATAGTTGCCGTAGTAGAGGCGGCTGGAGCTGCGCCAGTTCACACCGAGGTCGGTTTCGTAACCGATATTGACGAAGCCGTTGTGGTCCAGATCGCGGGTCCCGCCATTGTTGAATGGGGGATCGTTGTTCTGCTCGCGGTCTGCGGTGGCGGCGAGCAGCGATAACCCCCGGTAGCCGGCTTTCAGCAACAGGCGATTGTTGCGGCTGCCGGTGTGGGTGAAGGTACTGCCGTCGTAGTAGCGATGGATACCGTCGTTGGTGTGTCCCGAAGCGGAGAGCAGCCACTCCGCGCCGTTGTCGAACCGCTTGCCCCAGGTGACCCGTCCCTCGCGGTCACGGTGGGATCCGATAGTCAGTTCCGTCTCGACGCCGTCGAAGTCGCGCCCCTTGCGGGTGACTATATTGATTACACCGAGAAAGGCGTTGTTGCCGTAGATCGCCGATCCCGGGCCGGGCGCATATTCGACGCGCTCGATCAAAGCGGTATCCAGATAGCCGTCATCACCGATGA
>Ga0214472_10002957_pt1 | contig 18081 bp, 14 predicted proteins | sample RVTome_6_FD_207662 | JGI IMG/M metagenome (GOLD analysis project Ga0214472, IMG submission 207662) | Soil microbial communities from uranium-contaminated site in the Upper Colorado River Basin, Wyoming, United States - RVT140D175 | ecosystem: Environmental > Terrestrial > Soil > Contaminated >...
GCCGTCCCCCATGCCATTTACTTCCCCAAAACCTGGAGCGGCAGAAAGGGGGACAGTGTTGAGATAATCAAGCACCAACTGTCTCCGTTTCAAAGAGGTATCCTCGCCGTCTTGATAGGATCGTACACTTGCCGATGCCATCTGAACAAGTTTTTCCATGGCTGACGAGGTCATGCCATTGTCCGAATGACGAAACTTTTCCATCTGGGTTGCCAGGGTGCTCCCCCCCATCGACGGCATGTCGATCTTGACCAGTTCTCCGGCCTGCACGGCCAGTGCCTTGCCAAAACGTCCCCAGTCAACGGCGGGATTGATCTTGGGAAATTGCTCAGACAGTAACTCCCTGTTTTCTATAAAGAGAAGCGCTTGGATAATGATGTAGGGAATGTCAAAGTAATCACCGTAAATCCGCTTCGGATTGATCATCTGATACATCGGCTCTTGATGAGAGTCCAGAATCTGCAAGCCGGCCTGGCTTTTCTCGTTATAGGGTATATACAAGCCTTTTTCCGCATAATTCAGGAGAGGTTCACTGAACCGGGCCTGCCTGCTGATGACCATGCCCTTTTGTTGCAACTTTTCCAGAAAAACAGGCAGCTGGACATAGCCGAGACGAATATCGTAGGGGCCTTTTTTAGGGAAAAATATTTTATCACTTGCTCCATCGGCAACCCAATATCGCAGCTTGGCAACATACTCGCTGATGAATTTTGCCTGCAGGGTGGAACTTTTTATCTCATAGTATCCGCCTGCCAGACATGCGACAGCGATGATGACCGTTATGAGCAGCAGAGATCGCCGTATTTTGCTCGCTTTCTTAGGAATCATCTTGCTTTTTGCGGCTGGGAGGAGGGATGAAACTTTCTGTGTTGTGTCCACATCGAGTGGAACTAGTTCAATACTTCTCAATTGGTTTTGATTAACTTGTGTATAGTGAATGTTGTTCCGACCGTTACTCATGGTACGTAAGACCAGGAATTCCAAAGATATGAATACGTTCTAATCGCTTATTTTATCGAAGTGCAAAAACTAACAAGGTCAGGGATTGTATCTGTCATGATTAGCTGAAGTGATTTTAATAAGCGTATACGATCATATGGACATTGTCAAGAATTCCAAATGCCTGACGACAATTATTTCATGTCAGGATTGGATTTACCTTATTGCCCTTGCTCTGGTGGGCCAAATAGATTTATTGACTCAATTAGCTTTATTGTGAAGACTAGGTACCACTTTGGGTGATTCAATATTTTGTCTGTTTGCCTGGATCAAGTATTGCACCGATGTCACCAATAGGGACACAAAGCGCAGAAAAATAAATTACAATCCCCCTTGGGAGGGAGGCAGGGGCAGGTTCTAAATTAGCCCTTAGCTCAAATAACCGCTGGCTCGACTCATCGGTATGACATGAATCTGTGGACCAAAAATCGCATCCTGGCCTTGGCAGTGCTGGCAACGGTGATTTTCATCGTTGCAGGAATTAACTATAGAATCACTCAGCACATAGTTGAAAAAACTATAGCCACTCAGCAGGAAGATCTTGCCCTCAAGGCGGCGGATACGGTTGAAATGTGGCTCGAGCAACAGATGAAAATTTTGACCGCGACCGCCGACTCGGTTGACCTGCACTCTCTAGGGCAGAACGAGGAGACTTTAAAACCGCTGAAAATGGCAATGAAAGCAGGTCATTTCACCGATGTGTATATCGGCAGAAACAATGGCGTGCTGATCGATGGTGCCGATTGGCTGCCGCCCAGCGGGTATGACCCCAGGAATCGTCCATGGTACCGGCGGGCCGTTGAGGTCGGAGATATAAGTTTCACTACTCCTTATATTGATCTGGTGATCAATAAGCTGGTGATCGCACTGGTAAAGCCCCTGATTGTGGACGGGGAAACGGTAGGTGTAATGGGTGCGGATACGGTACTCGACAGCCTGGTGCAAAACGTTTTGAATCTGAAGGTCGGCGAAACCGGCTATGGGTTTATTGTGGAGAGAAACGGCACCATCCTGGTTCACCCCAAACAGGCTTATGTCATGCGGGAGAAATTGCAGAATATTGAAGCTGATCTGGGGGATAAACTGGATCGCTTTATAAGCGGCGATATCGGCACCGTCACCTATCTTGGCAAAGATCTGCGGAATCACGTACTTTCCTATAGCTTGATTGCCAATTCCGACTGGTTCATGTGCGTTACCGCCCCGCGCGATGAGGCATACTCCCTGACCCGCAAGACCACGATGATCTTTGCGACGGAAATAGCGCTCCGGGTATTAGGACTCCTGGCTCTTATTGCCCTGGTAGTGGTCGGCGGCAGCGGGTTGGTGCTGTTTCTCTTCAGCAAGAGATACAGTTCGGCAATTCAGCAGCACCAGGTAGAGTTAACCGGAATAAACAAGGATCTTGAATGGAACATTATCAAGAGAAAGGAAGTCGAGACTTATTACCAGACCCTATTTAATGTGGCAAATGACGCAATTCTGATCAGCAAAGATGGCAGAATTACAGAATGTAACCATAGAACGGCGGATGTTTTCGGCTTTGCAAAAGCTGTGATGCTCGAAAAAAACATGCTCGATATCTCACCCGAGTATCAGCCTGATGGTACACCGAGCAGCGATAAACTCCGGGAAATAATGCAGGCCTCCTCTAAAGGCGAACAACAAGGTGAACAGCAAATATTCAGATGGTCGTTCATCAGAGCGAGTGGCGTGGAGTTTCCCGCCTCGATAAGTCTGAAGATCTTCAGGCTCAACGATGAGGAATTAACCCTGTCCAGCATCAGGGATATCTCCAAACGGGTCGACGCCGAAGGACAACTCATGCAGGCGCAGAAGATGGCTGCGGTCGGCGAAATGCTGGCGATTATCGCCCACCAGTGGCGACAGCCACTGAATACCCTTTCCACCTACATTTCCAGCCTGCAGGCTGCTCATTACAACGACATGCTGGACAAGTCGTTTGTGGAAAAACTGGTTTCGGGTGCAAGCGGCCAGATTCACTTCATGTCGAAAACGATTGACGATTTCAGAAATTTTTTCAAGCCATCCAAATCAAAAGGGCCTGTCGATGTACTGGAAGTGGTGATCAGTGCGGTGAAGCTGATGGAAGCACAAATGAAACATGGAGGTATCTCGCTTACAGTAAAAAATAAAACAGGATCGAGTTCGTTGATTGTTTTTGGCTATCGAGGCGAATTTGTCCATGTGTTGGTAAATATTATCGCTAATGCCAAAGATGCGATTATCCAGCATACAGGTGCAGTGGATGTGCAGCCGATACCTAAAATAATTGAAATCACCGTCAGCACCGATGAAGAAACGGTTTTAATTATGATCAGTGACAGCGGCGGCGGCATACCCGAGCACCTGCTGTTACAGATATTCAATCCGTACTTCACTACCAAAGGTGCTTCTTCGGGCACCGGGATGGGGTTATATATGTCCAAAATGATAGTGGAAAAAGAAATGAACGGAGAGCTGCTGGCGGAAAATACCGAATGTGGAGCCAGATTTACCATCAAACTGAAAAAAATGATAACGGAAAGGAAGGCATGATTACCTCGAAGATGAAAAATTGCCAGATTCTGCTGGTCGATGATGAACCGGCTGAACTGGAAGCGTATAGTCTTCTGCTGACATCCCTGGGAATGAAGAATGTCAGAACTCTCAGCGACAGTCGCAATGTGCTGGCCACGCTTGAAAGCATGCAGTCGCCGGTGCTGTTTCTTGATCTGAATATGCCGCATATGAGTGGGCAGGAGATTTTGCGGGAGTTGAAAATCAACAAGCCGCAGATTCCAGTGATCATCGTCACCGCCGACTCGGAGATCGAAACAGCCGTCGAATGTCTGAAACTGGGTGCTCAAGACTATCTTGTTAAACCGATCGATCTGAAGATGTTCAGCTCCGCCCTGCGCAATGCCCTGGAAATCGGGCTGCTGCGCAATGAAGTGATGTCCCTCAAAGGTATTTCTTTCAGCAGCCGGGAGTATACCAATAAGGCCTTTGATCGCATCATAACGAAAAGCCCGCTCATGTTCGGTCTCTTCCAGTATATCGAGTCGATTGCAACCAGCGGCCTGCCGACGCTGATCCTCGGAGAAACAGGATCGGGAAAAGAACTTATCGCCAACGCCATACATGAAGTAAGCGGGCTGCCGGGCAAGTTTGTGGCGGTCGACATCTCGGGCCTAGACGATACCCTGTTCTCCGACACTCTGTTCGGTCATACCAAAGGTGCTTATACCGGCGCTGAAACGGTGAGAGCCGGAATGATCGAGAAGGCGGGAGACGGAACAATCTTTTTAGACGAAATCGGCGATCTCAGCGAGGTCTCGCAGGTAAAACTTTTACGCCTGCTCCAGGAGAAGATCTATTATCCCCTTGGTTCAGACCAGCCGAAACAATGTCAGGCACGAATCATTACCGCTGCCAACAAGGACTTGACCAAGCTCACAGGGCAGGATGGTGAGTTCAGAATGGATCTTTACTATCGCCTCAGCACCCACCTGATCAAGGTACCGCCGTTACGGGACAGGAGAGAAGACATTCCCCTGCTGGTCGAGCATTTAATAGCAAATGGCGCTGCTGCAATGAATAAAGAAATACCCACAATCAGCCCACAGGCAGTAAATCTTCTGATGCGCCACCCTTTCTGGGGGAACATACGGGAATTAAAAGCCTATATTTCAGATGCCGTGGCCCGTTGTGCCAATGGTCATATCCGGGAAAATCTGATTGCTGAAAGACTTGCCGGTACGACTTCTGTGGCATCCGCGACAACAGATAACATGGTTTACACAAATCCGCTTGAACCTCTTTTCGGGCATTTCCCAACTCTTGACGAACTGGCCGACTATGCCGTCGAATTGGCTTTGAATGTCTCTGAAAACAACCAGAGCCAGGCATCGCGCCTGCTTGGAGTTTCCAGACAGGCCCTCAACAAAAGGTTAAAAAAGAGAACGGTATAGTGGTCCCGGACCCACGATAGGGATTAATAATAAAACTTCCATTCACCTTTTAAATCCTGAGTGTTGTAAAACACGTGTCAACCCTGGCTTACGGCGTCAACCCTGGTTGACAGCAGGAGTTGACACACAGTTCTCCTGCTGTTGACAACAAACCGTCGAATCCCTCCCCGCAGTCACCGTAAAACAGCCTGCCCGGTAAATAAAAATCAGTGGCACATTAATTGCGATACCGCCTTATTAGAAGAATCCGTGCTGAAAAACAGGTGATATGGCCATTTTCATATCCCATACATTTTTCGGTACGGAAAACTCCATTTCATCAACGGTGATTGGTGAATGCAATTCACGCCAATCAGGGCGGAAAATCTAATTGAGAGGAACCTATGCAACTTTTACGCACACTTGCTATCCCTGCTCTTGCGATGTCCTTGCTTGCAGGCTCGTTTGCCACAGGTCATGCCGAAAATGTCAAGATCGGCAATATCATTCCCCTTTCCGGCCCATCTGCGACACTTGGTCAGCAGGGTAAAGCAGCACGTGAAATGGCCGTTGAGGAGATCAATGCGGCTGGTGGCATCAAGTCACTGAATGGAGCTAAGCTGGAGCTGGTCTTTGCCGACTCCGAGTCCAAACCGGAGAAAGGTGTCGCGGAGGCAGAGCGCCTTATCAACACCGAGAAAGTTCATGTCCTCACCGGCTGCTGGAACAGTGCCGTAACCTATCCGACTACGGCGGTTGCCGAAAGATATGGAATTCCTTTTGTGGTCCCGGTATCCGTCGCAGATAAAATTACCGAACAAGGTTTTAAAACCGTCTTCAGAATCGCCGCCAAAGATAGCTGGTGGACCCGCGATCAGTTCTCTTTCCTAAAGGATATGGAAGAAGAATTCGGCACGAAAGTCGAGCGTATTGCCTTTGTCTACGAGAATGGCGATTGGGGTAAGGGCTTTGCCGGACAGTGGAAAGAATTGGCGGAAAAAGGTGGCTACAAGGTTGTTTTGGATGAACCATATCCATCAACCGCAACCGACCTGAGCCCAGTTGTCCAGAAAATTCGCCGCTCTAAGGCCGATGTTCTGATGCTGGTGTCCAACGCAGCAGATGCAATTCTGCTCACTAATACCCTGGCTGATTACAAGGTCAACCTGAAGGCAATCATCGCCAGCGGCGGCGGTCATGCCGACCCATCATTTCTGAAAACCACCGGCAAAAACTCCCAGAATCTCTTCGATATAGTTGAGTGGGAAACCGACGTGAACAAAGCCGGTGCCAAAGAAACAAATGATAAATACAAGGCAAAATACGGCCAGAACCTGACCGGAGAAGCAGTTGATGCCTATGTCGCCATGTACGTCTTGAAAGACGCACTGGAGCGTGCCGGGTCGATTGAGCCGGAGAAAATCAGGGAAGCACTGGCTGCCACAAATCTCTCAACGGGTCCCGGCATGATTGTCGGCTACGAATCCGTTAAATTTGACAAGACCGGCCAGAATGAAAATGCCTCACTGGTGATGGTTCAAGTTAACGATGTCGGCAATGGCTTGGAGAGAATCACTATCTGGCCCAAAGCTGCACGCCGGGCCGGTTACACGCCTGTCTTCCCCATGCCTGGCAAATAAGTAACTAAATTTTCAAGTTATATTCATACCGGAGCAGAGATACCACCCTCTGCTCCGGATGCTTCCTTATTAGTTATTCCAGGGAGACAATCATGTTGTATATCATCGAGGACGCGATCAACGGTATCCTTATGGGATCTATCTATGGCTTGACGGCCATGGGGTTGACCATCATTTTCGGGGTGCTCAAAGTAGTCAACTTTGCCCATGGATCGATGTTAATGGTGGGAATGTACCTGGCCTACTGGACAGTGACCCTTTCCGGCATCCATCCCTATCTGGCAATTGTCCTCGTTGCCCCGGCAATGTTTCTGTTCGGCTATTACCTTCAGAATATCGTCATAAAACCTATTTTTATAGCCGAAAAGAATGTTCGCGAGCCACTTACCGTCATCATTGTGACGACGGGGATCTGGTATATTCTGGATAATCTGACACTGTTGATTTTTGGACCGCAATATCGCTCCCTAGCCGATAATCCCCTGAACGGTCAAATGCTCGAATTAGGGGAGGTGTTCATCTCCGTTCCAAAATTGTATGGCTGCATCACAGCTGTTGTCACCGCTCTTGGCGTCTACTGGTTCTTCCAGAAAACCGATATGGGTCGGGCAATCCGGGCCACAAGCATGGACAGGGAAGCGGCCAGTCTCATGGGCATCAACCAGTACAAAATTTATAATGTGGCATTTGGCATCGGTGCGGCGACAGCGGGGATAGCTGCGGTCACACTGGTCCCATTTTACAATATCTTTCCGACCGTAGGCGTCCTTTTCGATATAAAAGGCTTTATCATTGTAGTCCTTGGCGGCCTTGGCTCCATTGGCGGCGCCTTGGCCGGCGGCATTATTATCGGGCTGATTGAATCTGTCGGGCCTCAATTTATGACGGCCACCTGGACAGAGGCAATTGTCTACGGACTGTTTCTTGTCGTTCTGTTTGTCAAGCCTTCAGGACTCTTTGGCCAGAAACATGACTGGTAACCGATAACACGAGGACAACGATCCAATGAATCATAAACAAATTAATAAAGTGGCCCTGGTAGTCATCCTGCTTGTCGCCTTTGGCTTACCGCTGGTTATACGGAGTGCCACCTATCTGCATATCCTGGTGCTCCTCTTTTTCTATGCCTACCTGACCACCAGTTGGAATCTGGTGGGGGGCTTTGCCGGTGTTCTGCCGCTTGGGCATGCCGCATTCGTCGGGATTGGTGCCTACACTTCGACCATCCTTTTTCTGCAATACGGAATCAGTCCCTGGCTCGGCATGCTGGTCGGCGGTGTGCTCGCCACTTTTGCAGGCATATTGATCGGCCTGCCGACCTTCAAGATGCGGGGGGCATACTTTGCTCTTGCCACCATTGCCTTTGCCGAAGGGTTCAGGGTGATCGTAGAAAATGTCGATTATCTCGGGCCGTTCAAGATCAACGGTCCGCGGGGGCTGCAGATACCACCTCTGGACATTGGCCTTGCCAATTTTCTGTTCACGGGAAAGGAACCCTACTATTACATTATTCTTATCATGCTCATCGCCGTCCTGTTTTTGACCTACGTTATTTCACGTTCAAAATTGGGCTATTACCTGAATGCAGGTGGTGAAGAGCCTGAAGCCGCGATGGCTCTCGGGGTAAACGTGGCCAGGGCCAAACTGATCGCCATGGCGATGAGTTCCTTTCTGACCGCACTGGCCGGGACCTTTTATGCTCAATTCACCCTCTATATCCACCCAAAGAGTATCATCTCCCTGGATCTGTCGTTTGAGATCGCCTTCATCGCCCTGATCGGCGGACGCGGCTCGATCGCCGGACCGATCCTTGGAGCGCTTCTGCTCAGGCCGGTCGGTGATTTCTCCCGTATCTATTTCGGTGACACACTGCCGGGGATGCATCTGGTCATCTTTGGCCTGGTCCTGATTCTGGTGATGCATTATCAACCTCGGGGCCTGCAGGAACCGCTCACCCGGATGTATAATATTTTTGTGAAACGCATAACCCTAACACCGACGGGGAGATAGGACGATGGTTCTTCTTGAAGTAACCGGTATGACTAAGCAATTTGGTGGGCTGCGGGCAGTCGACTCCCTGGATCTGACCATAGAAAAGGGACAGATTCTCGGGTTGATAGGGCCAAACGGCGCTGGAAAATCAACGGCTTTCAACTGTATTGCCGGAGTTTTTCCGCCAACAGCAGGTGTAATTACCTTCAACAATGAAAAGATTAATGGCAAAAAGCCATGGGATCTGTGCAAAAAAGGCTTGGCCCGGACCTTCCAGATCGTCAAGCCCTTTGCCTCCAAAAGCGTGCTGTACAATGTCATGGTCGCAAGTTTTGCGACCACCAACAGCCGCGCAGTTGCCGAAGAAAAAGCCATCAAGATACTGGAATCGCTTAGCTTCGCCGATAAAAAAGATGTCCTGTCCGGCAACCTGACTATCGCCGACCGGAAAAGGCTGGAAATTGCCCGGGCCCTCGCCACGGAACCGCAGCTCCTGCTTCTCGACGAGGTCATGGCTGGGCTGAGACCCGCGGAAGTGGACGAGATGGTCCAGGTTTTGAAAACCATCCGGGATCAAGGCACCACTATTTTTGTCATAGAACATATCATGAGAGCCATCATGGCCTTGTCCGATCGAATAGTCGTGATTCAGTTCGGTAAAAAGATCGCCGAAGGGACACCGAAAGAAATCGCCAACAATGACAATGTGATAAAGGCTTACCTGGGAGAAGATTATGCCGTTGCTTGAGGTTAACAACATAGATGTTTCCTATGGCGATGTTCAGGTCATTTTCGATCTTTCGCTGAAGGTCGAAAAAGGTGAAGTGGTCAGCATCATCGGCGGCAATGGCGCGGGAAAATCGACGTTGCTGAGGACGATTTCAGGGTTGATGTCTCCATCGGCAGGAAACATCAATTTTGACGGTGTACCGATCCACAGGGAAACTCCCGAGGGCATTGTCACCGGCGGCATCATCCACGTTCCCGAAGGGCGGCGCCTGTTTCCGCTGATGAGTGTCAAAGATAACCTGATGGTCGGGGCATATAATAAACGGGCCAAAAAGGATGCCGCCCAAACGCTGAAAAAAGTATACGAATTGCTGCCCCGACTGGAAGAAAGGGAAAATCAGATTGCCATGACTCTCTCTGGTGGCGAGCAACAGATGGTTGCTATCGGCCGCGGCCTCATGGGCCAACCACATCTGCTCATGCTTGATGAACCATCTCTCGGACTGGCACCCATTCTGATCAAGGATATCTTCGAAACAGTCCGCAAAATTGCCGACCAGGGGACAACCGTGCTTATGGTGGAGCAGGACGTGAAACATTCCCTCAGTTTGAGTGATCGTGGCTATGTGCTGGAACATGGCCGTGTGGTCATGGAGGGCAAGGCCCGCGACCTGATAGACGATCCACATGTTAAGGAAGCGTATCTCGGTATTTAGTACCTTAGAAATTCTTTTTTCTCTTTAAAAAGAATTTAGTGAAGGTACTTATACCGACTTATTCTCCATTTATCGGTGTTAGAACCTTAGAAATCCTTATCATCTCCTAACGGATAGCTCTCGTCTGCATCTCCCACCAATGGGCTGTATTTTAAAGCATTTACACAATATATACGAATCTCCCATGGATAACTAAGAAAACCGTAGAAAAAGATTCAGAAATGGGATAGGATCACTGAAAGCTTGTGGGAGAGAGGGTGATAATGTTGACTTTTAAGCCTGGCCTGGAAACCACTTCTTTATCACCTTATTCGTTAACAGCTATGGCTCAAGTGAGCAGCAAGGGAGGAAAGATGGAGAAGCAGATTAGGAAAAATGTAATTGTTGCCCTGATTCTTGTCCTGGGTATCTTTGGGAACGGTCAAAGTGTTTTTGCTGAAGAACAAGCCACTGATAGTGCGGAAGAGATAAGACTTTCTATTGCTCCAGCCGTCGCGGAAAGAGGCGGTGTCCTGCTCCGTCAGGGGCAGCTTGAGGTAGCACCCCAACTACGGTATTCGTTACAATCCACCAACCGCCTGATCGTTTACGGTTTGGCTGTCCTTCCGGCACTCGTCATAGGTAGCATAGATGTTGCCGACGTCGACAGGAGCATAGTGGAGCCCAGCCTAGCTCTCAGATACGGCCTTTTCGACCCCCTGCAATTGGAAGTAATGGTTCCATGGCGGTATTCCAATGACATTATCTCACTGCAAAGCGGTGAAGAGATAACTGTGGATGATACGGGTATTGGCGACATTGAAGGAGGCCTCAGTTGTCAACTGATGAATGAAAAGGCTGGGTGGCCGGCCCTGGTAGCGAGTGTCAGGGTCAAAAGCAGAACAGGCAAGGATCCCTTCGAAGTTGATCCTAATGACGAGATTCCTACGGGTTCGGGTTTCTGGGGCGTTCGGGGAATCCTCACCGCTATAAAGGTCATGGATCCCGTGGTCGTTTTCGCAAATATAGGATACACTTACAACATTTCTCGAACAGTAGATTTTGAACAAGATACTGATCCAAATACTGATGTTGGCGACATAGAATTTGATCCGGGAGACAGTGTAGAGTGGGGACTCGGCTTTGCCTACGCCTTAAGCCCTGAATTCTCATTGAATATACAATATGTGCATCAACTCGTCTTTAGAAGCAGTATTGATGATATACAGTTTCCCGAGAATAATACCAGTATTGAAACCGGAGATGTGGCCGGAACCCATCAAAATATTCCTTCTCTCAAGTTTGGGACGGTATTGGCCTTTGAAAATGGCCGTTATCTTGATTTTTCCGTAGCCATAGGGCTCTCTGAGGATGCACCGGATATAACAGTCCAGCTGGCGATTCCTTTCCGTTTTGATTTCTTGTAAGAATTATCACCCCGAATGAAGAAAAGGATAAAGAAAAGAGGAAATTTCCCTCTTTTTTTTATCCTTGGTCAGATCACGCACCGGTTGTCCCTCCTTATCGTGTCTGTTAGAAGTCTCCCACTGGAATGAAATTGATTGAGCTTGTATTCACAGCCCTGAGCATGGAACCGTCGACATATTTTCCATTTGCTCCATCCAGACTTAAATCATGGTTTTTAATTTCTTTTCCTTCTCCATGGGTTATGACCAGGGCAACCCGCTGCTTCCAGGCATAAAGAAATTGAGGATACCTCATGGTCCTGTTGCCAAAAGCCGGGTCGGCCAGGTATACCCGGTCACCCTTAATACCCTTAAATACGACAAAGTGTCGATATCCCATGGTTTCAATGGGAATTAGAACCGGCTTTTCAAAGCTCAGCAGGTCCTGAACTCCAACCTTGTATCCTGCCGCCTGGTAACCCTTTGTTAACGCGAATTTCTGCAGGTCCAGAAGGGAGAAGGCCTGTCTTTTTTGTATCTTTTTTACCTCTGATAGATCACTGGACTGCAGGATAGAGCTGATGATGTCCATTTCCGACACCTGATCTTTCAGATAGTAACTGATGAGCGTGGACAGTGCCGCCGGCCCGCAGCTGATATCGAGGCTTTGCCTGTTAACATTTTCCCACCTTATTTCCTTATCGCTCTTGACCGGCGTAGCAATAACCAGAGCCATACCGGTTCCGCCTATGCTGATTCTTCATCTAAACTTCCCCTCTCTCACACAATTATTCAAAATTCAATTAGCGACATCCCAAGTCCTGAGAAATACATGTACAAAACAGATCGACAAAAAATAAATATACAAGATGAGGTGAACATGGTTGCTGATGGCGTTAAAATTCAAGACGGATAGCTGGTAAAGGTGTTTCGCTTCAAACAAAAGCTCCATCCAGCGATCACGGTCCTTGGAAAACTTCAGCAAAAACTCCCCCTTGTGGCATCTGTTGGTCGGATGCCAGACATGACCCGGGATGAAATGTCGGTTGGCTCGTGCCATCAGCGGTATTTTTCTTAGAGTCCGGTTTTGAGCCACCAAACTGACCGGCTAAGACCATTTCAAGGCCATAATTTCACGCTTTATTACATGATGTCAATAAGTTGTTTTGGTCCGACCCTCAATTCCCTTTTTTCCTCAATTCCCTTTGCTCAATTCCCAATTCCCAATCAATTCCCAATTAAGGTAAGAGGTTAGGGTTCGACCCTCGATTAAGAAACAGCCAATGGTCTTAACGGAGTCCGTTCCGCTGAATCGCAATCCATCAACTGTTTCTCCGGTTAGCGTTTCCTCGGTGTCTCCGCAGGCTATGCCAGTTGCGCGAATTTTAAAGAGCAGCAACAAGTCTCCAATCCCGTCTCTGTTAATGTCTCTTATTTTGTGGCGAACCGGCGTTGCCCCATCCGGACCGAAGCGGACCGTGGATATTTGGATCTGGCTCGGATCAAAATCGCTTTCCGACAAAACCGCAACCCAGACAAGACCTTTTGAACGAGGGTAGATGAGATTGAGGCCATGGTGTGGATCTATATCAATCTGTACTGCAATCACTTCGGCTTGAAACTCTATCGCTCCGATGTCACAGGTGATCGTGCCATCGCTGTCGCCGTCGGAACGTGAATTGCCGATTTGGTCAGTGACTGGACAGGACTCATCGTTAGCCGCATCGATTGCCGGGCTGTCAGGAAGCAATGGAAAATACCCCCTGCCCGGCGATCCATCATCGGTAAAGGGTCCTAATCGGGGGTCGATGACGGTACCGGGTTCAGAGATGATATCGCCAGGCCCGGACGTGATGTCGCAGCCGGTATTATCGCCAATCAGGTTGTTTCCCAGAGAAGTTATTAATCCTGAAAAACCACAATTAGGACTGACCACCGGTGCTGTGTTATTCGCGATTATTGTATTTTGTAACTCCACCGGACCATTCTCAATGCCCATTCCGCCGGCACTGTTGGTTGCGGCGTTCCCGGCAATAGTGCTGTTAATAATTGTCAGGCTGCCTGTGTCATTGTTGATTCCCCCGCCAAAGCTTGCACTATTGGCGCTGATGGTGCTGTTGACAAGCAATACGGTACCGCCGAATAAGTTTCTGACGCCACCTCCTTCCGTGAAGGGGAGGTCGATATGGTTGCCCGTTATAGTGCTGTTCGTGATCTGCAACTGACCGCCTCTATTGCTGATGCCGGCAGCGCTTTGGATTGCGGTGTTTCTGGCAATGGTGCAGTCGAAAATATTTACAACGCTGGCTTCGTTGACAATGCCCCCACCAAAATCTGCAATGTTGTCGCTGACAATGCTGTTGGTCAGCTCTAAGTTACCACCTTGGATAACGATACCACCGCCTCCACCAGCGAGGCCGTTGGTTACGAACCCATTCTGGATAGTCAATCCTTCGAGATGAACCGTGACAGAGCCGATGATGTGAAACACCCTGTCGATCTCATCCGCATCAATGATGGTGCTTGAGGCTCCCGCGCCCGAGATTGTCAAGTCGTCAGTGATATCCAAGTCTCCTGTTGCCGCGGCGTCTTCGCCCGCACCTGCTATCGCCAGAATGAACATCCCGGGGATAACTTCTGGAGCGAATACTATCTCATCTGCGCCACTACCGGCGCCGCAACCGTCGACGACCGCATCCATATTGGCTGCAATGACGGCTTCGCGCAAGGAGCAATCGGCACTATCGTTCACTTCATCGTTGGTTGTATTCACAGTGATGATATTTGCACCAACGGGACCTGCTACGGCCAAGAGGCAAGCCAAACTTGCGATCAAGAAAAAGCAAACCAGCGACGGAATTTTATGCCTATTTGAAATTGCCCCGGCAGGGAAAAACGTGCTCTTGCGCGCACGCTTCCAATGACGACACGCCTGTATTTCAATAAACTGAAATTTTTTGAAACATGATACTTTTTTCATTTGCCTCTCCCTTTGTCTATATAGGGGGGTGTCCCTATACTTGGATTAACTTATCTATTTGTCCTCACCCATGGAGATTCCTGTGACTTAAGATATACAGTCCTGTTAATTGGTAGATTCGAATAATGTGGCATAATGATCCATCCTTTGTTGTTTGCCTTTTGTCCAGTTATAGGTTCATTCCCCGGTGTGCGGCGCATGTGCTATTACGCCAGTACCGGGCGCTCCTCCCGTTATCTTCCGCTTTCCCCTTCCTCCCTTGCTTCCCCCTTTAAAATGATAATTAATCAGTGATAAGACTTCGCTTTCCAAGGCAGCCTTAAAAACCGGCTTCCTGATCGAAACAGCTGCATTTTAAGGTTAGCACAACCACTCTTCATGCCGATTTTGCAAGATTTTTTCCGTTCACCCACTATGTTCCTGTCAGGTATCCTGCCCTCCCGTTCCACTACGGTTTCACGCCGACTCTGCCAGGCTATAGCATTTTCATGAATTATCACTGCAAGGACGTCAACCGCCTGATATCATGGTGTTTCAGTCAAGTGTTCTTATGGCAACACTTCCCCTTTCCATACAATTACAGCGTTTGCACATCAATAAAAGGTTCCTCATAGTCAGACCAACTATCATCATACTGCTCAATAATTGTCTCAACAATATTTTGGGGAGACGGTGGCGCCCTCTCCCACTTTGGCTTAGCCTCCTCAGATAAGCCAAGAGGATCCAAGATCTTTTTCATCACCTTCCGTTCATAGATGAAGGTGATAATTTTCATCCAACCGCTATCTTGATTTTTCCGTAGACATAGGGCTCTCTGAGGATGCACCGGATATAACAGTCCAGCTGGCGATTCCTTTCCGTTTTGATTTCTTGTAAGAATTATCACCCCGAATGAAGAAAAGGATAAAGAAAAGAGGAAATTTCCCTCTTTTTTTTATCCTTGGTCAGATCACGCACCGGTTGTCCCTCCTTATCGTGTCTGTTAGAAGTCTCCCACTGGAATGAAATTGATTGAGCTTGTATTCACAGCCCTGAGCATGGAACCGTCGACATATTTTCCATTTGCTCCATCCAGACTTAAATCATGGTTTTTAATTTCTTTTCCTTCTCCATGGGTTATGACCAGGGCAACCCGCTGCTTCCAGGCATAAAGAAATTGAGGATACCTCATGGTCCTGTTGCCAAAAGCCGGGTCGGCCAGGTATACCCGGTCACCCTTAATACCCTTAAATACGACAAAGTGTCGATATCCCATGGTTTCAATGGGAATTAGAACCGGCTTTTCAAAGCTCAGCAGGTCCTGAACTCCAACCTTGTATCCTGCCGCCTGGTAACCCTTTGTTAACGCGAATTTCTGCAGGTCCAGAAGGGAGAAGGCCTGTCTTTTTTGTATCTTTTTTACCTCTGATAGATCACTGGACTGCAGGATAGAGCTGATGATGTCCATTTCCGACACCTGATCTTTCAGATAGTAACTGATGAGCGTGGACAGTGCCGCCGGCCCGCAGCTGATATCGAGGCTTTGCCTGTTAACATTTTCCCACCTTATTTCCTTATCGCTCTTGACCGGCGTAGCAATAACCAGAGCCATACCGGTTCCGCCTATGCTGATTCTTGGTCCGGCTGTTTTCGCACAGCCGGAGAGTAGAAGCACAAACAAAACCGGCAGAAATATCGCAAGTCTTCTTTTCATCTGAACTGCCCCTCTCTCTGTAAGGTACTAATGCATATAGCTCTTAAGCGACAAAAACAAGTTCGTTGGATAGCTATTGGTCGACTGTAAAATATCGCCCGTGACGGTACTGTTATTAAGCACCACTACACTGATAGACATGCTGACGGCAGAATTGGGCGCATTAATAATCATTCCGCTGTTTCCCTGCATGGCGCTATCGCTGATTTGTATTCCTGCTCCGGGATAGCTGGATTGATAGACAGGAGTTACCGCACTTACCGGTGAACTCGTATTCGCCCCCGAGACTACAGCCGGACTACTTTGTCCTGTGCCCGCGGTTGGCGTATTAACCGATGGGCTGGTTTGACCGGTGGTTGTTTGACCGGTATTCGCAGTCGCCGTATTCACCTGCGGCTTCGGTACATTTACACTTGCAATACCTCCTGACGTTCCTCCAACCTTACCAGGCATTGATATATCGGGTATAGTAATAGCAGGCACTGAAAGTGAGTTTCCTCCGGGAAGGGCTATGTTTATTTCAAAATTTACCCAAATCCCTTTGGCATATATACCATCCATGTCCTCATCCGTTAGTAGTTTTGGCCCTCCTGCCCACCCGATAACAGGGTAAAACCCTACTATTAGCACTATGAGTAAGAATAATTTTACTGGCCTTTGAGCGAGCATTATTTGCCCTCCTTTATTAGACAGATTGTTTTCTTTTAAAAAAACAAGAAAACAATCTGTAAGGTTCTAATTAAACAATGTATTCACGGCCACGGCATTACCCTGAACTACAGGTGAGGAACCAGGACTTGAAACGTTGTTCACCTGCTGTAGTGCAGTGCTCTGAATCGAGAAAAATATGTTACCTTTGTTATCATTGGCACCGCCTACCTGGAGTGATTTCACCAGGTTGTTCTGCTTGACATAAACGCTAGCTTTGGTGCCGCTTGCATCAGCCGCGCTTACGTTTGTTGCAGTGCTTGCAGCCTTGACATCATTATCCTGCTTGGCAAAGTTTTCACCTTTTGCAGTAGCATCTCCGGACTTGGCCTTCTGATCGTTGTATGCCTTCGAACCGGCTGCTGCCAGGGCTTTTCCACTGGTATCCGCAGCTGCGGTTGCACCAGCCAGGGCCTTCTGATCGACATCGGCATCCGATTTGCCACCATTGGCATCGCCGGCCTTGGCCTGCTGTTTGGTGAGCGTAGCTGCAAGGGCTGCACTGAGTGCATCGTTGTCATCTCCGCCTTTGCCGAGGGCTACGGCTATGCCATTGGCATCTTCCATAGCGTTATCACCGCCTTCGGCTGCTGCGAGCGCACCATTACCGGCGGGGTTGATTGCCGCGCTTCCGGCTGCTGTTAGATCAAGTGACTTGTTAGCTGCAACAGAAGTACCGCCTGGGTTGCCGCCGGCATAAGCCACCCCCTTGTTGTCCGCATCGGCAATAGGAACCTGAATTGCATCGCCTCCATAGCCCTTGGCAACTGCATCGGCATCCGATTTAGCCTGACCGAAATTTGCGGCAGCACTGGTTGCAACCGGAATATTGAACTGCTCGCTTTTATTAGATGCAGCTGCGATGGCCGGTCCGGATTTCGCGACTCCAAGTGCTACTGCTTTTGGCGCGGCTACATTTTTGATCTCCGTATTAATTGACGGCACATCAATGGCAAACAATTGGGGACTGTCATTGATACTGATCTGATTTTGCAGGTTGTTGAAGACCTTGTCTCCGTTTACCGCCCCTTGGAAATTGCCTTCCTTAATAGAGCGAACGGCTATTGAACTAAGATTGGCCACGGCTGAGTCATAGATATCATCAATTGCCACGGAACCATTATCCGCAACATTAACGTCCTGGATAACCTGCTTAACGTAATTCACACTCTTTAGCTGGTTAAGCGCAACATTGGCACTCACTTGCAGATCGGGATCGATGTTCAGGTTGGGATTCAACACCCCAGCCTTAGCAGCAGCCAGGGCCGGTCCGCCTTTGGCATTTC
>Ga0214472_10002961_pt1 | contig 18073 bp, 15 predicted proteins | sample RVTome_6_FD_207662 | JGI IMG/M metagenome (GOLD analysis project Ga0214472, IMG submission 207662) | Soil microbial communities from uranium-contaminated site in the Upper Colorado River Basin, Wyoming, United States - RVT140D175 | ecosystem: Environmental > Terrestrial > Soil > Contaminated >...
GCGTGAACAAGGTGTTAACGGACAAATCGAAATGGCGGCGGCATTTGATCGTGCCGGTTTTGAATGTATTGATGTGCATATGCAGGATTTAATTGATGATCGCATAAAACTGGCTTCGTTTAATGGTCTGGTTGCCTGCGGCGGTTTTTCTTATGGCGACGTACTCGGCGCTGGTGGCGGTTGGGCAAAAACCATTTTATACCATGACAAACTGAGTAAGATGTTTGAAGACTTTTTCAAACGCACGGACACTTTCTCACTCGGTGTTTGCAACGGATGTCAGATGATGTCGCAACTTCGTGATTTAATCCCCGGTGCTTCTTCCTGGCCAGATTTTTTAAAAAACAAATCAGAACAATTTGAAGCTCGATTAGTTATGGTTGAAGTTATAGAGTCGCCGTCAGTATTATTCAAAGACATGGCTGGTTCAAAAATTCCAGTGGTGGTTGCTCATGGTGAAGGACGCACTTCTTCAAATAATGATTCACAAAGAAACGCCGCACTGCGCTATATTAATAATTCAGGAGCAGCTACTGAAACTTATCCTCACAATCCAAACGGCTCAATTGCAGGATTAACCGGATTTTCCAATGATGATGGTCGTATTACCATCATGATGCCGCATCCGGAACGTGTTTTCTTATCAAAACAATTTTCCAGTCTCGATCCTGAATGGAAAAATGGGTATAGCCCATGGATGAAGTTGTTCATGAATGCTCGTAGCTGGCTGGATTAAACAACATACCACCAGGGTCATTTCATTTTACTAGTCGGATTGCCTGACATTAATCTTTCCATAAGATAAACTTGATTGATTTAATCGGTGCCAGTAGCACAATGAAAAAATCATCACACATTTCAGAAGAAGACAGTGCGCTGTTCCGGCAAGCGGTTGGCAATATTAAGCCGTTGAAGCAGGACAGTATTGTTCACAATAAACCGAAACCTTCTGCTACACCTTCAAGAATTGAAGAAGATGATCGTCCTGCCAGACAAGCATTGCATGATAGTGAATACGATCAAAACCTGCTTGAAAGAGGCGACGAATTATTTTTTTCCAGACCAGGTATCCAGAAACAAATGATAAGAAAATTGCGCCGTGGTCAAGTCAAAATAGAAGATGAACTTGATCTGCATGGCCTTTCGGTTGAAATGGCAAGAACTACGCTAACTGATTTCCTTGCCGACTGTCATAGTCATTCATATCGCTGCGTTCGAATTATTCATGGCAAAGGTATCGGTTCAGAAAGCAAAAAACCTGTCATAAAAAACAAGGTCAATAACTGGTTAAGACAAAGGGACGATGTCATGGCCTTTTGTTCTGCTCTACAGGCTGACGGCGGCACCGGTGCAGTTTATTGTTTATTAAAACGGAATTAATACGCTATGAAATTAAAAAGGAATTTTAAACATTTATTGAAGAACCGTCCGGATAATGTACAACAACAAGGCATGATAAGAATCGTCATGCCTTGTTTTTTAACAAGTTATTTTTATTTTTTTAAAGAGTCGATTGGACAGTATGACTACGTTTATATAAATGCTTTCAACCTTACAATTAAATATTTTGTTTAACTTTACTCTCATTGTAAAAAATAGATTTGGAAAGCTGCTCCAATAAACCAGCTAAACAACTACTTACATCAAGGAACTAATGTTTTATCTTTAGTTATACACTAAATAAATTTTTAGACAGACAGCATATATTTATCTATTATTAGAAAAAACAATATCTTATCAGCTATACTTAAGTACATTCTACGTTATATTTACCATAACTATAAAAAGAGAAGTTTAATTATGCTCTTATCATTTAAAAAGCTATCTGAAAACCAGTTCACTTCAACGATCATGATTATAGATGATCAGGCATCCAGCCTTGATATTCTTTCTGAGACATTAAAAAATGTCGATTCAAAAATCTTAATAAAGCCTTTTCAACATGCTAGTGATGCACTTAAAGAAGCTAAAAAATCACCACCTGATTTGATTATTACGGATTATAAAATGCCAGTTATGAACGGCATCGAATTCACAAAGAAACTTCGCCGCATACCAGGCTGTCAGGATATTCCAATCATGATGATCACCATTATGAAAGAAAGAAAAATCTTGTACGAAGCACTTGAAAATGGGGTGAATGACTTTTTAAATAAGCCTTTTGATAAAATCGAATACAAATCAAAATGTAAAAATTTGCTATCACTTGCAAAACATCAATCAAAGCTAAAAAAACGCAGCCAATTTTTAACAAAGAAAGTAAACGCATCATCAGAAGAAATACTTATTCGAGAACAGGAAACTCTCGACAAGCTGACGAGAGCATGTGCATATAAAGACTGCATCACCGGCGAACATTTAGAAAGAATTGGTCGCATAAGCTACATTCTTGCTCTTGAACTTGGTCTAAGTGAATCTAATGCAGACATTTTAAAAACTGCCTCACCTTTACATGACATTGGAAAAATTGCCATTCCAGATGAAATACTTCTAAAGAGAGGAAAGCTTACTGAGTTCGAGTTAAAAAAAATGAAGACTCATACAACGATAGGCTATGAGATTTTAAAAGACAGCCCTTCCCCTTATCTTCAAACCGGTGCATTGATCGCATTAAACCATCATGAAAAATATAATGGCACGGGATATCCAAATAGAATTGCGGGAAATAATATACCAATAGAAGCCAGGATAGTTGCCGTTGCTGATGTATTTGACTCTTTAACAAATCATAGTCCTTATAAAACTGCATGGTCATTGGATGAAACTATTGATTATATTAAAAAAGAAAGAGGGAAACATCTTGACCCGAACTGTGTTGATGCGTTACTTGAAAAAATAAATGAGATAACAAATTAATTTTATATTGAATCTGTTTAGGCATATATAATTAATGCAAAACAATATTTTAAACACGCTAATAAAAAACATTAAAAATCGAGAAGATTCTGAATTCGAACAAGTTATAGTAAAACTAACTCTAGGTTTAATTTGGTTAGTCTATATACTGTTTTTTACTCCATATAATATAATTACGCCTAACGTTATAAAAGCTTCCTGTTTATTTATAGCGATAAATTTAGTATTCATTTCCTGGGTTTTTATCAACCCGAAAAAAAATCCTTTTCGCCGATTATCAGGCATGCTTTCTGACGTCTCTTTTATTTCCTACGTCATGTTGTTTACAGGTGAATTCGGAATTCCTCTTTTTGGCGTTTACCTGTTTTTAACATTTGGTTATGGCTTTCGTTATGGCAATAAATATTTATTTTCCAGCGCTTTCTTAAGCATTATTGGATTTAGTATTGTTATAACTCATAACGAATACTGGATTAACCAAAAAATATTAAGCTACAGCATAATTCTTGCAATTATCACATTATCCGCTTATGTATCGATGCTTATTGCAAAGCTTCATAACTCAGTAAGTGAAGCTAAGGCTGCAAACGAGGCAAAAAGCCAGTTTCTAGCCAATATGAGTCATGAAATACGAACACCACTAAACGGTGTTATCGGCATGAGTTCATTGCTTTCTAAATCGAAACTTCCTCCAGAACAAAGAGATTTTGCATCAACCATAAATGCTTCCGCAAAAACCCTGTTAACACTGATTAACGATATTCTTGATATTTCAAAAATAGAAGCAGGAAAGGTGACTATAGAAACGCTTGATTTTGATTTGCATGCATTAATAAATTCGACGGCGATGATGCTATCACCACAGGCACTAAACAAAGGCATATTATTTAATGTTCATATTTCTCCTGATACTCCGTTTTTATTACGCGGAGACAAGCTTCATGTAGAACAAATCATAATTAATTTAATTGGTAACGCAATCAAATTTACTCATCAGGGTACTATTGAAATATATGTTAAGCCTATTGCGACTAATGAGAAAAAAGTCAGGATACGATTTGAAATTATTGATACCGGAATTGGTATTGCCGAACATGAAAAACCAAAATTATTTAATAAATTTACACAAGCAGATGAGTCTACAACACGTAATTTTGGGGGCACGGGTCTGGGAATGGCAATAGCAAAGCAACTCGTCGAAGCCCTCAATGGAGAAATTAATTTTTCCAGCAAATTAGGAAAAGGCTCGACTTTTTGGTTCGAATTAGATTTTGAACGACAAACTGTATTGTCGGAAGAAAAGGATTCCCTGGTTCACTTGCCTGATTCCCGCGCACTTATTATTAATCCCATAAGAAAACAAAACCAGTCAATCGAAGATTATTTATCATTATGGCCAATAAGCTGCGATTATGCCGATAATGTTGAACAGGCAATAGATATGAATATCAATGCTGATAAGTCAGACACTTCTTATTCTATAATTTTTGTATTTCGGAAACATTTAGATACCGACCCGGTCAGTTTTATTAGGCAAGCAAAACTGAATTCAACTTTAAAAAACCAGTCATTTATTTTAATTAATGATAGTCAGGCATCACCATTATTAATGCATCAATTTTTAAATTCCGGCTATTCTTCAATTATAAGTAGTGCTCCTGATAGAACTACTTTATACAGAGTAGTGCATGCCGCAGTTGTCGGCATCAATACTACCAGGATTTCTTATAAGACCGGTGAAGTTCTAGAGATGGGAGCACGCTATCATTCGCACAGTTTAAAAATACTGGTAGGAGAAGATAACGAAACCAATAAAAAAGTAATTAAAAGTATTCTTGAGCATGAAAGTCACGTTGTCACTATGGCAAATAATGGTGAAGAAGTACTCGATTTTCTTGAAGATAATGAGTTCGATCTTATTATACTTGATATGCAAATGCCGGTAATGGGAGGTATTGAGGCGGCAAAGATATTTCGCTTTATGTACCCTGAAAAAAAACATATCCCTATTATAATGTTAACTGCCAATGCAACCAGAGAAGCAAAAAAATCCTGCGAGGAAGCGAAGCTAGATGCCTTTTTAACCAAGCCTATTGAGCCGGAAAAACTACTTCATGTTATTTCATCACTAATTAATGATAAAAAAATATCATTTAAAGAACATTCAACACAGAATGTCATCGATATTAATGACCCTTATTCTCTGCCAATCCTGGATTGTAATTTTCTGGATACCCTTTCATCAATGTCAGATAAAGAAACTTTTTTAAAAGATATGATTGATGAATATATAGATGAAGCCAAATTACTTATTAGTGAGCTGAACTTATATATAGAAAGGAATGATTATGAAAAAATATCTGAAATTGCGCACTCTCTAGATGGAAGCTCACGTTCAGTCGGAGCAAAAAGGCTTTCAAGAATATGCAGTATATTACTAACAACAAATCAATCCGGGGATAATTTAAATTTAAGAAAACAGTTTTCTGAATTAGAAAACACCTTTAAGGTGACTGAGCAGGCACTCTATTCATATTTAAACAAGAAGTTTGAAACAAACATTAAAGTGTAAGTAAAAGAGACATCCTATCTTTATACAATTACTTAACACGACTGCGTTAAATTTTAAAAAATACTAAGCTGCATCTGAAAAAGCTGCTTGTTCAACCAGTTTAACGGAAGTACTCGTCGGTTTTCCATCAAAGTCAAGCCAGTTGCGTTTATCGTAATCATACAGTTTACATTTAGCTAATGTTTTAATGAAACCTGAAAATGAAAACCGAATCACCTTAATATCATCCCCAAGATACTCACTCAACTTATCCTGTGCCTTATCCAGATGGTAAGCTGGAATACCCGGGTCAACATGATGTGCTGTATGCGCCATAATGTTATGACTGACAAGGTTGTACCAATGAGGGTATTTCACATGCATGGTAAAATCTTCCTGACCACCCAGTTTTTCCCTGTCCTTTCTGGTTTTATTCCAGGCGATAGTTTCATGTGTGTGATGCTGATAAACAGTAAATCCCATCATAAAATTCCAGATTAAAAATGGGAGGACAAAGCCTAAAAGTATCAATTGTATTGAACTGGAATATGCGGACACTTGACCGATATAAGTCAATAAGGATAAATAGCTCACTAGATACAATGAAACCAATAAGAAATCCCATTTTACAGAATTGTATTTTCCTTTGATGTTATCAAATGGGAAAAACTTATTTTTCCACCAACGCTCGATCATATAGTAAAAGCATATACCCGGAATAGTCCTGTAAAAACGCTCCAGTCTCTTCTTCCATGCAGGAAGTGAATCATATTCTTCCTTTGAAAGTGGAGACCACGAATCCATACCTTTTATATTCGTCGCCTGATGATGAATACGATTATGCTCTGTTAACCAAAGACCATAATTATGAAGCGAAGGTAAAAACACAATTCGTGCTATTACTTGATTCAGAATTTTGTTATTGGTTAACGCATTATGTGCAGCGTCATGGCCTATTATAAAAAGCGCAGAAATATTGAAACCAGCTAATACACTGCACAATATTTTTAATGCCACATTTTCAAACAGGATAACGCCAACTACCGCCGAAGAGTACATCAGTAAATCCATTGTAAACAATAGCAATGCTAAAGTAGTGGATCGCTTTCTGTATTCGGAAACAACGGTTCTTAACTGCTTAGTCTTGGAATTTATCATTACCAATCTCCTTATTTAAAATTAATCAAATTAGTTAATAATCTGTATTAATAAAATTTAATGAACAGCTGTAATACCAGCATCGTTACCAGCATGTTTTTGCTGACTACGAACCAGTCTTTTCATTGTTCGAATATCTTTTGCAGATACTTTAAAAGCTGTATCTACCCAAATTTCACCAATATCTATTAACTCTTGATAGTCAATCGGATTTGATATTTCTCTTATCCTCCTTATTGCTTTAAAACTGTTTAGTCTGTTTCGGTTTGAATGTATAAATGAATTTACCGCCTCGACACCTTGTCCATCTTCAACAACAATATCGATAATGCCCATATCTTTAAATTCATCAGCGCTATATAGTCTTCCGCTCAACATTATTTTTTCCGCCATTACATGGCTTACTCTTTGAGAAAGAAGATTATAGGCGCCCATTCCTGGAAATAGATCAAACAGAACTTCTGGCAAGCCCATTTCAGCACTGCGTTCTGCAATCAGGACTTGACTGGATAAAGCGGCTTCAAAGCCACCACCAAGTGCATTACCATGAATTAAAGATATAGTAATAATATCTAATTCACGGCCAATGTAACTATAGTAAACCGCATCTATACAGTATTTTGCATATTCCAACAGTGACTCGCGATCATTATTTTCTATACATTCAACAAAATAATTTAAATCACCGCCAAAACTAAATACAGGATGACGAGATGTAATCACGCAATATTCAATTTTTGTTTGAATATTATTGGAAGTTAACTCGCCATCATGATGTTTTAGAATCGATTGGAATTTACCTAATTCTTTTAACAGAATAAGGGTGTAACAGGATCTGGGTTGAGAATTAAAATATAACCAAACAGCATTTTGTTCTGGTTCTATCTTTACTTCGAGATGTTTAAAGTTCTTGAAGAGAACTTCACTACTATGTCTTACAGATTTCATATTAAATCTCCATATAGTTAAGTAAAAAGATCATCCTTTGATTTTAAGAACACTCATCTCACAGATAACGAGAACAGTGCCTCAAAACCGAATGATGATGGATTTAAACTATATGAATACTGAGAATCTTGAAAGAAAAGATATTTCTGTTCTATTCAGTTAAAAACTAATAAAACAACTGAACATTGTTGTTTTGATGGGATTTTTGTTTTTTAGAGGGGCATTAATAAAACGACAGCATGTGCAGCAATACCTTCGCCAAGGCCAACGAAACCCAGCTTTTCTGTGGTCGTCGCTTTGACATTGATATTGTCAATTTTTGAATTCAGATCAGTTGCTAAAATTTTTCTCATTGCAGGAATATGTGCTGCCATTTTCGGCGCTTGCGCCAGAATAGTAATGTCTGCATTACCCAGTTTGAAATTATTTTCCGTCATCAGAGTAAATACCTGTCTTAATAATATGCGACTGTCGACATTTTTTAATTCCGGATCGGTATCCGGGAAATGATTACCGATATCGCCTAAACACAATGCACCCAGTATTGCATCACATAATGCATGTATCACAGCATCTGCATCCGAATGTCCTTCAAGGCCTTTTTCGTAAGGAATAGTAACGCCACCTAATATTAAGGGTCGGCCTTCAACAAGACGATGTACATCATATCCGTGTCCAATTCGCATTTTTATGTCATCTCATTTAAAAAGTGTTCAAGATATTGCAGGTCATCTTTATGGGTTATTTTTATATTTTCCTGATGTCCCTGCACAAGTAGTGGTTTATAACCCGCCATTTCCATTGCCATTGCTTCATCTGTGACAACAATATCTTCATTCAATATTTTTTCAATAGCAGAAAACAGTTTTTCGTATCTAAACATTTGTGGTGTTTGCGCATGCCAAAGCGATTCACGTTCGACTGTATCAATTATTTCACCAGCCTCATTAGCTCTCTTCATTGTATCCCGACAAGGCATGGCCAGAATTCCGCCAACATCATGTGAACGTAAATTAATCATCAGTCTGTCGATAGCCGACTGACTCAAACAAGGTCGTGCTGCATCATGAACCAGAACCCAATCATCATCTTTCGCTTTATCTTTTAAAGCTTGCAAACCATTAAAAACAGATTGATAACGTTCGTCACCACCTGGCGCAGTAATTATTTTTTTGTGTTTAGCTATCTCTAATGCTAGCCAATACTCATCTGTCTTTGAAATAACAACAACAACAGCTTCTATTTCTTCGCGCTTAATAAAACAATCAATCGTATGCTCAATAATAGTTTTATTATTTACGGAAATATACTGTTTCGGTTTATCAACAGCCATGCGCTTGCCAACACCAGCAGCCGGAATGACAACCCAGTATCTTGCGTTATTAGACATGGGTTTCAGTTAGAGTTAGAGCTGGCTTGAGAACCGGAATAATCAATAATTTGATAAAAGGTTTCATCATACTTGATCATTCCCATTTCGCTTCGTGCTCTTTCTTCGATAGCTTCCTGACCTTGTTTAAGATCATAAACTTCTGCGGTTAATGAAAGATTACGTTCTTTCAGTTTTTGATTTTCCTGTTTAACCTGACTGACTTGTTTTTCAAGATGATGCACTTCCGTCATACTGCCATTCCCGAACCATAATCGGTATTGCAGGAGGACTAACAATAAAACAAAAAGTGCGGTGCTTATTTTCATCTAGATATCATATGTAATGTTAAGCAAGATTGTAAAAAGCTTTTCTACCAGGATAACTTGCTCTGGAACCCAGTTGATCTTCAATCTTCATCAAACGGTTGTATTTAGCAACACGATCAGAACGGGAAAGCGATCCTGTTTTAATTTGCCCGGCAGAAGTTGCAACAGCAAGATCAGCAATCGTTGTATCTTCAGTTTCGCCGGAACGATGTGATATGACGGCGGTATAACCGGCTTTCTTCGCCATATCAATTGCAGCCAGTGTTTCTGTTAATGAGCCAATCTGATTTACTTTAATCAAAATTGAATTCGCAATTTTTTTATCTATACCTTCCTGAAGGATAGACGTATTGGTAACAAACAAATCATCACCAACAAGTTGTACATTCTTACTCAACTTATCCGTTAATAATTTCCAGCCATCCCAGTCACCTTCATCCATTCCATCTTCCATGGTAATAATAGGATATTTTTCAAACCAGGGAGATAAATAATCCAGAAACTCCTGTGCCGTAAGCTTTTTATTTTCAGACTTTAAAGTATAGATACCGTCTTTATAAAACTCGGAACTGGCCACATCCAGACCTAACAGAATATCTTCACCCGCTTTATAACCGGCTTTATCTATTGCTTCGAGGATCACTTCAATGGCTTGTTCGTTTGATGAAAGATTCGGTGCGAAACCACCTTCATCACCAACGGTTGTTCCAAGACCTGATTTAGACAACACTGATTTCAATGAATGAAAAACTTCTGTGCCATATCGAACTGCTTCACGTATGCTGCTTGCGCCGACAGGTAAAATCATAAACTCCTGCATGTCCACGCTGTTATCCGCATGTGCACCACCATTAATAATATTCATCATCGGCACAGGCATTTGAAAAGAACCGCCTTCGCCACCAAGATATTCATAAAGTGGTAACTTATTTTCATTTGCCGCCGCATGTGCTGTTGCCATTGACACGGCCAGGATTGAATTTGCACCGAGGTTTGCTTTATTCGCTGTACCATCAAGATCAATCATAATTTGATCAATCTCTGCTTGTTTCGTCACTTCCTTTCCAGACAAAGCCGGTAATATTTTTTCATGAATGTTTTTAACCGCTGTTAGAACGCCTTTACCCAAATAACGCGATTTATCATTATCACGTAATTCTATCGCTTCACGTACGCCAGTCGAAGCACCGGAAGGAACCATTGCACTACCCGCCGCACCACTTTCGGTATAGACCTCTGCTTCAATAGTAGGGTTACCTCTTGAATCGAGGACTTCGCGGGCAATGATTTTTTTTATAGCTGACACTTTAAAATTCTCCAATACTAATAATTTATTATTTTTTGATGTTATTTTTTAATCGTTTCATCTATCGCTTTCAATGTTTCTAACAATTCTCTCATCCTGTCCATTGGCCATGAATTCGGGCCATCGCTCAATGCTTTTTCCGGATCAGGATGTGTTTCCATAAACAAACCGGATATGCCAACAGCAATCGCAGCGCGTGCAAGTGCTGGAACAAACTCACGTTGCCCACCAGAAACTTTTCCGCCACCACCGGGCATTTGTACCGAATGCGTCGCATCGAAAACTACCGGTGCACCAGTTTCCTGCATAACGACTAATGAACGCATATCGGAAACAAGATAATTGTAACCAAAAGACGCGCCGCGTTCACAAACCATGATTTTATCATTACCAACTGCTCGCGCTTTTTCGACAACATGCGCCATATCCCAGGGCGCGAGAAACTGACCTTTCTTTATATTAACTGGCAAACCTGTTCTGGCAACGGCCTGAATATAGTTTGTCTGTCGACATAAAAATGCCGGCGTTTGTAATACATCCACTACGCTGGCAACTTCATTAAGCGGTGTGTCTTCATGTATATCTGTTAAAACCGGCACGCCTGTTTTTGCTTTGACATCTGCAAGGATTTTTAAACCTGCTTCAATACCGGGACCGCGATAACTATCATGCGAACTACGATTGGCTTTATCAAAAGAAGATTTATAAATAAACGGAATTTGTAATTCAGTTGTTAACTCTTTTAAAAAGCCGGCAGTATCCATTGCGAGTTGCTCACTTTCAATAACACAGGGGCCGGCTATTAAAAAGAAAGGCTTTGTCGGACCAACTTCAAAATCACATAGCTGCATTCTTAACAGTTCCCATATGTGATTCTTTGTATTTTCGTGCCGCTTTTATAAACCCGGTAAACAACGGATGTCCATCTCTTGGTGTCGATGTAAATTCAGGATGGAACTGGCAAGCAACAAACCACGGATGCTCCGGAATTTCAATCATTTCAACTAATTCACCGTCAAGCGAACGTCCTGAAATACGCATGCCTGTCGCTTCTAATTGTTTCTGATATTTATTATTAAATTCATAACGATGACGATGACGTTCGGTGATCTTGTCTTTTTGATACAGTTCCTTTGCCAAGGAACCTTCGAGTAACTGGCATTCCTGACCACCTAAACGCATGCTGCCACCCAAATCAGAATCTTCATCGCGTTGTTCTATTTTGCCTGTGGCATCTTGCCATTCAGTAATCAAGCCGATAACAGGATCTTCTGCATCTTTATCAAACTCGGTACTATCCGCATTTTTAAGGCCAGCCAGATCACGCGCAATTTCAATTACCGCAACTTGCATTCCCAGACAAATACCAAGATAAGGCACGCCATTTTCCCGTGCGTAACGAACCGCTGCAATCTTGCCGTCAATACCTCGGTTACCAAAACCACCCGGCACTAAAATCGCGTCAATATCACGTAAGCAATCAATACCCTTGCTTTCAATTTCTTCTGAATCAACATAAATAATATTGACCTGAGTCCGTGTTTGAACACCGGCATGTGCCAAGGCTTCAGAAAGCGACTTATAAGAATCGGCCAAATCAATATATTTACCGACCATAGCGATATTGATACCGCCTGTTGGATTATCTAACGCATCAACTACATTATTCCATTCGCTCAGATCTGCTTCAGGTAAATTCAAGCCAAACTTTTTATTCACTATTTCATCAAGACCTTGATCATGTAATGCCTTTGGCACCTTGTAGATATTGTCGACATCAAGCGCAGAAATAATGGCTGACTCTTCAACATTGGTAAATAAAGCCATTTTCTTTCTTTCGTTATCCGGAATCATGTGATCCGTGCGACACATCAAAATATCCGGCTGTATACCAATGGAACGTAATTCTTTAACCGAGTGCTGCGTCGGCTTGGTTTTAATTTCACCGGCAGCGGCGATATAAGGCACTAAAGTTAAATGCATAAACAAGGTGTTTGCCGCACCCAATTCAATTCGCATTTGTCTGATAGCTTCCAGAAAAGGTTGTGATTCTATGTCGCCCACCGTGCCGCCGATTTCAACCATGGCAATATCAGCATTACCCGCGCCTTCTTTAATACATTTTTTTATTTCATCGGTGATATGAGGAATAACCTGCACCGTGCCACCGAGATAATCTCCACGTCGTTCCCTTTGAATGACATTGAGATAAATTCGTCCGGTCGTATAGTTATTGCGTTTACCCATGGTCGTGCGGACAAAGCGTTCATAATGTCCCAGATCCAGATCCGTCTCTGCGCCATCATCAGTCACATAAACTTCGCCATGCTGGAACGGACTCATGGTGCCCGGATCAACATTAATATAGGGGTCAAGCTTTATCAGCGTAATCTTTAGTCCGCGCGCTTCAAGAATGGCGCCAAGAGATGCAGAAGCAATGCCTTTCCCGAGAGAAGAAACAACACCACCAGTCACAAAAATATAACGCGTCATAAAGCCATTCCAGTAAGGACAAAGATTTCAGGGGAAGCGAATTCGCCCGGTTCAAGACAACCGGTTTCAGGGGTAAATAATCGCCTAAATAGTTTCATATTCAGGGGAAATAAGACTATCAGAATACTGCTCTGTACACCATCATTGTTTCAGGTAGTTTGAAAGAATATCCGACTTAACAAGCGCTCGCCGTCCAAGCAAAACAAAAATCGAATTCCCCGGAGTTTTTCACTTTTATAAAAAATAAAAGAACCTTCTACAAGAGTTCTCGTGGCGAGAAGGACTGGCTTATTTTATGATTTTCAACAGATTCAATAACCGAATTCATTATTTTATCTGTCCGACTCGGGCCAACCCAGTTACAACTGGTGACATACGCGGCATTTAAACTATCCCTTAGCTTATTAACATCAAGAGTTATTTGCAGCACCGTACTATCTTTTAACCATTTCCTAATGGACTTTAATGTTTCTTCATCAACTTCAAGTTCTTTAAATTTATTCACGATGGACATCTCAATTTCTTTCGCCGCCTGTATGCTCTGTGCCGCTACCTCTTTAAGCAGCAGATCAATGACCATCTCATACACTTTGCAGGTATCCGCTCTTGAATCAAATACTTTAAGATTTACAGCTTCCTGTTTAGCTTTGGCCAATACTAAATTCGCTTTTTCTTTACCGTTTGTTCTAACAAGATAATCATACATATCCTCCAGAGGATCGGGCGCTAGATTATCTTCTCCTAACATTAAAGAACTCGTGATACTGAGATGGATTGATGCACGTTTAGGTGCAAGCAGTGTGTCTTCTAGAATTTCTGTAACAAAATTAACAATAGCGAAACTGGGAAGACTGGAATATTGCTGCTGCCATATACACATGGCCTTAAGTAACTCATCACCTTGAATGTACGGATACAAACCTGAATAGATAGCGCGACGACGTTGCGTAAGACTCAAACTTTTTGAATTTAATTTAGTCATTTATGATTTTCCCTCATGCAATATTTCTTTTTGAAACTCGGGATAAGCAATTTCATAGTGCTCGGAAAAGTCCAGTCCTCGCTGTTCGCCAATCGAATCAATTCGCAAACCTATTAACTTATCTATAATGAAATACATCAATAAAGAGGCAGGGAAAGTCCAGACAAATGCCGCAACAATACCCTGTATCTGAATTATGATAATCGAAGCATCATACATATTTTCTTGATAAAAAATTCCTGCGGCGAGCGTCCCCCAAACTCCGGCGAAAGCATGCACAGGTACTGCGCCAACGACATCATCGAGTTTTATTTTTTCTAAAAAGATGGTGCCGATAATAACAATGACACCTGCAACAAAACCGGTAATGATGGCATATAACGGTGACATACTGGCACAACCTGCCGTGATGCCAACTAAACCACCAATCGCGCCATTGATTGACAATGTCATTAACTGTTTCATCTTTAATACAAACATGGTCACGATTGCGCCAGCCACTCCGGCGGATGCGGCCAGATGTGTATTTAGTGCAATCAAACCAATATTGTCTTCTGCTGTTAGCGTGCTGCCGGCATTAAAACCATACCAACCTAACCAGAGAATAAATCCACCCAGGGCAATACTGTTTAAATTATGTCCAAGTATATTGTGTGATTTTCCATCCTGAGTAAAACGACCAAGACGCGGCCCCAAAACAATAATACCCGCCAAAGCAATCCAGCCTCCAACGGAATGAACGACAGTAGAGCCGGCGAAATCAATAAAACCTTTTTCACTTAACCAGCCGCTACCTTCATAGTAGCTACCCCAAACCCAACTGCCATAAACTGGATAGATAATGCTACATATGATAATTGCGCCAATAAGATAAGCGCTGTAACGAGTGCGCTCTGCCATTGCGCCACTGGCAATGGTCACCGCTGTTGCTGCGAACATTGTCTGGAAAAATATAAAACTATATTCCAGTGGTTCACCGTTACTAACGGCAAAATGACTCTCGCCAAACCAGCCACTTTTATTAATACCAAACATAATGCCGTATCCGACAAACCAGAATGCAAGCGATCCAAAACAGGCATCGACAAAGTTTTTCATGATGACATTAACGGAATTTTTTGCTCGACTAGATCCACTTTCCAACAAAGCAAATCCGGCTTGCATGAAAAAAACCAATGCACCAGCCAGAATCATCCATGCACTATCACCTGCTGCTAATGAGAGAGAGTCTTCGGCAGCAAAAACAAAATCAGGAATGAATAAAAAAAGAACAAACAGAATAAAATTAGAGTGCATTAGAGAATCATCCTCGTAATTAAAAAATAACTTAGTGACGATTAAAAAAGACCATTTTTTCTTTCTACTTTAATTTTGCCCATGGAAAAAATTAAGAGTTAAAATATTATATTGCAATGCAACATATTGCAATGCAGCACATAATGTTTTTGGAAAGAATAAAGAAAAGAATTTTATGTAATCAGGTTATTGCACCTTCTTTGAACATTTTTACTTTATTAAGCATTCAAAGTGTGCAAATTGAATACACTGTAATACTGATACGTTAAAGTCTTAGCGGAATATGCGTCGATAAATAATCTAACGAGTACTGATTCGATAATGTTTTTCGATATCTTCCTGAGTAATAATGCCGAAGATACGATCTGCCGACTGCCCGATCTTTCTGGTGACATACAATGCCTCAGCTTCTGATTCATTTAATAACTGTTGAGCGTGTTGCAAAGTCGATTCAATAGTAACCTTAACTAATTGTCGGCGCTTGGCGGGAATTTCCAGCAAATCAATTTCTTCATCATCCGTCTCTTCAAGATGCCGCGCTAAATCGGTCGCTGGCATCAGTTGATTGCCTTCCGCTCGTCTTATCAACAACCAGTCTGGTGATTCTTTTAAATGATTGTAAGCGACATTTCTTTGAATTTTTGGTTCGGTTATGACGAAAGCCTTGTTCATAACCGACTCGACACCTATTCGTCTTAACGACTGCGCAATAGGATCATTACGATAATCAAGCCCAAACTCTTTGAACTGAGATAAAAAGATAGAGTCACTTTTAAATAATTCACGTGCAGCCAAATTTGCACTGACAATTGCCAACATTCCTGGAAAGATAATATTCTGATTACCCGTTAATTCGAGCAAAGCTAATAACGCCGCCAAAGGTGCCTGTAATGTTGCACTCATCATTGCACCCATGCCTAACATGGCATACAGACCTGCATCAGAAAAATTACTATTAAACATTTCAACTAATTTGCCGACAATACCTCCCGTCAAAGCCCCCATAAAAATGGCCGGACCAATCAAACCGCCAGGGATACTAAAACCAATACACAATGATGTTGCGATAATCTTTGCTAACAAAATAATAAGCAACGTGACAACCGCTATATCGCCGAGTATCGCAGCATTAACGGTGTCATAACCAATACCCATGATTTCAGGACTAATCAACGCAATCACACCAACACCGAATCCAGCAAGTGACATACGTAAGCAGACATTAAACCTTAATCCGAATTTTGTAATGACTCGTGTTAGATGAATAAAGGCTGCAGCTATAGCACCGATCAACACTCCCATTAGAACAATAACAGGTAATTCATAAAATGATTCGAGGTTAACAGCAGAAACTGCAAAGACCGGTTCTTCATTAAAAACCAAACGACACATTACTGTTGCACTAACAGCGGATAATATTACTGGCGTAAAACCGGTGATGGTGTATTCCATTAGAATCACTTCCATCGCGAATACAACGCCGGCCAACGGTGTATTAAAGGAAGCGGCAATGGCAGCAGCAGCACCACAACCCACTAATGTACGAATACTGTTATTTGGTAGATGAAGATATTGCCCCATTAAACTCGCACTGGCAGCGCCTAAATGAACACTGGGCCCTTCGCGGCCAACGCATTGTCCAGACACTATGGCTATGGTTCCGCCAATAAACTGCATCACCAGATTCTTTAATGGCATGTTTCCTTCGTTGTATGACAAACGTTCCAAAACATGAATCACGCCGACCCGCAGTGGCGCTTTCGAAACAAAATAAAACAAGAGACCTAAAATCAATCCGCCTGATGACGCGACAATTACACGAGTTTGCCAGCTTAAGGCTTCATAATTTTCTGGATTGGCATCGGGCAGGAATGACATTTGGGATAATTCCGTACTGAAACGAAATAAAATAATGACAAGTCCAACAACGATACCTGTCATCAATCCCAGTAGCGACAAGGCAAACAACGCGCGCTTACCGGCTAATAAAACACGGATGCGGACTAAATATGCTAGTAAGATGTTTATCTTATTCCCTCGACTTGCTTAGGTAATTTTATAAGACGCGTTAATTTCTATTGAAAGAAGTTAGAGAAATTTGCGCCAACACGCTAAAATACGCGCGATTGCTCATAATAAAAAATCAAGAATATACGTAGTTAATATAATATTTTTATCACATCATTTATATAACTTTTTGTATTTTATAATAATTTAAAAAAGTTTTACTAGTTTTGGAGAACCTAATGTCTGATATAGAAATTGCTCAAAAAGCGAAAATGAAGCGTATCGTTGATCTGGCCAAAGATCAGTATGGGATCGAAAGTGAACATCTCGAACCTTACGGTCACTACAAGGCGAAATTATCGCTCAACTATATCGACAGTCTAAAAGACCAGGAAGATGGTAAGTTAATACTGGTCACGGCAGTTAGCCCTACTCCGGCCGGCGAAGGTAAAACAACCACCACTGTTGGTCTTGGTGATGCGTTAAATCGTATTGGTAAAAAAACCATTATGTGTTTACGTGAACCTTCATTAGGTCCTTGTTTTGGTGTTAAAGGTGGTGCTGCCGGTGGCGGTTATGCGCAGGTAGTGCCAATGGAAGATATCAATCTGCATTTCACTGGTGATTTCCACGCTATCGGTGTTGCTCACAATCTTCTCTCAGCCATGATCGATAATCATATTAATCATGGTAATGAACTCGGTATTGATCCACGTCGTATTCAATGGAAACGTGTGGTTGATATGAATGATCGTGCTTTACGTAAAATTACCGTTGG
>Ga0214472_10002963_pt1 | contig 18069 bp, 17 predicted proteins | sample RVTome_6_FD_207662 | JGI IMG/M metagenome (GOLD analysis project Ga0214472, IMG submission 207662) | Soil microbial communities from uranium-contaminated site in the Upper Colorado River Basin, Wyoming, United States - RVT140D175 | ecosystem: Environmental > Terrestrial > Soil > Contaminated >...
TCTAGTCCACCTTCGGCACCGCCGCGAGCAGCGCCTTCGTGTACGCGTGCCGCGGCGCACGCAGTACCTGCCCGGCCGTGCCCTGCTCGACGATGCGCCCCTCGGTCATCACCGCCACCTCGTGCGCCAGGTACTCGACCACCGCGAGGTTGTGCGTGATGAACAGGTAGGCGAGCCCCAGGCGCTCCTGCAGCGAGCGCAGCAGGTTCAGGATCTGCGCCTGCACCGAGACGTCGAGCGCGCTGGTCGGCTCGTCGCAGACGATGAGCCTGGGCTCCACCGCCAGCGCGCGCGCGATGGCGATCCTCTGGCGCTGTCCGCCCGAGAACTCGTGCGGGTAGCGGCCCTTCGCCGCCGCGGGCAGGCCCACCTGGTCGAGGAGCCGATCGATGCGCCGCCAGCGGTCGGCCTCGCTCGCGCCCACGCCGAGGCTCCTCATGCCCTCGGCGAGGATGTCGGCGACGCGCATGCGCGGATTGAGCGAGGCGTAGGGGTCCTGGAACACGATCTGCATCGCCGCGCGGTAGCGCTTCAGCGCCGGGCGCGCGAGCCCGGTGAGCTCCCCGCCCGCGTAGCGCACGCTGCCCGCGGTGGGCCGGATGAGCTGCAGGATCGCCTTGCCCACCGTGGTCTTGCCCGAGCCCGACTCGCCCACCAGGGCGAGCGTGCGCCCTTCGCCGACCGCGAGCGACACGCCGTCCACCGCCTTCACGTAGCCCACGGTGCGCCGCAAGACGCCGCGGCGGATGGGGAAATGCACCTTGAGATCCGTCACCTCGAGCAGCGCCCGCGCCGCGCCGGCTGCCCGGGCGTCCGGGACGCCGGCCACGGCCGCGCGCGGCGCGGCGCGCTCGGTCTCGCGCAGGTGGCAGCGCACGCGCTGCGACGGCTCGAGCGAGCGCAACTGCGGCGCCTCGCGCCGGCAGCGCTCGAAGGCAAAGTCGCAGCGCTCGGCGAAGCGGCAGCCCGCGAACGCGGTCGTGAGCGGGGGCACCTGGCCGCGGATCTGGGCGAGCGGCCCGGCGCGCTGCGCCCCGCCCGGCAGCGCGGCGAAGAGCTTCTGCGAGTACGGGTGCTGCGGCGCGCGGAAGAACGCCTCGCGCGGCGCGACTTCCACGATCTCGCCGGCATACATCACCGCCACGCGCTCGGCCATGCGCGCGACGATGCCGAGGTCGTGCGTGATGAGCAGCAGCGCCATGCCGCGGCTGCGCTGCAGCTTCGACAGGAGCTCCAGGATCTGCGCCTGGATGGTGACGTCGAGCGCCGTGGTCGGCTCGTCCGCGATCAGCACTTCGGGGTCCACCGCGAGCGCGCCGGCGATCATGACGCGCTGGCGCAGCCCCCCGGAGAGCTGGAAGGCGTACTCGCCCATGCGGCGCTCGGGCTCCGGCATGCCTACGGCCTCGAGCAGCTCGAGCGTCCTGCGGCGCACCGCGGCGCCGCGCAGACTCGTGTGCCGCTCGATCACCTCGGACACCTGCCGCCCGACCGTCAGCACCGGGTTGAGCGCCGTGGACGGCTCCTGGAAGATCATCGCCGCGCGCTTGCCGCGCACCGCGCGCATCGCGGCCTCCGGCAAGGCGAGCAGCTCGAGCCCCCCGAGGCGCACGCTGCCGCCGGCGACGCGTCCCACGTCCGGCAGGAGCCGCAGGATCGATAGCGCGGTCATCGACTTGCCGCAGCCCGATTCGCCGACCAGCGCGAAGCACTCGCCCTTCGCGATCTCGAGGTCGACGCCGTCGACGGCGACGAGCGCGCCTTCCGGCGTGTCGAGCACGATGCGCAGGCCCTCGAGCTCGAGCGCGGCGCTCATACGCGCACCCGCGGGTCGAAGCCGTCGCGCACCGCGTCGGCGAACAGGTTCGCCGCCAGCACCAGCGCGAACATGAAGACGAAGGCCGCGGCGAGCGACCACCACACCATGGGCTCGCGCGCCATCTCCAGGCGCGCGGCATTGATCATGGTGCCGAAGCTGGTGGTGGACGGGTCGACCCCCACGCCGACGTAGGACAGCACCGCCTCGGCCAGCACCAGGCCGGAGAAATCCAGCACCAGCGAGATGATCACGATATGCGCCACGTTGGGCAGGATGTGGCGCGCGAGGACCCTCGCGTGCGACACGCCGAAGGCGTGCGCCGCCTGGATGTACTCGAGCTCGGAGAGCTTGAGCGCCTCGCCGCGCAGCAGCCGCGCGAGCCCCGTCCAGCCCACGACGCCGAGGATGGCGCACAGCGCGAGCAGCCTGAAATCCGCGCGCTGCGCGGAGGTGGGAAAGAGCTCGGGGTTCGTGTCCACGTACACCTGCACCATGAGCACCGAGGCGGCGATGAGGAGCACCCCCGGGATCGAGTTGAGCGTGGTATAGGCGTACTGGATGGCGTCGTCGACCCAGCCGCGGAAGTAGCCCGCGGCGATGCCCGCGGCGATGCCCAGCGGCAGCAGCACGAGCGTGGTGAGCGTGCCGATGACCAGGCTGGTGCGGATGCTCTTCAGCGCCTGGTGGAGCACATCCAGCCCCACCTGGTTCGTCCCGAGAACGTGGTATCCGCCGGCGAGCATCGCCACCGGGCCGGCGAGCGCGAGAATCGCGCCGAGCGCCGCGCCGGCGGCGCCCCAGGGCACTTCGGGCCAGCGCCGCGCGAGCGTGCGCCGGCCGGCGAACACGGCGAGCCACCACAGCCCTGCGGCGAGCGCCAGCCCGGCGAGGATGCGCAGCGCCACGTCCTTGCCCCAGTCGGCTTCGTCCTCGAGGTGGGCGCCGCCGTGCGCGAGGCGCGGGAATTCGCGCACCATCGTGCCGTCGGCCCGCTCCACCTGCTCCTTCTGGTAAAGGCGCGTGGCGAGCGGCGCGGAATAGGTCTTCTCCAGGCGCGTGCGCAGCGGCTCGAGCACCCGATCGAGCAGCGAGCGCACTTCGACCGCGTAGGCCACGGGCGCGGCCGGATCTTTCGCCGCCAGCACCGGCCGGTAGTGCAGCGAGTCGAGCAGCCCCACCAGCAGGTAGCAGGCGAGGACCACCGCCGAGGCGGCGGCGATGCGGCTGCGGAAGACGCGCGCCCAGGGCGCGGCGAGGTGCGCGCGGCGGCTGCTGTACCCGGCAAAGGCGGCCACCGCCAGCACGAGCAGCCAGATCAGCGCGTCGGTGGGCAGAAGCACCGGCACGCTAGGCGAGCCTCACGCGCGGGTCGACGAGCGTATAGGAGATATCGGTGAGGAGCAGGCCCGCGATGTAGAGCACCGAGCCGATGAACACCATGGCGCGCACCACGGCGAAGTCCTGCGCCTGGATGGCGTCGATGGTGTAGCTGCCCAGGCCCGGGATGCCGAAGAAGGACTCCACGATGAGGCTGCCCATGAACAGCAGCGGGATCACCACCACCACGCCGGTAAGGATCGGAATGAGCGCGTTCTGCAGCACGTGGCGGAACATGACGGTGGATTCCGCGAGGCCCTTGGCGCGCGCCGTGCGCACGTAGTCCTTGCCCATCTCCTCGAGGAACAGCGTGCGGTACCAGCGGCTGCCGGCGCCGATGCCGCCGATCACGCCGATGAGCACGGGGAGCACCAGGAACTTCATCGCGTCGATGCCGCCCTCGTAGCCCGAGATCGGCACCAGGTGCCAGAGCTTGGAGATCAGGTACTGTCCGCCGATGATGTAGAAGAGCGACGAGATCGACATCATGGCCACGCACAGGATCACGCCCCAGAGATCGAGGTAGGTGGCGCGGAAGAACGCCATGCCGAGCGCGAAGGTGACGTTCACCGCCAGCCCCACCAGGAACACCGGCACGGCGAGCGCCAGGCTCGGGCCCATGCGCGTGCGGATCTCGTTGGCGATGTCGCGGTTGTCCTCGGCGCGGCCGAAGTCGAAGGCGAAGAGCTTCACCGATTTCTCGAAGAAGATGGTGTCGCCGAGCTTCCCCGCGCCCGCGGCCGCGGCGTTCCACAGCAGCGGCTTGTCGTAGCCGCGCTCGGCCTTCCACTTCTCGATCGCCTCCGGCGTGACGCGCTTCACCCCGAGCTGCATGCGCGCCATGTCGTCGGGCGTGTTGACGAGGAAGAACAGCGCGAACGTGATCAGGTTGATGCCGACGAGGATCGGGATCGCGTACAGCGTGCGCCGGACGATGTACGCGAGCATCTACGCCGGCTTCGCCGCCATCCGCTCGCGCCGGCGGTAGCTCATCACCGCGGGAACTGCCGACGCGACGAGCGCGAGGAGGATCAGCAGTACGGGCCACACCGCCGGCTGGTTCCACTCGCGGCGCAGCGCGGCGCGCTGGTCCACGTCCACGCGCAGGTACTTGAGGTTGTTGCGCGCCATGTTGTTCGGCTTGCCGTTCATCATCCAGGCGTGCGTCAGGCCGTAGGACACGGGATGGAAGCCCCCGACCCACGGCGCGTCGCGCCGCACGATCTCGACCATGCGGTCGATGATCCCCTGGCGCTCGGGCGAGTTCGGGATGTTCTTCATGCGCTCGAACAGCGCGTCGAATTCCGCGTTCACGTAGTTGCTGGTGTTCTCGCCCTGGCTCTGCGCGCGCGCCTGGGGGCCGTGCAGCAGGAACAGGAAATTTTCCGGGTCGGGGTAGTCGGCGTTCCAGCCCAGGATGTAGAGCTGCTGGCTGCCCTTCCTGATCTTCTCCTGGAAGCGGTTCCAGTCGGTGTCGCGGATCTCGAGCTGCACGGCGATCTTCGCGAACTGCCGCCGCCACCAGTCGAAGCGCGGCTTGTCGCCGGGCCCGCGCCCCACGGTGTCGAGGTAGAGGACGAGCGGCGCGCCGCTCTTCGCGTCGCGCCCGTTCGGGTAGCCGGCTTCGGCGAGGAGCTGGCGCGCGTCCTCGAGCGGACGGCGTTGCGCGCGCCCGTCCTCCCAGACGTGCGTGAGCGGGTTGAGGCCCTCGCGGCCGGTGCGCTGGCCGAAGATGCCCGGGGCGAGCGGGTCGTGCGCCACCTCGCCGCGGCCGTTGAGGAAGATGGAGATGAACTCCTCCCAGTCGACGGCGATGGCGATCGCCTGCCTGAGCTTTCTCGTGCGCTCGGCGGAGCCGCCGACGACGTCGTCGAGCCAGTTCACGCCCAGGTAGAGGATGGTGATGTCGGGCGAGGTGCGCAGCTTGATGCCCTTGGCCTCCATCTCCGGCGTGAGGCCGACCTCGCCCCCGATCGAGACGCGCACCGCCTGGTCGAAAGTGTCGCTCGGGATGGCCGAGGAGTCGTAGTAGCCCTGCAGGAACTTGTTCCAGTAGGGGATGCTCTCCTTTTCGCGCGAGAACACGACACGCTCCACGAAAGGCATCGTCTTGCCGGCGTCGGCGAGCAGCCCCGCGGCGGCATCGCCCGGCTCGCCCTCGGCCGGATAGGGCTCGCCGCGGAAGTTGGGATTGCGCACCAGTTCCATGCGCGCGTTCGGGTTGTTCTCGGTGAGCATGTAGGCGCCGGTGCCCACCGGCCACCAGTCGAGCGTGAAGTTCTTCTCCGCCATTCCCGGCTGATGGAAGAACCTCTCCGCCTCCCAGGGCACGGGCGCGAAGAACGGCATCGCCAGCCAGTACACGAACTGCGGGTAGCGGCCCTTGAGCTTCACGCGGTAGGTGTAGTCGTCGACCTTCTCCACGCCCTCGAGCCGGTGCTTGCGCAGGTCGAGCCAGTCCTGCCTGCGCGTGTCGAACTTGCGCAGCCGCTCGGCGAACTCGCCCAGGCCCACGATGTACTCGGACATGAGGCCGAGGATCGGCGAATGCAGGCGCGGGCTGGCGAGACGCTTGATCTCGTAGATATAGTCGTCGGCGGTCAGCTCGCGCGTCGCCGCAGGCAATTCATAGGGCGTGCGCAGCCGCGCGATGCGCGCCGGCGCCAGAACGTGGTTCTCCGCAACGAATGCCGGATGCGGCTGATAGCGCGTGCCGCGGCGGAGGCGGATCGTGTACACGGTGTAGCGCCCGCCCTGCACCTCGACCGCCTTCGGCACCTCGAGCGCCGTCAGCGGCACGAGCTCGTAGGGCCGTTTGAGATAGTGATACTGCAGCGGCGGCTCGTACACCTGCTGCGTGAAGCGCGCCTCGTCCTCGGTGTAGGACTGCACGGGGTCGAGGTGCTTGGGGCGCTCGGTGAACGCCGAGTAGAGGATGTTCGCGCCGCGATCCGCGGCCGCATAGGGGTCGTTCCAGACGTCGGCGCAGCCGGCGGCGAGGCACGCCAGCAGCAGGATCGCTCGCATGCGCGCAAGTATAATCGGCGATCCATGGCGCTCCTCGACGGCCGCAGGATCCTGGTCACCGGCCTGCTCAGCAACCGCTCCATCGCCTACGGCGTCGCCAAGGCGGCGCGCCGCGAAGGCGCGACGCTCGCCTTCACCTATCAGAACGAGCGCTTCAAGGAGCGCGTCGAGGAGATGGCGCGCAGCCTCGGCTCGGACATCGCGCTCGCCTGCGACGTGGCCGAAGACGCGCAGATCGCGGGGCTGTTCGCGCAGCTCGGGCGGCGCTGGGACTCGCTCGACGGGCTGGTGCACGCCATCGCTTTTGCGCCGCGCGAGTCGATCGCCGGCGATTTCCTCGACGGCCTGTCGCGCGAGGCCTTCCGCACCGCGCACGACGTCTCGGCCTACAGCTTTCCCGCGCTCGCCAAGGCCGCGCTGCCGATGCTGCGCGCTAACAGCGCGCTCGTCACCCTCACCTACCTCGGCGCCGAGCGCGTGGTGCCCAACTACAATCTCATGGGGCTCGCCAAGGCGAGCCTGGAAGCGTCGGTGCGCTACCTCGCCGCCAGCCTCGGCCCGCGCGGCATCCGCGTGAACGGCATCTCCGCGGGGCCGATCAAGACGCTGGCCGCGGCGGGCATCGCCGGATTCGGCAGGATCCTCAAGTTCGTCGAGGAGCACGCGCCCCTGCGGCGCAATGTCACCACCGAGGACGTGGGCAACGCCGCGGTATTCCTGCTGTCCGATCTGGCCGCCGGGGTCACAGGCGAGGTACTGTACGTGGATTCGGGTTTTCGCAACGTGGTTGCAGGCATTCCAGGGGGAGGAAGCGAATCATGAAAATCATCTTCGCAGCGCTCGTCGCGATGCTCGCCTTCGGCGCGCAGGCGCAGGACTATCCCACCCGGCCGATCACCATGATCGTGCCGTTCCCGCCGGGCGGCGTCGCCGACATCGTCGGCCGGCCGCTCGCCGCGACCATGGAAAAGAGGCTCGGCCAGCCGGTGGTGATCGTCAACCGTACCGGCGCGGGCGGCGCGGTCGGTATGACCGCGGCGGCCAAGGCCGATGCCGACGGCTACACGATCCTCATGACGCTGTCCTCGATCTCCATCTTTCCCGTGTCCGACCCGCTGCAAGGCAGGGCCGCGCCCTACCAGATCTCGGACTTCGTGCCGATCGCGCTGGTGACGGCGGATCCCACAGTGCTGGTGGTGAGCGGCGACAGCCCCTACAAGACGATCCAGGAGTTCATAGCCGGCGCGAAAGCCAATCCCGGCAAGATCAACTACTCCTCGTCCGGTATCTTCGGCACGCTGCACGTGGCGATGGAGATGTTCGCCGGCGCGGCGGGCATCAAGCTGTTCCATGTGCCCTACCAGGGCGGCGGACCGGCGGTGCGGGCGCTGCTCTCCGGCGAAGTGCAGGCGCTCGCCTCGGGGCCCGCGGCCGCGGTCGGACAGATCCAGGCCGGCAAGATGCGCGCGCTCGCGGGCTGGGGCGCGAAGCGCCTCGAGCTCATGCCCGAGCTGCCGACGTTCAAGGAATTGGGCTACCCGGACGTGGAGTTCTACATCTGGTCCGGCGTGGTGGCGCCGGCGGCCACGCCCGCGGCCGCGCAGCACAAGCTGCGCGCGGCGGTGCGCGCGGCGGTCGCCGACCCGCTGTTCGCCGGCGCCATGGCCAAGGTGCGCACGCCGATCCACTACCTCGACGCGCCGGAGTTCAAGGACTTCTGGTTCGAAGACGCCAAGCGCCTGCGCGCCGCGGTGCTGAGAATCGGCCCGGTGGCAGGCAAGTAGGCCCATGGTGGATACCGCGCCCGCCTACCGCTACATCCAGGAGCGCCTGGGCGTCGACGTCAAGTCGACCGACGCCGCGACCGAGCTCGCCAGCTTCGGCGTCGACTCGCTCTCGCTGCTCGAGCTGGTGTTCGAGATCGAGGAGAAATTCGGCGTCAAGGTGGACGAGGACACGCCCCCGCCGCGCAGCTGCGGCGAGCTGGTGGCGCTGATCGAGCGTCTCGCGGCCGCGAAGCCGTGAGCTTGCGCCGCGTCGCGGTGACCGGGGTGGGCATGGTGAGCCCGCTCGGCGCGACGGCGCCGGCCTCGTTCGACGCGCTGCTCGCGGGCCGCTCGGGCCTGCGGCTGTACGCGCCCGCCGACGCGCCGAAACCGCTCGCGGTGCCCGCCGGCGTGTGCGCGGACTTCGACGCCGCGGCGCTGTTCGGGCGCGCAAGAGCGGGCACGCTCGATCGCTACAGCCAGCTCGGCATCGCCGCGGGCCTCGAAGCCTGGCGCGACGCCGGCCTCGAGCCGGCGTCGGGCGAGGACCGCGCCGCCTGGGGCGTCGCCTGGGGCACGGGGGTGGGCGGCGCGCTCGTCTTCGAGCGCGGCTATCGGGACCTGTTCATCGGCGGCCGCGAGCGGCTGCCGCCGCTCACGGTGGTGCAGGCGATGAACAACGCCTGCGCCTCGCATCTCGCCATCCAGCTCGGGCTGGGCGGCAGCTGCGCCACGTACTCGGTCGCCTGCGCCTCGGCCGCCATGGCGATCGGCGAGGCGTTTCGCCGCGTGCGCGGCGCCGCCGCCCCGGTCATGCTGGCCGGGGGCTCGGAAGCGCCGCTCGCCTACGGCGTGATCCGCGCCTGGCTGGCGCTGCAGGTCCTCGCCCCGGGCGACGCCGAGAGCGCGGCGCTCGCCTGCAAGCCCTTTCAGCGCGGGCGTGCGGGACTGGTGCTCGCCGAAGGCGGCGGGGCGCTGGTGCTCGAGGACTGGGCGCGCGCCGAGCAGCGCGGCGCGCGCATCTACGCCGAGCTCGCCGGCTACGGCGAGTCCTGCGACCGCGGCAACCTCGTGCGCCCGTCGAGCGAGGGCCAGGCGCGCGCGCTGCGCGCGGCGCTCGCCGACGCCGCCATGGCGCCGCAGGAGGTCGACTACGTGAATGCGCACGCCACCGGCACGCGCGAGGGCGACAGCATCGAGATCGCGGCGCTCGCCGAGGCGCTCGGCGCGCGCGCCGCCGAGGTCGCGGTGAGCGCCACCAAGTCGGCGCACGGCCACGCCCTCGGCGCCGCGGGCGCGCTCGCCGCCGCGTTCACGGTCCTCGGCCTGCGCCACGGCGCCGTGCCGGCCACGCTCGGCGAGGCCGCGGACCTCGATCCGGAATGCGCGGGCGTCTTGCACGTGACGGGCGCGGCGCGCCGCGGCGCGCCTCTGCGCGCCGCGCTCACCAACGCCTTCGCGTTCGGCGGCAGCAACGCGGTGCTCGCGTTCCGCGCGCACGCCGCGGATTGAACGGGGCCCGGCCAGCCGTTACACTGTCCCCCGCGACCATGGCCAGCATTCCCCTCAGCGCGCAGTTCGCCCCCGCCGCCGACCCGGCGCTGCTCGAGGAGCTGGCCGGGCTCATCACGGCCGAGCTCAATCTCGACGTGCCGCCCGCGGACATCGCGCCGGAGGCGCCGCTGTACGGCGAGGGCCTCGGCCTCGACTCGATCGACATCCTGGAGCTGGCGCTGGTCGTGTCGCGGCGCTACGGGGTGCGCCTGCGCTCCGATCACGAGGACAACACCGTGATTTTCGCGTCGCTCTCCAACCTCGCCCGCTTCATCGCGCAGAACCGCACGAAGTGAGCCGGGGGCGCACAGGCGGCTGGCTCGGGCTGCTCATTGCGCTTGCGCTGGCTTACGCCGTGCTGGCGCACTGGCTGACGACCGCGCAAGGCAGCGCGGCGCTCGGCGCCCTGGGGCCCTACGTTCCCTGGTTCTACTTCCTGCAGCACGTCGCCCTGTTCCTCGCGTTGGCGTCGTGGTTCGGCGCCAGCCTGCGTCCCGGGCGCGAAGCGCGAGTGACGCGCTTCGCGCTGCTCGCGGAAGGCACGCTCAGCCCGGCGGGACTCGCCTACACGCGCGGCGCGACCCTGGCCTGGGCCGTGTTCTGCGCCGCCGTCGCCGCCGCCTCGGCGCTGCTCTACATCCTCGCGCCGCTCGCCCTGTGGTCGGTGTTCGCCAACCTGCTCACGCTGCCGCTGGTGGGCGCGATGTTCGTGGCCGAGTTCCTGGTGCGCGTGCGCGTGTGCCCGGAGCTGAGCCAGGGCGGCCTGCTGCGCGGCGTGACGCGCAGCGTGCGCGCGTACTGGGATGCCGGCGCGCGCCCCACGGCCGGGCCGCGCTAGCCGCCGGCGCGGCTGCCGAGCATGCCCGGGGTTCCGCTCATGGCCGGCGCGGCGCCGGCCGCGCCCGTCGCCTGGCGCGACGGCCGTCCGATCGCCGCCGCCCAATACCTGGCCGACGCGACGCGGCTCGCCGCGCTGCTGCCGGCGCGCGGCCACGTGCTGAATGCCTGCGCCGACCGCTACCGCTTCGCCGTGGGCCTCGCCGCCGCCCTGCTGCGCGGCCAGGTCACGCTGCTGCCGCCCGACCAGACGCCGCAGACGGTGCGGCGCCTGCGCGAATTCGCCGCCGACGCCTACGTGCTCGCCGACGACGCGGGCGCGGCGATCGATCTGCCGCGCTTGGAGGTGCCGGCCGACGCGGCGCCGCTGCCGCCGGCCTTCGACGTGCCGGCCCTGCCGCACGCGCAGCTCTGCGCCATCGTCTTCACCTCGGGCTCCACCGGCGCCCCCGTGCCCAACCGCAAGCATTGGGGCACGCTGGTGCGCAATGTGCGCGGCGCGCTCGAGCGCTGGGGCCTCGCGGGCGCGCGCGCGGCCATCCTCGGCACCGTGCCGCCGCAGCACATGTACGGCTTCGAGTCCACGGTGCTCGCCGCGCTGCAGGGCGGCGGCGCGCTGTGCGCGGAGCGACCCTTCTTCGCCGACGACGTGTGCGCGGCGCTGGAGCGGCTGCCGCGTCCGCGCGTGCTGGTGACGGCGCCCTTTCACCTGCGCGCGCTGCTCGAGGACACGCCGCGCCCGCCCGCCGCCGACCTGCTGCTGTGCGCCACCGCGCCGCTCGACGCCGAGCTCGCCGCGCTCGCCGAGGCGCGCTTCGGCGCCGCGCTGCTGGAGATCTACGGCTGCACCGAAACCGGCCAGATGGCGACGCGGCGCACGGCGCGCGAGCCCGAGTGGCGCACGCTGCCCGGCATCCGCGTCGAGCTGCGCGGGGCGAGCGCCTGGGCGAGCGGCGGCCACGTCGAGCAGCCTACCGCGCTCGGCGACGTGCTCGAGCCGCTGGCGCCGGACCGGTTCCTGCTGCGCGGGCGCGTCTCCGACATGGTGAATATCGCCGGCAAGCGCTCGTCGCTCGCGCACCTCGACGCGCAGCTGCGCTCGATCGACGGCGTGGCCGACGGCGCGTTCTACATGCCGGAGGAGGCGGCCGCGGGCGGCGTGACGCGCCTGGCGGCGTTCGTGGTGGCCCCGGGCCTCACGCGCGCGACGCTGCTCGCCGAGCTGCGCCAGCGCATCGATGCCGCGTTCCTGCCGCGCCCGCTGGTGCTGCTCGAGCGCCTGCCGCGCGCGACGAGCGGCAAGCTGCCGCGCGCGGCGCTGCGCGAGCTCGCGCGCGCGCATGGCTTGCGGAGCGCGTCGTGAGCGAAGCGCGCCTGCGCTTCTCCGCCGCGCACCCGGCGTTCGCCGGCCACTTTCCGGGCTCGCCCATGGTGCCCGGGGCGCTGCTGCTCGCCGCGGCGCTCGATGCCCTCGCGCTGGCGCGCGCGGACCTGGAGATCGTCTCGGCCAAGTTTCTGCACCCCGTCGTCCCGGAGACCGACGTCCAGGTGCGCTGCATCGCCGGCGCGGCGCGCGCCTCGCGTCTCGAGTTGCGCGCGGCGGGGCGCCTCGTGGCCACCGCCGTCCTGCGGGAGGCGCGCGCGTGACCGCGCCATGGCGTCGCAGCCCGGAGCGCAGCCACCGGTTCGCCCTGCGCGTGATGCGCTGGATCGCGCTCGGCCTGGGCCGCCGCGCCGCGCGCCTCGTGCTGCACCCGGTGAGCGCGTATTTCCTGCTGTTCGCGCCCCGGGCGCGGCGCGCTTCGCGCGCCTTTCTCGAGCGCGCGCTCGGCCGGCGCGCGACGCCGGCCGACCTGTACCGCCACTTCTATGCCTTCGCCGCCACCGTGCTCGACCGCGTCTATCTGCTGCATGAGCGCTTCGATCTGTTCGATATCGAGCGACAGGGCGCGCCGGCGCCCGGCGCCGGCCTGCTGCTGATGGGCGCGCACCTGGGAAGCTTCGAGGCGCTGCGCGCCGCCGGACGCCGCACGGGCGGCCAGCGCGTGACCATGGTGATGTACGAGGACAATGCGCGCATGCTCAACGAGACGCTGGCCGCGCTCAGCCCTGCGGCGCGCCAGGACGTGATTGCGCTGGGGCGGCTCGACTCGATGCTGCGCGTGCGCGATTGCGTGGCCGAGGGCGGATGGGTCGGCGTGCTCGCCGATCGCGGCCTGGAGGAGGCGGACGCCCGTGCCGTGCCCTTCCTGGGCGCGCCGGCGCGCTTTCCGCTGGGGCCCATGCGCATGGCGGCGCTGCTGCGCTGCCGGGTGGTGTTCATGGCCGGCTTGTACCTCGGCGGCAAGCGCTACGCGCTGCATTTCGAGCCGATCGCCGATTTTGGCGCCGCGCCGCCGGCGCCGGAGGCGGCGCTCGAGGCCTACGTCGCCTGCCTCGAGCGCTACTGCCGCGCCGCACCGTACAACTGGTTCAACTTCTACGACTTCTGGACAGGGGCCGATGCGCGCTAGGCGCCTCATCCTCGCCGCGCTGCTCGCCTGGGTGCCGGCGGCGCTCGCCGCGCCGCCCTGGACGCTCGAGCGGCTGCTCGCGGGGTTCGCGCAAAAGGGCAGCGCGCGCGCCACCTTCGTCGAGAAGAAAACGGTACGCGTGCTGGAGCGGCCGCTGGTCAGCTCCGGCGAGCTGCGCTTCACGGCGCCCGACGTCCTGGAAAAACGCACGCTGCGCCCGCGCCCCGAGCTGCTGCGGCTCGAGGGCGAGCGCCTGACGCTGGAACGCGAGGACCGCAAGCTGAGCCTCGACCTGCGCAGCACCCCGGAGGCGGCCGCCTTCATCGACGGCATCCGCGGCACCCTCGCCGGCGACCGCGAGGCGCTCGAGCGGGCCTACCGCCTGCAGCTCGAGGGCAGCGAAGCGTCCTGGGCGCTGACGCTCACGCCCCGCGAGCCGACGCTGGCCGCCTGGGTGAAGCGCATCCGCATCGCCGGGCGGCGCGCCGACATGACGGTGATCGAGATCCTGCACGCGAACGGCGACAGCACGCTGACGAGCGTGCAGCGCCTCCCCGCCCCGTGACGCGCCGCGAGGCTGCGCCGCTCGCCGCGTGGCTCGCGGCGCTCGCCCTGGCGGCGGGCGTCGCGGCCGGCGCGCGCTATACGGCCGACCTGTCGGCGTTCCTGCCGCGCTCCCCGAGCCCCGCACAGCAACTGCTCGTGGACCAGCTGCGGGACGGCGTCGTGGGCCGCGTGGTGCTGGTCGCTATCGAAGGCGCGGATGCCGCGGCCCGCGCCGCCCTGTCGCGGAATCTCGCCGCGCGCCTGCGCGGCGATGCGCGCTTCGCCTACGTCGCCAACGGCACGGCCGAGGGCGCCGCGCGCGAGCGCGCCCTGCTCGTCGAGCACCGCTATCTGCTCAGCCCCGCGGTGACGCCGGAGCGCTTCACCGCGGCCGGCCTGCGCGAGGCGATCGGCGATACCCTCGAGCGCGTCGCCTCCTCGACCGGCGGCCTGGCGCAGGCGCTGCTGGCGCGCGACCCCACCGGCGAGGTGGCCGCGCTCGCCGAGTCGCATTTCTCGGGCGCCGCGCGGCCGGCACTGGCCGACGGCGTGTGGTCGTCGCGCGACGGCGAGCGCGCCCTGCTCATCGCGCGCACCGCGGCCGCCGGCGCCGATACGGACGCGCAGGAAGCGGCCATGCAGGCGGTGCGCGCCGCGTTCGCCGACGCGGCTGCGCGTGAAGGCATTGCGCAGGCGCAGCTGCGCATGACCGGCGGCGGGGTGTTCGCAGTGGAATCGCGCGCCCTCATCAAGCGCGAAGTGGCGCGCGTCGCCGTGCTCGGCGTGCTGCTCGTCGCCGCCCTGCTCGGCTTTGCCTACCGCTCCGGCACCGCACTGGCGCTCGGCCTGCTGCCGGTGCTGACCGGCGCGCTGGTGGGCGTGACCGCGGTGGCGGCCGGCTTCGGCGTCGTGCACGGCATTACGCTCGGGTTCGGTGCCACGCTCATCGGCGAGGCGGTGGACTACGCCATCTACCTGTTCGTGCAGTCGGGTGCCGGACCCGGCGGCCGCGATGCATGGCAGGCCGAGTCCTGGCCCACGATCCGCCTGGGGGTGGTGACGTCGATGGTGGGCTTCGCGGCGCTGCTGTTCTCGGGGTTTCCCGGACTCGCGCAACTCGGCCTGTATTCGGTGTGCGGCCTCGCCGCGGCGGCGCTGTTCACGCGCCACGTGCTGCCCGGCATGATGCCCGCGCGGCTGCGCGTGCGCGACCTCTCCGGGCTCGGCGCCCGGCTCGGGTGCGCCGTTGCGGCCGCCGGCCGCTGGCGCTGGATCGTGCCCGCGCTCTGCGTCGCCGCCACCGTCGCGCTCCTCGCGCAGCGCGACACGCTGTGGGCCGGAAACCTCTCGAGCCTGAACACGGTGAGCCTGGAAGACCAGGCCTACGACGGCCGGCTGCGCGCGGACCTCGGCGCGCCCGACGCGCGCTACCTGGTGGTCGTGGAAGGCCGGGACGAGCAGGACGCATTGCGCGCCGCCGAGCGTACCGCAGCGGCGCTGCGCCCCCTTGTCGCGCAGGGCGTGATCGCCGGCTTCGACAGCCCCGCGCGCTACCTGCCAAGCGACGCCCTGCAGGAGTCCCGCGCGAAGAGCCTGCCGCAGCCGCGGGAGCTGCGCACGCGCCTGGAGCGCGCCGTGCGCGGGCTGCCGCTGCGCTCGGCACGGCTCGAGCCCTTCGTCGCCGACGTCGCCAAGGTGCATGCCGGCGCGCGGCTGCGCCGCGCCGACCTGCAAGGCACCGGGCTCGGGGTCGCGCTCGACGGCCTGCTCCTGCGCCGCGGCGACGGCTGGCAGGCGCTGTTGACGTTGCGCGCGCCGGAGAACGGTCCGAGCCCGATGACGGTCGATGGCGCGCGCGTGCGCGACGCTCTCGTCGGCAGCGGTGCACTGTTTCTCGACATCAAGGCGGAAGCCGACGCGCTCTACGCGGGCTACCTCCATGAGGCGATCGGGCTGTCCGCCGCGGGCGTCGCCGCGGTGCTGCTGCTGCTCATGGTCGCGCTGCGCTCGGCCGCGCGCGTCGGGCGCGTGGCGGCGCCGCTCGGCGCCGCGGTGCTGGTCGCCGCCGCCGCGCTCGCCGCCGCCGGCCAGACGCTGAACCTGCTGCACCTGGTCGGCTTCCTGCTCGTGGTCGCGGTCGGCTCGAACTATGCGCTTTTCTTCGAGCGCGCGGACGGCGTGCCGGAGCCGCGCGTGCTCGCCTCGATCGCGCTCGCCAACGCCACCACCGTGATCGGCTTCGGCGTGCTCGCCACTTCGAGCGTGCCCGTGCTGCGCGCGATCGGCGCCACGGTTGCGCTCGGCACGCTGCTCGCGCTCGCCTTCGCGGCGCTGCTCTCGGGCACGCGCGGCGATGCGCGATAATCGCCCCATGTCCCTGCCCTGGCGGCCCACGCGCTTCCTGCGCGGCTCGGCCGCGCTGCATGCCGCGGCCCTCGTCGGCGTGGCGCTCGGCCCGGAGCTCTGGCCCTGGGCGCTCGGCGCGGTCGCCGCCAACCAGGCGGCGATTCTCGCCGGCGGGCTGCTGCCGCGAAGCCGCCTGCTCGGCCCGAACTGGACGCGCCTGCCCGCGCGCGCCGCGGCGCGCGGCGAAGTCGCGCTGTCGCTGGACGACGGGCCGGACCCGCAAGTGACGCCGCGCGTGCTGGCGCTGCTCGCGGAGCGCGGCGCGCGGGCGACGTTTTTCTGCATCGGCGAGCGCGCCGCGCGCCATCCCGCGCTGGTGCGCGCCATCGCCGGCGCAGGTCACGCGGTGGAGAACCACTCCCTGCGCCACCGCCACGATTTCGCCCTGCTCGGCCCGCGCCGCTACGTCGAGGAGATCGGCGCCGCGCAGGATACGCTCGCCGCCCTGGCCGGCGTCGCGCCACGCTTCTTCCGCGCGCCCGCGGGGCTGCGCAACCCCTTTCTCGACCTCGCGCTCACGCGCCTCGGCCTGCAGCTGGTGAGCTGGACGCGCCGCGGCTACGATACCCGCAACGCCGACGCCGGGGACGTCCTCGGGCGGCTCACGCGCGCCCTGGCGCCGGGCGACATCCTGCTGCTGCACGACGGCCACGCGGTGCGCGGCGCGCACGGCGCGCCGGTGGTGCTCGAGGTGCTGCCGCGGCTGCTCGACGCGCTGGCCGCCGCGCGGCTGCGGCCGGTCACGCTGCGCGCGGCGCTCGATTGATCGACGACGCGCGCTACGCTCGCCTGGTCGAAGCGGCGAGCGCCCCGTACCGCGCCGCGGGGCGCTTCGCGTGGCACTTCGCGCGCGGCAAGCTCGGCGGCGACCCGGTGTTCCGCGCCCTCCTTCAAGCGCGCCTGATCCCGGAGAACGCGCGCCTGCTCGATCTCGGCTGCGGCCAGGGGCTGCTCGCCGCGCTGCTCGCCGCGGCCGCATCGCCGCGCCTCGCCGCCTACCGCGGCGTCGAGCTGATGGCGAGCGACGTGGCGCGCGCGCACCTCGCCCTGGGCGAGGACTGCGGCGTGCAGCAGGGCGACATCCGCAGCGCGGACTTCGGCGTCGCGGACGCGGTCGTGATCCTCGACGTGCTGCATTACATGAGCCCGCAGGACCAGGACAAGGTGCTGCGCCGCGTGCGCGACGCGCTTTCGGCGGGCGGCGTGCTGCTGCTGCGCGTGGGCGATGCCGCCGCCGGCCTGCCCTTTCGCCTCGGCACCTGGGTGGACTGGACGGTGGCGCTGGCGCGCGGCCATGGCGCCACGCGGTTCCACTGCCGCAGCGTGGCACAATGGCGCTCGGCGCTGGCCGCGCTCGGTTTCACCGTGCAGGCCGAGCCGATGAGCCGCGGCACGCCGTTCGCCAACGTGCTGCTCTCGGCGCGCCTGCTGCAACGCTCCTGACCCACGTGCGCCCGCTGCAACTCTCCAGCTTCACCCTCACCACGTGCCTGGGCCGGGGCCGCGAGGCGACGCTGGGCGCGCTGCAGCGCCGCGCCAGCGGCCTCGCGCGCCGCGCGTTCGAGACCGCGGCGCTCGACACCTGCCTCGGCGAGGTCGAAGGCGTGGACGAGGTGCGCCTGCCGCCCGCGCTCGCCGCCTGGGACTGCCGCAACAACCGGCTCGCCGAGCTCGGGCTCGCCCAGGACGGCTTCGCGGATGCGGTGCGTGCCGCCGCGGCGCGCTGCAGCGCCGCGCGCGTCGGCGTGTTCCTCGGCACCAGCACCTCGGGCATCCTGCAGACCGAGCTCGCCTACCGGCGGCGCGATGGCGCGAGCGGCGCGCTGCCCGCGGACTTCGACTACGCGCGCACGCACAACACCTATTCCGTGACCGGCTACGTGCGCGCGCGCCTCGCGCTCGCCGGTCCCGCGTGGACCGTGTCCACCGCCTGCTCCTCCAGCGGCAAGGTCTTCGGCGCCGCGGCGCGCATGATCGACGCGGGCCTGATCGACGCCGCCGTGGTGGGCGGCGTGGACAGCCTGTGCCTCACCACCCTGTACGGGTTCAACTCGCTCGAGCTCCTCGCGCGCGAGCCCTGCCGGCCGTGGGACCGCGCGAGAAGCGGCCTGTCGATCGGCGAGGCCGCGGCGTTCGCGCTGCTCGAGCCGCTGCCGGCCGCGCCGGCGCCCGGCGCGGTGGCGCTGCTCGGCGTCGGCGAATCGAGCGATGCGCACCACATGTC
>Ga0214472_10002964_pt1 | contig 18069 bp, 19 predicted proteins | sample RVTome_6_FD_207662 | JGI IMG/M metagenome (GOLD analysis project Ga0214472, IMG submission 207662) | Soil microbial communities from uranium-contaminated site in the Upper Colorado River Basin, Wyoming, United States - RVT140D175 | ecosystem: Environmental > Terrestrial > Soil > Contaminated >...
GGGCAAGGTTCAGGATGTACGGCCGGCGGCCGGCAAACAGGGCTGGCTTCGAGATATAATCCGAGATTCGCAGCACCTTGTGCGGTGTTTCGGCCTGGGAAATGTCGCTCGCCGATTCAACGAGCACGACCCAATCGGTCATGGGACTCCATCTGAGGGCGCGATGAGAACTTTCTCCATCCTGTGCGCCGCTTCTCCGTCCGGATAGTAGGACTCAAGGCGCGCAATTACGCGATATCCGGCGGCGTCGTAAAGCCGGGCGGCTGAACTATTTGATGAACGAACCTCAAGGCGCAGGGCGCGGCATCCCCGGCTTTGCGCCTGTTTCTCACAGGCGGCGAGGAGGCGGGCCCCCAGGCCGAGGCCGCGCGCGGTGGGCGCGACAGCGATGGAATAGAGGCGGGCGATGTCTGATCCCTGCCGGAAAAGCAGCACGGCGGAGGCGTCAATGTTGCTTTCTGATTCGTGAACGAGGGTTAGCGAGCGTCCGGCGAGGAGCCGGCGCCAGGTGCGCCGGTCGAACCGGTCTTCCTGTGGGAACCCGGATTCGAGGGCGACGAGGGCGGCGAGATCATCCGGCCGGGCGGCGCGGATCAAAGGCGCACCATGTCGTCGCGGTGGATGATGGCGGGGCGGCCCTTGTAGCCGAGGAGGGCTTCGGCGTCTTCTGTGCGCCGGCCGGCGATGCGGCGGATGTCTTCGGCGCTGTAGGCGGTGACGCCCTTGGCGAGGGTGCGCCCGGCGCTGTTGAGGACGGCGACGGCGGCGCCTCGGTCGAACTGGCCGGTGACGGTGCGCACGCCAACGGCGAGGAGGCTTGCGCCCTTCTCCAGCGCGCGGGCGGCGCCGTCATCGATCGTGAGCTCGCCTTCGGGCTGGAGGTGGCCTTCGAGCCAGGCGGCGCGGGCTTTGGCGGGGGTGATTTTCGCGGCGATCAGAGTGGCGCGCTCGCCGGCCTCGATGGCGCCGAGGGGGCGCGGGCGATTGCCGAGGGTGATCAGCGTGGAGCAGCCGGCAGCATGGGCAATGCGGGCGGCGGCGAGCTTGGTGACCATACCGCCCGAGCCGACGCCGGCGGCGGTGTTGGAGCCAGTGGCCATGGCGTCGTGTTCGGGCAGGAGCGCTTCGAGGAAGGGGATGTGGCGGGCGTCCGGGTTTCCGCGCGGGTCGGCCGTGTAGAGGCCGTCAATGTCGGACAGCAAGATCAGCACGTCGGCGGCCATCATCTGGGCGACGCGGGCGGCGAGGCGGTCATTGTCGCCGTAGCGGATTTCCTCGGTGGCGACGGTGTCGTTCTCATTGATGACGGGGACGATTCCGGTTTCGAGCAGGGTTTCGAGCGTGGCGCGGGCGTTCAGCCAGCGGCGGCGGTTTTCGGTGTCGCCGGGAGTGAGGAGGGCCTGGCCGCAGGCGAGGCCGTGCGGGGCGAGGGCGCCGGCGAGGGCGGCCATCAGGCGCGGCTGGCCGATGGCGGCGGCGGCCTGTTTCTGCTCGAGCCGGCCCTGCCAGCGCGCGCCAAGGGCGGCGCGGCCAAGGGCGACGGCGCCGGAGGAGACTAGGATCACTTCCTTGCCGCGTTGGCGGAGAGCCGCGATGTCGAATGCGAGGTTTGCCAGCCACCCCGTGCGGGGCGCACCCGCCTCGGCGATCAAGGCCGAGCCGGTCTTCACGACGATGCGCCGGGCGCGGGCGAGTGTGTCTGCGGTCATGGGGCGGGGTCAGGCGTCGAGGGTCAGGAGGCCGAGATGGTCGCGCATGGTGTCGAAGTCCCGGTCTGAGTGGAGGAGGGTATAGCCGCCGGTGATACAGAAGGTTGCGATCAACACGTCAATCGTTTTCCGGACCGTGACGCCTTTGGCGCGCAGGCGGCGGTAGTTCTGCGCCGCGGCGAGGGTGTTCGCGACGCCTGCAAGTTCGAAGGCTTCGAAAGAGAGCAGGAAGCTGCGCGCCTGTTCAAACGCGGCTTCGGTGCGAAACCCCTGAAGCACTTCGGTCAGGATCAGGTCGCCTGTCCCGAATTTCTCGTCGCCAAGCCTGCCGCGCACAAACCGGGTCTGGGGGGTGAGCCGGCCATTGAAATAGTCGATCCAGACCGACGAATCGACGAGGATCATTTATCGAGACGCATGGCTTCGAGGTCGCCGTCCCAGGGGAGTTTGCCGAAGAGTTCGCGCCCCTTGCGCTGTTGGTACTGGCGCGCGAGCGCTTCAAGCGCGGCGTTCACGGCTTCCTTCTTGGTGGCAAAGCCGCCCTGCTTCATCACCTTGGCGATGAGCTTGTCGTCAATATCGATGTTGGTACGCATGGGAGGCTCGTGTGTATGAATGGGTCAAATCATACACATCAACCAATCCGGCATCAAGTGCCGGCCTATTGGGCCGTAACGCCGGCCACCAGGGCGATGCCTAGGATGACAAGGCCGAGGGATACGGCGAGGATCTTCCAGAGACCGACATGGCTGGCGCCGGACATGCGTTCGGCTTCCAGCAGTTCTTCAGACTTGTTCGGCAGCATTGTATGCTCCCTTCGATGAAGCGACCCTCCAGCGGAAAGCATATCACATTCCGCCGGAAGCCGCTAATCTGGCCGCGCCGTGCGAGCGGAAATGCATGACAATCAGGAAGATGGAATGAAACTCTACAATACGCCGATGCCGGCACCGAACCCGCGCCGGGTGCGCATTTTCCTGGCCGAGAAGGGGGTGGAGATCCCGCTGGTCGAGGTTGCCCTCCTGAAGGGCGAGCACAAGGCGCCGGCGCATGTGGCGAGGAATTCGCTAGGCCAGACGCCGGTGCTGGAACTGGACGACGGGACATGTATCAGCGAGACGGCGGCGATCTGCCGGTATCTGGAGAGCCTCTATCCCGAGCCGGCGCTGTTCGGGCGCACGGCGCTTGAGGCGGCGCAGGTGGAGATGTGGGTACGGCGGGTCGAGTTCCAGCTGATGGCGCCGGCGGGGAATTTCTGGCGGCACGCGCATCCGTTCACGGCGCGCGTGGTGGTTCCTCAGTACAAGGAGTTCGGCGAGGCGAACCGGGGCGCCTATGAGAAGGCGCTGATGTGGCTGGACGGGGAGCTGGCGAAGACGCCGTATGTGGTGGGGGAGGTGTTCACGATGGCGGATATCTGTGCGCTGAGCAGCGTGGACTTTGCGGACTGGATCGGATTGCCCGTGCCGGACGCAGCAGGGCATGTGCGCGATTGGCATGCGCGGGTGAGCGCAAGGGGGAGTGCGGGGGCCTGAGGCGGGGTCAGTTCGCCAGTGCCGCGTACCAGGCTCGCTCGAAAGCCGCGACGAGGGCGTCGGCGGATGAGGCGTCAGGATAAGCATGGCGGATACGGGCGCGGTGCAGTGGCAACGCATCGCTGCCTTCCATCGCAATCAGGCGGGCCGCCGCCGCGCCAGCCTCTTCCAGCCGCCCACTGACCGACATGAGGACCGCCTTGGACATCCAGCCGATTGTATAATCCGGATTGAGCGTCAAGCTCTCCACCAGGGAGCCTTCTGCGCTGGCGACGTCGCCCAGCATGAAATGGGCGAGGCTTCTCTGGAAGGCATTGAAGTATCGGATCGGGGCGCGCGGCGAGAGGTGGTCGAAACGGGCGATGTGGAAGAGTGCGTCCTGCGGGCGTCTGAGACGCAGCAGCACGCGGCCAAGATAGAGGTGTCCGATGGCACTGCCGGGGTTGAGTTCGACGGCGCGCCTGCCAAAGGGCAGGGCTTCTTCCGGCCGGCCGATCATTGACAGCGCGGTTGCGACGCGGGCCAGCACGTCCGGCCTGTCGCGGCCGAGCGTGAGGGCGGCGTCAATTTCGCGCGCGCATTCCTCGGCAAGTGCCTTGTCCAACCCGCCGCCGACTTCGTACTTGCCAGCAAGCGCGTTGGCGAGCGCAGCATGGGCTTCTGGATACCCAGGATCAATCTCGAGCGCACGGCGGGCTTCCGTGGTTGCAAAGTCGAGATTGGCGAGGTTGATGCTGGAATAGGCGGAGACTGAACGGACGACGGCCTCCCATGCGGTCAGATCCGAGGTCTTGCGCAGCGCCCGTTCCGTCTCGGCACGGACGATATCGCCCGTGATAGCGCCGGCGACCGCGACGACGAAATCATCCAGGGGCTGCTCGGCGCCGGTCCATTCCAGATCGAACCGCTGGGCGAGGACCACGCCGCCTGAGGGATCCAGCAGACGAAGGGACGCCTGCATGCGTTCGCCCGCGGGGCGGATGCTGCCGGTGATCCGGAAACCGGCACCCGGCGCTGCACCGGCAAGCCGGACCGCGAAATCGCGGTAAAGGGTTAGTGCGATGACGAATTCATCGAACAGGATTGAAGCAAAACTGGTGGCGGGCTCGTCGGCGGTGAGCGAGACGAACGGGACGACTTCGACAATGACGGGCATCGCGCTCGGTTCGGTTCTGTCCGGACTGTGGAGGTCACCCTCGGCTGCGGCGGCGGTGTCCAGCCGGAGGCGGTAGCCGACTTTCGTCAGCGTGGCGATCTCGAACCCGCCCCGGTCGCGGGCCAGCCGCCGAAGCCGCGCGATGCAACGCTGGATCGCATCCTCGCTGACCGCGAGACCGTTCCAGCAGCGGGCGATGAGTTCATCGCGCGTGACGGCTTCGCCGGGCTTCTCGGCGAGCGCGACCATGACCTGCATGACCCGCGGCTCCAGTTCCTCGATCCAGTCCGGACCGCTGATTTCGTGGAGGGCGGGTGCGAGCATCAGGGAACCAAGCCGGAAGCGCGGCAGTGCGGCGAGATTGATCGGATGAAGCTCGGTCATCGGAAAATCATCGGCTCATCATCGGGGCGAGGTCCTGTCGGCTGGAGAGGGGCCGGTCCATTCCTCAACGGGCCGCACCAAGGGAAACGTTATCTCGAGTTGCGGTCAACTCAACCCTGTCCCGGGAGCCTCCCATGCGCAAGTTCAGACACGTTCTTGAATCCGTCAGTGCCATCATCTCCGCCGGAGCGCTGATCCTGCAGGCCGTTGCGGCCCTGCCGGTCCAGCTCGAGTTCCAGCCTGCCAGTACGGCTGTCGTCTTTGCCGAACGCGCCTGAGCCTTCGGGACACCTTCCTGATCAAAGGATCACTTCCATGACTTTTCTCATCACCTGTTACCTCCTGATGTTCGCAGCGTTTGCGTTGCTGGACATTTTCTTCCCGGCGCGCGCACTCGCGCCGTCGCCCGGTTGGCGCCTGCGCGGGATGCTCTCCTTCGCGGCCTATTTCGCCGTGGCCTTCAACGCGCCGATCCTGTGGGACGGCATCCTCGGGGCGCACACCTTGTTTGACGCGTCCGGCTTTGCGCTCTGGGCACAGATCGCCATGGGCTTCGCGCTGGTACAGTTCGGCGTCTATGCCTGGCACCGGACCATGCATACGCTGACGCCGTTGTGGCGGGCGTTCCACCAGATGCACCATAGCGCCGAGCGTGTGGATATCTGGGGTGCGTTCTGGTTCCATCCGCTGGATGTTGCCGGGTTTGCGCTCGTGGGCAGCCTCGCACTGGTCGGCGGGATCGGCCTGGATGTCACCGCCGCGATCAGTGTGAGCCTGATGGCAGCCTTCTGCGCGATGTTCCAACATGCCAACCTGCGCACGCCGCGCTGGCTCGGCTACCTGATCACGCGCCCGGAAAGCCATGCGCTGCATCACGGCCGGAACGTGCATGCGTTCAACTATGGCGATGTGCCCTGGTTCGACATCCTGCTCGGGACGTTCCGCAATCCGGCGCGAGCGCCTGACGAGGCGGGGTTCCATGACGGCGCGTCGTTGCGGCTTTTTGAGATGCTGACTTTCCAGGATGTCAGCCAGCCGAAACGCGAGGTAACGGAACGCGTGCCTGCAGAGTGAGGCGATTGGGCTGGAGCCTGCTAAAGCGGGCTCCAGCCTTCTTCCGCACCCGGATCGTCTGATGGCGGAGGGATCACTTCGCGGTCGGCGTTCAAGCCGAGCTTGTCGGCGATGGCGTAGAGGGCGGCCTTGACGCCCTCGCCGGAGACGCCGGAGAGGAGGAGGGGCTTGCCCTTGTAGGCTTTCTTGAGGGCCTTGACCTGTTCGGCGACGAGTTCGGGGGTGAGGGCGTCGATCTTGTTGAGGGCGACGATTTCCGGGCGTTCGGCGAGTTCGGGATCGTAGGCGCGTAGTTCGTTGCGGATCGTCTTATAGGCGCCGGCGGGGTCGTCCTGCGTGACGTCGATCAGGTGCAGGAGGACCTTGCAGCGCTCGACATGGCCGAGGAAGCGGTGGCCGAGGCCTGCGCCTTCCGCGGCGCCTTCGATGAGACCCGGGATGTCGGCGAGGACGAAGCGGGTGGAGGTGCCGAGGTCGACGACGCCGAGGCCAGGGTGAAGCGTCGTGAACGGATAATCCGCGATCTTCGGATGGGCGGCGGTGGCGGCGGCGAGAAAGGTAGACTTGCCGGCATTCGGCAGGCCGACGAGGCCGGCATCGGCGATCAGTTTGAGGCGCAGCCAAAGCCAGCGCTCCTCGCCCGGCGCGCCGGGGTTGGAGCGCGCTGGGGCCTGGTTGGTCGAGGTCTTGAAGCGCAGGTTGCCCCATCCGCCATTGCCGCCCACGGCGAGGAGGACTTTCTGGCCGGGTTCGGTCAGGTCGGCGATCATCGTCTCCTGATCTTCCTCGTAGATCTGGGTGCCGACCGGGACCATCAGGATCGCATCTTCGCCGCCCGCGCCGAAGCGGTTGCGGCCCATGCCATGGCCGCCTTTCTTCGCCTTGAAATGCTGCTGGTAGCGGAAATCGATCAGCGTGTTGAGGCCCTCGACCGCGAGGGCCCAGACATCGCCGCCCCGCCCGCCATCGCCGCCGTCCGGGCCGCCATACTCGATGAACTTCTCGCGCCGGAACGAGACCGCGCCCGCGCCGCCGTCACCGGAGCGGATATAGACTTTGGCCTGATCGAGGAACTTCATGGTGTGCTCATGGCCCAGAGTGGGGGCGTTGGAAAGGGTAAGTCGTATGCGGACTGCTGACAGTGGACCGAGGCAAGGCGCACACTAGAGGTCACGCAATCCGCGCCATCAGGACATGGTCCACCAACTCGCCGCGACCGGCGCAGTTCATGCGGCTGCGCCCGCAGGGCAGGAAGCCAAGCTTGGTGAGGACGCGGCCGGAGGCGGGGTTGTCCGCAAAGTGGCCAGCGACGAGAGCGCGGGCAGTGCGGGCCTGCTCCAGCCAGCGAATGACCGCGGCGCCCGCTTCGCTGCAGAGCCCCTGACCCCAGGCTTCGGGGGCAAGCCAGTAACCGAGTTCGAAGGGCAGGTCTGCCGACAATCGGTGCGCGCCGATGACGCCGATGAGATCGCCCGAAGCGGTGATCGCGAAGACATGATCGGTGTCCGCCTCACGGCCGCGCTCGTGTGACATGATCCAGGCCAGTGTCTGCGCCTTGGTCTGACCGGGCGGGATACGCGAAACCATGCGATAGATGCGCGGATCGTTGACGATCCTGGTGATGCGCCCGCTGTCTTGCGGCGTGACGGGCCTCAGGCGAAGCCGTTCGGTTTCCAGTTCTGTCTCGCTCATGACGGCCTCCTTTTGCGGGGCCTGGCGGGGAGGGGCAAATTAAAAAGGGGAGACAGTGGCCTGCCTCCCCCCGGAAACTGGTCGTCTTCAACAGCGACCCGGCCACTCGTCCAATGCGAGGCCGGAGGCTGTTTCCGGCCGTTACTCGGCGGCGTCTGCCGAGGCAATCACGTTCACGTATACGCGGCCACCGGCCTTGTGCGCGAACTCCACCTTGCCGCCCTTAAGCGCAAAGAGGGTATGGTCCTTGCCCATACCGACGCCCTTGCCCGGCCATTTCTGGGTGCCGCGCTGGCGCACGATGATCATGCCGGGGACGACTTCTTCGCCGCCGTATTTTTTCACGCCGAGATATTTGGGGTTCGAATCGCGGCCGTTGCGCGAAGAGCCGCCTGATTTCTTGTGAGCCATGGTCTGCTCCTCTTACCTGTCCGTTTCATGGGGCCAGTCTTGTTTCTGGGCCCCGGGGAAAATTACGCTTCAGTTGCCGCTTCGGCGGCTTCAGCCTTGGGCGCGGCTTTCTTGCGCGTGGCTTTCTTCTTCTCGCCGCCTTCGGCGCTGATGCCGGTGATCGTGACTTCCATCAGGTCCTGACGGTGGCCGATCGTGCGGCGGTAGGTCTGGCGCTGGCGCTTCTTGCGGGTGATCAGCTTCGGGCCGCGCACGTCGCCCTTGACTTCGGCGGTGACGGCGGCGCCGGCCACGGTGGGAGCGCCAACCGTGACGCCGGCGCCTTCGCCGATCATCAGCACTTGGTCGAAGGTGACGGTGTCGCCGGCGGCGACGGGCAGTTTCTCGATGATCAGCGTGTCGCCTTCGGACACTTTATACTGCTTGCCACCTGTCTTGATGACCGCGAACATGGGCGGATCCTTCCGGATTGAACTTCTAGAAACGGGGAGGCCGCCGCACCCTTGAGAGGCGCCGCGACCGAAGCGGGGGGTAAACACCAAAGCGCACACCATGTCAAATCCGGAGTTCAGGGGCGGCGGCGGGGCTGGATTGCCGGTGTGGCCGAAGATTCCAGGGAATTGGCGTGCGCGGTGGGGCAGGCTGGAGGGGCCAAAAAGGCAGATTATTGACTAATCGTTCCAGAATGACTATCTGCCAGAAATGGCCAGGCCGAAGGAATTTGATGCAGGTGCCGCGCTGGACGCCGCCATCGGCGTGTTCCGGGAAACGGGCTTTGCGGGCAGCTCGGCGGCGGACCTGACGCGCGCGATGGGGATCGGCCGGCAGAGCCTTTACGACACATTCGGCGACAAGTGGGCGCTCTATCGGGCGGCGCTTGAGCACCATTCCGCGCAGGACACCGAGGCGCTCCTTGCGGCGCTGAGTACCGGGCCGCGGGCGATTGATGGGCTGGAAATCCTGCTGGCGCGGGTGCGCGCCAAGGCGGCGGAGGCGTGTCTCGGCATTGGCGCAATCTGCGAGTTCGGGCGCCGCCGGCCGGAACTGACGGCGATCCACGCGGCGGCCGAGCGCCCGTTGCTGGCGGCTCTGACGGCGCGCCTGCGCGAGGCGCAGGGCGAGGGCGACGTGGCGGCCGATCTTGATGTGCGGGAAGGCGCGGCTTTCCTGATCGCCAACATCGCCGGCATCCGGATTGCGGCACGCGGCGGGGCCGGCGCCGTGCAACTGCAGGCTCTGGCGGAACTGGCGCTGCGGGCGCTGCGTTGAGGCGGCGGGCGGTAGCGCTGCGGGCCGCCTCACGGATTTCCCGTCAGGACGCTTGCACTCCGGCCCAGACCGGGATAGTTCACCGCCCTTCTAAGACCCCGGCGCGGAGAGGTGGCGGAGTGGTCGATCGCGCCGGTCTCGAAAACCGGTATACTCGCAAGGGTATCGAGGGTTCGAATCCCTCCCTCTCCGCCATAAAAACGCTCTAAGTACTTGAAAAGAAAGCGTATTTGAAAATCATCGGTGCGGATGTCCCCACAAACGTCCCCACACTCCGCCGCGGCTTTGGACCTCCGTCAGCGAAGTCCGGCGATTGTCAGCGAAACTTGGCTGCAGTTCCCTGAGGGGCATTGTCAGCGCAAACGGGGTTGAGGCGTTGATTTCGGGAGCGTAACCTCGGGAAATGACCAAATCGCCATTCCGCTACTTCAAGACCTCGCCCGAGATCATCCAGCTTGGCGTGATGATGTACGTTCGATTTCCGCTCTCGCTTCGCAACGTCGAAGACCTTCTGCATGAGCGCGGCATCGATATCTGCCACGAAACGATCAGGCAATGGGCCGACCGTTTCGGTACCTATTTCGCGAACAAGATCCGTGGTGAGACACACTACCTATGGCGTGCGGTCGATCACGAAGGGGAGGTACTTGAAGCCTACGTCACGAAGAAACGCGACAAAGCTGCAGCCTTGAAATTCCTCAGAAAAGCGATGAAGCGCTACGGCAATCCCGGGGTTATCGTCACAGACAAGCTTCGGTCGTATGGTGCAGCCATGAAGGAGATCGGCAACGTGCGCCGTCGTGAGACGGGCCGCCATCTCAACAATCGCGCCGAAAATTCGCACCAACCCTTCCGCCGGCGAGAGCGGGCCATGTCCCGATTCCGGCGAATGCGAAGTCTACAGAAATTCGCTTCAACCCATTCGCCTGTACACAATCATTTCAATCTCGAAAGGCACCTATACTCCCGATCAGACTTCAAAACCAACCGGGACGCAGCGCTTCGCGAATGGCGCGACCTTCTCGTTGCCTAGCACCTGCTCGCGCGCGAATTTCGGAGACGGGTTCGCATTAAACTGACACCACCCTCCCTGGAATTTCAGGAAATAACTACGTCAAGGTCGGACACGGCGGACGCTTACTCTCTTCTCGCCAGGCTACGTGCTGCATCGATGATCTCTTCGTCGCGAGAGCCGGCCCCAAACACGGCGGCGACGCCGAGATCCCTCATCGCCGCTGCGTCGTCACCGGTAATGACCGAGCCGCCGATCATCACGGGGATGTTGAGGCCGCGGTTCTTTATCTCCGTAATGAGCTCAGGAACGAGAGTTTGATATTCCCAGGAATGGCAACTGATGCCGATTACGTCGGCGTCCTGATCCAACGCACGGTCGACGACCTGAGCCGGGCTCAGCAGCTTGCCAAGATAGCTCACGCTCATCTGCGCCTCGCGCAGAATGCGACCGACCGCAACCACGCCATTCTCATGCTGGTCGATGCCCATGATGGCGAGCACGATTCTTTCCTGCGCCATTGAAACCTTTCAGGGTAGAGGCGAATCGAAAGCATCGGGCGCCATGTCGAGGCCGCGTCGCATCATCGTCACGATCTCGCCCACTGTTGCCGACGCATCGAGGGCCTCGATCACAATGGGGACGAGGTTCTCGCTAGAGCGGACTGCTTTTACAATCGCGTCCAGCGCAGACCTCGTAGCGGCGACATCGCGTTCACGCTTGAACGCGACGATCCTCTGCGTTTGCTCGTGCCATGTTCTGATCTTTCTCGTCGTCACCTCCTTGAGTAAGGTATCTTGCTCTTCCGCGACTTGGAGGAGATTGACGCCGACGATCGCGAGTTCGCCGCTCTCTACGCGGCGCTGGCCTCGTTCCATCGCGTCGTGGAAAATCCCTCGGAAATAGCCCATCTCGGCAAGCGTTGAAGGATCGCCAAGCAATTCCAATTCGCGCAGTTTTTCTGTGATGCCCCGCTCCATCGCGTCTGTCATTGCTTCAATGAAATAGGCCCCCCCCAGCGGATCGACGACCCGCGCGGCGCCGGATTCGATATCGATGATCTGTTGGGTGCGCAGTCCGACGAGATGCGCCTCTTCGCTCGGGGTGCGATAGGCCTCGTCGAACGCGGAGATTTCAAGCGCCTGGACGCCGGCCAGCACTAGCGACAGCGCCTGGAGAGCGCCACGCACGATATTGTTCGCCGGTTGTTGGGCGGTGAGCGATAGGCCCGATGTGTGGCTGCTGATGGCGACCGACTGCGAGCGGTCATCTTGAGCGCCGAATTCGTCGCGCATCATCTTTGCGAACAGGCGGCGCGTGGCGCGAACCTTGGCGATCTCCTCGAAGAAGTCCATGCCGCAATTGACGAGTAAGGCAATGCGCGGCGCAAAGGAGTCGATCGGTACGCCTCGGGCGATGAGGGTGCGCGTCAGATATCGAATCTGCAGAAACCCGAGCGCCATTTCCTCGATCGGATAGAGGCCAGACTCGCTGAAGAAGTAAGTGTCCTCGACATATGAGTGGAATTTGGGCATGTCCCGCGCGCAAAATTCCATGCAGTCGAGCGCGAGACGCGCGCGAAACGCGACAGGCAAATGGGTCGCGTAAGAGCAATCCTCCGTATAGAGCGGCCCTTGAAGCACAGAGCCGCGCAATTTTTCGAGCGGAAACTTTGCGTCGCGGGCCGCGAGCACGAGGCCGGATAAGGCCATGATAGCGGGCGCCGAGTTCGAGATGGAGGTCGTTGCGAACGGAACGCCCTTGAAGAGATCGAGATAGTCCTGCTTGCGGCACAGCGAAACGCCCTGCGTTCCTACAGCCGCGAGAGCGAGCGGATGATCCGCATCGAGCATGGATTGAGTGGGCGCATCGCCGATGACGTCGATGCCGTTTTGCCCGTGCTCGAGCAGATAGCGAATCTGCTCGTTGGATCGCTTTCCATCGCCTTCGCCGCTGAGTTCACGCTGGATCCAACCGCCTTGGGTCTGTGCGCCCACCTTCCGCCCGCGAGTGTAGGGAAACTCGCCTGGCTGTTCGGATTTTCCTTCGGACGACCCGTAGTGGTCCAATAGCACCAGCCCTGAGCGTGTGACGCGACTCGTGAGCGACGGCTTTGAGCTCTCGAGGGCAAGGTCACGCTGCATCACAATCTCCTAGACCTGGAGATGCGTAGCCTATACTTTTGGGAATATCAACCTACCCTGCGGTAGATTTAAATGGCTTGGCGGCAACGATGCGGTCAATGGCTCGCACAAACTCTGCAGCCACTTCTTCGGGTTTGAGGCGCCCTTGTGGATTGTACCAAACTGGAATCCAGCTCAAGAGGCCGCCAATCCATACCGAACTCACGGCGGGATCTACAACATCCATCTCCCCGTCGCAGACGCCATCGGTCAGCAAGTCCGCGACTTCTCGGTCGAACTGAATCCGTTTCTGCAAAATGCGGCGGGCGTCGCTCGGATCGAGCGACTTTAGTTCCCGCTGGTAGACAACCACACATTTTTGAAATCGTATGACGGACAGCGCCGCCTCGTGCATGGCGATCCGCAACCTATTGAGGGCTCCACTAGCATCCTTTTGACCCTTGCCCAGCGCTTCCAATGAACCATCGATCCCGGACTCGCAAATCTCAGCCAGGATTTCGCCCTTGTTCTGAAAATAGGTGTAAATGAACGGCTTGGTTACCCCCATGCTCCGCGCAAGGGATTCGACCGTCGCGGCGGCGTAACCCTCTTGAAAGATGAGTTCGGCCGCCGCCTCGAGAATGTGTTGACGTTTGAGCGTGGCCACCTGTTGCTTCATTGCCGCGGCGCGGTCGGCTTGGGCCACGCGGCCGCCTTTTGCCTTGCTCAAAGGTTTTCTCCAGTTTTTCGCCAGCGCCGCAATCGGACAGGGCCCAGCAGCGACTAAACGCCGGCAGTGGTTTGGTTTCAAGACAATACTAGCCCACATAAAAAAATACCAGCGGGTAGTTTTTTATTGACAAATGGTTTCTTCTGTGGCTGCATTGTGCGCAAATAACAAAATAAGGGAGGGTACGTTGTTAAGCAGGCGGGAATTGGGAATCTTCAACAAGCAGCTCGTGCTCGGCGCGGTGCTCGGGTGTTTGCTCGGGTCGCCCGCTTGGGGGCAGTCGCCGGTGTCGGAACAGAAACCAAGCGCTCCGCCTGGGGATTCTGATGGCGAGCCGGGAGACAAGATCGAAGACAAGATCGTCGTCACCGCGCAGCGCCGCTCAGAAAGTTTGCTGTCAACGCCGCTCGCCGTCAGCGCGATCAGCGGCGATGAACTCTTGAGGCAGGGGGTGTTGCAGCCCGCCGCGCTCGCCTCCATCATTCCCAATCTTCAAGTGAACGACTCGACCGGTGGCTCTGAGCCGAACTTCACGCTTCGCGGCGTTGGCTTGGGCAATGATTATTCGTCGAACCAGGCTTCGCCCGTCGGCGTCTATGTGGACGATGCATACCTCGCCTTTCGCTCCACACACGGCAGTCAGCTGTTCGATCTCGAGCGAGTCGAAGTGCTGCGGGGACCGCAGGGGACGCTCTTCGGGCGCAATACTACCGGTGGCGCAATCAATTTCATCACGCGGAAGCCGCTACTTGATGAAACCAGCGGGTTCGTCGACGTCGGCTACGGCAATTTTGACGAGACGCGTCTCGAGGCTGCGGGTGAAGTTCCTCTGATCGAAAACGTGTTCGGTGTCAGAGGCGCGGTCAGCTACAACCGTCATGACGGGTTCGTCGAAAACGTTCATCCCGGCGCGCCTGATCTGCAAACCGCAGACATGCTTCGGGCGCGTGTGGCGGTTCGCTACCAGCCGAGCGATGCGCTCGACATCAATCTCCGGCTTTTCACGACCCATGGAACCCAAATCCAGCCTGGTGTTGTGCAGATCGGCCTCGCGCCAGGGGGCGTCAATCCAATCACCGGCTATAGCCGCGCCGGATTGAATTTCTTCGAGGTGGAATCCGACAATCCGCATCGCAACGATACGGATGCGGACGGGGCCGCGCTGACCGTGAGCTACGATTTGACCGACGCGCTCTCGATTCAGAACCTGACGGCGTTTGACACTGCAACGTCCCTGTTCGGCCAGGACGTGGATGGATCGCCAACTGCGCTTCTAGAGACCGTGTTTCGCTCCGACTATCAGGAGATCAGTCAAGAACTGCGCCTTGTCTATGCCGGTGATCGCTTGGATGTGCAGGGCGGCCTCTACTATGGACGCGACGAAGTCGATATCGCCAACGACTTTAGCCTCTTTCCATTCCTTGAAGACCTGGGCATTCCCGCCGATCCGACTTTGACGGCGGGGGGGGCTACAATCACGCAGAGCTATACCCAAATTCGCGAGTCGCGCGCGGTCTTCGGGCAAGTGGACGTGGAGGTTTTGCCGCGCCTCACGCTGACGGTTGGCGCACGTTACACCGAGGACACCGCGACCTATGAGAACGGAACCGCGTTCATCGGCGACTACGACTTCAACCCTCTGGTGCAGACGATCGGCAGCCCGGGAGTGCCGCTTGAGCGGGAGGGTGAGAATGACGCCGTGACAGGCCGCGTGGCGCTCAACTATCAATTCGAAGGCGGCCCGCTCGTGTATGCCAGCTACAATCGCGGCTATCGCGCCGGCACGTTCAATGGATCGGGATACTTGGATCCATCCCAGATCACTTTCGTCGAACCTGAAAAAGTGGATGCATATGAAGTCGGTCTCAAGGGGCGCTTCTTCGATGGCGGACTCAGTCTCGCCACGGCGCTCTTCCAGTACGATTATACGGATCAGCAGCTTCAGGACGTCGTGGGTGTTGTCGCGTTCCTGGGCAACGCCGGCGCCTCGACGCTGAGGGGCGCTGAAGTGGAAGCTACGGCCCGGTTTTCGCCGGAGGCGTCGATGTTCGTGAGCGCTGGCTATACGGACAGCGAATATGACGAACTCACGCTGCAGGGGCTCGACCTTGCCGGCAACGAGCTTCCCTTCACGCCGAGCCTCACCGCGAGCGTTCGCTTCGATTATACGATCAGGAATGTTCTTGGAGGCCACATAACATTGACGCCCAGCGTCACCTACACGGGCCAACAGTTTTTTACCCCGTACAACAATATCGGGACCTACGCCCCGGTTCAGCAGGACGAGTACACGCTCGTCGACGCCATAGCGGAGTGGACGAACGACACCTGGTCATTGCGGCTTTGGGGCAAGAACGTCACCAACGAGGGCTACTATACATACGGCAACAGCTTCCCGGCGTTCGGGTACAATTATTTCAATGTGAACCAGCCGAGGACATACGGGGTGGCGGTGCGCCGCGCATTCTGAGGTTAGAACAGCGTCGAGGAGACGTCGATGAGCGCATCATCCTTGCAAGCCCATGTGCGGCAGGCCGGCGAACGTTTTGGCGATAGCGCGGCTCAGATTTTCGTCCCTTCCGGCGATCCTGCAGGCTCCGCAAGCGAGACGTCCTTCGCCGAGTTAGCCGATGATGTTCGCCGTCGCGCTACGGGCCTCGCAGCTCTTGGCGTTTCTAGGCGCGATCGCGTGACCATAATGACCCCGCTCGGACCGCACGGCCTTTCGACGCTGATGGGCGCGATGGTTGCGGCAACGGCGGCGCCGGTGAACTACTTCCTCGAAGCTGGCGCGCTGACGCGCCTCGTTGAGGCGGCGGGCGCGGTCGCGCTCGTTGTCGCCCGTAGCTTTGCCGATGAGCCCGGTGCGCCCGCAAAAGCGGCCGCCATTCGTGCCACCTTGCCGCATCTCAAGATCATCGCCTACGGCGAAGGTCCCAATATTGAAGGCGCCCTCGATCTCGACGCTGTGACTGCGCGCGTCGAGAAGAGAGGCTGGCTCGATGAACATGGCCAAAGCGACGGAAATCGCGTGCTTGCGCTCTTCCATACGGGCGGCACCACGGGAAGGCCGAAACTCGTTCCGCACACGGAGGCCATGTATAATGCCATGCTCGCCTCCAGCGCTGAACCCATGGGCGTCACGGCTGGAAACCGCATCCTCGGCGGGTTGCCACTCTTTCACACGAGCGGCGCACTGCAAGCCGGCATCGTGCCAACGCTCAGCGGATGCGGCGTTGTCATTCCCTCGCCAGCGGGTTTTCGTGCACCCGGCATCGTCGCCAACTATTGGGCGTTCGTCCGTCGGTTTGGCGTCACTGTCGGGGGAAGCGTACCAACAATTTTGAACGCATTGGCAGGAGTTGCAGCTCCGGAGCCGCTGCCGGGTCTCAAGCACATACTTTGCGGCGGAGCGCCGCTGCCGCTCTCAACGATCGAAGCTATCGCAGCACGAAGCGGGGGCGCTGCGGTGCTCGAAGGATGGGGCATGACCGAAACCTGCGGCTTCTCCGTGCTCAACCCGCAGCGGGATCGTCGTTTGGGATCAGTGGGCGTCCCGTTCCGCGGTGTTGAAGTAGAGGTGCGCCGCGCCGTGGACGGCGGCGAGGCGCTCGCCACCGACATGATCGGCGAATTAGTCGTGCGCGGCGACATCGTCATACGCAAGTATGGCGATGATCGGCCGGGTTCGTTTACCGACGATGGCTGGCTGCGCACGGGCGATTTGGCGCGCGTAGATAGCGATGGCTATCTCTATATCGTGGGCCGCGCCAAGGATCTCATCATTCGAAGCGGTCACAATCTCGATCCCGCGCTCATCGAAAATCCTGCATATGCGCATCCGGCAGTTGAACTTGCTGCGGCGGTGGGACGCCCGGACCGCTATGCCGGCGAGTTGCCGATTCTCTTTGTGCAACTGCGGCCGAATATGACCGCGACGCCCGAAGAACTCCTCGAATTTGTCGCCGCTCGCATTGAGGAGCGTGCGGCGATGCCGAAGGCTGTCCACATCATTGATGTCATGCCGATTAGCGGGCCTGGCAAGGTGTCCAAGGTTCCGCTTCGTTACGAAGCTGCGCGCGCGGTCATGCAGGCCGACATCGACACAGTGGATGCCGCGGATGGCGTAGCGGTCGCCATTGTCGAAGACGACAGACACGGCGTTGTGGTCCGCCTCCGCGGACCGGCCACGGCCTTGAGCGCAGCGGCCCGAGCGCTCGCTGGGTATCCCTATCGCATCGTGGAGGAGCACACGGTATGATCAATCTCTCTCAATTCGGTCTAGCGGCAAGCGATTTTGGAACGTTCGGCATGGGCCTCGTTCGGCCTGAGTGCGTATGGATCGACGCCGACGGGGTTTGGTGTTCCGATGGCCGCGGCGGCGTATGCCAGGTGAAAGCGAACGAGCCGGCTATCACGCATGGTCATGGCATCATCGAACCGAACGGGATTTCCCGCCAGGCGGATGGCTCTTTCGTTGCCGCGGGCCTTGGGGACGGAAAGGTCTACAAGATTGCGCCGAACGGAGAGACCTCAGTCATCTTGGATTCGATCGATGGCAGGCCTCTCGGCGCCGTCAATTGCGCCTGGGCCGACGGCGAGCGCACCTGGGTCTCGATGATGAGCACATCATTTCCGTGGCCCGTATCAATGAACGAAGGCGCTAAGGGCTATATTGTCGTTATCGACACCAAGGGTCCGCGCATCGTTGCGGAAGGTCTGCATCAGACCAACGAACTCAAGGTCAGTCCGGACGGAAAGTATCTCTATGCCGTGGAGACGCTCGGCAAGCGGATCGTGCGCTTCCCAATTCTCGCTGAAGGCGCTCTCGGTCCAAAGGAGGTGGTTGGCCCGAACGATTTGGGACACGGAGCCTATCCCGATGGCTTTGCATTCGACATGGAGGGCAACATCTGGCTCACCCTGATCATCCGCAACGGAATCGGCGTTATCGACACCCGCGGCGCCTTTCAC
>Ga0214472_10002965_pt1 | contig 18060 bp, 18 predicted proteins | sample RVTome_6_FD_207662 | JGI IMG/M metagenome (GOLD analysis project Ga0214472, IMG submission 207662) | Soil microbial communities from uranium-contaminated site in the Upper Colorado River Basin, Wyoming, United States - RVT140D175 | ecosystem: Environmental > Terrestrial > Soil > Contaminated >...
GTCATAGAGTACGAACACGATCTACCATCATATATCAACCTTAGTAATTGGGACAAGGTAGAGAAAGAGGAACTCTTGTTGGGAGCTACAAAACTTGATTTAACAGATTCTTGTATAGAGAATAGTTTTTTAGAGGCACTATCACATAGTAAAACTATTGTCACGTTCTGGGCACAACAATGTTTTAACCTAACGGACGTCTCTTCTCTAGGAGCAATATCAACGCTTACTGAACTTAATCTGTTTTCTTGCATCGCGTTAACAACTGTCTCGGGTCTTAAAGAGTGTGTATCTCTCAAAGACCTTAATCTCGCGGGCTGTACATCTTTGGTTAGTATCGAGGGCCTTGAGCAGATCCCAACACTTACAACTCTTTGCTTATGGCGTACTAGAATTACAGATATTACATGTCTAGGTAAGAGTCAATCTCTCTCTAAACTAGATATTTCTCATTCTGATGTTAGAGATATTACAGCACTTGGAAAGATTAAAACACTTAGATCGCTTAAAATGGGAGAGCTACCAATTACAGAGATATCTTGTTTGAGAGATAGTCCTCTTACACACATAGATCTATGGGGATGCACCATGTTCAACGATATGGCCAGTCTAAAAACTATGAAACGTCTAAAAACCTGTGTTTTGGGTCATACTTTAGTAAATGATATCTCCTGTCTACCATTTGCATCTATGTGGTAAGATTAGCACTCCGACAATATACATATATGTATATTGTACCATCACCGATATGATTACAACTCCCAGTTCTGTTGATTTCTCCATCTTATACTCTGATCTCTAGGTTCATGAAGTACCTCAAGACCCATAGTCTTCAACTGATCTAGACTAAGATCAGAGGGTACAGGTCCACCAAACCTTGTTACACCGTACAGCTGTTGTAGTTCTTTACATCGTTTACCTCCAAGTAGACCTGTGCCTGATGGCACGTGGCATGAAGGAAGGTGCGTCATTGTTTTATATCTGTTAAAGCCTTCTTGACTCTGAGGGTACAGTAAAAAGTACACGAGTACCCCTAGAGCTATAGCCAAGATAACTGTAAGACACATACTACAAAATGCTTAGAGAACGTTTGGATAAGATTTGGAAAGAGGTCATAGATCAGCATTTTCAGACGGTGTTAGACCTAATAGCTAATGAAGGTCAAGGTCTTGCTGTATTCAAGATTCTTGAAAGAGAGCTTGTCATTGGAGAAGACACAGAGAAACAAAAGAGATGTAACTGTCACTTTCTTTTCATAGAAAAAGGTAGTCATGTGATCTCTCACGTCCTAAATCAACTCTCACCTAGAGAAAGGGCTATAGTAGAGAGTAGAGGATTTGAAGACGATAGTACAGTGCCTATATCTCTTCAAATACCTGATGAGAACGGCTCTACGATAGGAGATATACGTATATACAACATTTATACACGTAAAGAGATAGACTATTATTTAGATTCTTCTCCACCGACAGTCGGTTGTCGACGTAGGCCTAAACCCTAATAGCTCATTCTAGTTAATAAGTATGGTAAGGTTTAGAGTACTAACACAGAATCTCGGAGGCCAGATCTATGAACACAATGACAGAGTTGAAGCGTTTTTGGCCATGATCAAGAAGGAAGAGCCTGACGTAATAGTTGTTCAAGGCTGTTCTAGATTTATGTTTGAACCTATCATGAGAGAGATGGGACTTATGGGCTACAAAAGATTTCTTCCTGATGTTATGGTACATAGAGAGACAGGTGAAGCTATTTTCTCCAGAATACCGTTTATTGACAGAAAGTATGTTAAATTTCCTCAGAGTAAGTCTAACAAAGGTCTGACATACGTTAAGTTAGATGTGTGGGAGGGCACAAAAGGCCTGTGGATATGTACATCGGATATGGATACGGAGTACTCTATAAGAAATAAGCAGATAGACAGTTATATCGAGCTTCTATTGAGAGAAATACCCGCAGAAGATATCATCGTGTTTGCAGGTACTACACACATTCTAGAGTATCACAAAGAGATCATGCCGAATAATAGGTTAGGTGAGTGGGAAGATGTGTGGTATGAGGTAGGTAAAAACGATGAGAGGTACACTTTGGATCACACCACTAATCTATTTGTTCAGCCACCGTTCAAAGATAGACCTGATAGGGTATGGGTGAGAGGTCTAAGTAAAGGAATAGAGGCTATGAGTATGAACCTTTTCAAGGCTCCTGAAGGGGTTAAGATACTCTCTCCTCATTACGGAGTAATGGTAGAGTTTGAGCTAGAATAAACATCGAACTATAATACTCTTTGAGTATTATAGATTTATCTATTCTTTGGACGTTTTGGGCATTATAAAAACACTCTCCGATCCTTTCTGACTAAAGTTCTGTATATTGACATATCTATATGAGAACTGTATTTCGTTGTCATCGGTCTGAATATACATTGAGATCACCATATTACGACTTCTACCCATAGTACCGAATGCTGAATAATAAAGAGTCTCTGACTTATAAAATTTGATAAGATCCTCTGCTGTACAGTTTGTTCTTATCCACTCAGGAACATGATCTAATGTTCTTTTACGATCTATCTCTTTTGAATGAGTTGTAGTATCGTAACTCTCTACTCTTGTATCTATGAATGTAAGCTTACCACCGCTTCTTACAGCTGTAACGACGAGAAAAGGCCCATTACCAACGTTCAACGCAAACTCCTTTTTCGGCCTCTTAGCTACGTTTTCTGTTATTGATCTGAGAGCAGAACCTATATCTCTGTAAATCTTATTGCTACAAGAATCCATTGATACAACACACTAACAGTGTAATGTACCTATAAGACAGATTCATGCATCACTCAGAGAGTATAATTATATCTCCTAGTACATCCTTGGGCGATCCTAAGCTTTCTATTTGAATATATCTATCTGTAAGTTTCAATCGTTTGTCTGTGAACTCATATATAGAGATTATTACGTTGGCGTTTGAGGATCTTAAACAATGTATAATATCACTCACACATGTAGGCTTTGAATTTGTGTAATATCTCAACACGCTGTCAAGAGAACAATCGTAATAAACATCGTTCTTACTAGCAAATTTGGGGCTTTCGTGTCTTGAGCAAATAGCTATAAGTTTTTTATTTACTCTAATAACTGTAGTTACGATAAAAGATTTACGGTCGTGAATATCAATACAAAGATCCGTTTTAGCTTTAGCAGCTACAGAGTCTGTCAACTGTCTAACAGCGCTGGTCAAATCGTAATAAACCGTGTTTACAGTAGAATCCATTGATTATAGATATAAATCTCTATAAGAGTAGTTTCTTATAGAGAGTGAATCTGCACTTCATCTAAGAAGCCGCAGAGTAAGACGGCCGTTTGAACTTTTGAACAAACCACTTGTTAAGACCATCACGAATGACGAACTGATTGGCCGTTCTATCAAAGATAGCAGGTTTGCCTAGAGGTTGCCCCGTCTGTACATCGAGAAGCCATAGAAACTGTGCAGCTTGACCTTGAGAGTTGATTCCCAGGTCGACACCTTCTCCGGCCGCTAGAGTTTTTCTAATAGAGGGTATAGGTCCCGAAGCGTATGATGTTACACTTATGCCTACAGGCCTCATAGCAGAGTTCTCTACACTAACATGGCGTATATTGTAATCTCTGTAGATCTGATTGCTGAGATCCGTAGGATGTGTTATACCCTGTGCTTTGTTCCACCATCTTACGATGTTTGGAGGAATGACAAAATTTTGTTGTGTCATCTCCTTGTATTAACACTAGCTATTAATATCAAAAGCGCTATAAGGATAGAGGCAAATATGAAAGAGTACCAACACGGCTCCATACTGTATTAACCAAAGAAAATGGTCGATGAAAGTACACTCGTAAAATACTGGAAATCTAGAGAGACCATACTCGAAATGCTCACTGACAGAGGGTACTCTGTAGATGACATGTCCTTGACTAAGGAGGAGTTTATCGAGTGGGCCGAAGAGGATAGTATCGAGACTATCAAAGAGAGTCTTGCTTTCTTCGTAGAGAAAGATGGTGAACGTACATATGTAGCTTGGTCTGTTGATCCAAAGTTAGGTCTCAAGATAAGTAATATTCTCATTGAAATGGAGAAAAACGATGCTAAGAGAGCTATAGTAGTTGTAGATCTGAGTGTCACTCCTAACACAAACGGTATTATTACGTCATGTAGGGTCAATAAGATCTATATTGACTATTTTACCTTAGAGGCTCTTCAGATTAACATAATGAAGCACAAGCTTGTTCCTAAGCAGAAAATCTGTAGTAAAGCAGAAAAAGCACAGATATTCAAGGCTTATGGCATCAAAAGTACCGATTCTCTACCTCATATGTCGTTTAACGACCCTGTAGCAAGATATTTTGGAGCTATCAAGAGAGATGTGATCAAAATCGAAAGAGAATCACGTACCCAACCCGGTCAAAAGTCCATTTCATACAGAGCGGTAGTCTAATACAACTACTCTAAAATGATAGTATACCTCTACCAATACGGTATACTATTTACCATCTTTTCAAATGTCTTCTGTTACCTTTCACTACAAGTCCGATCTTCTCAAGTCTGATGCCCAGCTGATTGTGCATCAGTGCAACTGTACTAGCTCAAAAGCCAAAGGGTTGGCCAAAGCTATTTTTGATAGATTTCCGTACGCTAACGTATACGGAGGCGATGTTAAGCGTAAACCGGGATCTGTGAAGCTCTGCGGCAAAGGTCCCAAAAAGGAACAACGTTATGTAGTAGCTATGTTTGCTCAGTTGAAGCCTGGGGGTCCTTCTAAGAAGGACAGTTCTGAGATGAGAGTAGAGTGGTTCAAAAGCTGTCTTGCCCGCATTGGAAAGATCAAGCCTCTCAAATCGGTTGCTTTTCCATTGAACATCGGTTGTGGTTTGGCTCAAGGCAATTGGGATGAGTATCTGTCACTTATTGAAGAGTGGGCAGAAACGCATCCTCGTACTGATGTTTACATCATAAGCGACAAGCCTCAACCGAAAGCTGAAAAGGGTTCTGATAAGTCTGAGGACTCTGAGTCAGAGGACTCTGAAGCTGAGCCTTCCAAGAAAAAGAGTTCTAAGAGCAAGCCGTCAAAGAAGAGCGATAGCTCCTCATCTGACGAGGAAGAAGAGCAAGAAAAAGCTTCAGAGGAGTCAGCTTCAGATTCCTCTTCAGAGGATGAGACTCCAAAGAGTAAGGCTTCTTCAAAGGGAAAGAAGATCGCTTCAAAGAATGACAGTTCTTCAGAGGAGGAGGAAGAAACTCCTTCTGACAATGATGAGTCAGATGTGGAACAGGCGAAGCCTGAAAAGTCGGCGAAGCCTGAAAAGTCGGCGAAGCCTGAAAAGTCGGCGAAGCCTGAAAAGTCGGCGAAGCCTGAAAAGTCGGCGAAGCCTGAAAAGTCGGCGAAGCCTGAAAAGTCGGCTGATCATAAATCAGGCGATCTTGTAGTAGAAGGTGGCCTTACAAAAGAGTTTTTACTCTGGGCATGGGTGGAGCTCACGAATAATCCTTATATCGATCATACATCGTTGAAGAGGGCGTATGACGCTATATCCGATAAGAGTGTTTTTGGTACGGTAGAGACAGAGGATGATCCTACTTCTGACGTTTCAGACGGCGAGGAAGAGGTAGAGGAGAAGGAAGATGATGATATGTGGAAGAGAAGTACGCTGAAGCAGTACTTGGAGGATAATATTCCAGATGGCTGGGAAGACTTCTTTGAGAAGAAGATTAAGAAAGAGATCGATACTATCTCCGATGCTCTGAAAAAGATCTCCAAGACACACAATATCAGTCCACCGTTAGACTGTGTTTTTGCAGCGTTTGATTTTTGCCCGTTAGAGGATGTGAAGGTTATTATTCTGGGTCAGGATCCGTATCCTGGAAAGGGCCTTGCCACCGGATTTGCTTTTAGTCACAACACTGATAAGAGGTGTAAGATTCAACCGTCTCTGAAAAACATCTACAAGGCGCTCAAAGAGGATGGTTACGAGTGTAATGAGAAAAGTGCTGATCTGACATCTTGGGCAGCTCAAGGCGTGTTTCTAATTAACACAGCTCTTACTATTAATACAGGGGAGAAGGAGTCTCATATTAAGCTGTGGAGCAAGTTTACCAAACTACTGTTGATGTATCTCAATACACATTGTCCTCATCTTGTTGTCATGCTATGGGGAGCGAAGGCACAGGTCTACTCTGATATCTTCAATCGTAAAAATCATCTTGTTATTGAGGCACCACATCCGGCAGCTTCTCAGTACAACCCTTCTAATACCGAGTTTGTCGATCATAAGCCATTTACAAGGGCCAACAAGGCGTTGAAGAAGTGGAAGATGGAGACTATCGACTGGGAGATTGAATAATCGGTAGGATAATACCATTAAACAATAGCTCTGAGCTATTGTTTATTATATCACGCGGTTTGTAGCGCTATCACGCGGTTTGTAGCGCTATCACGCGGTTTGTAGCGCTATCACGCTATATAACTGTTTCCAACTGGAAGTCTACCGTATACAACTCTTGTAGATGCAGGCTTCGATATAAAAGATACGTTATAGTCACCTGTCCAAGGATTGACAGATTTCATGTCAAAAGGTGTTAACTCTCTAAACGCCGGATCCTTTGCTCTCGGAGCGTAACTCTCCCAGTACTGGTATTTGGGTACGAATGCGTATTTGGAGTAGAGACCATGATCTCCAAACTCTGGTTCATTCTCTACACACCAACCGTCTTCTCCCTTAGTCCAGCCTTCAGGACATGGATCACCAGGGTGAAGAAGTTGAAAGCCCATGCCCCATCCCTTTCTCACAAGAGCAGGATTTACCATGCCGGTAGGGTATCCCTGCTGCTTCCAGTTGCCTCCTCTGACAGGACAGCTCTTCGATACTTCTCCATCTGCACCTACTATAGTTTCTGATACAGGCATGTAAGGTATGTACATTGGATCTACAAAAGTACCACCGTCTCGAGGATAGTAGTCCCAAACAGATAGGTTGAGCTCCATGGTTGTAAACCTTTGATATTATAGGTTTTATTATGTATATCAAGTTTTGCTCTTGCTATGGATATATATCAAAAATGATCAGAGAGTACAAATAGGTTGTAAAACATCACCCTATCCAACCCGTTTTAAGCGAACTAATCCACGCTAAATAAGAATGAGTGAGGCCAAGAATCAAAAGCGTACCAAGCGTCGCAAGACTAAGGGAAGTTTTGCTGTCTATATCAAAAAGGTACTGAGCCCTATCGAGGGAATCCGTATTAACACCTCTGCACTCAACATGATCAATGGTCTGGTTGTGCTTCTTGCTGAGAAGGTTGCTCTCAAAGCTCACACTCTTACATCTCAGCATGGTAAGAGTACTGTAAGTGCTAAAGCTGTAATTGCTGCGTTCGGTTTGGTATTGGATGATACACTCTCCACCATCGCTATTGATGCTGCGAAGAAGGCTATGGATACTTATAGCAAAAACACTGAGGGCAACGAGGTATTCGCTCGTCGTGAGAACGGAGCCGGAATTCTGTTCAGTGTCTCGGTTGCTGATTACTTTCTTCGTCTCAAGTCAAGCTCTTCTTTTAGTCTCAACCGCGATGCACCTGTTGCATCCGCTGCAGGATTGCAAGCGGTTGCATCCTTTGCTCTTGACGCTATTATCGAGCATGTCAAGAAGGGGTCTACAAAGACTATCAGTCCAAGAAACATCGTTATTGTTTTTAATGATAACCCCGTTCTTTCCTCTCTTATGAAGGAGAATAACATTGTTATGTTGCACGGCGGCGTTAGTCCGTTTATTGACAGTCGACTTACCGAGATTCCAGAGGATGTGAAGAAGAAGCGTGCCACTCAACGACGAAAGAGCGCCCAGCAGCGCAAGAAGGAAGCTGGAGGTAAGGAGGTAAAACGAGGTCACAAGCATCTTCCAGGAAAAAAGGCGCTTACCCTTGTAAAGGAGTACCAAAAGTCTACCTCTAAGGTGCTTCAAGCTGAAAAGTTTCAGCGAACTCTTCGTGAGATTACATCATCTTTTAAGAGCAACGGAACCTCCAAACAGCGATTCTCCAAAGATACCCCTCTTCTCATCCAACTGTATGTAGAGCTTATTGTAGCTAACCTATTCAGAGCCGCACAAAATATCGCTCTAAACGCCGGTAAACTAGGTGTATGCGAAGAGCATCTTAGCGAGGCTTCTAAGCTTATGAATCTCCCAGAACCCGCAAAAACAGAGTTTCCCCTTACTCAGAACGGTATCCGCCATCTGTCATACAAGGGAGGCGTGATTCGTCTTGGAGAGAGCTCCTACTCTTATATTTCCAGACTTGTCATGACTATTGTCACGGAGATTATGAGAGCTGTGGTAGTGATCATTGAGTATTGCGGTCTTTCTACCATCAAACCTGCTCATGTGACTCAGGCGGTACTTGACGCACGAGGAGATAACATTCTGTAAGAACGTTTCTTGCAGTAAATAATAGAGACCTCTATTATTTCAATGTACCATATCGAAGATCATTTAGTCGGTTAAAAATGACAATATAAGGAGATCTTGTAGCAAGTTAATACACATCAAAAAGATGAACACCTCTGAAGCTATCGATGAACTGGGCGTTATCGCCTCCTTTCTTTCGAACGTTGACATTACTCTTATTCAAAAAGAGTTCGATGGTGTAGCAAAACTACCCCTTAACGAACAGTACAGAGTACTGTCTCAACTGTGCTCTGCACAGGGCAACTGTAGGCCTCACCCTGAATGGTTCTTGCTCTCTGGTAGAATTCGAATGGCTGGTATTCGTCGAGAGGTAGCGCCAACCTTCTCTGAGGCTACTGTAGCTCTCAAATCGTTTCTCGTTCCAGAGTATGTAGAGTTTGTAATCAAACACACTGACGCTTTGAACGCAATTGTAGTCCAGGAGCGTGACAATGTGTTTAACGACTTTTCTATTGAAACGCTCGCCAAATCATATCTGATCACACTGTCAGATAATGGTGTGCGTTCTGTGATGGAGACACCTCAGTATCTGTTCATGCGAGTTGCTACATTTCTCTACTACAATCATGACTCTCCCGAAGATGCTCTTGTTCAGATTAAGAGCGTCTATGATAGTATGAGTCAGGGAGAGTATATTCATGCTTCTCCAACTCTGTACAACAGTGCTCTGTTGAAGCATCAACTTTCCAGCTGCTTCACTCTGGAGGTAGAGGATGCGTTGGTCGGTAAGAGTAGTATCACAGATACTTGGACTACTAGCGCCATTATCTCATCGGGTACGGGTGCTATTGGTATTGATCTTTCCAATCTTCGTCACTCTGAGATTGGTGGCATGGGTAGTACCCGTGGTATTGTGCCTTGGGTCAAGATCATGAACGATATCATGAAAGCTGTTGATCAAGGTTCAAAACGCAAGGGAGCTGCCACTATGTATCTTCCATGTTGGCACTTGGATGTGCTAGAGTTTATCGATCTTCGTCTACCTACAGGACCGGAAGAGATGCGAGCTCCTGATCTTAGCTACGCACTGTGGATCTCTGACGAGTTTATGCGTCGAGTTCGCGACGATAAGATGTGGACTATGTTCTGCCCCAACAAAGCGAAAGGTCTATCAGATGTCTGGGGAGAGGAGTTTGACATGAAGTATCTAGATTACGAGGAAAAGGCACGCAAGGGACAGCTTACCAATCACAAGACTATCAGGGCTCGAGATCTTTTCCATCGCATTATCGATGCTCAAATCAAGGCGGGTATGCCCTATATGTTGTACAAGGATGCCTGTAACCGCAAGAGCAACCAACAAAATCTTGGAACCATCCGTCTAAGTAATCTCTGCGTTGAGGTACTTTTGTTTGTGGACAAGGACAACATTGGCTCCTGTAATCTTGCATCTGTGGCTCTCAACGCTTTTATCTCTCAGACAGGTTCACCTTCTACTTACAGTGGAACAGCTCCCGCAAAGTACGACTTTGAGAAGCTAGGTCGCGCTGTAGAACAGTTGGTAAGAAACATCAATCAGGTCATCGATCGCAACTGCTATCCAAAAGGTGTACCCGCCATTCAGTACACAAATCTACGAAATAGGCCCATTGGTATCGGTGTACAGGGTCTTGCAAACGCCTTTGCCCTTCTTGATCTTGAATGGGAGTCACCAGAAGCATCAAGGCTCAATGAGCTTATCTTTGAAACGATGTACTATCACGCTGTTAAGGAAAGTATCGCATTGGCAAAGGAGCATGGTCCTTACATTACCTTTAGAGGCGGCGGTGATAGTGGAGTTTCTGCCGGCTCTCCCGCCAGTAAAGGAAAGTTTCAATTCGATCTTTGGGATGATGAGCTTTACGACAACTATATCAGAGTTGCAAAGGTTAGTCAATCCGTGGAAGATGCTATCACCACTATTGAACAGGCTGCAGCTCTTCGAAAGGGTCCAGCTTCTAATAGATATGATTGGAAGTCTTTGCGCGAGGAGATGATGGTGTATGGTCTTCGTAACTCTCTTCTTATTGCTCTAATGCCTACAGCCACCTGTTCCAATATTTTGGGTAACAACGAGGCTTTTGAACCGTTTACTCACAATGTGTACTCTCGCTCAGTTCTTAGCGGTCAGTTTACAGTACTCAACAAGCATATGGTACAGGATTTGGAGGCTTTGGATATGTGGAGTACACCTGTCATTCGTCAGATCTGGAAGGACGGTGGCTCACTGAAAAATCTACCTATCGAAGAGTTGGAAGGGAAGAAGCGAGAAAGGGCACTTTTTCTCAAGCGCAAGTACAAATGCACCTATGAGATCTCCCAAAAGGTGATTATGAAGATGATGCTCGATCGAGGACGGTATGTCTGCCAATCTCAGAGTTTTAACTATTTCTGTGTTAATCCTACGTATTCAGCTATTACCGCATTCCACTTTGCCGCTTGGAAGGGTGGAGCTAAGACGGGTATGTACTATCTTCGTCAGTTGGCAGCTAGCAATCCTCACAATATCTCTCTCGACCATATCAAAGCCCCTCGAGAATCTTCCGTTTCTGATCAGCCTAAGAAGGCTAAACATGCCCTAATCGTATGTAACGATGAGGTATGTATGGCCTGTTCGTAAAGGCCGTAGGTCATAATAAGAACTTTACGCGTAACTTTTTCAAAGTTGCATAACGTAAAGTTCAAAAGTGAAGTTTTATGGTAATCTCTTCATAAAATACCACAAGATGGCTAACCTTGAGCGTAAGTATCTCGTTGTGAGTTCGAAGGATTTAGACTCTGAAAGACGAGCTTTTGTATCTGAGATGCTGAAAGAAGTAGACCCCGACAACGTTACTTTTGTATCACACAGAGATCCCCCTTCTATGAAGTCGTTCTGCGGGCACGATCGAGTCTACACTCGAAGCATGTACGCAGAACCTGCAACTTTTGTACCTACCCATCCTTTCAAGTGCATGGCAGATGGACCGCCAAAGCCTTCTGAAAACGACGCCGCTTGGAGACGAATCAGAGAGATAGCGTATGCCAAACTTTCAGAGTCCAAAGGATCTACAACACAGATTACAGGTAGGATGAGTAGATGAAGTACCGTATAGCTGTAACACAATAATAGGTCTTCCTATTATTACTGAAAATGAGATATATAGAAGTATATACTCCCCATAAATGTAGTAATACACTATGTCCAATACAATCAAAGTTGTAGATACTGAGAGCTCCGAAAAGGAGGCTACTGCCTACATGTCATTGCATAACAATCCCTTTTCTGAAGAGCTTCTCAAACACGATCCTTGTGTATGGAAACGTATCAGAATTGTGAGAGGTAAAATGACCCCTAGTACTCCTTCAGAGATAAAATTGTAACACTCTCGATACAACAATAATAGGGCTCACCCCTATTATTATATTTTAGATACATAATCAGATGGACCCCGTAACACTTATAGTAGTACTGTGTGCTGTGGGATTTGGACTAATGTTGGTGGGTCTACTAATTTGGAAGGTAGCGACAAACAAAGCCAACCATCCGGGCACCGGATGTAAACAGTCTGATAACGGCTGGCTATGGAACACAGGTTGTACATCGTTTCAAGAGATTACCTATGATCCTACTATTAGCTCACCGGCGAGTATAAGTCCTGTACTCACTGATTTTACCTACTCTTCAGGAGCAGGAGATGCGCTGTATGTACCTGTATGGTATAGAATTAGATATGTGAATCCGACAACTGGAGCTTACAGTGACTTTAGTAGTTGGACAACAACACCTGTGATAGCGGGCTCCTGCAATCTACCGTGTGTGTCTGACTCTTCTGGAGCACCACAGTGCTCTTTCAAACAGGGGTATAGTACCTGTAATTACAACGCACCTGAGATAGGAATTAGCGCATCTCAATCTCAGTACGATCCTACAAGTATAGATCCCGTTCAAAAAGTAGTGATGCAAATAAACCTACATCGATACGTTGGATCAGATTCAAGTGAGGTAGAACCTCCTCCCGTTGATGCCAAAGACGAGATTGTAGGTATGCTTACCACTTCGTTTGTTGGAAACGATAAGTACTACACTTGGAAGGATGTCCTCTCTCCACCGTGTCCATCGACTACGTATAGCTGTAATAAACCTGATTGGTGTAAAAATCCTAACAGTACATGTTAGATAAGTCTCACGAATATACTACCAAAGTATATTCAAACTGCTCTCGAGTATCTTACACTTAATTAAGAGACAATGTCAAATACAGCTTTACTCATAGTAATTCTTGTGGTAGTAGCCCTTGCTCTACTTTACATCACAACCCCTCCCGATGGTTACTGTGCCGATAAGAACGTACAAGATCACTTTGATCTAGATGAGTACTCTACCGCCAAAGCAAACATGTTTATGGCTCTGTATCTACTGTACGCTAGACCTTCATCTCCGGTGTTAAGCTCCGTTAAATCAGAGCTAGCTGATAGACTTCACTCTATCAAAGAGGGATACCTCATACGCCATCCAAACAGCAAAGTGCCCGCTATGATAGGTACACTTGTAAAAGAAGCTCTCTATCAGGCTCAACAGGGCTGGGTAATAGTCCTACCGCCTGCTGCACTCAAAGAGCTGGGAGAGAGTCTTGCTAGAGATCAAAACGTATCTGCCGATACTGTATCAAAGTATGTAGATCAGATAGGTGAGACCGCAGACTATATTTCTCAGGTATCGAATCATCTCTTCAGAAGAGAGTACAATCAAGCAAATAGATTGTGGGTTAGTAAGGTAGAAGGTCGATACTTTCTCAAAGAAAACTAATGGGTCTCGGCGATTGTAACTGTGGTTGCGGTTTTAGACGTCACGGTGCAGCGTTTGCAAATCAAGATCTAATAGGATTGGGAGTAGGAGATTCAATAGAAAGTCCCTCGGGATGTGCTGGTATGTCAGGTGATACGGCAAAAGAGTCAACATGTACAAAGGGTAGTTTCTCATACCCTCAAACAGGTGAATATCAGTTCAACGGCAAGTTTGGAGATTACTGTAAAGGATGCAGCTACGATTGGTCGTGTAGATGTGATAATAGTGCCGGTTGTCCCTCTAATGCTAGAGCTAGAGTATGTGCTGTTGATCGTATAGCTTACAACGGTAATCCCGGAGCATGTTGTTTACTAGGAGGTGGTAACATACTGACCTCCGCTCCTAGTGATACCTCTTCCGCTAATGTACAGTGGAGTACGGTAGAGGGTACAACCTATACATGTAATCCTACTATTGACGGCTACAGTACAACACCTGTCGCTAACTGTGGTAAGGAGGTGTCTAACATATGCTCTAGACAGGACTCTCAAACGTGGCAGGAGTGGTACTCATCTGGAGGCCTTTGTGCTAACTGGGCTAACGTTGGAGCTGTAGGTTACTCTGCAGTAGCTCCTGTACTTTCAAACTCTCTGAGTAACTACTACAAGCAGTTTGGTACTATTAACCAGCCTAACAATCCTGAGGCACAGCAGTATATTAACACTATGTTGGATTACTGTACAAAGTATCCGGGTGCTTGCGATGTAGAGCTCGACAATCTGTGCAGCACTCTAACAAGAGATGATATAGCAGATGCCAATACTGCTATGAGATCTAATCCTTCAGATCTTAACGCTGCCAATCTTGTAGGGGCGTGTGGTTGTCATCTACCAGCATCACAGTACACTCAAGGCAACGAAGGATCTACAGATCAAGGAAGAGCCGAGGTATGCGATCCTCTATGTCTACTGCCAGGAGCTGTTAAGGTTGGTGTTTGTAGCTCTCAAGGATGTACACCTGCACAGTGTCAGCAGAGCGTATGTGAGATGGATAACATCTCTGTGAGTATAGTCAACAGCAACTCAGGCAATGTAAACTTTCAGTCTATGTGCGGAGACTGTCCCTCCGGAACCTGTCAATGCGTATTCTCTGATATTAGTGTTCACGCTGTTAACTCTAATGTGGGCAATATCGACTTTCAACAGCAGTGCGGAGGCGGATGTTTTATAACAGATCCCAAGACTAATCTACCGGTTCAGGTCGATTGTACTACAGGTCAGCCTCTTAATAATCCCTCCGATCCTTCTAATCCTCCTATCACACCTACAACTCCTCCTTCTACCAAAGGGTGGTTCAAAAAGTACGGAAAGGCTATTCTTATCACATTAGCTGTGATCATAGCTATACTTTTTGTAATTGTCATTATCTCAAATGTGAGCTCAAAGAGTAAGAAGACAGGTGCAACTACTACAGATACAAAATCGTTCTCACAGTCAGACTACAAAAACTATGTGATGGCAACATCGTAGATGCAATAATCGTAACATATCATATCAGAGTTGATATGTTATATCTTCGTGAGAATTTAATAGCCGTTACGCTTAAGAATACAAAACTATAAGAGCTGGCTAAAAGAGTTCTTATAAGTTAGTATTCATCATTACGGGGTGGCAACTTACCCCGGTCTAAAATAGTTATTTTAGACAGTAATAGATCTGATAAAGATATTTCTCGCCGCATTAACATCTCTATCCATAGATAGAGAACAATTAGAGCAAGCATAGTGCTTTGACGAACCTGGATCGTTTATAGTACCGCATTTAGTACATGTTTTAGTTGTCCATGCTTCAGAAACTATCTTTACAGAACAACCTTTGATCAGGTTACATTTGTCTATCAACGCTTGCTTAAATTTATAATGTGACAATCTCAATATATCTCTATGCAAAGTCCTATTTTTACCCTTTCTAGCTAGTTCTTGGCTCTCGAAACTAGGAAGAAAAATGGTTTTGTACTTTTTGGTTATATAGTTGATTGTTTTGGAGTGTAACTCCTTGATTTGATTTGTTAGTTTCGTTTCTAACCTTCGAGCCTTCTTTCGCATCCTGTTAAGCTTTCCCGAAGCATGCTTTCTACCACAGTAATATTTATCTCCGATAAATGATAAATTGGCATTTCTGATGGAACATACACGTCTGTCGTGAGTTTGTAGCCTAGAAGGGTCTATTGTAAACTCTGCCACCTCTTCTTCGCTGTAAAGAGTTTGAAAGGTACGAACACCAGGATCTAAGGCACATGCTCCTTTGTTTTTGTCCGTTCGGTCTTCGACATGTATTTTAATGGGTATACAGATGTACCAAAAACCGTCTTTGGTCTTTATTAACTTGGATGTTTTGATAGTAGAAGGAAGAGTTTCAGCGGCTCTTATTGGTGTCTTAATATAGCGCCTATAAACTGTGAATGTAGTATCTGTATCACGCTTAATAGATGAAGAATCTAACGTGATATGACCACCAAGTTTACGACTCTTAAACCCTAGATCAAACCTTTTGATATTACATCGTTTTACATTAGAAACAGCGGCTTTATACGCTGTAGCAATATCCTTAACAGATTCTGCTCTAATGTCCTTAGGAGTCTCGCACTCCCACTCTTCAACATATGGATTGAGCACCTTTTCAGTAGAAGCTGTCTTTGTGTATTTAGCTCCTGGAACACGAGCTAGAATCTCCTTATTTACCTTTTTAGTGACAAACCTATTTCTCAGAAACATGAAATTATAACAAGAGTGCTTTTTTGCATATTCAAGAGCTTTGTTGTAAACTTCTCTTGCAGTATAAATCCAACTGTCCAACGCTTCAATCTGAGATTTTGTGGGAAAGATCCTTATCTTTCTTGCTCTTGTACCTTCTTCTTCCCATTTGTCTGCAACTATAGACGTGGACGATAGAGAGAATATCCTCTGCGAGCTCTCGTTCTTTAGCCTCTGAGTCATCGTGATCAAGTACGGTGAGCTTTCCTCCGTTTGACACAATGATCAATTCGATAAGTTCAAATGCGAAACGGCAGAGTCTGTCTCTGTGGGCAACCACAACCTCTTCGAGATCTCCTGACATCGCAGATTCCAGAACTTCTCGTAATCCTTTTCTTTTCCAGTTGATACCAGAGCCGACGTCTGTAACCATGCTGTAATCAGGGTATTTAGATTCAAGTAGTTCTTTCTGTCTAGCAAGATCGTCCACTTGTTTTTTGGAGCTAACCCTGCAATAGAGTATCCTTTTCTTCGTCGTAGAAGAACGACCCCCATCAGCAATGCGCAGTACGTCCTGTTTACTATATCTGCGCATGTTGGTAGGAGTTCTAATAGTGCGTATCTGACCGTTTTTATCCCATGAACGAAGAGTTGTTGGTGTAACACCAAGGATTTTGCACGCTTCTTTGGTGGGAATAAACGTTTCTTGTGACATTTTGGCATGGTTCTTAAGTATACTTCTTTTAGTCTTTAATACAGTTTAGTATACTTTTATATAGTTAACACCAACAGCTATGTTAGCCTCCGGCAAAGACAACTTTGGAAAGAGTAACTGTAAGAGTTGCGGCTCCAAGTACGTTCACAGATGTCTGCGTTATGTTAGGACCAAAACCGGCGAGAGGACTAAAGTTCATCACATACACCCTACCACCCGCGTCTGATACAGGGGTCTCAATCTGAAGTCTGTTTTTGAGAAGTGTAGTTACCGTACAACCTATTGCTGTGTTCACAGTATAGTACCAATCCAAAGTTGGTTCACCGGGCCATGCTCCAAATCCTCCTACAACCTCAAACGTTGAAGATTGACCCGTATCACTGGCTACTATGCTAACAGAAACCTGGCCTCTAACGTTTGGTAGAGTGATAACCGTCGTATCTACAGGATTTGCACCTCCAGAGGACAGTATAGGCGTTTTAGATACGATAGCCCTAAGGCGCGGAACGTTGTTATATATTCCTGTTATTCCCGACATGACCGGCTATTAACAAAAAAAGAGATAACTCTAGCCCTATATAACATCTATATAAATAACACCCGTCAACGAGTTAACAATGGATATTGAACTTACCAATTTTAGATGTTACCGAAAGGCTAGTTTTACCCTTCCTGAAAAAGGGCTGATTCAGCTGTCAGGTAGCAACGGTAAAGGTAAGACCACTATCTTCAACGCTATCTCCTATACTCTATTCAACAGATTGAAGGGTAGACCCTACTCTCACGGTACTAAGACGTGCTCTGTCAAGATAACTCTGCATTCCAGCGGGCTTATCGTTACTAGAAGTAGCACTCCTAACACCTTGCAGGTATGGTACAAAGAGAAGAAATACGAAGGAGAGTATGCGCAAGCTGTGATTAACGATGTATTGAGTATGGATAGTGATGAGTTCTGGATATCCTCCTATTTTTCTCACGATCTGCAGGGATCTGTCATCTCCATGACCTCTGAAAAGCAATCAGAGTTTATTGAGAAGCTATCATTGAAAAACTCGCCCCATAGAAGATACATATCCACCTGTAGCGAGAAGATCAAAGAGTTGCAAGAACAGATAGTGGAACAGAAAGGCAGATGTGCCTCTTTGAAACAATCTAGAAAGAGTATCTCTAAACTTTTGCCCGAAACTCCACCAGAAGAGCCAGAAATCTGTGATGTCAAAAGTAGAAAGAAAGAGGTAGAGAACTCTCTAGAAAAGGAGAGAACAAAGATAGGTAAACTACAGGATAGATATCAGAGATTGAAAGAGCTCGAATCTAAGACCGTTGAAGCAAGAAAGGAGAGAGAAACTTTACA
>Ga0214472_10002966_pt1 | contig 18057 bp, 11 predicted proteins | sample RVTome_6_FD_207662 | JGI IMG/M metagenome (GOLD analysis project Ga0214472, IMG submission 207662) | Soil microbial communities from uranium-contaminated site in the Upper Colorado River Basin, Wyoming, United States - RVT140D175 | ecosystem: Environmental > Terrestrial > Soil > Contaminated >...
CGGAACCTATCAGCGGATCCGTGAGGCCATTCGCCTGGCCGCAAAGGAGGTCCGCCGTGGCTGAGCTGCGCACGATGGACCGTCGCAAGTTCCTGCAGGCGACGGGTGTGGCCGGCGGAGGTCTGCTACTCAGCCTCAGCCTTTCTCATTGGCTCGAAGTCGAAGCAGCGAGGGCACAGGTCGTCACGACGTTCGAGCCCAATGTCTTCCTCTCGATTGATCACGATGGCATCGTCACGATCGTCGTCTCCCGCAGCGAGATGGGTCAGGGCACGCGCACGGGCATGCCCATGATCGTCGCCGAAGAGCTCGAGGTCGGACTCGATCGCGTGCGCATCCGGCAGGCCGACGGCGACGCGAAGTACGGCCATCAGCTCACCGGTGGAAGCCTCAGTGTCCGCCTGATGTGGGATCCCCTGCGGCGAGCGGGTGCGGCTGCGCGGACGATGCTCATCGCGGCGGCGGCACGTCAGTGGAAGGTCGATCCTTCGACATGCGGGGCCGAAGACGGATCCGTGATCCACTCGAGCAGCGGTCGCCGCCTCGACTATGGCGCGTTGGTCGATGCCGCCGCCCGGGAAACCGTACCCGACCTCGAGCACCTCACTCTCAAGACCCCCGGCGAGTATCGACTCGTGGGATCGAAGGCGCGGCGCATCGATGCCCCCGACATCGTCACCGGCCGCGCACGCTATGGTATGGACACGCGCGTGCCAGGGTTGCGCTTTGCCGCCATTGCGCGCTGTCCGATCTATGGCGGCAGCCTGGGCTCCTACGACGCCGAAGGCGCACTCGCCATTCCAGGGGTAAGGCAGGTCGTCGAGCAGCAGGCGCTGAGCGAACCGATCTCGATCGCACCGGGGCTTGCCGTCATCGCCGATGACACTTGGTCGGCCCTCCAGGGTGCCCGCGCCCTACAGATTCGATGGATCGAAGGCCCCAACGCCGGCGTCGACACACAGTCGCAGCGTCTTCAGATGGCCGAGCTCGCAAAGAAGCCAGGCGAGTTCCTCCGCAACGACGGCGACGTGGAACGCGCGTTGGCGTCATCGGCTCAGATCGTCGAGGCGACCTACGAACTCCCCTATCTGGCTCACGCGCCGATGGAGCCGATGAATTGCACGGCGCAGGTTCGCGGATCGCAGTGTGAGATCTGGACGCCGACGCAGAACCCTCAGGACGTTCAGCAGGCCGTGGCAACCGCTCTGGGAATCGACGTGTCGGCGGTCACCGTACATGTCACGCTCGTGGGAGGAGGATTCGGCCGCCGCCTCTACGAGGACGCCGAAGTCGAGGCCGCCCTCCTCGCGCGGCAGCTCGACGGCCCGGTCATGGTCGTCTGGACGCGGGAAGACGATCTGAGGTTCGGGCGCTATCGGCCCATGAGCCATCACGTGCTGCGGGGCGGACTCGACGCCCGAGGCAACTTGACCGCCTGGCACTGGCGCATTCTCAACACCCATACCCGTCGATTCGATCCCGACGACTTTCCCGCTCACCACGTGCCGAACTATCAGGTCGAGTACACGCACGTGCCCGGCATCCTGCCCCGCGGCGCCTGGCGCTCGACCGTCAATTCGCAGAACCCCTTCGTGACCCACAGCTTCTTCGACGAACTCGCCGTGCGGGCAGGCCGCGACCCGCTCGAATGGCGGCTGCAACTCCTGCGCAACAGCCCACGGCCGGATTCCAAAGGCGACGGAGCCTACGAGGGCGCACGGATGCTCCGCGTCGTGGAACAGGTCGCCGATCGGTCGGGTTGGGGCGCGGCGAAGACCGAAGGACGCGGCCGTGGCGTCGCTTTTTTTTACGGCTACGGTTCCTACATCGCGCAGGTGGCCGAGGTGCGAGTACGCGGCGGCGAGATCCACGTCAAGCGCGTCGTCTGCGTGGCCGACTGTGGCCAGGTCGTCAATCCCGATCTCGTCCAGGCGCAGATCGAAGGCGGCATCAGCTTCGGCTTGAGCGCTGCACTGCTGCAGCAGATCACGCTGGCGGGCGGTCGCGTGCGAGAGAGAAACTTCGACGACTATCCCCTGCTGAGCCTGTCCCAGATGCCTCGCATCGAGGGTCATCTCATAGAGAGCAGCCAGCGTCCCGGCGGCATGGGCGAACCGCCTCTGCCGCCCATCGCCGCCGCCGTGGCCAACGCCGTGTTCGACGCGACGGGGCAGCGACTCCGTCGCTTGCCGCTGACGGCCGAGTCTGGCTGACGGTACAGAGCAAGACGGGCCCCCAGTCTCCCGGGGGCCCGTTCCCGGCCGAACAGTTTCTCGGAAATCCTCAGCCCCCGCCGAACCCGTGCCCTCTGCCAGGCATGTGCAAGGATTGCAGGAGTTCAACCTGCTCCACGTTCAGGATCTCGGCCACCGCGGTCTGCATGGCCTCGTGGTGCGCCTGCATCTGCTCACGGTTCGGGCGCTCGCCGCCGGCGTGGGCCTCCTCGCGGAACGCCTGTTGCTTCGCGAAGAGTTCCTCGAGCGATGCGCGCTGCTCGTCACTGAGGTCGAGCACAGTATTCAGGAAATCCATCAGCCGATCATGGTGGGTCTGCATGAGAGCCTGTCGGGCCGCTGGATCGCCGGCGCCCTGACCGCGATGCACGTTGCTCGCGGCATGAGGGCCCGCTCCATGGTGTGGTCCGTACGCGTGTCCGGAACGCAGTTGCGCGCGATGCTCGGCCATCAACCCGACCAAATTGCGGAACTGATCGCGGTTCAGGATCCCGTGCGCCTTCTCCAGGAATTCAAGTCTTGGATAGCCGCCCTCCAACGCCACTGCTTCGGATCGGTGTGCGTGGCGCTCGCGGATGGCGGCGCGGAATTCCACGAGCGCCGTCTCCATCTGCGACTTCTGTTCGTCGCCGAGACCCAGCTTCTCCTCCAGGACGGCCACGTCGGGCAGATTCTTCGCAATCTCCGCCGCATCCTCCACGCTGCCCAGGAAGGATTCCTCCGAAGTGTCGACGATCCCGCCGTCCGAGCTGTTGCACGCTGTCATCCCGAGCAAACCGGCGATCAAGAGCGTGGACAGGAATATGTTCTTCATGGTTCTTATGCTCCTCTTTGAGGTGATCCTTCTGTGGATCGTCTCGCAGCTGCCGGCCTGCGCCCACCTCGGCTTCACGCGGGCGACCCGGGGGGCGCCTGCGTGCACAGCAATATCTACGCGGAAGATTTGGCAGAAACGTGGCGCGGCTGCGCGATTTGGTGGCAACGCCGGACCTACTCCGTGAGAGCCCATTCCGCCCAGACGCGGGCCCCGCCCTCCGGCCGGTTCTCGGCGTAGACCTCGCCCCCATGGCGCCGGACGATCTCGCGCACGATGGCCAGGCCGAGACCGGTCCCATCGGTCCTCCTGGCCCCGTCGCCCCGATAGAAGCGGTCGAAGACGTGGGGCAGGGCATCCTTCGCAAAGCCGGGGCCGTCGTCCTCGACCACCAGTGCGAGCCGGCCGGCCGTCAGGGCGAGTCGCAGGCGGACCCACCCCCCCGCCGGCACGTAGCGGAGGGCGTTTCCCAGGAGATTGTCGACGACCTGCTCCATACGCCGGCCATCCGCCCGCAGCCAGGCCTCGGCTTCGAGTCCCTCGCCCTCGAGGCTGAGGCCGTGGCGTTGGGCGTGCGGCTGGACACGTTCCAGCGTATTCCGGCAGAGGGCCGCGAGATCGAGACGGTCGAATTCGAATTCGACGGCTCCAGCCTCGAGCCGCGTCAGCTCCAGGAGGTCGTCCAGGAGGACCGCCATGCGCGCGGCCTCTTCCTGCACGTGTTCGAGATAGCGCGTGTGCTCTGCCTCGGAGATCTCGAGCTTCGGATTGCTGAGGGTCTCTGCGTAGCCTCGGATGGAGGTGAGAGGCGTCGCGAGTTCGTGGGTGATGTCCGCGAAGAGACGGCGGCGCTGCTCGTCGCTGGCATCGAGCACCTCGCGCGCCTTCTCCAGGCGGGCCGTCATCTCGTTGAGCGATGCAGCCAGCCGGCTGATCTCGTCGGTTCCCTCGTCGGCGACGCGCACGCTCAGGTCTCCGCTGCTGACGCGGTGAGTATGTTCCTCCAGGGCGCGAATGCGCCGCAGAAACATCCGAAACATGATGAGTGCAGCAGCACTGGCCAAGAAGATCGAGATGGGCAAGTACAAGAGACCGTGCAGCGCCCGCGGCCAAAAGCTGAATCGAGCCGCGGGACCGATTGCCGTGACGACTCCTATCTCGTTCCCGGCCACCACCACGGGTGTGCTTGCCAGCTCTCGATGGCCCGGGAAGACGCCGTCGCGCGGGGAGCGCTGTGCGCCGTGTGCACGCCCCGCCGGCCGGCCCCTGCGACCAGGCATGCCAGCCTGCCAACCGGATCGATCCTTGTAGATCAGGAACCCGGCACCGCCGGGCGGCGGCACCGAACGCAGAACATGTTCCACTTGCATCTTGAGCGCATCCCCCTCTTCCTGCTCGTAGATACGCGCGATCTGATTGGCGGCGGAGATCGTATTCAGTTCGGCACGAGACGCCTCCGAGCGCGACATGAGCGGGTGCACGATCGCCACGATCACGATCCCCTGCAGGACCGTCGCAACGATGAGCACGGCCAGGAAGAAGCCCGTGAAGGTCCAGAAGAGGCTCGGCGATCGCAGTCGAGCCATCAGACTTCGCCCTCTGCAAAACGATAGCCCGCGCCCCATACGGTCTGCAGATAGTCGGGGCGGGCGGCGTCACGCTCGATCTTGCGCCGTAGGCGGCTCACCAGGCTGTCGATGGAACGCGCGTCGACCACGCGGTCCTCGCCCCAGACCTTCTCCAGGAGCGCATCCCGCGAGAAGACATGGCCGGGTCGATGCGCCATGAAGTAGAGAAGATCGAACTCGAGGCCCGTCAACTCGACGCGTTCACCTCCGTTCTCGACCACGCGTCGCTTCGGGTCGATGAGGAGACCTCCCCTCAGGAGAGTCTCCTGAATCAAATCGCGCGTGGATCGCCGCAGCAGCGCCCGAACGCGGGCGACGAGTTCCTGGACGCTGAAAGGCTTGGTGAGATAGTCGTCGGCGCCCAACTCCAGACCCAGGACCTTGTCGCCGTCACTTGCCCGCGCGGTCAGCATGAGGATGGGGACCGCACTATGCCGGCGCAGTTGCCGCGTGATCTCGAAGCCGTCCATACCTGGGAGCATGATGTCGAGGAGGAGCAGATCCGGATGGATCCGTTCGAACTCGTGGAAAACCAAGTCGCCCTCGTGCACGACATGACATTCGAAGCCCGACGCGCTGAGGTTCTTCTCCACGAGTTCGGCAATCTTGCGGTCGTCTTCGGCGATGAGGATTCTGGGCAAGGCGTGATTCTCCGCTCGCCGGTTGCACACGGGGTCGGGGTAAGCCCTTTGGCTCAAGCTGAGCGCGAGCCAAGGGTATCGCCAGGAGGAAGTTGTGAAAAGAGTGTGGCGCCCCGCCGAAAATGGTCGCTCTCGAGGAGGACCGTGTACTGCTCGACGCGCGGCTCTGCGCGATGAGCTTTGACTCTGGCAATGCGGGCCGAGAATCTAGTGCCATCCTCGGCCAGGATCTTGAGGTTGGTCCCCAGCTGGGCTCTGAATTCGCATATCCAGAGCCGCTGCCGAATGCAGCTATGCGCTACTCCTCCCGCAGCCCCAAGTCCTTCATCTGCCGATTCAAAAAACTCCTCTGGATCCCCAAGAGCTCGGCGGCCTTCGTCTGGTTGTTCCCCGTCGCAGCCAGGGCCCGGCGCAGATGGCGCTTCCGGAATTCGGACTCGGCATCGCGCAGCGACAACATGCCGCTGCTGTCGCTGACCTGCCCGTCCATCGGATCCTCGCCACTCAGGACTTCGGGCGGCAGCAGATCCGGCGTCAGAACGTTGCCCGGAGCCATCACGACCATGCGCTCCATGGCATTCTTCATCTGCCGCACATTCCCCGGCCAGCCGTAGGCGTTCATCACGCGCTGGGTCTCCGGAGCGATCTTCATGCCCGTCCGTTTCAGTTCGCGGGAGAAGCGCTCCAGCAATGACTCGGCGAGGGCCGCGATGTCTTCGTGTCGTTCACGCAGCGAAGGCACCCGCAGACTGATCACGTTGAGGCGATAGAGCAAGTCTTCGCGGAACCGCCCCTCCCGGACCGCAGACTCGAGATCGCGGTTTGTGGCGGCAACGATGCGGCAGTCGACCTTGAGCGTGCGCGTGCCCCCTACCCTTTCGAATTCCCCCGACTCCAGAAAATGCAGCAACTTCGTCTGCAGCCGCGCCGAGATATCCCCCACTTCGTCGAGAAATGCCGTCCCGCGATCGGCCGCCTCGAAGCGCCCCTCCTTGCGCGCCACCGCGCCGGTGAACGCCCCCTTTTCGTGGCCGAACAGCGTGCTCTCGATCAGCTCATCGCTGAGCGCCACACAGTTCACATAGACATAGGGCCCCTTGCTGCGCTCGCTTTGGCGATGCACGTGCTCGGCGATGACACCCTTGCCCGAGCCGCTCTCCCCCCGCAGCAGGATCGTCGCGTTGCTGCGCGCCGCCCGCTCCGCCGCATCGACGAGCGATCGCATCGCCTCGGACTCGCCGATGACGAAGGAGGTCGCATGCTGCTCCACCAGCGCGGCATTGGTTCGCGCCAATCGCCTGGACTGCAGAACGCGGGCCATCGTGTTGTAGACCAGCTCGAAGTCCGCCGGCTTGAGCAGAAAATCGGCGGCACCGCCCCGAATCGCCTCGACGGCTGCCTCGACCGAACCATGGGCGGTGAGAACGATCACATCGGTCTCGTCACCGCGCTCGCGCATCTTCGCGAGAACTTCGAGCCCTGTCAGACCTGGCATCTTCAGGTCGAGCAGCACCAGGTTGTAGCTCCTGCGGGCAAGAAGATCCAACGCCGCGTCGCCGGTCTCGGCCTCTTCGGCCTCACATTCCCAGTACTTCAACCGGTCGCGCATCAGCTGGCGAAGCATCGCTTCATCGTCGACGATCAGGACCCGGGCATTCAGATTTGTCATGCTGACTCCTCTCTCAATTCTTCCAGCGGCTGCGAGGCGGCGGGAATCGAGATCCGAAAACAAGCTCCCTTGTCCGGACGATTGCTGGCCTCGACCCGCCCGCCCATCCTCTCGATCCAACTGCGGACGACGAACAGCCCCAAGCCGAAGCCATGCTGCGTGGAGTGCGGGCTCGGGCGCCCCTGCCGGTATGGCTCGAAGATGGCCTCGATCTCGCCGGCGTCCAATCCGGGGCCCCGATCCTGCACGCGTAGGTCCACTTCGTTTCCCATGGCGGCGAGGTCGACTTCGATGGTCGAGTCAGGCGGCGAGTAGCGGATGGCGTTCTCGATCAGATTGTCCAGGACCTCGAGCAGTTTCTCCGTGTGGCCCTGCACGAGGGGGACATCGGCATAGGTCGTCATGATCTCCACGCGCTTCGCAATTGCGTTTGCGCGCAATTTCGCGATGGAATCGTCGATCACGACGGCGAGGTTGACAGGCGTCAGCTCGACCTCCGGCATCCCTGATTCGAGCCGCGTGACCTCGAGAAGATTGTTCACCAGGCGCACGAGTTGGCGGGCCGAACTCTCGATGCCTTCGAGATAGCCGCGCTGCGCATCGCTGACCTCGCCGACGACACCGTCGAGCAGATTGCGCGCTCCCCAGTTGATCGACGTGAGTGGACTCCGGAGGTCGTGGGCGAACTGCGCAAAGAAGTCAGTTCGGAAGCGATTCATCTCTTCCATTTGGTGCCGCGCGACGACCTGATTCACGTAGTCCTGCTCCAGATTCATGCGCCTCACGCGCCTGCCGGCTTCGGCCGCGGCCGCCGCGAGCAGATCGAGATCCTCGCTCACATAGCTGCGGCCGGTCTGTTTCGGCGCCAGGAGAACGAGACCAACGTCGTGGCTTTCGCCGCGAATCTGCTGGGCCAGGACGTACCCGGCGCGGCTCCAAGCCTGAGGAAAGGCACCCGATTCGATGCCGGGACGCGCCGTCGTCTCCCCGACCGCGATCGTCAGCCTCGCGCCGGGAATGGAAGCCCAAGCAACGATCGCCTCTCCGGCCTCGAAACGACGCTCCCCGTGGTACAGCTCGACCGCAATGGACGCGGGGACGAGATTGTGGTCGAGAAACGCCGCAAGACGCTGAGCAATGTCCTGCTGGTCGGTCGCGGCCGCGAGTTCCTCGCGGAACGAGTCGAGCGCGTGGGCGTGGTCATAGCGGATCTTGAAGAACACGCGGTCGATCATCGTGGCAATCGCCCGTCGGGTCGGATCGAACAGCAGCACGGCCACGAGCGTGGCCACGATCGGCACGATGGGTCCCGTCGCGGGCCAACTTTCCTCGACCCGCCGACCGACGAAAATGCCGAGCAGCATGTAGACACCCACCAACATGCTCGCGAGCAAGACGTACAACAGACTGCGGCGAATGATGATGTCGACGTCGAGGAATCTATAGCGGATCACCGCGAAGCTGAACGCGATGGGAATGATGACCGAGAAGAGGCGTGCGATTTCGATGGGCAACAGCGCCGCCCTGCCCAAGGCGATCGGCAGCGCATGGAAGAAGATGAACGGCACTGCACCCATCGTGATTCCCCAGAGCAGCCACTTGGCCTGTTCGCGTTCGCGTTCGTGCTGGACCAGCTGCGTCCCCCGCACGAGTCCGAGACAGCCCGAGCCAAAGACGACCGCGAGAAAGATGGCGCCCGCCTCGCGCGCAGGCGCGATGGCGGTCCAGGCCGTCGGCGAGCTTTCCGCAAACCACCGTGTCCACACCCAACTCTGCCAGACGGCGATTCCACCCCCCAGCGTCACGATGGAGTGCATCAGGTGCGGATGACGATCCAGCACCGTCGCGCGGCGGGGAAACGTCAGCCCCACATGCAACAGCAAGATCGGCAGGATCACGAGGGAGACGATACGCATCACGGGCAACAGTACCCCCGGCCACACATTGCCCTGCGGCGTGTAGATGTCGCCGATCATGACGGCAAGTCCGTAGAGGGTGCAGGCCCAGAAGAGGTCGCGCGCCGGCAGCTTGTCGATGCGCGGCGCGAAGACGATGAGTGAAACGGTGAGGAAGAAGAGGCCGTTGAGGCGCGTGATGAGTTTGTAGAACGCGCTGTGTCCGGGCTGGGTCACGAATCGCGTTTCGACCCGCCCGGTCGCGTCGCGCAGTTCGATCGGGTAACCGAGGGGTTCGCCCGCGATGCGGGCGACCAGATCCGCTTCGCTGAGCGCGCGGTGGGGGCCGAAGCTGACCGGATACTCCAGATCGCTCAGCTCGACGTCGGCCGGCGGCCGCGAGACTCGACTCTGCGCGTTGCCGGCCACGATATACAGCGCGATGAACGCCAGCGCGATGCCGATGTGCAGCAGGCGCGATGCCGACCACTTCGAGTCGGGCCAGCGGCGGGCGTTGGTCGTGTCGTTCGTCATGAGTCCCCTCCAGCGCTTCGAGAATCCCAAGCGGCAGCCGCGCCTGTCTACTGTCGATCACAGAACTGTGCTCAGGCGATCACAGTCGCCGGGCTGCTCGTCGACCCCAGCGAGCCGACATGAAGCTCTAAGATGCTGTCGACAAGCAACTTATTGGATCCACACCGCAGCCGACGACGACGGTACGAGGCTTGGATATGCAGGGGCAAAGCCAAGCACGGCCGGTGATCGAAAAGGGGAATCCGCTCCGCCGACGATCCCACCGGGCCCAATCGAAGGACCGACCATGAACGCCGTGAAATCGAAACTCCTCGCCGCCCTCGGGTCCGCGTTGCTCCTCCTCGCGTTTGGCCACTCGGATGCACTCGCCCAGCGGCAAACTGAGCGGAGCTATGACCCGGTTCGCTTCGACCAGATGAGCCTCGAAGGACCGCGCTTCGGCGTGACCTATGTCACTGGCAACGGTGAGCTCTGGAAGAGACTCGACGACGAGGGCATGTCGCGCACGCTCAGTCAATTCGGCTGGCACTTCGAATCGAGAATCATCCCCGAGGGTGGTGGCCCTCAGTTCGTGATCGAGACCGTACCGATGCTCGCGGGCGTCGAGTACGGCAAGTTCCTGCCGAGCGCGACCTTGGCCATGGGGGTCCGCTTTCCCCGGGGTTGGGAGTTTGGAATCGGCCCGAATGTCCTCGTCACGGGGACCAACGGCTCCGAAGACCTTCGCACGTCTCTGGTGATGGCGGGGGGCTACAGCTTCCAATACGGCGGAGTGAACCTGCCGGTGAATCTGGCCTTTGCGACAAATCCCGAGGGCAACCGCGTTTCATTGATCTTTGGCTACGCCGTTCGAAAGTCGCGCTGAGTCATAGGTTGGACTATTCAGCGCGGGGGGCCCTGCCTCGGGGGAGGCAGGGCCCTTGTTCGTCTCCGCCCGCTCTTTCCAGAGGATGCCCCGCCAACGCGCCCGCGGCATCCACGGCTCCATTGCCCCTCGACCGCCATCCGAGCTATGGTTGTGCGATCGGGAGGCAATCCACATGCGATCTCCACACTCGAGCTTCTTCATCCCCGCGATCGGCCTCGTGGCGCTCTTCGCCTTCGTCCTGCAACCATCGTCGATCCGCGCCGCGAGCATCGAAGTCCAATTCATCGACGGCCCGGGCGAAGGCTTCTTCGATCCCACACCGTTTACGCCCGTGGGCGGGAATCCTGCCACCACCCTGGGAGAGGCGCGTCGCATCGTAGTGAAATACGCGGCGCTCATCGCCGGCTCCTGCCTCCGAAGCGACGTCAAGATCACGCTCGAGGCCGAAATGGATCCGCTGTACTGCAGCCTCCTCAGCGGATTCGCTCTAGGCCAGGGATTCGGGATCGGTCCGGAGAAAACCTTTCCCAACGCGCCTCTGCCGAACGTCTGGTATCCGCAGGCCTTGGCCAATTCGCTCGCCGGCGTCGATCTGAATCCGCTCGCCCCGGAACTCGGCCTGGAACTCAATAGCGATCTCGACGTGAATCCCAACTGCAGCAATTCCTGGTACTACGGGCTCGACGCCATCGTGCCGCCCGGCAAAGTCGACCTTGTCACGGCCAGCGTCCACGAGATCTTACATGGGCTGGGGATGCAGACGATCTACCGGCAAAGCGACGGCACGAAACTCCTGGGCCTGGACGGAACCTACATGCTCAATCTCGAGCACCACGGTTTCATTCCTCCCGACTTTCCGAGCATGACGGACGCCGAGCGTAATTCGTGCGACGATGGCCCCAACGTTCACTGGGTTGGACCGAGCACCGTCAATGCGGCTCTGAGCATCCCGTTGACCGCAGGACTGCCGAATGGGCACGTACACATGCATGGGGGATCGGTCGGTCACTTCAACACCGCTCTGTTCCCCAACGAACTCATGGAGCCCTATCCCAACGGGGCCAACCACTCCCCTGGCCTGGCGCTCTACGTGTTGGAAGACATCGGCTGGAACATCCTGCCGAAGAACGGTACGGACATCGTCTTCATCATGGACATCACCGGCTCCACGGGAGCGCTCATGGCTTCCTGGCTCGCGCAGATTCCCGCGATCTCGGCGCTCTGGCTGACCTTCGACCCGAATGCCCGTTTTGCCGTGGTCAGCCATGTCGACTATCCCTTTGAACCCCACTCCGAGCCGGCCACCTGGGCCTATCGGGTGGAATCGACACTCAGCCCCAGCCTGAGCGCGCTCCAGAACGGTCTATCGAACATCACCAATCTGGGTCTCATCGGCGGCGACACCGCCGAGTCGCAGTACGAGGCCATTTATCAGGTGCTGACCGGGGCGGGCCGCGATCTCAGCGGCGCCGTCGACTACAGCGGCACCGGGGAGTTTCCTCCGCAGCCCTTGGGACAACAGAATCCCATGGTGATCTATCACTTCACCTGGCCCGAACAGTTTCACGATCAGAACCTCGAGCCAAACTATCCCTTCTCGGGGTCCAAGCCCGTCGCCACCGAGTCCGATGTCGTCCTCGAGATGGCCGCCGCTTCGTCCCAGAGCATGTTCTTCGGCCTAACGACCGTCACGGCGAAGCGCAAGACATCCCAGGGACAGGAGGGCGGACTCGACAAGTCGATCACCGATGGCCCCTTGGCGCGCATCGCCGCGCTCAGCGGCGGCGCCGTCTACGACGTGGGCGTGGATCTCGAAGGCCTGCAGGACGCCATCGCCGCGTCGATCGGCCACTGGGCCGCCAGTGCCCAGGGCAGCGGCGATCCCGACGTCGACGGCATCGCGCCGGGCGCCGACAACTGCAACTATATATACAACCCCAGCCAGGGAGACTCCGATGGCGATCAGGTCGGCGATCTCTGCGACAACTGTCCCGACGACGCCAATGCCGACCAGCTCGACTGCAACCTCGACGGACGCGGCGACCGCTGCGATGCCAGCCCCTGCCTCCGCGTGAACACCGCGGCGCCGATCTCCCGCACGCTGGCCCTGTACGCTCCGGCGCCAAACCCGACCAACGCCTTCGCGCGCTTCGAGTTCGATCTGCCGACGGACGGCACGGTCAGCCTGGAGATCTTCGACCTGCGCGGGCGGCGCGTGCGGAGCCTCACGCCGCGTGTGTTTCCCGCCGGCCGCAGCACGCTGATCTGGGACGGACGCGACGACGCCCATCATGTCGTCGCGGCGGGGGTCTATTGGGCACGCCTGAACGCCAATGGTCAGACGGTCAGCAAGCCGGTGACGGTGTTGAAGTAGTCGATTGGACGCCTCCACCCGAGGGAAACCCGGCCGCCGTCTGGCGGGCTGGCGGGGACTGCTCCGGCAACACGCGAATTTCGGCCGGCCGAAATCCTCCCCACGGAGCCCCACTCTCACCGCACCAGCGTCAGCTTCGCCACTGCCGCAACGCCGCCCGCTCGAACCCGCAAGAAGTACGTCCCGCTGGCCATCTCATGGCCGCCTGCGTCGAGTCCATCCCAGCCCAGGATCTGCGCACCAGCGGGCATGGCCTCGTGGCGAATCGCCCTCAGGCGACGACCTCGCAGATCATAGATCTCCATGTCGACGTCGCCCGCCTGAGGCAGGCTGAACGCCACGCGCGTGGAGCTGGCGGACGGATTGGGGTAGGCGCGCAACCGCAGCGGCGTGGCAGCCGGCAGCGGCGCAACAGCGGTCTGCCCCCCCAAGCCGTAGGCGGCGATACCGCTGTGCGGCTGTCGGCCGACGTGGCCGAAGCTTCCCGCGACGTAGAGTCGCCCGGCGGCGAGCAGGAGTTCACGTACGGCGGCTGAAGCGGAGGGCAGAAAGGTCGTGTCCACGGAGCCTGCGGCATCGACGGCGCCCAGATAGGCCGTACCCGCGACGCTGGCGATGGAGAAGAAGGCGCCGCCCAGGTAGAACCTGCCCGAATGAAAGGCGATGTCCTCGACCGCCGCGCTCGAGCAGACCGGTGCCCAGGGCTGCAACACGCCACTGACAGCATCGAAGGCCGCGGCTCGATTGCGCGGCTGCGCGCCCGACGAAATGAAGTTCCCGCCGCAGTAGAGCAGGCCGCCTTCGAGCGCCAGCGCGCGGACGTCCGCGCTGAGCGCCGGCGCAAAGGAAGCCGTGGCGCCGGAGGTAGCATCGATGGCGGCCACGTAGCTGCGCGCCAGGCCGCCCATCTGCGTGAAGCTACCGCCGACGTAGACCGAACTGCCCGCCGGAAGGATTTCGTTCACCGTGCTGTTCGCATCGGGATTCCAGGCCGTGAGGGTCATCGTCAAGAGATCCAGGGCGGCCAGGCGATTACGCCCTTGTGCATCGATATTCGTGAAGGAGCCGCCGATGTACAGCGTGTCCCCGTCGCGGGCGAACGCGGTGACCTGACTGGAGGGCGCGGGATTCCACGACATCAGCGCTCCAGTCGAGGCATCCACCTGCGCCAGAAACGATTGCGCTTGGCCGGCGAACTGAAAGAAGCTGCCGCCGACGATGACGCTCGAACCGTAGGGCGCGATGGCGTAGACCCAACTGTTGGCGCCGGGATTCCATGCGGTCGCGGCTCCCGTCGTCAGGTCGAGTGCGCCGAGGCTGCTGCGCAGCGAGCCACCGACGCCGGAGAATGAGCCGCCGGCGACGGGGATGCTACCGGCCAGGCTGAGTGCCCGCACGATGCCCGTGGCGTGGGAGGTCCACGCCGTCGGCGTGCCCGTGGCCGTGTCGATCGCGGCGAGGCGCTGGCGAGCGACACCCTGGATCGTGGTGAAATTCCCACCCGCGTACAATGTCGCTCCGTCGAGAGCGAGCGCGTACACGGGCGCGTCGGCGTTGGGGTTGAATGGCGTGGAGCCGCCGAAAATATCGTTCACGGCCGCCAGCCGGTTGCGCGCGGAGCCCCCCGCTCCTGTGAAGTCGCCGCCGAGATAGACCGTCGATCCGCTGATGACCAGGGCCCACACGTTGCCATTCGCGTTGGGATTGAAGCTGGTCGCGAGATCCGTCGTGAGATCGATCGCGGCGGCGTTGCTGCGCAGCTGCCCGCCAATCGATGAGAAGCCACCGCCGACGAATAACGTCGTGCCCGAAAGCGCCATGGTATAGATGGGGCCGTTGCCGTTGGGATTGAAGGCTGTCGGTGTTCCAAGCGAAGAGTCGAAGGCCGCCAGGCGGTTGCGCGCCTGTCCGCCGATGCTGCTGAACCATCCGCCGACATAGAGCAAGTTTCCGTCGACGAGCATGGAGTGGATGTTGCCGTTCGCCCCGGGATCCCAAACCAGCAGCGATCCATCGGTCGCGTCCAACGCCGCGATCTTGCTGCGCGCCACGCCATTCGCCTGTGTAAATTCGCCGCCGATGTAGACAGTGCTACCGATGCGGGCGATGGCTCGTACATAACTGTTCGTGGTTGGAGTCCAGTCGGGATCCACCGAACCATCAGCCAAGACATGGACGAGGTTTTGGTGAACCTCGCCATCGGCGAACGGAAAGATGCCGCCCGCGTACCAGCCACCGACGCCGTCGGAGCAAAAGGCATAGACGCCGCCCCCTGCTGCGGTCGCCGAAGTGATGCGGCCGAGCGCGGTCTGGGGTGCCCCGGTCGTGGGGTCGACGGCCACCAACGCGCCCGTGGAAGGCGCGACCGTGCGGAAATTGCCGCCGAAGTACAGGAGCCCCGCATCCGCGGCCAGGGCCGCCACCTCGCCGTCGACCACCCAGACACTCGGATCGATGGTCTGGGCGAAGCCGTATTCCGCTGCGAACAGGACGAGACCCGCCAGAAGGGTCGCGGATCGCCTGGACTTGAGGCGAAGGCGGCGGTGTGCTGCGATGGAGGCGGTTGGCATGACGAGACCTCCGAACGGTCGCCCAGGGACCGGACGAAAGGGTTTGGGAAGTCGGCCCGCGGGACGCGAGGCCCTATTTGATCATAACGCAATCGGCGGTGGAGAAATGACAGGGAGCGGGCCGAGGCGCCCGATTTCGGCCGGCCGAAACCAAGAAAGCTGCCGCTACGGAACGGGCCAGATCACGTTCGTCTGTGGAACATGCTCTTCGGAGGCGCGGATTCGCAGAACTCGCCTACAGCTCGCCATCCCGAACGCCGCTCTCCGCCGTCGGAATGGCCCTCGCCTCTTCCCACGGCGGCAGGAGCTTGATCAGCACGTACAGGATGATGAAGGGCAGGATGAGCAGACCGAGCGCCGCGAACACTCCCTCCGCGCCACCCAGCTCCAACTTGTAGACCGTGAGCCCGCGCAGACTCTTGGAGAAGAGCTGCCCGCCGATCACGACGTTCCAGCGCGTGCTGAAGATCCCCACCTGCACCAGCAGCGCCGCCAGAAAGTAGCTGATGCGTTTGAGCTCGTCGGGCAGCGTCGAGAAGCGCGCCACGGCGAGCATCACCATCGGCCCGATGGTGCCCAACAGAATCTGCACGATGGTCAAGCTGATGAAGAGCTTGCTGGAGATGAGTTCGCGCAGGATCTCGACCGACTCCTCCGATTCGTACAGACGATGAACAAAGTCGAGCAGCTCCAACGAGAGATCGATGATCAGCGCGTAGAGCAGAAAGGACGCCAGCTTGTTGAGGCAGGCCATCTCCGGCGCCTTTTTTCGCAGCAGCGAGGAGAAGTAGTAGATGAGCAGTACCAGGGCGATGCCCGACACGATGGCCGAGAAGAGAAAGACGATGGGCATGAGCACGCTGCTCCACCATGGATTCGCCTTCACCGAGCCGAAGATGAAGCCCACGTAGCCGTGCAGCAAGAATGCGGAGGGGATGCCGATCAGCGTGACTGCGTGTACCGCCTTGCGATCGAACTCGATGGACGCAGGGGAAAGGTCCCGAGATCCCAGCGACACCAGCCAGTAGAACAGCCTGATCGACCCTGTTTTTTGCTTGCTCCACATTGCCAGATCGGCCCGGTACTCGAACCAGATCTCCAGGAGCAACACAACCATGAGATACCAGAGATAGACGAACCCGAACATCGCCATCGCGGAGTCCGGGTTGGGAGTGAGGAACATGGAAACGGATCGCTCCGGATGGCCGAGGTGAGCCTGCAGCGGCATGGGCGCCACGATCAAGAATGCGAGCGCCGTGAGCATGGCCAGCCGATAGGTGGGGAGGACTTCCTTGACCTTGAAGACCTTCTCGAGCGACGCCAGGATGAAGGCTCCCGCCACCAGCCCCGTAATGTACGGATAGATGACGACCAGCAGGCCCCACTGGAGTTCCACCTCGTTGGGGTAGATGAAGCCCGAGACTTGGCTGAGAGCCCTTTCCAGCTTTTCGAACTCTTCCATGGCTACCGCACCTCGCCGTCGAGTTCGCTATAGAACACCTTGGGCGCCGTATTCAGATATGGTTTCAGGACCTGCAATCGGTTCATGCGTCGCATCCGGTGCAGAGGGCTGCTCTTGGTGCCCATATGACCGAATACCCGCGCCTGGGTCGGACACACCTCCACGCACGCCGGCAACATCTCCTTCGTGATCCGGTGATAGCAAAACGTGCACTTGTCGGCGGTCTTGGTGCGGTAGTCGAGGTAGCGCGCTCCGTAGGGGCAGGCCTGGATGCAGTAACGACAGCCGATGCAGTAGTCGCTGTCGACCAGGATGACCCCCTCGGGAGACTTGAAGGTGGCGCCGACCGGGCACACCTGCACGCACGGCGGGTTATCGCAGTGGTTGCAGAGCTTCGGAACGAAGAAGCTGCGGAGGACATCCTGCCCCTCCTCTTCGCTTGGAAAGCCCTCGATACCGCCTTTGGGACTGTCGACTTCGACCTCGCCGTTGGCGAGGATCTGATACCGCTCCACCCAGGTTCTGAAGTAGTAAGGTTCCTTGGGGACGTCGTTCTCCTGCTTGCATGCTCTGACGCACAGGCCGCAACCGATGCAGCGGTCGACCTGCACTCCCATCGCGTAGAGAACCTCCTCCGAGACATCGTCCTTGTCGCTCGCCAGGACCTCGAGAGGCCCGACGACGCCGAGCAGAAGGCAGGCCGCCGGAATCTCTGCCAGTTCGGCAAGGAATTCCCGACGAGTCTTCCCCGATCTCGATTCGTCATCCCTGGCCATCTACATTCCCTCGGGAAAGTGTGGATAGTGGCACTGCCAACAGAGATAGCGCCCGCCGTGCTCGGCCTCGTCGACGCGTGGGATCGACGCCGCGCTGGTCGCGTCCTCGCCGTGGCACTGACCACAGAACGCCCGACTCCTCGGCTTGTTGGCTGGATTCATCCGCGGGCTCATACGATGTTCGCTGGGGGTCTCGTGGCAGGTCTCACAGTCGAGGGTCCAATGATGCGAGACAGACTTCGTACGCGCGATCTCGCCGTGGCAGGCCGAGCAGAACTCCGGGGTCTCGGGAGGAACGGGATCGTGCGGGTCGTGGCACGACATGCACGCCTCCATCGTGTGGTGCACGCTCTCGATGACCTGCGGAAAGCCAGTCGGCCGGGAGGACCGATAGTCGTGACAGTACAGACAGGCTCTTCGGTCGCGGGGGATGACGGGCCGCGTCTCTTCTGGATCGTCGATGTGGTCGTTGGCGGGTCCGTGGCAGCCCTCGCAGGTCAGGCCGCGGTGGTAAGACGCCTGCTTCAGCTCGACGATCTCGTCGTGGCAGTCCGCGCACGCCTCCATGCCAGCGTATCGAACCGGTCTGTCG
>Ga0214472_10002968_pt1 | contig 18056 bp, 23 predicted proteins | sample RVTome_6_FD_207662 | JGI IMG/M metagenome (GOLD analysis project Ga0214472, IMG submission 207662) | Soil microbial communities from uranium-contaminated site in the Upper Colorado River Basin, Wyoming, United States - RVT140D175 | ecosystem: Environmental > Terrestrial > Soil > Contaminated >...
TGTCGGTACCGGAGGTCCGATGCGCTGTGGGCGGAACTGATTCAGCTAGCGCGCTAATGCTCCAGGAGGTCGCCTCGCCAAGCGGCGTAGTCGCGCCCGAGCTGGAGGCGCGCACGGTGGATGCGGCTCTTCACCGCAGATACGGAGAGATCGAGGGTTGCCGCGACCTCCTCGTACGACCAGCCCTCGACGTCGCGGAGGACGAGCGGGACCCGCGCCTCGTCGGGAAGCGCGCGGATGCGCGCCGTCAGAAACGCGAGCGCCTCGCGGTCGGCCGCCACCACGTCCGCCGCGGGTGTCCTCCCGGCGCCGCCTTCGGCCCGCTGCTCGATGTCCGCCGGGTCGAGCGGGGCGAGTTCGAGGCGCTTGCGGCGCGTCCGCTGGAGCGCCTCGTTGACGGCAATGCGATAGAGCCATGTGAACGGCGCCGCCTCGCCGCGGAAGCGATGGAGGTTTCGCCACGCCTGAACGAACGTGTCCTGCGCCGCCTCGTCGACGTCGCGCTCGTCGTCGAGGAGGCGCGAGAGCACGGCGCGAATCCGCCGCTCGAAGAGGCGAACGAACTCGGCGAAGGCATCCAGGTCGCCTTCGCGTGATCGAGCGAGCAGAAGGGCTTCGTGCTCGTGCATGCGCGCGGAGCTATAGCATCGAACGCTCCCTCTCTCGCATCCAACCGGGCATGACAGGGATCGGCTACCTCCTCCACGGCTCCCACGAGGAGACGCAGCGGTTCATGTCGGAGCACGCCGAGGGCGAACTCCGCGGATACCGGCGCTGGCGCGTCTCCCGCCATCTCGCCAAGTGTGAGATGTGCCGCGCGCTGTACCGGAGCTTCCTCGAAGCACTCGACGCGCTGAGAACGCTCGGGCGCGACGAGCCGCCGCCGAAGCCGGAGATCGCCGACTCGGTCATCGCCCGCATCCGCGAGAGCGAGGGAGAACGCGGCGGATGATCCGTCACCGCGCGCTGCTCGCCGCTGCCGCCGCCCTCCTCATCGCCACCGGCGCCGCGGGGGTCGTGCGCGCCGGGGACGGAGATGAGGCGTCGCCCGGCGCGCGCACGGGCGACGAGACGACCGCGTCGAGCGGCGCTGAGCCGACGCCTGTGGACGCGACCCCCGCCCCGGCTCTGGCCGGGGAGGATCCGATCACGGGAAGGGCCGTCAGGCTCGCGGACTTCGGCGGGAAGCCGGTCGTCGTCAACGTGTGGGCGTCCTGGTGTCCCGGCTGCATCGAGGAGGCCGCCGACCTACGCGACTTCGCCGCCGCGCATCCGGAGGCGGTCGTGCTCGGAATCGACTTCCAGGACACCCGCGCGGGCGCGAGGGAGTTCTACCGTCGGTGGAGGTGGACGCACCCGAGCATCTGGGACGTCTCCGGGACGATGACGTCGGCCCTCGGGCTGGTCGGCTTGCCGTCGACGTACTTCCTCGACGAGCGCCACCGCATCGTCGCGCAGGTCGTCGGCGCGACCGACCGCGCCGGCTTCGAGCGCGGACTCGAGCTCGCCAAACAGTCGTGATCGAGCTCGGGCCGGCCGGCCTCGTGGTCGCCTTCGCCGCCGGGCTCGTCTCCTTCAGTTCGCCCTGTGTCCTTCCGCTCGTACCCGGCTATCTCTCCTTCGTCTCCGGCGTCGGCTTCGACGAGCTCGGGGCACGACCGCGCCGCGTCGTCGTGTCGACCGCCGCCTTCGTCGCCGGTTTCACCGCCATGTTCGTCGCCTTCGGCGCCGGCTCAGCCTGGTTCGGGAATGCTCTCCTCGCCAATCGCCGACCGCTCGAGATCGCGGCCGGCATCTTCGTCATCGTCGCGGCGCTTCTGTTCGTCGGCCTCCCCCTTCCCCGGGTTCTCGCCGCCGAGCGCCGACTGCACGTACGCGGGGGCCGTCGAAACCTCGCCACCTCGACGGCGACCGGGGTCGCGTTTGCGATCGGGTGGACGCCGTGCGTCGGCCCGACCCTCGCCGCGATCTTGACCCTCTCCGCAGCGGGTTCGGGTGCCGCCGAGGGGGCCGTCCTGCTCGCGGCCTACTCGCTCGGGCTGGGCGTGCCGTTTCTCCTCTTCGGGCTCCTGTTCACGCGCGCACTCGGTCTCGTCGACTGGCTGCGAGGCCACTGGCGCGCAATCAGCGTCACGTCGGCGACGCTGCTCGTCGCCTTCGGCGCCCTCCTGATCAGCGGCGACCTCGTCGAGCTGACCACGCGGCTCGCGCGCTACACCGGCTGGCAGATCTGATGCGCGTCACCCTCCTGGCCTGCCTGGCGCTTACGCTGGCGGCCGGCTGCTCGCTCGGCGGCGAGGAGGAACGGCGCGACGGCGTCCCGAGCTGGCTCAACCAGACCTACACGGACGGAACGATTCAGATCCGCTATCCGGACGGCTGGGTCCAGAACAAGACGAACTTCTTCGGGCACGTTCTGAGCGACACCAAGAGCACCACCGCCGCCTTCGTCGGCATCCGCTACCTCCCCGAGCGCACCTGGCGCGACCGGAGCGAGTTCGCAGACGTGGCGCGCCGGACGCTCCGGCCGCCCGACGGCGCGCTGACGCGAGTCCTCTACGTGCAGGCCGCCAAGATCGACGGCAGGCCCGGCCTCGAGGTCGGAATCGTGTGGCGGCTCGCTCCCGACGCGACCGGCGGACCGCGCATGCGCGTCTTCGGCATCGAGCTCGCGTCGGGCCGGGTCGCGATCCTGACCTTCGCCGCCGAGGACCTCGAGCGGCACGCGCTCCGGTTCGGCTGGATTAAGCAGCACATTCGCTGGCATGACCAGGACGGAGCCTAAGACTGAACCGGCAGCAGCCCCGGGGTCTTCGAGTAGCGTGGACGCTCGTCGCGCGCACCCTGCGCTTCCGGACGCCCGATGACGCGCACGTCGGGGCGAAAGGCGGCGACCGCGAACCAGAACGGCGTGTCGAAGGCGACGGGCGCGCCGCTCTCGACTAGCTGCACGCGGGCGGAGCCGACCTCGCGTCCGGCGGCGATGGCCGGGTGGTCGAGCGCCGACCGCGCGCCGGGCACCCAGTCGATCGCAAGACGGTCGCCGCCGACCGAAATCTCCATCCGCTTGGCCTTCGCCAGCGCCGTGAACGGGACGGCCACCGCCTCGCCGCCCCGCTCGACGTAGACGACGCGCTCCTTCGGCGCCAGGCGGTCGTCGTCGGGGTTGGCCGTCGGCACGAACGGCGGCGAGTCGACGTCGTCGTAGCCGGTGTACGGGTTTCGCCCGTACGGCCGCGCGGAGCCGGTGTCCCGCGAGAGAACCCGGCCGTCGGGATGCTGCGCCTCGAAGTCGCTCCAAGCAACGACCGCCGCGGGTACCTGCTCGAGCTCCTTGCCGGCCAGCTCGCCGATCACGGCCTCGCCGCCGAACTGCTGCCACCAGCTCTCCGTCTGCCGGTCGTACATGACGAGATCCGAGTTGCGGAGATAGCCCGTGGTGCCGAAGTCGAGCAGTCGTCCGTCGACCCGGCGGTCGAAGACGAGCGCGGTGTTGCAGAGCGGGCAGAAGGTGACTGCCACCGGTCGTCCCCCCACTGCGTCGTTCACGATCTCATGCCAAATCAGGATCTGAAGCGGATACGCGCGCGCCTCGCCCTCAAGCTCGAGCTCGATGACCGGCTCGCGGTCCTCGAGCCACTCGTCAGCCTCGCTGACGGAGACGAACTTCGGCTCGTCGATCGCGGGGATGCCGCCCTTGCCGGGGCCGCCGCTCACGAATTCGCCCAGAGGCACCGTGTGCTTGCTGAAGTCGGTCTTCCATTCGGCGGTCTCGACGCGCAGCTCGTTGTCGGGCTTCGGCTCCTCGGCCGCCGACGGCGGTTGCGACGGCTCCTTCGTCGTCTGAGCGCAGCCTGCGGCGAGGAGCGCGAGCCCGGTGAGGGGGATGAGGAGGAGGGCTGTCCTCACGTTCGGTTCGATGCGACGACGCGGCGGTTTGCGGCAGGGCCGTTCATGGACGCGTCGCGTAGACCGCGCCGTAGCCGACGACGCCGGCGTCGAGCGCACGTCGAAGGGTGGCCACCAGCTCGAGACCTCGCGCAGCGCCCTCGCGCAAGCCCTCCGGCAGGCGGGCGCCAACGACCGAGGCGAGGCGGAGGCGGCTGTCGACCCGGTCGACGAGCGCGCGGAGGAGCTCGTTGTGCTCCTCCAACTCGTCGACCACGAGGCCGCTCTCCTCGAGGAGAGCGGCGAGCTCGGCGAGCGGGCGAGCGTCGGCGAGGCACGCCGTCCAGGCCGACAGCGTTCGCAGTTCGGGAGGCAGTTCTGCGGGGAGAGCGGTCACGTCCGAGATCGCGACCCTCGCGCCCGGACGGAGGACCCGCGCCATCTCGCGCGCGGCTGTCGCCTTGTCGGGCACGAGGCAGAGCGAGCATTCGGACATGGCCCCATCGGCGCTCGCGTCGGCGAGCGGAAGCACTTCCGCGTCGCCTTCGAGGAAGCGCACCCGGCCCGCCAGGCCGGCGGCGGCGGCGCGCACCCCCGCCCGCTCGACGTTCGCCCGCGAGAGGTCGACGCCGACTACGGCGCAGCCGGTCGCCCGTGCGATCACCAGCGCGCTCGTTCCGAGTCCGCTTCCGATATCCACGACCACGTCACCCGCCTCGACGTCGAGTGCGCGCGCGAGGCGCTCCGTCAGCTCGGCGCCGCCCGGGTGGAGCTCCTCGCCGAGGAGCCAGTGAACGGCCTCCGATGAGTAAACGGCCGCGCAGCAGCTCTTAACGTCGGCCGAGCTCGTCATCGGCGTGCCGTCCTCGACCCGTGCGCCGTCGGCTCGAGCAGGGGCAGGAGCGGGCGGGCGTTTGGGACGACGGGCTGAACGCGCACGCCGCTCAGGCGCTCACGCACCTCTTCGCGGTAGCCCACGGAGTTGTAGGCGCAGAACGGGATGAGTCGCCCGTCCGGCACGATTTCCGCGACGCAACATTTCTTGAGCTGCCTCGTGTTCAGCGTGTACGGATCCTGGAAGTCCTGCACGGTGACGACGAATGCGTGCTCGCGCACGTCGGCGAGGGCTGCGGGCAGGTCGATCCCGCACTCGCGGCACGCGAGGAGCGCACGCTCCGCGCCCGGCGTCGCCGAAGAGGAGAACATCCTCTCTAGCGCATGGCGGACGTCGAGGTCGGGCACGACGCGGTTCGCGGCGTAGTCCAGGTACGGCTCGACGTCGAGGAGGCGGGTGAGCGGAAGCAAGGATTCCCCGTCGACGAGCGCGTAGCACATGCTTCGACACGTTGGAAAGCAACAAGGCACCGGCACGAAGTCCGACACGCGGAACCACTCGGGAACCTGCCCTGCGACCATCTTCATCACGTCCGCGTTCGTCAGGCGTTCCAGGGGGTCGAAGACGCGGTGGCGGCCGGAGTGCGTCACCGGCTGGAAGACGACGCTGTTCACGGCGGGATGTCCGACGCCGAAGCGGACGATCTCGCCGACCTCGTGCTCGTTCACGTCCTTCTCGACCGCTGCGACGAGCGTGACCGTGATCCCCGCCTCGGCGCAGTTGTCGAGCGCTCGCATCTTGTCCGCGCGCAGGTCCTTTCCCCGGATCGCTAGATGCGTCTCGAGCTCGAATCCGTCGAGCTGGAAGTACATGTGCGCGCCGACGCGGGCGCACTCGGCGACGAAGCGGCGATCACGGGCGAGCCGGATCCCGTTCGTGTTCAGCATGACGACCCCGATGCCGCGCTCCTTCGCCAACTCCACGAACGTGATGATCTCCGGGTGAATCGTCGGCTCACCTCCCGAGAACTGGAGCACTTCCGGCTCGCCTTCGGCGGCGACGAAACGGTTGAGCATGAACGCGACCTGCTCGCGGCTCAGCGAGTACCCGTCCGGCTGGTGGCCCGAGTCCGCGAAGCAGATGGGGCAGTCAAGGTTGCAGGCGGTGTTCACCTCGATGATCCCGAGGCAAGTGTGCTGCTTGTGCTCGGGGCAGAGGCCGCAGTCGAGGGGGCATCCGTCGGCTACGTCGGTCTGAAACTCGAGCGGGATCGTGCCCGGTTTGTTGAACCTCATCTGGGCCAGGTAGAGCTCGGCGTCCGAGTACACGAGCGCCTCGAATCGACCATGGTCTGGGCAGCGCTTGCTCAGGAGAACTCGGTTCTCGCGGATGTTGACTTCGGCCTCGATGACGCGCTTGCACACCGGGCAGATCGACCGCGTCTCCTCGAGGAAGATCTCGCTGCGATCGACTTTCGTCCGTGGTTTTCCGTTCTGACTCACGTGACCTCCTGTGTTCGTCGCAGTCGTAGAGCCGGCGTCGGAATCGGAATCCCGCCCGCGGCCGCCGCGTACCACGCCAGCACGAGCATGTAGGCATCCTCGACGAGTACCCACCAACGCAGCGGCTGGGCCAGGTACGCGCCGAAGCAGCCGCAGTTGTCGAGCTCGAGACCTCGCGCGAAGGCCTGGGCGGCGAGGACGCTCCAGAAGCCGGCGACGGCGAGGCCTGCGAGCCCGGCCGCGCGGCCGATCGAGCGCGGCACGGATGCGCTCGCGAGCAGACCGAGAGCGGCCGCCAGCTCGAACACGACCACGGCGACCGCGGTCGAAGCGGCATCTACGAAGAGGTCGTATCCGCCGAGCGCCCGCCGGAAGGCGTCGGAGGACGCGAGCTGGCCGGCCGCCATACCGACGAGCAGAAGTCCGTACAGGAGAGGTGCGAGGGCAGGACGGCGGATCATCGCGAGCGAGCGCGCCGTTCCGCCTCGGCTTTGATCGTCGCGAGCGACTCCTCGACGACGGCCTCCCACTTCGCCGCCACGCGGTCGCCCCACCAGCCCCCGACCGCCCAGAGATCGGTGCCGAGCTCTCCCTGGTACTCGAATCGGGTTCCGGCGCGTGTCTCGTGGAGGACGAACTCCTCGGCGACATGCGGTACGGGTCCGCGAACGAGCCGGAAATGGACTCGCGAGGGTGGCTCGAAGCGAACCGTCTCCAGCGTCGTTGTGACGAAGCGCGAAAGCGGCGTGAAATGCGCGGCCAAGACCATGTCGGTGCCACGCTCGATCACCTTCAGCTTCGACTTGAGCGCGCGCGGCGCGCGCTCGAGGTACGGCGCCGACACGACCTCGAAGACGACGTCTCGAGGCGCGGCGATCTGAATGGAAAGGGGGCCGAGCGGACGGACTCGCCGGCCAACCCCGAGGTCGAGCGTGAGGGCACCGCGCGCGAGCAGGGTAAGCGTGCCGCCGGCAAGCCCGGCGAGCGCAGCCGTTGCCACCACGCTGCGTGGCGTCAAGCTACTCCAGCCTTTCGCAAACGTCCCGCCTTCCACGGCGCGTCACGGCCGTCACAACCCGTTCGATGCACCAGTCGGCCGTCCGGCGCATCTCGTCGCGTTCCTGACTGGGGGCTGAGCCGCGCGCGGCATGCCGCGTGGACTACTGCATGACCCTTCAAGCAACCTCTACGGTGGCTCCGATGGCAGATCGCCTGCGGCCCGCGCGGCGCTTGGGCCGCATTCTCGTCTTGATCGGGATCTGGTTCGTAATCCTCGGCCTCTTCGCAGACGAGTTCGCAGGCGTGTTCTCCGTTTGAGGCCATGACGGGGTCTTGGCGACGCGCGGTAGGCAACCACGCGCGTACGCAGAAACGCGGCGGGTCGCCATCGCGTCGCTGGCCCCGCCTAGGGAATGATTGGCCCGGCTAAGCACGCCATGGGCATGTAACCCGTGATGCAATACGACGCGATTCTCGGTCCAGACGACGTCCTTACGGACCGGCCGTTCACGGACGCCGCAAAGACGGCGCACGAGCTCGGGGTGATGCGCACGATGCTCGAGTACGAACGGGAGCGGGCCCGGCAGTGGAAGCGGGAGGGGGATGGCCGCGTCGGCCAACACGCGGCGGCCGAACGTGATTCGGAAGGTCACCGCCATCTGCTCGTCGTCCCGGACACGGGAAAGCTCATCGGGGCGAGCGACGTCACCGCGATCGGTTTCTTCGGCCGGCCGCGCGAAGAGGCGGACCACGCCGTCCTGTTCGAACTGGAGGACGAGCTCATCTCCCGCATGCCGGAGTACGGCAAGGTGGGGCTACTGAGCTATTACGACGTCGAGATGCCGAAGAGCCAGTACGGCAACCTCATCCTCTTCTCGACGCCCGACGTTCCGCCCGAGTGGTCCGTGGACGAGGTTCATCGCCGGGCGGTCAGGATCTCACCCGGGCACTACCACGAGGTTCGCCTTCACAAAGGCTCGGTCGCAGGCCGGTTGCTCGGCGAACGCTGTGAAATCGTCGTGGAAAGGACGAAGTACTTCGACTTCGGTGGCGACGCGGTCTGGCACGGGGTGAGGAACTTCACGGCCGAATAAAGAGAATCACGGCGCCGTCCGTCTCGACCGGCCGGAAACCGGCCGCGACGAGGTCACGTTCGAAGAGGGCGCCGGCACGCGCTCCCAAGACCCCGCGATGGAGTAGGACCGCTCTGACGTCCACCCTCTCCAGGTCGTCGAGGTCGAACGCCCGGACGAAGTCGACCGCTTCCTCGGGCGCGAGCGTCGAGTAGCCGGTCGGCCGCTCGCGCCGCGCCTGGAGGGCGTAGTAGTCGTAGACGGCGCCGAAGTGGTTTCCTGGATCGAGGAGCGGCAAGTCGAGGTAGCGCCGGTCCGAGCTGCGCAGGGCCGCGTAGGCCCGGTTGTCGGGGTCGTCCGCCGCCGCACCCAGAGGCAGGACGGCGAGATCGAGCGCGACCAAGACCAAGGCCGCGCCAGCGGCGATCCGATTCCGCCCGACTGCGTAGGCCGCCAGCGCGGCGAGCGCGAGCACGGCGATCGGAAGCAGGCGCTCGGGGACGCGCGGGAAGCGGAACGGCGGCAGCGCCTCCCAGAGTGCGGAGTAGAGGGGCAGGTTCGTGCCCAGAGCGAGCAGGATCGGCACGGCCGCCGCCACTCCGAGTAGGACCGCCAGTGCCCGTTGCCGTCGCAGCAGGAGGACGAGGCCTGCCACGGCCAGGACGGGGGTGAGCCAGCCGAGGAAGACGAACTCCTCGCTCGCCGGGCGGTGCCAGCGGTCGAGGAGGTCGACCCACTCGGCCGAGAACTTGTCCACCTCCTCGAGCGACCGCGAGCCGGCCTCCGCAGACCCGGAGATCACGGTGTAGCGAAGGGCGAGTCCGACCGCGACCGCGGCAGCGACGCCGGCCGTGCACCAGCCGAGGGAAACCGGTTCGCGGCGAACGAGCGCGTACACGAGCACGAACGGAACCGCGCCGAGCGCGAGGTGGAGCTGGCCGGAAAGCGGCAGCGTCAGGAGCGAGACTGCGCAGACGGCTCCCCACGCGTGCGCCCGAGCCGGCGTCGCCGCACTCCGCGAGCGCTCGATTGCAAACAGCGCCAACGGCAAGAGGATCGAGATCCAACCGAGCAGATGCCAACCCCCCTGTGCGAGCCGATACGGGGCGATGGCGAACGCCAGCCCTCCGACCGCCGACGCGAGAGGCGGCAGCGCCAGGCTCCGCAACCAAGCGTGCGTGAGGAGTCCCGCTCCGACGGTCGTAGCCAGCACGAGCAAGTTCCACGCGACGACGGGCCCGAACGCCGCCTCGAGGGGCCAGTACGGGAGGCCGAACGGCCAGCCCGAGAGCGAGAGTTGCGGCTCGACGAGGGGCTGGAAGCTGTACGGGTCCCGCCAGGGCGCGTCGCCGCGGCTGAGCTGGTGGCCGACGAGCCAGAGGCGATACGTCAGCTGGAGGTGGTCGCCGGCCGGCGGTTCCCCGTGCCCGTCCGGGAGGCCGTCCGCGGCGGCGAAGTCGTCCTCGAGGCCCGCGGCAGGCCAGGTTGCGACGACGGCCGCAAAGCCGAAGAAGGCTAGGAGACCGAGCCGAGGCCGGCTAAGAGCTCGTCGAAGTCGGGTAGCTCGCGCGTCTCGTAGCGCCATCGCCCGCGGATGATGCCGTGCCCGTCCACGAGGAAGGCGCTTCGGTCGGCCACCTCCTTGAGCCCGTGGTAGTCCTGCGCGACGTCGAAGCCGCGCACCGCGTCGCCGTTCCAGTCGGAAAGAAGCGGGATGTCGACGTCGAGCGCTTGGGCCCAGGCGAGGTGCGACCAGGGGCTGTCCCGAGAGATGCCGAACGGCCGCGCGCCGGCCTGCTCGAACTCGCTCCTCCTGTCACGCAGGAGGGTGAGCTCGTCCGTTCACGTGCTCGACCAGTCGAAGAGGTAGAAGAAGAGGAAATAGCCGCCGTCCTCGGAGAGCTCCCTCAGGTCGAAGCTCTCGCGCGGAGCGATCCAGACGCGGGCCGCGGGAACCTCGGCTCCGATCTCGATCACGCCGGAATGACGGCCGCCTCGGTGGCCTCCGACACCTCGCGCGTCACCTCGACGATGTCGCGGTTCGCGTTGAAGATCCGGCGCTGGCGGTCGGAGCCGTTGCCCTTGGCGAGGATCTCGCGGATGCCCTCGAGCTCGCGGTCGGATCCGAGCTCGCGCGCGTGCGGCTCCAACTCCCTGAGGGTGCGGCGAATGAGCTGCGCTACCGGAACGCGGTTCCGGCGCCCGGTCGAGAGGTCCATCAGCGGAGCCTCCAGGCCGTAGCGGGCGGCCAGCCACTTGTTCTCCGTGGTCAGGATCCGGTGGTAGCTCGGGAGGTCTTGCCCGACCGTGTACCGGTCCGAGTAAAGCTTGACGAGGGACTGGATGTAGGCGGCGAGCGCGACCGTGTCCTCGACGCGTGACACCGCGTCCATCACCCGCACCTCGATCGTCCCGAACCGCGGATGCGGACGGATGTCCCACCAGATGTGCGTGTAGTCGGCGATGCAGCCCGTCTTCTCCAGCTGGCCCACGACCTCGGCGTAGTCCGAGTAGTCCCGGAAGCGCGGCGGCGGCCCGGAGCGAGGGAACGCGGCGAAGACCATCTGCCGGCTCGACGAGAGGCCGGTTGACTCGCCGCGCCAGAAGGGCGAGTTCGCCGAGAGAGCGAGGAGATCGGGGAGATGGACGAGGAGAGCGCTCATCACCTGGATCGCCTTCTCGCAGTCGTCCACCGCGACGTGCACGTGCAGCCCGAAGATGAGCTCCCGGCGGGCGATGTACTGGAGCTGGTCGACGAGGTTCCGGTAGCGGTCGCGGGCGGTGATCCGCTGGCGCTCGAAGAGGCTGAAAGGGTGGGTGCCCGCGGAGCCGACCCGTAGGTCCTCCGCGCGGGCCAGCTCGGTGACATACGTCCGCAGCCGGCGGAGCTCGCGATCGACTTCCCCCGCGGTGTGGCAGACCGGTGTCGAGATCTCGAGGACGGACTGCATCAGCTCCGGCCCGATCCGCTCGATGAACTCGCCGTTCTGCACTGCGGTGAGCATCGTGTCCACGTGGTGGACGAGATCGAACGACTGCGGATCGAGGAGCATGTACTCCTCCTCCACGCCGAGCGTGAACGGGTCGGAGTCGCCGAACTTGTGGTCGAGCACGCTTCCGCCCTCGGCGAATCCCTTGCCGGTGATCGAAGCGGGGAAAATCTGCTTCATGGCGATGTCACCACCGCGTCGACCTCGATCTCGACGAGCCAGCGGGGATCGACGAAGCCCCGGACGACGATCATCGCATTTGCAGGGCGAATGTTGCCGAAGACCTCGCCGTGCGCTCGCCCGACTTCTTCCCAAGCCTCGGCTTTCGTGATGTAGCAGCGGGTGCGCACGACGTCCTCGTCCCGCGCTCCTGCCTCGGCGAGTGCGGCCAGAATGATCTCGAGACAGCGCTTCGCCTGTCCGTAGGCGTCGTCCGGCGGATCCGCGCCGCCGGACATGATCGGCGCCGTGCCTGCGACGTATACCTGGTTGCCGACCCGGACCGCCCGGGAGAAGCCGACGACCGGCTCGTACGGCGACCCGGAGGAAACGTTTTGGCGGTCACGCACGACTCTAGTATCGCGCCGTGAAGGCGCTGGAGCAGATCCAGGAGTGGGGCGCCAAGCACGCCGCAGCGGGAGTGGTCACGGCGGACCGGCTTCACGCGGCGAGCGGTGACACCGAACACGTCTTCCGCTGGCTGTCGGTGACGAAGCTCCTGACCGCTACGGCAGTGCTCGTCGCCGCGGAGGAGGGTGTGCTCGAGCTCGACGAGCCGGCGGGGCCCGAGGGCTCGACCGTGAGGCACCTGCTCGCTCACACCTCGGGTCTCCCTTTTGAGGAGGGACCTCCGATCGCCGCGCCGTGTCGGCGGCGTATCTATTCGAGCTACGGCTTCGACGTGCTCGGAGAGCACCTGGCCGCTCGGGCCGAGATGCCGTTCGCGGAGTACCTGGAAGAGGCCGTCTTGCGACCGCTCGGCCTCGAATCGATCGAGTTGCGCGGCTCGCCCGGCGAGGGAGCCTGGGGGACTCTCGGCGACCTCCTCCGTTTCGGCCGGGAGTTGCTTGCGCCGAGCGTGATCGCCCCGGAGACGCTTGCCGAGGCGACGACAGTCCAGTTCCCCGGACTTGCCGGCGTCTTGCCCGGATTCGGCCGCCAGGGCCCGAACGACTGGGGCCTGGGCTTCGAGCTCAAGGATGCGAAGTCGCCGCACTGGACCGGGACGCGGAACTCGCCACGCACCTTCGGCCATTTCGGCGGCTCGGGGACGTTCCTCTGGGTCGATCCCGCGGTCGGCCTCGCCTGCGGGTGTCTCACCGACCGCGATTTCGACGACTGGGCGGTCGAGGCGTGGCCTCGGCTTTCGGACGCGGTGCTCGCCGAGCTCACCTGACCAAAACGGTCACGTCCAAGTGCCTGGCACCGAGCCGTGTCCGTTTCTGCCAGGGGCGGCGCCCCGATGGGTCATCACGTTGCTGCGCAGGCCCCGATGTTTAGCGGTCCCCCGTCTTTCTGAGCCATGGCCCGGTGCCTGGCACCGCGCCATGGCTCTAGGGGCCGAGCACCGAGTCGAAGTCCTCGCGCGGGCAGCCGGCGACGGTCGCGGGCGTGAGCGCTGTCGCGCTTCCGTCGAAGCTGTCGCCGGGGCGCAGGAGTCCGTCGGGCCCACGGAGCATTCCGGCGAGCACGACGGAGAAGCGGCCTGGCTCGCCGACGCCCATTCCCGGCTCTAGCTCCTCCCGGCTCATTCGCTCACCGAGGCGGGCGAGCTTCTCTCCCGGCACGCCCGCAAGCTCCGCGATCCGCGCCAGCTCGTGAGCCATTGCTCCCTGATGCCTCATCGCTAGGCTCCCGATCCTATGGAAGCGAGCCCATTCTTCGCCGGGTGGCGGCATTGTCCCGAGTGCGGCAGCGACCGGCTCCAGCTCAACGGCTCCAAGGCGAGCTGTCCGAGCTGTGGCCGCGAGGTCTACGCCAACCCGGCGCCGACGGCGAGCGCGCTCCTCGTCGACGACGAAGGTCGCGTCCTGCTTGCGCGGCGCGCGGCTGATCCCGGCGCGGAGCTATGGGACTTGCTCGGGGGTTTCGTCGACGAGGGCGAGGAAGGTCTCGCCGCGCTGCGCCGGGAGTTGCGCGAGGAGCTCGATGTCGAGATTGAGCCCCGAGAGTTCCTGGGAGCCTTCCCGGACACCTATGGGGACGACGGCGTCTACACCCTCAATCTCTACTGGACGGCCCGTATCGCCTCGGGGGAGCCGACGCTCAGCGACGAGCTCGAGGAGGTCGCCTGGTTTGCCCTCGACGCGCTACCGCCCCGGGAGGAGTTCGCGTTCTCGAACACCGTCGCCGCCCTCGAGACCTGGGGCGGACGGGTTAGGTCGGGGCGACCTGCAAAATAGGCCGATAGGCCCATAACGCCTATCCGGCGCCGCTCCGATAATCGCGGTAATGGACCATCCCGGGACGCACCGCCTGGAAGACGACCTCTCCGAGCATTGGCTCGACCGGTTCGTGGCGGTCGGACTCGACGAGATCCAGTCGTACCTGGCAAAGCACGCGGACTTCCAGACATTCCTGGAAGACCGGGACTAGTACCTAGTCCTCCAGCCCCAGAGCCTTCTCGAGCGCCTTCCTTGGCTGCGCGCCGAGGGCGGCTGCCTTCGGCTCACCCCCCTCGAAGAGGACGATCGCGGGGATGCTGAGGATCCCGAAACGTTCGGCCAGCGCCGGCTCCTCGTCGATGTTCACCTTCGCGAGCCGGATGCCCTCGCGCTCGGCGACGATGTCGTCGAGCACCGGCGCGACCGCGTGGCAGGGGCCGCACCATTCCGCCCAGAAGTCCACGATGATCGGTTGCTCGCTCCCGAGGACCTCGGTGTCGAACGTCGCTTCGGTGATGATTTCTGCCATATCAGTGCAAACGTAGACTGACCGGCAAATGTTCCGGCCGCCTCCGGACAAGCCCGATCACCCTGCGCTCGAGCGCGAGATCCTCTCCTGGTGGGACGAGCGGCGGATCTTCGAGCGCCTGCGCGAGCAGAACGAGGGCGGGCCCCGCTTCAGCTTCGTCGACGGCCCGATCACCGCCAACGGCCCGATGGGCGTCCACCATGCTTGGGGGCGGACGCTGAAGGACGTCTTTCAGCGCTACAAGGCGCTGCGAGGGTTCGACGAGCGCTACCAGAACGGCTTCGACTGCCAGGGGCTCTGGGTGGAGGTCGAGGTGGAGAAGTCCCTCGGGCTCAACTCGAAGCGGGAGATCGAGGAATACGGCCTCGCCGAGTTCGCGCGCCGCTGCCGGGAGCGCGTCGCCGAATACGCCGAGGTGATCACGCGCCAGTCCCAGCGCCTCGGCATGTGGATGGACTGGGACAACGACTACTACACGTTCTCGGACACGAACATGAGCTACATCTGGGGCTTCCTCAAGGCGGTGCACGAGCGCGGGTGGCTCTACCTCGGGCACCGCTCGACCGAGTGGTGCCCGAGGTGCGGGACCTCCATCTCCCAACACGAGCTCTTCGCCGGGGAGTACAAGGAGCTCGAGCACCCCTCGCTCTACGTGCGCTTCCCGCTCAGGGAGCGAAAGGGTGAGGCGCTCGTCGCCTGGACGACGACACCCTGGACCCTGCCTGCCAACGTCGCTGCGGCTGTGAAGCCGGATGCCGAATACATTCGGACGGAGAACGGGGACTGGTACGCGCGCGCGAGCAGGCCTGATACAGCCGCGGTCGAGACCTTGCCCGGACAAGAGCTCGTCGGCCTCGAGTACGACGGTCCCTTCGACGAGCTGCCCGCGCAGGAGGGGGTCGTCCATCGCGTCATCCCGTGGGACGAGGTCGAGCTCGAAGAGGGCACCGGCATCGTGCACATCGCGCCCGGCGCCGGCGCGGAGGATTTTGAGCTTTCCAGGGTGCACGACCTCCCGGTCCTCGCCCCGATCGACGATGCCGGGCGTTTCCTCCCGGGCTATGGGGAGCTCGAGGGACTGAGTACCGACGAGGCTGAAAAGCCCGTCGTGGCGGAGCTCGAGCGGCGGGGGCTGCTCGTCGAGGCGGGGACGATCGTCCACCGGTACCCCACGTGCTGGCGTTGCGGCACCCCGCTCGTCTTCCGCGTCGTCAACGACTGGTTCATCAGCGCGGAGGAGATTCGCGAGCCGATGCTCGCCGCGAATGCCGACGTGGAGTGGACGCCCGACTTCTACGCGAAACGCATGGACGACTGGCTGCGGAACATGGGCGACTGGAACATCTCGCGCAAGCGCTACTTCGGTCTGCCGCTCCCGTTCTATCCCTGCGCCTGCGGGCACCTCAACGTCGTCGGCTCCAAAGCCGAGCTGGAGGACCGCGCTACCGGTGGGCTCGACCAGCTCCAGGAATTTCACCGGCCCTGGATCGACGAGGTGCCGATCCGCTGCGAGAAATGCTCGGAGGAGGTGCGCCGCGTGCCAGAGGTGGGCGACGCCTGGCTCGACGCGGGCATCGTCCCCTTCTCGACCCTCGGCTGGCAGAACCCGGAATGGGTGAAGGGCGGATACGCGACCGGAGCGTCGGAGGGCCTCTCGGGGGCCGACCTTCCCGACCAGGCGTACTGGGAGAAGTGGTTCCCGGCGGACTGGGTCTCCGAGATGCGCGAGCAGATCCGGCTCTGGTTCTACGCCATCTCGTTCATGTCGGTCACGCTGACCGGCGGCTCGCCTTACCGGCGGGTCCTCACGTACGAGAAGCTCCTCGACGAGACCGGGCGGGAGATGCATCGCTCGTGGGGGAATGCAATCGAGGCGGACGAGGCCTTCGAGCGCATGGGCGCCGACGTCATGCGCTGGATGTTCTGCCAGCAGGTGCCGAGCCAGAACATCCGCTTCGGCTACGGCCCCGCGGACGAGGTCAAGCGCCGGCTCCTGACGCTCTGGAACTCGGTCAGCTTCCTCGTCACGTACGCGAACATCGAAGGTTGGGAGCCTCGGTGGGAAGACCTGTCTCACGGCCCTGCGCGCAAGGGTGGGTTGCGCCCGCTCGACCGCTGGCTGCTCGCACGTGTGCAGGAGCTCGTCACCGAGGCCACTGCGGCCCACGAGGACTACTGGACGCCGCGTGTGACGCGGGCCTTCGAAGCCTTCGTGGACGATCTCTCCAACTGGTACGTTCGCCGCTCGCGGCCCCGCTTCTGGCGCGGGGAAGAAGCGGCCTTTCGCACGCTCTGGTACTCGCTCGTACAGGCGTTGCGCGTCGTCTCGCCGCTCATGCCCTTTCTGGCCGACCACCTCTGGCGGACGCTCGTCGGCCCCTGCCGGGACGCACCGGAGAGCATTTTTCTCGCCGGCTGGCCCGAGCCGATGGACTCCCTGCGCGACCAGGACCTCCTCGCGGAGGTGGGCGCCGCTCGCCGGGTGTCCGAGCTTGCCCGCGCCGCCCGCTCACAGGCCGGGCTGAAGCTGCGCCAGCCGCTGCGACGACTCGTGGTCGTCACTTCCGATCCGGCCCGCCGGGCCCTCGTCTCCCGTCAGGTGGAGGAGATCGCGAGCGAGCTGCGCGTGAAGGAAATCGCCATCACAGAGAGCCCGAACGAGGTGGCCGTGCTGAAAGCGACGCCGAGGCTCGACCTCGTCGGAGCACGCTACGGCCCCAATCTTCCCCAGTTGCGCAGGCTCTTGGAGGAGGGCGAGTTCCAGGTCACGGACGGTGGTCTCCGCGCGGGGGCCTTCGTCCTCGGTCCCGGTGAGTTCACACTCGACTACGCGCCCCGCGAGGGCTGGGCCGTCAGCCACGAGAGCGACTACGTCGTCGCGGTGGACACTCGGCTCGACGACGCGCTCACCCTCGAGGGTCGCGTGCTCGACCTCATCCATGCCGTGCAGCGCAAGCGCAAGGAAGCCGGCCTCGAGATCACCGATCGGATCCGTCTGACCATCCCCGAGGCCGACCAGGATCTCCTCGCTCACGAAGAGTGGATCAAGACGGAGACACTCGCGACGGAGATCGAGGTCGGCTCCGAATTGGCGGTGGCGAGGAGAGAGTGATCGCGAAGGCCCCCGTGCTCGCGGTGCTCGTGCTCGCCGCGGTCGCGGCGGCGGACGGTGTTCGCGGTCGAGGGCCGGGTGCAGAGCTCGAGCTTCTGACCGCTCCGCCGCCGACGCCGGCGCTTCACGACGTGGGCGGCTTCACGCTGGCCGGGAGGCCTCGCACGCGTGTCCTCCACAAGGGCCGCGTCTACCTCACGGCCGAGCAGATCGACGACGCCTTCCCTCCGCCCCTCGAGGCCGTGCTCTTCGAAATCGGCCACGTTGCGTCGGCGCCCGACGGCACCGTCGCCTTGGCGATCTACAACTTCGGCACGCCTGGGCCGCCGAGGAACGTGATCGAGCTCTGGCGTGACGGCCGTCTCATGGACGCGTTCCCTGTTCCGCCCGGGACGTTCGGCGGGGGCATCGGCTTTACGAAGGACGGACGCCTCGGCGCCCGCGCGCCCCGCGGGAACCGCACAACCCTGTTTCCCACCCGTTAGTCGGCGCAGAGCTGACTCGACGGGCGGGGCAATTGGTTGTCCCCGCCGAAAATGCGCAGCATTTTCGGCGGATAAAACGAGGAAAGCCCGCCGCTCGGGGGGGTAAGCGCGGCGGGCCTTCCCACATTTGCTCACCGCGGCTTCACATGGCCAGGGACAGTGCCGCGGTTCGCATCGCCCAGTGGCACGAGGCTATCCGGCGACCTGGTTTCTGCCAATAGGTCTTTCGGCCCATCTTTACAAACAGGAAGGCACATCT
>Ga0214472_10002969_pt1 | contig 18056 bp, 16 predicted proteins | sample RVTome_6_FD_207662 | JGI IMG/M metagenome (GOLD analysis project Ga0214472, IMG submission 207662) | Soil microbial communities from uranium-contaminated site in the Upper Colorado River Basin, Wyoming, United States - RVT140D175 | ecosystem: Environmental > Terrestrial > Soil > Contaminated >...
AGGCGGCGCCGGTGACGACAAAATGGTTGTTCTGGATATTCATCGTTGGCTTCTCCCTGTCGGTTTACTTCTTTTTGCGGTTCAGGAAGGCGTCAATACGCTCTTTCACTTCGCCGCTGGTCTGGGTCATGCCGGCAATCAGCGACTCGGTGAAGAGACCGTCGTCCGACGACATGTTGTCGATGCGGGCCAGACCATTAGTCATCGCCCAGTTGGAGTAGCGGGAGTTGGTGGCGATGGTGGCGGCCAGTTCGCAGGCCTTCTCATACGCCTTGCCCTTGGCGACCACGTAGTGGGCGAGGCCAAGACGCTCACCCTCTTCGGCGTTCAGGGTGCGGCCGGTCAGCATCATCTCGGTCATGCGACCGGCGCCGATGGTGCGGGCCACGTTGACCGATGCGCCACCGCCGACGAAGATGCCGTGGCGGCCTTCGGGCAGGCGGTAGAAGGTGGTTTCGTCGGAGACGCGCACATGGGCGCAGATCGCCAGTTCCAGACCGCCGCCGATCACCGCGCCGTGCAGGGCGGCCACCACCGGGATGCTTGAGTTGCGGATATGGCCGAACACCCGATGCCACATGTTGGAGTGCTGCACAACCTCGAACGGCTCGCGGGCCGTGTGTTCGGACAGGTCGAGGCCCGAGCAGAACTCGGGACCGTTGCCGGACAGCAGAATCACGCTCAGGTCAGCCACCCGGTTAAGAAATACATCTTCTATCTCGAGGCAGAGCGCATCGTTGATCGCGTTCTTTTTTTCGGGACGGTTCAGCGTCAGGTAGCCGATGCCGTTGTCGACCGAGAAGGTCAGGTGACGATAATCGCTCATCTCTGTTTTGCCTCTTCTTCTTTTTCAGCAGGGCCGCAGGTTCGATAACTGTTGGTTTATGTAACAGTCGCTACGGTGCATCTTGTTTAGTTGATAATAGTTGTATATCACAACAGATTAGGAATCAACGCTCTTCGACGCCGATCACCACCGCCATGCCCTGATCGCCTCCGGCACAGCCGGTGAACAGGCCGTAGCCGCCGCCGAGCAGCACCAGCTCCTCGATCAGTTCGATGATGGCGCGCATGCCGGTAGGGCCCTGCGGATGACCCCAGATCATCGAGCAGCCGTAGTTGTTCATCTTCATCACGTCGAAACCGCCGGCTCTGGCCAGGGCGACGTCGTTCACGGCGAAGGGGTTGTGGGTCTTGATCGCCTTGATTCGAGAGTAGTCGAGGCTGGCCATCTTCAGTGCGTTGGCGGCGGCACCGATGGGGGCCGCCGGCATATGCGCCACTTCCGCACGGGCCTGGCCGAAGCCGCAAAGACGGATGCGGATCGCGCTGTCCCGGCTCAACTCGCGTGCCTTGTCGGCGGTGGCGAGGATCACCGACGCGTTGCCGTCCGCGGGGTGGGTCATGTTGCCGAAGGTGACCACGCCGCCGTCGTACACCGGTTTCAGCTTGGCCAGCCCCTCGGCGGTGGTCGGGAACACGCCCTCGTCGCCGGTCAGGACGCAGGCCTCCCTCTTGAACGAGGGGTTCGGCACGCTGAAGGGGAGGGTCATATAGCGCTTCTGGAACGCCTGGTCATCCTTCAGCGCATCCTGATACTGCTCGAAACGGCGCAGCGCCACGGCGTCCAGCTCCTCGCGACCGATGCCGAACTGCTTGGCCACGTTTTCGCCGGTCTGGATCATCGAGTGCCCGGCGATGGCGTCGTTCATCATGTTGTAGGTGACCTGATCCTCGGACTGGCCGTAGCCGCCGGAACCGGAGGGGGCCGGATAGTAGATGTGGGCGCCGTTGGAGCAGCGATCCGCGGTCAGCAGCAGCGAGGTTTCCGACATCCCCAGGGCGATCTCGGAGGCGGTGGCGAACAGCCCGCGCACGCCGGTGGCGCAGACCTGGCTCAGCATATGGCCGGGGGTCTTGGTCGCGCCCAGTTCGTACAGCGGCCAGGGCGCGCCGTAGAAGGACTGGTACTGGGCGTTGGTCATGCCCAGTACGCCGGAGTCGAATATGGTCGGATCGATATCGCGCCTGGCCAGTTCGCCCTTGGCGACCCAGGCGGCGAACTTCATCGCGTGCAGGTGCTGTAGCGAGCCCTGCCATTTGGCGAACGGGGTGGACCAGTAAGCGCCGTAGGGGATCTCGACGTTGTTTAATGGCATGCTCAGTGACATGGGGCTCTCTCCCTTGGTTGACTGTCGGGCCGATTACCGGTCGGCGTTCATGATCTGTTTCAGGCCGCCCCAGCTCTGCTGGAACAGCTCGATCGGCATCTCGCGCAGGTCGTCGGCGATCAGCGGGCGGAAATCCATCGCGGCGAGCACGTCGCGTTCGAGATCCAGCCCCGGCGCGATCTCGATCAGGGTCATCCCCTCGGCGCGCAGTTCGAACACCGCGCGCTCGGTGACATAGACCACCGGCTGGCCGTTCTGGCGGGCGATATCGCCGCTGAAGGTGATCTGATCGACCGCCTGAACGAACTTCTTCGCCTTGCCCTCCTGCAGCACGCGCACGCCGCTGTCGCCGAACTCCAGCTTGGCTCCGGCGGTCAGGGTGCCGCAGAACACCACCTTCTTCGCTGCCTGGGTGATGTTGATGAAGCCGCCGGGGCCGACCACGCGGGGGCCGAACTTGCTGACGTTGAGGTTGCCGGCGGCATCGGCCTGGGCCAGGCCGAGGAAGGCGATATCCAGGCCGCCGCCGTCGTAGAAGTCGAACTGGGCATGGTGGTCGATGATCGCGTCGGCGTTCCAGGCGGCACCGAAGTCGCCGCCGGAGGCGGGGATGCCGCCGTAGGTGCCAAGCTCGGTGGTCAGCGTAAACCGGTCGACCACGCCCTCTTCGGCGGCCACCGAGGCGACTCCGTCGGGCACGCCTATCCCGAGGTTGACCAGCACGTCGGGACGCAGCTCCATCGCCGCGCGACGGGCGATCAGCTTGCGCTCGCTGAACGGCATCGGCGGAATGGCGCCGAGCGGCACGCGCATGTTGCCGGCCAGGCCCGGGTTGTAGAGGGTGGTGATGGTCTGCTTGTGGTTCTCCGGATCGGCGACTACGACATGGTCGACCAGCACGCCGGGGATCTTCACCTCCTTCGGGTGCATGGAGTTGGCCTCGGCCAGGTACTTGACCTGGGCGATGACGATGCCGCCGGTGTTGTGCGCCGCCTGCGCCATCGGCAGGGCCTCGCTGATCTGGGCCTCCTCCTCGCAGGTGAGGTTGCCGTTTTCGTCGGCGGTGGTGGCGCGGATGATCGCCACGTTCACCGGGAAGCTCTTGTACAGCAGCCACTCCTCGTTCTCGATCTCGATCAGCTTGACCAGGTCTTCATGGGTCTTGTCGGTCACCTTGCCGCCGGAGAGGCGGGGGTCGACAAAGGTACCCATGCCGACCTTGGTGATGACGCCGGGCTTGTGGCCGGCGATCTGGCGCCAGAGGGTGGCGAGTACGCCCTGCGGCAGCAGGTAGGCTTCGATCTGGTTGTCGGCGATCAACTGCCCCATTTTCGGCGCCTGGCCGGTGTGTCCCGAGATCAGGCGCTTGACCAGTCCGGGGTAGGCCAGGTGCGACATGCCCGCATCCTTGCCGTCGCCGCAACCGCAGTCGTGTACCGGGGTGATCCCCTTGGGCGAGCCGGTTTCGACAAAGCGCTTCTCGAGCGCCTGGGCGATCTCCTCGGCAAAATAGGACATGCCGATCGTGGTCCAGGCGACGGTATCGCCATCCTTGATCAGGGCTGCTGCCTGGTCGGCGTTAATCACTTTACTCATCGATGTGTACACCCTTTTGATACTCTGGAGCGGGACAGACGCAGTGCGACGGGGCGGATTGCTGTCACCGATGGTTGGTTTATATATCTAATTGTTTAGTAGATCAACAGTAATGGGGATAATTTATCTTGCTGGCTCGTCGAGTCGAAGCGCGTGACCGCCCAAGCGGCGGGGGCCGACGCCGGCGGTGTTAGTGCAAATTCAAAAAAATTGGCGTTTGCATATGTTGTTCTTATAAACAATGTGTGTCATAAATATTGCCGGTGGTCGAGCGGCGGACCCCCTTCCCTCCGCCGACTGCAGGCGTTATATATCCGATAAAACAATAACAAGGTGCTGAAAATGCGTATGAAAACTCTCGTTGCGGCGGTCTCGCTGTCGATCGCCGGCGCTACTCTGTCCACCGCCGGCCTGGCGGCCGATCCGGAATTCACCTTCAAGCTGCACCATATGCTGCCGCCGATGTCGACGGCACACAGAACATTCCTCGCGCCCTGGGCCGAGAAGGTCGAAAAGGAATCCGACGGTCGCATCCATATCGAGGTGTATCCCGCCATGCAGTTGGGGGGCAAGCCGCCTCAGTTGTTCGATCAGGCGCGCAAGGGCATCGCCGATATCACCTGGACCGTCACCGGCTATACGCCGGGCCGCTTCCCGAAATCCACCGTCTTCGAACTGCCGTTCATGCCGGCCAGCGCCAAGACCACCAGCATGGCGATGCAGGAGTACGCCGAGAAGGAGATGGCGGACGAACTGAAGGATGTCCATCTGCTGGCGGTGCATACCCACTCGCCGGGCTCGCTTCACTCCCGCGAAAAGCAGATCAAGACCGGTGCCGACCTCGACGGGACCAAGCTGCGTGCGCCGAACAAGGTGATGGCGGACGCCTTCGCGGTGTTCGATGCCAACCCGGTGTTCATGCCGGTTCCGCAGATGCCGAGTGCGCTCTCCAAGGGGGTGCTCGAGATCGCGGTACTGCCGTTCGAGGTGGTTGCGCCGCTGAAGATCCATGAACTGGTCAAGTATCACACCGAGATCACCGGCGGACGCGGCCTGTACGTCAACACCTTCCTGTTCGCCATGAACAAGGATGCCTACGAGTCGCTGCCGCCGGACCTGCAGAAGGTGATCGACGACAACTCCGGTATCGAACTGGCGGGTCATATCGGTCAACTGTTCGACGAAGGGGAGACGGTCGGTCGTGACGCGGCGGTCAAGCAGGGCAATACCTTCTATACCCTGCCGGATGCCGAGCGCGATGCCTGGAAGCAGGCGATGCAGCCGATCACCGACGCCTGGATCCAGGAGATGACCTCCGAAGGGCATGACGGCCGGCGCCTGTATGACGAGGCCAAGGAGCTGATCAACAAATACGAAAAACTCAACGGGGAAGCCTGAGCACCATGAGCCTGGATCAATCTGCTTGCCAGACGGCTGTCGGCAGGGGGTTGGCATGGTTGTCCCGCCAGTTTGCGCTGGCGGGAGGTTTCATCATGCTAGCGCTGGCTGTCATGACCGTTGTCAGCATCGTGGGCCGCAGCACCATCGGCGTCTCCGTGGAGGGTGACTACGAACTGGTCGAGGTCGGCCTGGGGATGGCGGTGTTTCTGTTCCTGCCCGAGTGCTACCTGAAGCAGGGGCATGTCGTGGTCGATCTGTTCACGAGCCACTGCCGGATGGTCACCATCAGACGGCTCGAGGCGACGAGTGACCTGCTGTTCACCTTGGTCTCGGCCGTGCTGGTATGGCGGATGAGTATCAGCGGTCTGGAGGCGTACGAGTACATGGAGCAGTCGATGATCCTCGAGCTGCCGCTCTGGTCGGTGTTCGCCGTGGGTATCGTCGCAATGATCGTTATGGGGTTGTGCAGTTTGAATAACCTGTATATCTATCTTTTCCGGAGGCTGGTGCGATGAGCGATATTCAGCTGGCTTTCGTTATGATGGGGCTGCTGTTGGCGCTGATGGGGTGTCGTATCCCGATCGCGCTGTCGATGCTGGGCTGTGGCGCGCTGGGCTACACCCTGCTCGCCGGTCTGCCCTCGCTGCTGGAGTATCTCGGCACCGCGCCGGTGGACAAGTTTTCGACCTATGATCTCGCCGTCGTGCCGCTGTTTATCCTGATGGGTGAACTGGCGACGCGGGCCGGTATTACCGCCGAGCTGTTCCGTACCTGCAACACCTGGATCGGCCATATGAAGGGCGGTCTGGCGATGGCCGCCGTTGCCGGATGCGCGGCGTTCGGCGCGATCTGCGGCTCGTCGCTGGCGACCGCGTCGACCATGGGCAAGGTGGCGCTGCCGGAGATGAAGCGGCTGAACTATGCCGGTGGACTCTCGGCCGGATCGTTGGCCGCCGGCGGTACCTTGGGTATCCTGATCCCGCCGTCGATGGTGCTGATCATCTTCGCCGTGCTGACCGAACAGAATATCGCCAAGATGTTCATCGCGGCGTTCGTGCCGGGCTTCCTGGCCGCGTTCGGTTATATGCTCGCCATCGCCGTCTATGTCCGGCTCTACCCGAAGACGGGGCCGCGGGGCGAGAAGACCAGCTGGAGCGCCAAGTTTCGCTCCACCAAGGATGTCTGGCATATCACGCTGATCTTCCTGATCGTGCTCGGCGGTATCTATCTCGGCTTCTTCACGCCGAACGAGGCCGCCGCGGTGGGTGTGGTGTTGACCGCGATCCTGGCCTTCACCCATGGCCGCATGAGGTTGGCTGATTTTCGCGAGGCGATGATCCGTACCGCGATATCGACGGCGATGATCTTCTTCATCGTGTTCGGCGCCGATCTGTTCAGTGTCTTCATCGCGCTGTCGCAGCTGCCGGCAGCCGGTGTCGAGTTCATCGAAAACTCCGGTCTGTCGCCCTATACGGTGCTGATCCTGATGCTGTTCACCTATCTGGTGATGGGCTGCTTCCTGGACAGCCTGGCGATGATCCTGCTGACCATTCCGATCTACTTCCCGATGATAATCGCGATGGATTTCGGCATCCCGGCGGACGATGTTGGTATCTGGTTCGGCATTCTGGCGCTGGTGGTGGTCGAGGTCGGACTGATCACGCCGCCGGTGGGGATGAACGTGTTCATCATCAAGTCGTTCGACAGTTCGCTGACGTTGGGCGAGTGCTTCAGGGGAATCATACCCTTCCTGATCTCGGACGTGGTTCGGGTCGGACTTCTGGTCGCCTTTCCTTCCATCACGTTGGTGCTGGTGCATCTGCTCGGCTAGCGTGTTTGCAAAGAGCCTTGTGTCGCCTTTGGGGAGCTTCGTGCTCCCTGTTTTTTTGTTCCATATGCAGTGCCAGGCAGGGAGGGGTGTTGCTCCCCGGGACACGCTGTAAATACATCCTTGTACGCTCGGCGTCGGCATCCATGCCTCCGACGGTCCCGGGCAGCAACACCCCTCCCTGCCTTGGATAGTCCGGCGCGAGACTACCAACAGATACTTTGGAGAGATCCTGCAAAAACGGATGCAACACTTGTGCACTGAATTTATATGTTTAAACTTTAACAGTTTAGTTTTCAAATATATCGATTTCTGGCCTTTTTAGGTCGTGGAGGTGTAATGGCCGGTTCCAAGGATTCAGCGGACGAAGTCAGTTTTGGCGTTCTCGGCGAGATGCTGGGCTACCGTCTAAGGCGTGCCCAGCTGACATTTTTCAATAATTTCTCGACGGCATGCGCCGATCTGGGGGTCAGCCCGGGACTGTTCGGCGTGCTGGCGATCGCGAAGGAGAACCCGGGGCTGACGCAGACCGCGGTGGCTCAGGCGCTGGGTAACGATCGTTCCGCCATGGTGGCCGCGGTCGACCGTCTGGAGAAGCTGAATCTGATCGAGCGGCGGCCGTCGAAGAGAGACCGGCGCTCATACGCGCTGTATCTGACCGACCACGGCCAGGCGTTCTACAAGGAGCTGGTGGATCGGGTCGGCGCTCACGAAGACAAACTCTGTGAGCGGCTCAAGCCCGGCGAAAAGGAGGTGTTGCTGGAGATCCTGGGCCGCTTCGTGTCATAACGGACGGCCCGCTTCGGTTCAGTCGGTGACCGCCGTGCCGTGGCTCTCCTGCAGCGCGCCGAGAAAACCGCGCACCAGGCGCGTCGGCGCGGGGGACTTGCGGTAGAGCGCGGCAAACTCGCAGTGATAGTCGAACGCGCTCTGCTCGATCTGCCGCATGGCGCCCGATGCGACAAAGGGCGCGGCATAGTGATCGGGCAGGTAGCCGATATAGCGGCCCGAACGGATCAGCGTCGCGATCCCCTCCTGGTCGTTGGCGACCGCGCTTTTCTCCAGGCCGTGCTTGCGGCCTGTTTCCATATTGGGGCTGTGGAAGCTCAATCCCGCGTAGCGCCGGCTGCGGATGGCATCGGCCTCGATACGGTCGGCGTGCGCATACAGCGGATGGCCTCTGCCGCAGTACAGGTGCATCCGTTCGCCGAACAGCGGGATGTACTTGAGGCTGCTGGAGGGGCGGTGGGTGGGGATGATGCCGACATGGTAGCGACCGTCCAGCACCCCCTTCTCGATCTGGTTGACCGGCACCACGTGGATATCGATCTGCACCTCCGGCGCGTTGGCGGTGAACAGGGCGATCGCCTCCGGCACCCGGCACTCGGGGTTGCTCACGGTCTTGTCGAACATGGCGATCGACAACTGCCCCTGCAGGGTGCGGTGCATGTCGTTGACCTGGTGACGAAAATCCTCGATCGAGGTGATCAGACGCTGGGCGTACTCGTAGATCTGCAGCCCCTCCTGGGTCATCGAGAAGCCGCCGCGCCCGCGCCTGCACAGGGTCAGACCCAGGCGTATCTCGAGATCCTTCAGGTGTCGGCTGATGGTGGAGCGGCCGATGTTCAGTTCAAGCTCGGCGGCGCTGAGTCCGCCCGCTTCGACCACCGCCATGAACACCCGCAGCAGGCGGATATCGGTGTCGGAAAGATTGCCCAGTAGTGCTCTCATCGTCGGCTCGATTTATGTTTCATGTCGATGCAAGTAAGTTTCGATTAATTGTAATTTATCAAACATACTTCCTCGCCTAAAGTGCATCGCAATCAAACCCGACAACGCTACTTCTCTATGGGATGAGTACCGCGATGAACCAAGCCGAAACCGCCGGGCTGACCCAGGCTCAGCTCGATGCCTACTGGATGCCCTACACCTCCAACCGTGAGTTCAAGGCCAACCCCCGCATCATCGTCGGGGCGGAAGGCAACTACCTGATCGACGCCGATGGCCGTCGTGTTCTCGACGGCCTGTCCGCGCTGTGGACCTGCGGCGCCGGTCACAACCGCCCGGAGATCGCCGAGGCGGTGGCCAGGCAACTGCGCACGCTGGACTACGCGCCGGCGTTCCAGTACGGGCATCCGTTGGCGTTCCAACTCGCCGAGCGCGTCGCCGATCTTGCGCCGAAGGGGTTGAACAAGGTGTTCTTCACCAACTCCGGTTCCGAGTCGCTGGATACCTCGACCAAGATCGCCCGTGCCTACTGGCGGCAGAAGGGCGAAGCCACCAAGACCCGCATCATCGGCCGTGCCAAGGGCTACCACGGTGCCAGCTGGGGCGGCATCAGCTTCGGCGGTATCGGCGGCAACCGCAAGCTCTGGGGCCAGGCGATGGAGTCCGATCACCTGAACCACACCTGGCGTCCGGAGATGGCGTTCACCAAGGGGATGCCGGAGCAGGGCGCCGAGTTCGCCAACGAGCTGGAGGATCTGGTGGCACTGCACGACGCATCCAACATCGCCGCCGTCGTCGTCGAGCCGTTTGCCGGTTCCGCCGGGGTCATCATCCCGCCGGTGGGCTACCTGAAACGCCTGCGCGAGATCTGCGACAAGCACCGCATCCTGCTGATCTTCGACGAGGTGATCACCGGTTTCGGTCGTGCCGGTGCCATGTTCGGTGCCGATGCCTTCGGCGTGGTGCCCGACATGATCAACGTCGCCAAGCAGATCACCAACGGTGCCATCCCGATGGGCGCGGTGATCGTCAAGGACGAGATCCACGACGCCTTCATGGCCGCCGGCGGTGCCGAGTACAACGTCGAGCTGCCGCACGGCTACACCTACTCCGGTCACCCGGTGGCCTGCGCCGCGGCGCTGGCGACGCTGGATCTGCTGGAGCAGGATCGACTGATTCCGCGCGTTGCCGAGATGGCGCCGCTGTTCGAGGAGAAGATCCACAGCCTCAAGGGCACCCGGTTCATCACCGACATCCGCAACTATGGCTTCGCCGCGGGCATGACCATCGAGGCCGCTCCGGGCGAGCCGACGCGTCGCCCCTGGGAGATCGCGATGGCCTGCTGGAAGAAGGGCGTCTATGTCCGTTACGGCGGCGACACCCTGCAGCTCGGCCTGCCGTTCACCATCGAGGCGGACGAGATCGACCGCATCGTCGCCACCATCGGCGAGTCGATCACCGAACTGTACGGCGCCTGAGCGACCCGCGTAACCGAATCGGTACAACTTTTGGAGATAACGTAATGAGCAACACAGTCGGACACTTCATCGGCGGCGAGACCCTCCTCACCGGCGGCCGCACCCAGCCGATCTACAACCCCTCCACCGGCGAGGTCAGCGGTGCCGTCGAGCTGGCAAGCGTCGCGACCGTCGAGCAGGCGATCGCCAACGCCCAGGCGGCCTACCCGGCCTGGCGCAACACGCCGCCGGCCAAGCGCGCCCAGGTGATGTTCCGCTTCAAGATGCTGCTGGAGGAGAAGGCCGACGAGATCTGCGAGCTGATCAGCCGCGAGCACGGCAAGGTGCTGCACGACGCCAAGGGCGAGCTGCAGCGCGGTATCGAGAACGTCGAGTTCGCCTGCGGCATCCCGCAGCTGCTCAAGGGCGAGCACAGCAAGAACGCCGGTCCCGCCATCGACAGCTGGAGCGAGTTCCAGGCACTGGGCGTGGTCGCCGGGATTACCCCATTCAACTTCCCGGCCATGGTGCCGCTGTGGATGTGGCCGGCGGCGATCATGTGCGGCAACACCTTCGTGCTCAAGCCGTCCGAGCGCGATCCCTCCAGCGTGCTGATGATCGCGCAGCTGGCGATCGAAGCCGGTCTGCCGGCCGGCGTGCTGAACGTGGTCAACGGCGACAAGGAAGCGGTCGACACCCTGCTGCACTCGCCGACCGTGCAGGCGGTCAGCTTCGTCGGTTCCACCCCGATCGCCGAGTACATCTACCAGGAAGCGGCCAGGCACGGCAAGCGCTGCCAGGCGCTCGGCGGCGCCAAGAACCACTCGATCCTGATGCCGGACGCGGATCTGGACAACGCCGTCAACGCGCTGATGGGCGCCGCCTACGGCTCTTGTGGCGAGCGCTGCATGGCGATCTCCGTCGCCGTCGCGGTCGGCGACGAGATCGGCGACAGGCTGGTAGCGGAACTGAAGAACCGCATCGCCGGGCTGAAGGTCGGCTCCGGTCTCGACAACAGCAACGAGATGGGCCCGCTGATCACCGCCGCTGCGCGCGATCGGGTCAAGGGTTATATCGACGCCGGTGTCGCGCAGGGCGCCGAACTGGTGGTGGACGGTCGCGATATCGTCGTGCCGGGTCACGAGAACGGCTACTTCGTCGGTGCCACGCTGTTCGACCGGGTTACCGAGGAGATGACCATCTATTCGGACGAGATCTTCGGCCCGGTGCTGGTCGTCGTGCGTGTGAACTCCCTGCAGGAGGGGATCGACCTGATCAACCGTCACGAATACGGCAACGGTACCTGCATCTTCACCCGCGACGGCGAGGCGGCGCGCTACTTCACCGACCAGATCCTGGTCGGCATGGTCGGCATCAACGTGCCGCTGCCGGTGCCGGTCTCCTACCACAGCTTCGGCGGCTGGAAGCGCTCGCTGTTCGGTGACCTCAGCGCCTACGGGCCGGATGCGATCCGCTTCTACACCCGGCGCAAGACGGTGACCCAGCGCTGGCCGTCGAGCGGCGTGCGGGAAGGGGTAACGTACTCTTTTCCTAGCTGAGGACTCTTGTCCCTCGCTGAGGGCTCTTTTTCCCGGCTAAGGGCTCTTTGCCCGATCTAAAAGGGGACCTTCGGGTCCCCTTGTCGGTTATCAACCCGCCTTCTTGTGCGGCTCCGGCGAGCGCAGCGGGGTGAAGGTTTCGCGTGTGGCCAGAAACTCCGGGCGCGGCTTGTTGCCGTTGAACGGCGCCACCACCCGGTTACCGACCGCGTTGTAGACAAAGAACAGATTGCTGCGCGGGTCGGCGGTGATGTTGGAGCTGGAGCCGTGCATCAGGTTGCAGTCGAACAGCAGTACCGATCCGGCCTTGGCCGCTGTCGAATGCAGGCCGTAGCGCTGCTGTAAACGGCTCAGAGACTCGTTGTCCGGCGTGCCGACGGTCTGTACCTTCAGTGAATTGCGGTAGTAGTTCTCCGGGGTCTTGCCGACGCAGCCGATAAACTCCCGATGCGAACCCGGCATCACCATCAACGCACCGTTGAACTCGGTATTGTCGGTGAGCAGAATCGACGCACTCAGCGCGCGCATGCGCGGCATGCCGTCTTCGGCGTGCCAGGTCTCGAAGTCCGAGTGCCAGTAAAACTCCTTGCCGTTGAAACCCGGCTTGAAATTCAGCCGCGACTGATGGATATAGACCTCGTCGCCAAGAATAAAGCGGGCGATATCGGCGATACGCGGGTCGGCCGCGACCCGGCTGAACAGGGCGTTGTTGCGATGGATCTGAAACACGGATCGCAGCGCATTGCCGTCCTGCTCGGTAATGGCCATCTCGGTGGCCAGCAGCTCCCTGTCGTTCTGCATCTGTCCCAGTTCGTCGAGAAAGCGCTGGACCTCGGCCTGGCTGAACAGCTCGGGCAGCAGCAGGTAGCCGTCACGCTGATACTGGCGCAGAAGCCCTTCGTCGATCGGGCCCTGGCCGGGGTTGTCGCTATACAGAACGGGGTCCCGGCGTTCGATCGTCAGTGGTTTTTCGATATCTCGCGAGGGATAAAGGTCCTCGAAAGTACTCATTTCACTCCTCCTTTCGTTCGCGTGCCACGATTGACTCTTGTGTGTCGGTCGGACGTGGCACTTGGATTGTCGGGTGTTGTGACGAGTAGCATGCGGCGGTCTTGCCCACCGGTTGATCCGCTTGAAGCGACGGAAACCGGGTGGGATCTACACCGCCGTGGCGGAGTCGGGACGGCTGGATCGATCTGACGTGCTCCCGCAGGAGCATCGAAAAGGAGATACCGAAGATCGGCAGAGCAGGTAAACACCTGTCGGAATGGGCACTGCCGTCAACTAAGCGGCATCTCCCGTTGGGCCGTCATCATGAAGTGCATCAACTCCTCATGACTCGCTCGGTATTCTCCAGTATAGAACCGAGAGAGTCAAAGTGAGGACGGTGCTTTAAGTGTCCAGCGGCGTGGATGACAGCTCCATCACCAGCGCATGCGTTGCGCCGGGAGCCAGCGAGACCGCACTATCCAGCGCGTTGCCCGATTCGATGCAGATATAGCGGCGCGAAGGTTCGGCACCGATATCGGCAATTCCGGCCGCCGCCTCCGGTCCCGGATTCCACACGATGGTCGATTCGCTTGCGCGTTTATCGATCCGGATCACCCGCTTGAGACCGGCATCGAGCAGCTTGAGGCCCGATGCCGAGTGGTCGTATACCCGGTCCAGCGGCGGCTCGGGGATCAGTTCCTCCCGCTGCGGCTTGATCGCGTAATTCTCCAGCTTGTCGCGGTAGCGGCAGCCGTTCAGCCCCTCGGTCCGGATACTGTCGGTACCGCTGACGGCGAAGTAGGTGTGCAGCGCTTCGGTGATGCCGATGCTGTGCGGGCCGGTGTTGCGGGTGGTCAGCGTCAGCTTGAGTGTGCTGCCGAGCTCGATATCCAGGGTCAGGTCGAAGGGCGTCGGCCAAAGTCTCTGGCTGGTGACCGACTCGGTGAGTCCCAACTGCAGATGGGTGGTGTCGTCGCCGGCAAAGCTGGAGCGCACCTCCCACAGCACATTGCGGGCAAAGCCGTGCGCCGGCAGTTCGCCATCCTCCGGATGATCGCCGAACCAGGGCCAGCACACCGGAATCCCGCCACGGATCGCCTTGCCCTGCTCAAACCGCGCGTTGGGGCTGAGCCAGAGCAGATCCGGCTGTTCCGTCGGCACGTAACTCAACACCTGCGCCCCCTGCAGCGACAGCACGACCCGCCCGCCCGGTGCCGTCAACTCGCACTCGGGCAACTGGCCCCGACCGGAATAGAAACGCACGCGTCCGGGAAGGGTGAAAGGCTCGAACATAGCTACCTCGCAATACTGGTGCCGAATAGGGAGCGGCAATACTACAGCACTATCGCTGTGTTGTAAGAATAGTCCGGCATTCCTTCCGTAGGGTTAGTACATGGTTACCGCGCCGTGTCTGTGCCGAAATAGTATAACAGCCAATTATTCCATATTTTTTTTATGTATATTATGGCGGACGCTCCGCTTCACCGACGGTTGCAGGGTTTGGCGGAGCTCCCGGGTCGAGATCGATGTCGTCAAGATGTCGCATAATCAATTCATAAAAAGGACGCTGTGCGGAATGAAAAACTCCTCGCTGATGAAAAAGTTCGCCATTCTTATGGGAGGGCTCTCTCTTGTCGTCTTCTGCGAGATGGCGCTGGTCGTGGGCGGCGTATACAAGATAGAGCAGCTTGGGCACGAACTGAACGACCGCGAGATACCGGTGCTGGACCGGGCGCATCGACTGAAGATGGCGGTGGTTCAGGTGCAGCAGTGGCTTACCGATATCAGTGCGACCAGAGGGTTGGACGGCCTGAATGACGGTTTCGACCTGGCGCGGGAGAACGCGGATACCTTCTACGGCCTTATCGACGAACTGAAGCGTATCGACCCCGATAACTCCGGGAAGTACCAGGCCATGGTGCCGGTGTTCGATGCCTACTACGGCGCGGGCAAAAAGATGGCGCAGGCCTATGTGGAGAGCGGTCCTGCCGGCGGTAACGCGATGATGAGCGCCTTCGATGAAACCGCCGGCCGCATCTTGTTCATGGTCGATGCTTTCATCGAGGAGGCGAAACATCACGCGGAGACCCTGGGAGGGACTCAGGAGATCTATCTGGAGCGAGGCATGGTGGCTTTGATCCTCGGCATCCTGATACTGCAGGCCGCGCTTGGCCTGATCTTCTGGATGATGAGGCGGGCGCTGCGTCTGTTGCCGGTCGTCGTCTCCGAATTCGATCTGATCGCCGCCGGGGACCTGACCAGCACTCGGCAGATAGCCGCTTCCAACGACGAGGTCGGGCATCTCAGCAACGGTTTCGAACATATGCGGCAGAAACTGCGGGAGGTGCTTGCCGGCGTCAATCATACCTCCATGCAGGTGAATCAGACGGCCCGGAGCATGAGCGGTTATACCGAACAGACACAGACCGCCATCGATGGTCAGAAACGCGATATACAATCGATCGCCTCCGCGATGACCGAACTGTCCGCCGCCGCACGGGATATCGCCGGCAGTGCGGAGGGTACCGCCGCATCGGCGAACGAGGCTGACGAGGAGGCGCGCAACGGCAGCGAGGTGGTGCGCTCGGCGGTGAGTACCATCGCCGAGCTGGCGCGCAACGTCACTCAGGCCTCGGAAGTGATCATGCAACTCGAGAGCGACAGCGAACGGATCGGCGGCGTGCTCGAGGTGATCAAGGGGATTGCGGAGCAGACCAACCTGCTTGCGCTCAACGCGGCTATAGAAGCGGCCCGGGCGGGGGATCAGGGCCGAGGCTTTGCCGTGGTGGCGGACGAAGTGCGTGCGCTCGCTTCACGCACCCAGGAGTCGACCACCGAGATTCAGGATGTCATCGAAAGACTTCAGGCCGGTGCGAAAAGCGCCGTCGGTGTGATGGAACAGGGCCGCAATATCACCGAAGAGAGCATCCTCAAGGCGAACCGAGCGGCCGACAGCCTTCGGGTCATTACCGAGGCGGTCAACCGGATTCGCGAAATGACGGCTCAGATCGCGGCGGCGTCGGAACAGCAGAGCATGGTCTCCAACGAGATGTCCGAGAGCATCAACCAGATCAGCAACGTCAGCGAGAGCACGGCGCAGGAGGCCGGCAAGGCCGCGCAGGCCGGGCGCGAGATGGCCGAGCACGCCGACCGTCTGCATGCGGTGGTGGCGAGCTTCAGGCTCTGAGCGGTCGGGGTTGTCGGAATCGGGATACTCGGCCTCAGGCCGGTTCAAGCGCGCACACCCGGTTCCGTCCCTCCCGTTTCGCTCTATACAGTTGAGTATCGGCGCGCTCCAGTTGGTGCTCGATGTTGTTGATCGATTCCTCGGCAGAGATGCCGAAGCTCATGGTTACCGTCAGACCCTCGGCGATCTCGTGCCAGGGGTGATCGGCAATGCGCCCGCGGATACGCTCCAGCAGTTCGGTTGCTTCGGCCTGAGCGGTATTGGGCAGCGCAAGCACCATCTCCTCGCCGCCGTAACGCGCGACCAGGTCGCTGGCACGAACCTCGCGCTGCAGTATCGCCGAGGACCACCGACAGCGGCAGTCGGTGGCGCACCGAAGCGGCCATCATCTTTGCCGCTTCCTCGTTGAAGTGACGGCGGTTGTGCAGTCCGGTCAACTCGTCTCGGATACTCAGTTCCTTGAGTCTTTCCGCTTGCTCGGCGATCAGGTCGTGGGAGGTTTCCAGTTCGCGATAGGCGCTCACCAGTTGCGCATTCATCGAGTTGAACGCCTGCGCGAGAACACCGATATCGTCCTTGGACTTGATCGGCACCTGCTGCTGAAGCTTGCCTTCGGTCATCCGGTTCACGGCATCGATCAGGTGATTGAGTGTCAAGGCCAACCGGTTACCCCCCCCCCAGATACCGAACGGCAGGATGGCGATGATCGCGACCAGAACCGAGAAGATCAACGTCTCTTCCAGAGTATGCAGGTAGGCTATTTCCCAAGGAGAGAGGGGGGATCTCGCCGATGGGTTGAATGTAGGCGAAGACCTCGCCCTTTATCCGGATCTCCTCCGGATCATCCAGTGTGTCGATATCGACCTTGTCTCCGATGTTGTAGTCGGGGCCGGGCAGCAGTGCATGGCCGTTTTGGTCGAACATCGTGATCTCGAGCTGGATCCGGTTGAGATCGGTCACCTCCTAGACCAGTCTCTGGTCCTCCGAATGGGCAAATGCCTTGGCAGTCTCCGCGCTTCCCCAGGTGCCGTATTCATTGACGAAGTGGGTGATCGACTTGCGGAAGGTATCGATGCGATGCTCCGGTGCATGTTCGAGGATCTCATGCTTGACCATGTACGGCGTCATGATCAGTACCACCGCCCCGATCAGAACGCTGGCCAGCGCCAGAGCGCTTATGAGTTTAAATCTTATTGTGTTCATCTCTACCTTGCCCGGAAAGGTGTCAATTGAAGGAACCATTAAAACAGAAAAGGGTTAAGGCCGGCATGGAGCCGTGCATTCATCCGCGATGGCGAGGTCTATACTGACAGCGCTCGTGACGGCGCTATGGCTGTTAAAAAACTTTGAACCGTTTCGTCGGGCGTCGCGACTACGGAGAGGTCGTCAACTAAAAAGGGGAACATCGTGAAAACTCAAAAGCTTCTCGTCGCGGTCTTGGGTCTGGTTCTCGCCGGAGCGGCAAATGCCGCACCGGTCGATTCCATCAGTTTCAACTACAGCGCCAACACGGCTATGCAAACCAAATACAAGGTGAAGTCGATCAACGGCAAGCTCACATTGATGACGCCCAGCGTCGCGATGGGCTTGGGTGGTGCGAGTGTCTATTGCAGCAAGCGCCATCATTTTACCGGGGCGGAACTCTACCTGGGGCCGGTCACGGCGTCCGGTGCCTCGCTGAACAAGTCGCAGGCCCGACTGTCGGACTGGACAGTGAATGTGGCCTCCTATGTGAAGGGCGACATAGTCGAAGCGAACTCCGAGCCGCCCTTGGTGTTCGATATTCAGGTCAACAATATCGCCGCACACTATTTCGACCCGGTTCAAACCATCGAGTCCGAGCTGCAGAAGGCGAAGCAGGGGGGGATGAGTGAGGCCGCCTTCCTGTCGAAAACCCGTTTGTTCAAGGTCGAGCGCCCGGTAACCTTGGCCGCCAAGTGTACTCACAACAACAATGGCGACACCGCCTATGCAGTGAGGCAGGTACAGGCCGATTTCATGGTGGAATATGAAGGTTCTCCCCAGGCGATAGTGGGAGGAAACCAGATCGCCAAGCCGGTCAAGGTGCTTGCCGTTCCCTTGGGCGGCAATGGTCAGATCGAGAGCCAGTACGGCATTACGATCAGTGCCGGGCAGCTG
>Ga0214472_10002970_pt1 | contig 18055 bp, 19 predicted proteins | sample RVTome_6_FD_207662 | JGI IMG/M metagenome (GOLD analysis project Ga0214472, IMG submission 207662) | Soil microbial communities from uranium-contaminated site in the Upper Colorado River Basin, Wyoming, United States - RVT140D175 | ecosystem: Environmental > Terrestrial > Soil > Contaminated >...
ATTACAACCGTCCTGTATCAGGGCAAAAACGGGTGATACAAAAAAGACCAGTAGAGGGACAAACAAAATTTCCAATAATCCTGCCCTCATTTTTTGTTTGCTGGTTAGGTGTGTAGATGTCGTCATTATGTGTCCGTTATTAAGCACTGGATTAGGGTGCTAAAATTGCTGACAAAATATCCTGCTTATCAGCATGTTAAATATGCAGAGCTCCATTATGGTTATCGGCCATGGCGACAATCATCTTGAACATCAATAAGTTATAATTATCAGGAGGTTATAGGACGAATTGCCAAGTTGGATAAAAAGTTGCGTAAGCAGTATGGCGATTAAATACGATTCCAATCACTAACAGACTGATTTATCAAGTAATGCAGTATTTTTACGGCGGTGTGTTCGCCTCTTGCACATAGCCGTGTTTGCAACCCAGGATCGGATTGTCATTGTACTGGTATGGTTCGTGCATCTTTATAAAGAATAATTACTTAAGGAGCCCACATGAACCGTTTCGACTTTCTAGTGATAGGAAGCGGTCCGGCCGGACAAAGAGCCGCCGTACAAGCAGCTAAATTGGGGAAAAAAGTTGCCATCATTGAACGCAAAACAGCCATCGGAGGAGTTTCCGTTCACACCGGAACGATCCCGAGTAAAACGCTGCGCCAGGCCGCGCTTTATCTGACCGGGTGGGATCAACGTGGACTATATGGACAAGGGTATCGCCTCAAAAAAAATCTGACCATCGATGATCTGATGCAACGGGTGCATATCACCCTGCAACACGAAATCGAGGTGATGCAACATCAACTGGCGCGTAACGGCGTTAATATCATTGAAGGCATCGCCTCCTTTGTTGATGCCAATCGGCTGCACGTTGAAACAGCGCACGGTGATGTACAAGAATTTTATGGAGAAAAAATCCTGATTGCCACCGGGACCCGGCCGATCTGTCCGCCCGATGTCCCTTTCGATAATGAATCAATCATTGATAGCGATGGCATCCTCAATATGAAATGCATACCCCGCAGCATCACAATTATCGGAGCAGGCGTAATCGGGGCGGAGTATGCCTCAATATTCAACACGATGGATATCAAGGTGACACTGGTTGACGGGCGGTCTACTCTGCTGGATTTTCTTGACCGCGAACTTGTTGATGAATTTCTTCATCATCTAAGAGATAACGGTACTATAATACGGCTCAGCGAAAAGGTTGCCAAAGTAGAACACAATAAAAACGGTCAGGTCATCACGCACCTTGAAAGCGGTAAACGCTTGCGTTCCGATCTGGTGCTGTTTGCCGCGGGGCGTATCGGCTGCACCTATTCCCTTCAACTTGAGAATGCAAGCCTTGAGTCCGATGACCGCAGACGGCTCAAGGTCAACCAAAACTTCCAGACGAATGTACCGCATATATATGCAGCGGGTGATGTCATCGGATTTCCAAGTCTTGCTTCCACATCTATGGAACAAGGACGCCTGGCCGCATGTCATGCATTCAATCATCCGGCGAACAGCCAACCTGAACACTTTCCCTTCGGAGTCTATGCAGTACCGGAAATGAGCATGGTAGGCATGACCGAACAGGAATTAACCGCAAAAAAGATCCCCTATGAAACCGGCATTGCACGCCTGCGCGAGACCGCCCGTGGCCAAATCATGGGTCTGAGTGAAGGTATTTTAAAGATTTTGTTTTCCCTGGAGGACCGGCGTGTATTAGGTGTACATATACTCGGTGAAGGAGCCACCGAATTGATCCATATCGGCCAGGCTGCATTGGTATTGGGCGGCACCCTCGATTATTTTATTGAAAACGTTTTTAATTACCCTACTCTGGCCGAAGCGTATAAAGTCGCCGCGCTTGACGCATGGAACAGGATAGCCACGTAATTAACGTGAGTATTGGCAATTCCACGCCAGCGCTATACAATAATATCCAGCAATTCTACTGACCCAAATCAAACCGTTCAGAGGCAACTTGTCACGCCCGATCACCCTTAGCGTTACGCTCATAGGCAGGATGAAATTGCATTATGGCGAGGCATCATTGTATTTCGATCATCATAAGGACGCCTCTGATGTGTCAGAGGTTCCTGCGATACAGGGAAGAGCGCAAGCGCAGGGTTCTATCGCCATTTTTCGATCTCGCAAAAGATTGAAAAATGTAGCAAAGCAAAAACCATGGTTTTTGCTTTGCGGCTCTGAATAATCTCAGGGATGAATTATCCAGAGTTTCCATAAGATTGTTTATTCGAAAAATGATAATTATAACCAGGAGAATATAATGTCGAGGTCCGAAGCATGCACAAAAGGGATCCGCGTATTGGCACAGTCCCAATATGTTCCGGAACGCTCATCGCCGGAACATAATCAATGGTTTTACGCCTACACGGTTCAGATTCGTAATGAAGGACAAGAGACTGTAAAACTCATTAGCCGGCATTGGATCATCACCGACGCTAACGGACAATCTCAGGAAGTAATAGGTGAGGGTGTCGTTGGAGAACAACCTGTGCTTGCCCCGGGCGAAACTTTTCAATACACTTCGGCGTGCCCACTCAATACCTCCTTCGGTACAATGCATGGCACTTATCAAATGGTAATTCAAAACGGAATCGATTTTGATGTGGAGATAGCGCCTTTTTCATTGACACAACCGCACGCTATTCATTAGGCAACAATCTATAAGTGCCACTGGCGGATATATTGCCAAATTAAGCAGATTTTATTGCCGCGTTGAGTTCGGTCAATAATTGATTACAGTTAAAATCCTTATAAATACCGTCAAGCAGCGGCTGATCTTCTTTTGTCATCCCTTTGTGACGCATCAGCAACCGATCCTTCCCTTCCCCTAGCCACATACTCCTGACATTGGGATAATAGGAGATTCGATAACGCGGATGGATAGTATTAAATAGAACCACTGCAGGAATGCCAAAACAATCGGCAATGTGATAAACCGACGTATCCACCGTAACCGCTGCATCCATTTGTGAAATTATAAAAATAAAATCATCAATATTTTTCGAATAACGCGATACATCGAGAAACCGTTCATGTTTATAAGAAAAATCAACTGCGCCCACCAGGATAAACTCCGTATTACTGATTAAAAAATCAATCAACTTCGGCACATGATCGGCGGGAATAGACCGTATTGCATCGCTGGCAACCGGATGAATCAGTAAAAACCGCTCCCCTTTATTCTTTTGTTCCAGCAACAGATTTTTAAGGCTTTTATTGATTCCCGACCCTGAATTAACAGGATTTGAGCATGAGTTGCGCTTGTCACTATCATTAACAGATGATGGATCAATACCCAGCTTTGCCAAAAAATAATCGGCCATAGGCATCGAGCCGAATTCCTTTGATTGTGTGAAGGCCTCCAGGGTCATGTAATAATCATAATTCAACAATCTGGTCAGCGGCTGCGGCATATCATAGGTTTTATTGACCGATTTATTTCGTTGGTATAGGGGATGTAACCCGGGTTTTATTCTCTGAAACATATCAATTGAAATATCGGAATAATTTGCATGAATCCGCTCGTAAAATATTTCCAACGCCCTCAGACCGACAATAGAGTCGCCAATTCCGATGCCCATGCCGTTGATCACTGCAATTTTTACGGATTCAGCATGTTGCCTAAAAATATCATTCTGTTCCCCGGCTTGATGAAAGCGGATTTCTCTTGGGAAGTCATCCCTGTTTAAGGTCATATCGACCGCCAAATCATCAAGCACCTTGAACACCAAATGCGCATCAGGCACTGATTTTGTCAAGCGGTCAAACTGCGCACGCGTTGTAAAATAAATATTCCTGACGGGTATGTTCCGTGATGCAGTTTCCCGCAAACGCGGTGACTTGAATTGAATGGCTTTCCCGGTACCTCGAGGGCTTACCTGGAAATTTTTAAGGACATAGAAAAAGATCATTTGATAACCGATCAGGGTACGCGTGGAATCAACTAACCGGATTAACCTCGATAGTTGGTGGGCCGTGTAGGATTCGAACCTACGACCAATTGGTTAAAAGCCAACTGCTCTACCGACTGAGCTAACGGCCCAAGTCTTTTCGACTAAAGCGGGGCATTCTAACAAGAATAGCCAGGACAGGCCAAGTATCTCTGTCAATTTCACTGCATACCCAAGCTTGATAACCGGGGGCTCTGTTAATCGGAGCTTCCTTTAACGTAAGCCGTGGGATCTTTAACACCGGCCTGCTTGAATCCTTCAGAACGGAAGCGGCATGAATCACACACTCCGCACGCCCGTCCATATTCATCAACCGCATAACAAGAAATTGTCAAAGAAAAATCCAGGCCCAAGCGCAGTCCCTCGCGAATGATGCCGGCTTTACGCATCGAGATCAGCGGCGTTTGGATATTAAAATGCTGCCCCTCAACACCCGCCCTGGTAGCAAGATTCGCCATTTTCACAAAGGCATCGATGTATTCCGGCCTGCAATCCGGATAACCGGAATAATCGACCGCGTTAACACCGATAAATATGTCCCTCGCGCCAAGCACCTCCGCCCACCCTAACGCAAGTGATAAAAATACCGTGTTGCGTGCCGGCACGTAGGTAACAGGTATCCCCTGCGACGGTGTATCCGGCACCGGAATCGAATGGTCTGTAAGGGCTGAACCTCCTATGTTACCGAAATCGATCGTGATTATTTTGTGCTCAATTACACCTAACATGGCCGCCAGCTTCTTTGCCGCCTCAAGCTCCGCGCCATGCCGTTGCGCATAATCGAAGCTTATGGCATAACAGGCGAAGCCCGTTTCTCTGGCAATCGCAAGTGTCGTTGCTGAATCAAGCCCGCCGGATAGCAATACTACGGCCTTTGCAGGCTGATTCGCGCTACGGTTCGTTGCGGATATATCGCTCATTTTCTGACATTGATACAAAGCTCTTGCTCGGAGCCTTCCGGTATCAACCTATCTTAAACACGCGCGCGCAGGCGAGGCACCGCAATATTAAGATGGTCATTTCCCCGGGACATCTCCCCACAGATACTTATGCAGCTGAATCTGCATACGTACCGGCAGCCTGTCGGCAAGAATCCAGTCCGCCAGTTCAACGGCCTCTAATTGCTGATAACTGGGACTGAACAAAATCTCGCACACCGATACCAGCTTGTACTCGTTAATTATTTTTTTTGCCCATTGATAGTCATATTCATCGCACAATACAAACTTGACCTGATCCTTGCTATCAAGATATGCAATGTTCTGATATAAATTACTTTCCCGCTCACCCGAACCCGGCGTCTTGATATCCATAACTTTTATAACACGCGGGTCAACTTGCGAGACATCGAGTGCACCGCCCGTTTCCAACGAAACTTCGTAGCCTGAATCACACAATGCCGTCAATAATGCATGACACCCTCTTTGGGCAAGCGGCTCTCCGCCGGTCACCGTAATATAGTGCGCCTGATATGAAGCGGCACCGGCAAGTATAGCCGGCAACGTCATGACCGTACCCTGATGAAACGCATATGCGGTATCACAATATTGGCATCTCAACGGACATCCCGTGAGACGGATAAACACAGTAGGCAAACCACTGCTGCGGGATTCTCCCTGCAAGGAATAAAAAATCTCATTGATCTTCAATGATGTTTCGGTTTTATCCTTGATGTTTGTCACGTCAGCCCGGCCCATATATCAAATTGGAGAGCATTTTCTGGAATAACCAAGGAATGAACAACATAAAATCCGGCATAACCCGCATCCGGCCAGGTGATAAGGTCTATCGCCCCTCAAGTTTCATTCGATGAAGCCGGTTCTGCGCCAGTTGTGCAGCCGTGCTTTCAGGAAACCGCTGAACAAGCTCACTCAGAACGGTATTCGTCTGCTGCCACTCACTCAATTCATAATAACTGAAGCCAAGTTTCAACATGGCGTCGGGCATCTTATTACTATCGGGATACGCCACCAACACCTTGTTAAATTCTTCAACAGCCGCAGGGAAACGGCGGGTTACATAATTTGCCTCGCCCAACCAATACTGTGCATTACCTGAAAACTGGCCATTCGGATAACGCGACAGGAACGCGCCAAACTCCCCAATCGCCTCATCATAACGACCTTCCTTAAGCACATTAAAAGCACGTTGATAAGCGGACTGCTCAGCCAATGCATCAACATTTTGTTCCATCCCGGCGTTTGCTGCGGATGTCCCCGTGGGCGGTTGGTTGGAAGGTAGCATGGACACGGGCGCTCGAGACCCGCCGGCAGGAGGGGCCATTCCGGTCTGTGCCGGCAATGCACCAGGCATGGAGGCCTGTGGCACGCTCATACCTGATGTCTCAAACTGACGCAACCTGCGGTCAATATCCAGATAAAGATCACGCTGACGCTGCTTAATTCCCTCCACATCATGCGTATGAAGTTCCACGCTGCCGCGCAGTTCCTGCACCTCTCTTTGCAGCTCTTCCAGGCGCATCAGCATATCCAGCAAGGTCTGGCCATCCAATAAACTTTCCAGTCTTGTAACACGCGCATCAAGAGGCAGATTACGGCTGACAACCGGCGGCGATTGTGATATGGGCTGCGATTCCAGTATAGGCGGCAGGTCCTCGGCCAGACAAACGGCTTGCAGAACGGCACATCCCGCAATAGCGGCTACCATCAGCGGGCGCATCAAGCGCCGCTCAATCCGGGCCATTGTTAATTACCCTGATAAACGATTTCCACGCGACGATTCAGCTGCCAGGAAGATTCATCATGACCGAAAGCGACAGGTCTTTCTTCACCATAACTGATAGCTTCAAGCTGTGAGGATGACGCTCCTTGCAATGATAAAAACCGGAGCACAGCATTGGCACGGCGCTCACCAAGACCGATATTATATTCGCGCGAACCCCGCTCATCGGCATGTCCTTCAAGAACAGCTGAAACACGCGGATGATTTGCCAGATACGTTGCATGAGCCTTTATAATATTCCGGAATTCTTCCTTGACCTCACTGCGATCAAAGTCAAAATAGATCACGCGCTTGGCAAGAATACTTGCAGGATCGTCCAGTCGTTCTCCAGCAAACTCGCTACCACTGTCCAATCCCATGGATTCGGCGCCTTCACCAACTTCAACCTCCGTCACACCGCGGCCGGCACCAGCACCAGGCTTTTTATCACCCGTTGTACCGCACGCCACCAGCATTATTACCGGAATAACTGCAATTATTACCTTGCTGAGAATTTTCATCGAATACTCCTATTTGTTAATCGTCATTGTTGCACACTGTTTGTTTCCTGCTTGTTGCTTGTTGCTGGTCCCTTAATTTGTTATTTATCGTATGGTGACCAAGCCGGTTCGCGGGCATCTCCCTGTTGTAAGAATAGACGTTGACGTACCCGTCCATCAACTGACACTGCCTGTAATACACCCCTGTTCCTGTCCTCTGTCGCATATATGATCATGCTACCATTTGGCGCAAAACTTGGCGACTCATCAAGTCTTGCATCCGTCAGCACGCGTAAAACGCCTGTGTCCAATTCCAGCACGGCGATATTATATATACCATTGTTACCATGAACCATCGCCAGCAGTCGTCCGTCAGGAGATAACGATGGACGTGCATTGTATGCACCTTCAAAAGTAAGACGTTTCTCCCTGCCGCTCGATAGATCAATCCGATAGATTTGTGGTTGCCCTCCCCTGTCTGAAGTAAATATTATCGCACTGCCATCGGGCATCCAAACAGGCTCGGTATCAATAGCATAACTTCGTGTGACCCGCTGTAGTTTATTATTAATCAAACTCAAAACAAAGATATCCGGGCTGCCATCCTTCGACAGCACCAGTGCCAGACTTTTTCCGTCCGGCGACCAGGCTGGCGCGCCATTGAGGCCCCGCTGGGACGATACCAGTTCCCGCTTACCTGTCCTGACATCCTGTATATAGATATGCGGACGGCCATTTTCAAAGGAGACATACGCCAGTTTTGATCCATCCGGAGACCATGACGGTGACATCAAGGGCTGTGTTGAATTCAGCACGGGGCGGGGATCAAAACCATCTGCATCAGCCACTTGCAATGAATAACGCTGTTTTCCCGACGGTGTTTTCACCTCGGTAACATAGGCAATCCGCGTGGCAAAGGCACCTGGTTCACCGATCAGGGTTTCATAGATAATGTCACTGATCTGATGTGCCGTGTGGCGAAGATCCTGTTCATTAGAGCGGATACTGTAACCCGTCAATTGTACCGTTCTGAACACATCAAACAGCTGAAATTGGACAATATACTCACTACCCGCGGCGCGCATTCTGCCCACCACCAGATTTTCGACGCCCAAAATCCGCCAATTCGTGAAATTGATTTGAGATCCTTCCTGCGGCTTGGCCAGGAAATCCTTCTCCGGTAGCGGCGAAAACCGCCCGCTACGATATAAATCAGCGGCAATCACACCCGCCACATCCAATGGCGCCTGAGGCGAGGGCCCTTCCCAGCCAAAGGGAACGATCGCTATGGGTAACGCCCCTTCTACGCCTTGTGTTATCTCGATAGTCAGCGCAGCATCGGCATCTGTCCATACACCCATACCAATCATCAGGACATAAAGGGACTTAACTAATCTTCTCAATAGCTACTCCTCGGGTTTAAACACAAATTGCAGGATTCTGAATCGTTCAAATAATGAAGGATCGGGCGGTAAGGGCAAGGGTGACGCCTTTAAAACCGCGGTCTCTACCGAACGATCAAATACAGGATCACCACTGCTGGTAGTTATACGCACGTCGAGCACTTCACCACCGGGTATCAATCGCACCATTACTGTACAAGAAAGGCCTTGTTGAGCACCAGCGGGCTTGAACCAATTACGCGTCACCTTTTGTTTAATGATTTCTATGTAACGATCTACGATCGATTGAACCTTTTTCTCGCGTTCGGCCTCCAGTTGCTGCTGTTCTGCCGCAAGCTGCTCCTGCAGCGCGCGTTGTTCTTCTTGGCGGCGCTGTTCCTCTTCCTGTTTGCGTCTTTGCTCAGCTAGCCGCTTTTCTTCTTCAATGCGCTTCTTTTCGAGCGCTTGCTGTTCATTTTTCAGCTTTTCAAGCCGCTCCGTCTCAGCCTGTTTCTGTTGTTCTAATTCTTTGGTCTTTTTAGTCTCGGCCTCAAGCTTGGCCTGCTGTTCTTTCAGCTTGCGCTGTTCTTCTTCCTGTTTCTTCTTCAGATCAACGAGCCGTTTTTCCTCACGCTCACGCGTTTTTTTCGCTTCCTGGGCCTTTTTTTCCAGGTCCCTGCGTTTCGCCTCTGCTTCCTGCTGCTTACGTTTTTCCGCTGCTTTCAGCTTTTCAAGCTCTGCCAGGACCTTGGTCTCATCAATGGCAATGGCTTGGACGACATTTTCCTCGGGCTGCGTCCGGTGGGGTGTGGGCCGCCAGTCCAGACTAAACACTATAATGACCACAAAGGCAATATGTACCAGTATTGCATATACAAGATAACGGGGATTATCAACAAATTGCTTTAACATTCGCAGGAAACAACACACCTGCAAATGAATGATGACAGGCTCATAACGGCTACCTTTGTGGTTCCATTTCAGGTGCCTCAGTCAACAAACCGACGCTTGGTGCGCCTGCCTTTTGCAACAATGCCATGGCAGTCACCACCTTACCATAATTTACATTTTTATCCCCGCGCACCAACACCGGGGTTTCCGGTTGATGGCGCAGCACTGCGGCCACGCGTTGCACCAATGCGTCATGATCAATACTTTTTTTCGTATCCTCACCTACATTCAGGTAGTAAGCGCCCCCGGCATCCACTGTCACAATGAGTGGTTCGTTTTGTTTACGGTCGATAGGTTCGGATGCAGCCTCAGGCAAATCGACCTTGACGCCCTGGGCAAGGAGCGGAGCGGTGATCATGAAGATCACCAACAATACCAACATAACATCGATATAAGGCACGACATTGATTTCCGACATGGGTTGTCTGCGGATGCGTTGAGCCATTTTGTCAAAAATTCCCTATCCTATCCGTTAGAACCCCAACATCAACTATGCAGCTGGCGCAGCAAGATCGATGAAAACTCTTCCATGAAGTTTTCATAATGATTAATCAATCTACCTACATCATTAACATAGCGGTTATAGGCAATTACCGCCGGTATAGCCGCAAACAATCCCATCGCGGTCGCAATAAGCGCCTCTGCAATACCGGGGGCCACCAATGCCAATGTAGCCTGATGGACGTTACCCAAGGCCCGGAACGAGTTCATAATGCCCCATACGGTACCAAACAGGCCGATATAGGGGCTTGTTGAACCGACGGTGGCAAGAAAGGGCAAATGCATCTCGAGATTATCGACTTCACGATTCAGCGCGACACGCATATTACGCTGCACGCCTTCGAGGATCTCTCGTGGACCGATATTTTCTTTTTGCCTTAATCTTAAAAAGGTCCTGAAACCTGCCTCAAAAATCCCCGCCGCTCCGGTGATATATTCCGGTTGTGATGTCACATGCTTGTGCAAGGCATCCAGATCGGTTCCCGACCAAAAACGCGACTCAAACTCATCCAGCGAGGCGCGCGCAACCTTAAGCTCCCGCCATTTACGGAATATAAAGGTCCACGAGGCAATCGACACCAACAGCAAAAGAAGCATGACCATCTGGACGAGAAAACTCGCACCGGTCACCAGATGAACCAACGATAAGTCAGCTGTCACAGGCAATCTCCGTTAAGACATGATCAGGTATATGACACGGCCGCATCGACGCCGCATCAAGACACGCAATTTTTACATGGCCGGCACATAATACCGTCATATTCTCTTGCAATACTTTAGCATTTTGTCCCTTGCCGGACCCATCGGTTGCTAGACGCATGACTTGCTGATTGAATGTCATACTCGCCCGGCGCCGCCGTGTAATATGTGCGCTGACATACAATAGCTCGTTAAAGCGTCCCGGCTTCAAAAAGTTCAATGTTACCGAGTGAACCGCAAAAATAATTCCTTGTTGCGCAAGCAACATGTCCTGTTCTATGCCGAAGCCACGCAACCACTCAGTACGTGCCCTCTCCATATATTTAAGATAATTGGCATAATAAACGACACCACCGCTGTCCGTATCCTCATAGTAAACACGCACCGGCCAGAGAAACATGATCTATTGAGTGTTTAAACCGCTATTGGATTCGAAAAAGATAAAGCAATTTATACTAGGCATTTAACCTGATTATAATGCTAACGTGATTGGATGAAAGTTTCATTAAAATCATCGTTCAAAAAAATAACTAGCTCCCCTCAAAGAGATCCAGCATCTCCGCCTGCTGACGATTATCCCGGCGCGGAGACGGCATACCGAAATGCTGATAGGCATTACGAGTCACCATTCTGCCGCGGGAAGTGCGCATCATAAATCCTTGCTGGATCAGATAGGGTTCCAGTACATCCTCGATTGTGCCACGCTCTTCGCCAATCGCCGCAGACAAGCTGTCAATGCCGACCGGTCCACCGTCAAATTTTTCGATAATCGTCATCAACAATTTCCGGTCCATGGTATCAAACCCGTTGACATCGACATTCAGCATATCCAGGGCGCGATCCGCCACCTCGCCGGTGATCCTCCCTCCAGCCCTTACCTCGGCATAATCGCGCACTCTTCTTAGAAGACGGTTGGCAATGCGTGGCGTACCGCGTGAACGCTTGGAAATCTCCAGCGAACCTTGTTGATCAAGGGTAACGTTCAAGATGCGGGCGGCCCTTTCAACTATCGCCGTCAGCTCTTCTATAGAATAAAACTCCAGCCGTTGCACAATCCCGAAACGGTCACGTAACGGCGAGGTCAACAGGCCTGCCCGGGTTGTCGCCCCTACCAACGTAAATGGCGGCAGATCAAGCTTGATCGAGCGTGCCGCAGGTCCTTCGCCTATCATGATATCAAGCTGATAATCCTCCATGGCAGGATATAGCACTTCTTCGACCACGGGGCTCAGGCGATGAATCTCATCGACGAACAGGACATCGCGCGGCTCAAGATTTGTCAGCAAGGCTGCAAGATCGCCGGGACGTTCCAGCACCGGCCCCGAGGTGTGCCGTATATTCACGCCAATCTCGTTGGCAATGATATGGGCCAGAGTAGTCTTCCCCAGCCCCGGCGGGCCGAAGATCAGCGTATGATCGAGTGCCTCGTTGCGGGCCTTGGCGGCCTGTATAAAGATCTCCATCTGTTCACGCATGGCGGGTTGCCCGATATAGTCTTCCAATCGTGACGGACGAATGGCGAGTTCATGGATCTCATCCTCATTGAGGTGACGTGCAGTCACCGCGCGGTCAGTTTCAATCATTGTTTACTCCACCATGGATTGCAATGCGCTACGTATAATCTTCTCACTATCCATTCCCGCAACCTCGACACCACGCACCATACGGCTCGCTTCTTGCGGTTTATAACCTAATGCAATCAAGGCGCTCACGGCGTCACTGACCGCACCTTTAACAGGATCGATATGATCCTCATGCATTACACCGGGGACCATGCCGGCATCCGCCCCCTTGGCCAACCGGTCACGCATTTCAATAATCAAACGTTCCGCTGTTTTTTTGCCGACACCCGGTAACCTTACCAGCGTAGCACTATCATTTCCCCTCACGCATCGAGTAAATGCATCCACGGAAATCCCTGATAATATCGTCAAGGCAAGCCTTGCGCCGACACCATTGACCTTGATTAGGTTACGAAACATGGCGCGTTCGCTGTGATTGGCAAAGCCATACAGAAGGTGGGCGTCTTCGCGCACGATGAGATGAGTATAAAGGGTTACGTCGGATCCGGTTGGCGGCAGGTCATAAAAGGTATTCATGGTGGCCTCAAGTTCATAACCTACGCCATTAACCTCTATCATTAAATAGGGTGCGTGTTTATGCAGCAATGTACCATGCAAACGCCCGATCATCTCAGCCTGCCCAGATACATTGATCGAACGCCTGGTAAATGACGAAGAGTCTGCCGGGTATGGCTATGGCACAATGCACAGGCAAGCGCATCGGCCGCATCGGCCTGTGGGATTTTAGGTAAATTAAGCAAGGCCTTTACCATGTGTTGCACCTGAAATTTTGCAGCATTACCCTTACCCACAATAGCCTGTTTGATCTGCGCAGGCGTATATTCGAAAACGGGTATTGACTGCATCACTACCGCACTGATCGCGGCGCCCCTTGCCTGGCCAAGCTTTAGCGCCGAATCGGCGTTACGTTGTATAAACACTTTCTCAATGGCCATCTCATCCAACGGATAAGCCGCTATGATATCACTGATACCCGTAAAAATATTCTTTAACCGCTCGGGAAGGGTATCACCGGCGATACGAATACAACCGCTTGCGACATAGTTGATTCTATCATTCAATACCTTAACGACGCCAAAACCCGTAACTCGCGACCCGGGATCGATGCCAAGAATATGGGTCATAACCGAGCTAAAATCTCTTCGGAAATATCTGCATTCGAATAGACATGCTGGACATCATCCAGCTCTTCCAGCATCTCCAACAACTTTACCATCTTGATAGCATCCTCCAGATCCAGCCCGGCATTCGTCGATGCACGCATGGTAATCTCAGCCTCTTCGGGTTCAAGGGTGGCATTCATCATGGCTTGTTTGACACCGGCAAAATTCCCGGGCGTGGTCAATACATCGATAGAGCCATCGCCGTTTACAATAACATCTTCGGCGCCAGCCTCAACTGCTATTGCCATAATTTGGTCTTCATTACTTCCTGCCGTAAAACTCATTATTCCGGTCTCCGTGAATAAGTATGCAACCGATCCCTCTGTGCCAAGATTTCCGCCGCATTTGGTAAAGGCATGACGCACTTCGGCTACTGTCCGGTTACGATTATCCGTCAGGCAATCAGCCATCACGGCGACACCACCGGGACCGTATCCCTCATAACGAATTTCCTGATAATTTTCACCTTCTTGTGCTCCTGCCCCGCGCTTGATGGCCCGCTCAATCGTATCCTTGGTCATATTATTGCTCAAAGCCTTATCAACCGCGGCCCTAAGGCGCGGGTTTGAGGCAATATCAGCGCCACCCATACGGGCCGAGACGGTGATTTCCCTGATTAATTTGGTAAATAATTTGCCTCGTCTTGCATCCTGGGCGCCTTTACGATGCTGAATGTTTGCCCATTTACTATGTCCTGCCATATCACCTCGTACAAACGTTAATTATCAGCCCAGTTTATCATCCTGTCTTAAACTATTTAAACAGGTCTAACATATTGATTATAAAGACGAACGCTTATCTGTCTCACAGTCATCCGGCAAGAGAGTTTTTATACTCGCTGAAAGGAAACTGCCTGTCTATGTCATTAAAGTAATATAATGTTTTTCCGAAAATGGCATATTTGTTGCTCCTATCATAGGACACATTGTGATCTTGACGAATATATGACGGTTGGGCAATGAATTGTCAATGTCTTAAAAAAGCAAATGTACCGATATTATTCCTGATACTTGTATCAGGGATGGTGTTCAGTGCATTAACCCGTGCTGAAAGTTCAGTTGTAATTAATTATCAAGGTCAGACTGAACAGGCGGGTATTCCATATCATGGTATAGGTTATTTTAAATTTGCGATTATCGACGACCCGATAACACCTATCCACAATATCTGGACCCACGATGGCAGTAACCCTCTCCCCGGTCATGAACCTGAACATGCCATATCCATATCACTTGAATCCGGAGACTTTTTCATCACTCTTGGAGCAATACATTCCAACGCCTTAATCACATCTGATAACTCCTCTCTAAAAGATTCTGATGACTACTTAAGGGTCTGGTTCAGCACTGATGGACACGAATTTGAACAACTTTCACCGGACAAGGCGTTGTCAGATCAAACACCAGATTCTGACGCGAGATCAGCAAACACTCTGGATGGGATTTCCGTCGTCGCAACGACACAGGTCATCGGCAATTCGAAAAAAGCGGCAAAAGTACTCAATGCAGCGGCATTGGCCACGCCACACTGAAACATCTTCAACGACCACTATATCCCGGTCAAATACTTTAATATCGTCTCTGTCGATTAAAACCTCCGGTTTTCAAAAAGGCGCAGGCTTGCAGTGCCACTTCCCGCGAAAACAACAGCGCGGTATGCGACACATGGACTGTTATATGATCTGTCATACCTTCAAAAAAAGTTTCAGCTACGGCAACGGTCCCGTCATTGGGATGCGGCAATCCGGGCACCACCCTGCCAACGCCAATGCTTAAGGTACCGGCAATTACACCGATTTCACGATAACTGCTCCAGGGAGGAATATCACCAAGCAGCCCGCGATCCAGGCTGTGTCCTAGTATCAAACGGCCAAGTGAGGAACGATTAAATTGCCGCGCAACCAGGCTGCCTGTATGAGGCGTTCCGATCGTGACAATCCTGCCCGGACGCTGCCCGGGAAAGTCATTGAATAATTGCCGGATTACCAGTCCACCCAGACTATGCCCGACAAAGTGTATGACATCCGCCTCGATTTTATCGACAAAGTGCTGTAAGCGTTGCGCATTCTGAACAATATTTTGATGAACCGTTGGGTATGAAAACCGTACCGTCTTGAAACCACACTGCCGCAAGCGGCGGCGCAATAAAGACATATCAATGCCCGTCATCCATAGACCATGGACCAACACAACAGCTTGAGTTTTCGAGGAATTCAATAAAAAAAGAAGGAATTAACTTGCTTGAAATATCTTTTACTTTTAACTAGCGGTTAACATACGTTGCAATGCAAGTCTTGCCTGGGTGGCTTCATTCTCAGGCACACAGATACGATTAACAATCTTATTTTCAACCAAACTCTCCAGCGCCCACAACAATTGTTGAGGATCGATACGAAACATCGTTGAACACATGCAGATAGTAGGCGACATAAAATGTATCGATTTATCCTGATGTCTATAGGTCTCATGAAGGCGTTTGACCAGATTCAATTCGGTGCCTACAAGCCAGCGCGTGCCCGGCTCCGACTCGGCAACCGTTTTAATAATATAAGACGTCGAGCCGACAAAATCCGATTTTTGACATACTTCAAAAGATGCCTCGGGATGCGAAATAACCTTGGCATCAGGATATTTCTCAAGGAAACGGTCAATATGGGCCGGCTGGAACATTTGGTGTACCGAGCAAAACCCTTTCCACAAAATGATTTTTGCCGACTTTATCTGCTCGGGCAAGAGTCCGCCCAGCGGCCGGTTAAAATCCCATACCACCATCTCATCGAGCGGTATATCCATCGCATAACCGGTATTGCGTCCAAGATGCTCATCGGGAAAAAACAGCACTTTTTCACGCTGTGCAAACGACCAATCGAGCATCTTGCGTGCGTTCGATGAGGTACAGACAATGCCTCCATGATTGCCGCAAAAGGCCTTCAGATCGGCAGCAGAATTGATATAGGTAACAGGTGTAATGTGCTGATCCGGATCAAGCACTTTGGAGAGTTCGCGCCAGGCCCGTTCAACCTTGACGAGATTGGCCATATCGGCCAGTGAACAACCTGCCGCGAGATCCGGAAGAATCACCACTTGTTCCGGGCGCGACAGAATATCCGCCACCTCAGCCATAAAATGCACGCCGCAAAAAACGATATACTGCGCATCAGATTGCGCTGCTTGTTGCGAGAGTTTTAATGAGTCACCTGAGATATCGGCATGACGAAAAACCTCTTCGCGTTGATAGTGATGTCCCAGGATGACTAATCGTTCACTCAGCGCCTTTTTTGCGGCATGAATCCTCGCATCACATTCTGCATCGCTTAGCTGGATTTGTTGCTGGATTACAGTAGCTTTGGCAACCATAGAAAACTCATCGCTTGCATGAATTGTCTAAACAATATCATCGATATGGTTAAATTTCACCACTCTGATGGCAAAACCCTTGAATCCGAGGTGATATAGTACAATTTACCCGGTTTTTACCGGTGTTTTACGCAGTCGAATCCCAAGATCCCGCAGGTGAATATCATCAACATGTGACGGCGCGGATGTTAATAAGCAGTTGGCAGTTTGGGTCTTTGGAAACGCGATCACTTCACGTATTGAAGACGCACCCGTCATTAACATCACCAGACGATCGAGACCGAATGCAATACCGCCATGAGGAGGACAACCGTATTTAAGTGCATCCAGTAAAAATCCGAACTTCTGCCGCGCCTCATCATCGCTGATCCCTAACAAACGGAACACACCGGCCTGAATCTCTGAACGATGAATACGTACCGAACCACCGCCCACTTCGATGCCATTCAAGACAAGATCATAAGCCTGGGATTTTGCCTGCCCTGGGTTGTTATTCAATTCTTCGGCGTCCATCACCTTGGGGCGCGTGAACGGATGATGCAATGCGCTCCAGCGTTTCTGCTGCTCATCCCATTCAAACATCGGAAAATCGACTACCCAAACAGGTTTCCAGCCGTATTCGATGATGTTACGGTCATGGCCGAGTTTCACACGCAACGCACCGAGCGATTCATTGACAATCGATGCCTTATCGGCACCAAAAAATATCACGTCACCATCTCCGGCGCGGGTGCGTTCCATAATCGCTTGCAAGACTTCGTCAGGCAGGAACTTGAGTATCGGGGATTGCATGCCTTCACGGCCCCTGGCCAGTTCATTGATCTTGATATAGGCAAGACCTTTAGCGCCGTATATCGCAACGAATTTGGTATAGTCATCGATCTCCTTACGGCTCAGTTCTCCACCACCCGGCAGCTTCAATGCCGCAACCCTGCCCTTTGCATCACGGGCAGGACCCGAGAATACCTTAAATTCGACATCCTTCATCAAACCGGTAATGTCTATCAATTCAAGGGGAATCCGCAGATCAGGCCTGTCAACGCCATAACGCGAGATTGCCTCTTCATGCGTGATGCGCGGAAAAGGATCCGGCAGCGGTATCTCCAGCACGTGGACAAACAGCTCGCGTACCATCTTCTCCATCAACTGCATAATCTGATCCTCATCCATAAATGAGGTCTCGATATCAAGCTGAGTGAATTCCGGCTGACGGTCGGCACGCAAGTCC
>Ga0214472_10002971_pt1 | contig 18054 bp, 14 predicted proteins | sample RVTome_6_FD_207662 | JGI IMG/M metagenome (GOLD analysis project Ga0214472, IMG submission 207662) | Soil microbial communities from uranium-contaminated site in the Upper Colorado River Basin, Wyoming, United States - RVT140D175 | ecosystem: Environmental > Terrestrial > Soil > Contaminated >...
GCCGACGAGGACGCCTGGACCGGGGCGCCCTTCGTGGCCATGCGACGGGAGCAGCGGATCTACGGACGAGGCTCGGTGGACATGAAAGGATTCATCGCCTGTGCTCTGGCCATGGCCCCCGCCTTCGCCGCAGCCGATCTGAAGCGGCCGATCCACATCGCCCTCACCTTCGACGAAGAAGTCGCCTGCCGGGGCGCGCCGTTACTGGTGTCCGAGATCCTCCGCACGGGGTCCATGCCATCCGCCGCCATCATCGGCGAGCCGACGGAGATGGCGATCATCGATGCCCACAAGGGCTGCTACGAGTACACGACCCGAATCACGGGGTTGGCCGGTCACGGGTCGGCGCCGGACCTCGGGGTCAACGCCGTGCAGATCGCAGCTCGCTATGTGACCCGATTGCTGGACCTCGGCCGACTGTTGGAAGATCGGGCGCCGACCGACAGCCCCTACGACCCGCCCCACACCACGATCAACGTCGGCGTGCTCTCCGGAGGGACGGCCCGCAACGTGGTGGCAGGGGAGTGTGTCATCGAATGGGAGATGCGTCCGGTGATCCGGGACGATGTCGACTTCGTGCTGGCGGGAGTGCATGCGTTCGAAAGGGAGATGCTGGCCGAGATGCGCCACGTGCATCCCGACGCGTCGATCGTCACCGACACCGAAGGTGCGGTGGACGGCCTCGAGAAGGACTCGTCCTCGGCGGCGGTGGCGCTGGGTCGGGCGCTGCTCGGCGATCAGCCCACCGCGGTGGTGTCGTTCGGAACCGAGGCCGGCATATACCAGACCGCCGGCATACCGGCGATCGTCTGCGGTCCCGGTTCTATCGAGATGGCCCATCGTCCTGACGAGTACATCGAGATCTCGCAACTGGAAGCGTGCCTCGACATGCTCGCCACCCTCACCACCCATCTCTCGACGTAGGTCCGGCCGCTTCTCCGGGCTGGATCGGACGTATGCGTCCGATCTAACCCTGGGTACGAATGGACGAAGTCCGCTCCAGGGTGGGGAGGCGGAGGAGGAGCAGGGTGGAGGCGAGGGCGGCGGCTCCGGCGGCTGCGAACGACGTGAGCCTCATCCCGCCCCGGCCGAACATCCACGGTCCCGCCAGATCTCCGGCGATGCGGCCGATTCCCGCCGCCACCGCGAACCACGCCAGGTATCCGGTGCGATTCGTCGGATGCAGCTCCGTTGCCACCGACATCGCCGACACGATCGTGAACTCGATCAGCGCGATTCCCAGAGCGAGCACGCCGACGCCGACCACCACCGACCCCGCCGTCCACGCCAGCACGAGGAACACCGTGCCGGCCATCCCGAGCGCGATCACCAGGGCGTTTCTCTTGTTGACGCGGTCGGTGAACGCCACCACGCCGCCCTCGCCGACGAGCTCGGCGATGCCGATGACGGTGCCCACTCCACCGAGCGCCAGCAGCGCCAACCCGAAGTCGTTCTCCAGCCATGTCCCCAGGTTCACCAGCAGGATCTCCAGCGTGAACCCGACGAAACCGGCCACGACCAGAAACCAAAGCGCCGGGCCGCGCACCTTGGGTCGTGCGGCGAGGTCCAACGTCTCTTCGGCGGCGACGCGGTCGAGCATGGCCACTGCGACCACGCCACCCGTGGCCAACAGACCAAGAGTCAGGAAGGGAGTGTTCCACGATCCTCGCTCGATGAGCCAACCGGCGAAGGGCGCGCCGATCAGCAGACCTCCCGCCCAGGCCACCTCCAGGATCCCGATGTGGCGGCTCCTCCGATTCCAGGGGACGCGTTCGGCGATGTGGGCCTGGGCGCCGACGTCGAACAGCGGCTTGGCGAAACCGATCAGGGCGAACCCGACCAGGGCGCCGACGAAGACTCCGAACCACGCCGTCACCAGCGAGCCCACCGCGAACACCGCCAGCCCGCTCAAGAGCAGCACCCGGCTGGTGGCACGACGGCCGGCCAGACCGATGGCCAACGGCGAGGCGAACCCGGCCACCCACCGCACCGAGACGAGCGCTCCCGCCTGGCCGATATCGATTCCCAGGCCGCGGGCGATGGCGGGCAGGAACGGGTAGACGAGGCGGACGGCGGTGTTGAGGACCAGCTTGAGCGCCACCAAGCGCACGGTCCCGATCTGCGGACTGTCGCTCGGGCTCACGCATTCGATCGTAGAGGGGCATGCGCCCGGCCGTGTCGGTCCCCACTGATACTCTCGCCGTCGATGAGCGAACACCCAGACGACCAGCCCACCGTCGGTCGGGTGATCGGCACCGAGGACTCGACTCCCCTCGAGTTCTGGGTCGCCGTCGCCGAGGGCCAATACCTGCAACTCGACGATGTGATAGCGCTCGAGCGGGTCCTTCCCGGCGGAGAGATGGTGTCCATGTTCGGGATGGTCTCCCAGGTCCGAGCTCGGCATGAAGGGGCCCGCTTCGACTCCGACGTGTTCCTGATCGAGGACGGCGTGCTCCCCGCAGAGGTCTCGGAGGCGGCGAAGGTGTCGGCCACCCGTTTCGAGCCGGAGACATTCGTCCCGCCTCGTCCCGGTCAGGCCGTCCGTCGCGCAGTCGGTGAGGAGCGGGAGAAGGCCTTGTTCTTCGACTCGATGGTGCAGCGTCTCCCGATCGGTCTGTCGCGCTCCGGGGAGCCGCTGTTCGTCAACCTCGAGTTCCTCGACGGCCGCCGCGGCGCCCATGTGAACATCTCGGGCATATCCGGCGTGGCGACGAAGACCACGTATGCCACGTTCCTCCTGCATTCGATCTTCACGAGCGGCGTGCTCGGCGCTCGCGGCCTCAACACGAAGGCCCTTATCTTCAACGTCAAAGGCGAGGATCTCCTCTTCCTCGACCGACCGAATTCGGCGCTCGATGCCGACGAAGCCGCCAGATACTCCCGGCTCGGCCTGCCGGCGGAGGCGTTCGGTTCGCTCTCGGTGTACGCACCACCCCGTCCGGGCTCGGTGGCGGCGCCCGACGTGTACTCCCGCACCGACGGAGTCGTCACGAGTTTCTTCTGGACCCTCGAACAGTTCTGCCACGACGATCTGCTGGCGTTCCTGTTCGCCGATGCAGAGGACGACCGCGCCCAGTACACGATGGTGATCCACAACGTGATGGCGCGGCTTCGCAAGGCGGTGCCGCTCGATGACGGCGCCGTCATGGTGGACGGCGAGACGGTGAGGACCTTCGCCGACCTCAGCCAGCTCATCCAGCGACGGGTGACCGACCCCGATACTGCCTACGACTGGGCGGGTCCCGCCATCGGCCAGGGCACCGTTAATGCGTTCGTCCGTCGTCTGCTCGCGGCGGTCCGGCACGTCGAGCGGCTCATTCGCGGCGATGTCGTCAACGCCGCCAAACACCAGATCGGCCTGGACAGCCAGGTGACGGTTGTCGACATCCACAATCTCAACGACCGTGCCAAGCGGTTCGTGGTGGGTGTGACCATCCGCCGCCAGTTCGACTTCAAGGAGCGGGCCGGTCAGTCCGACGAACTGCTGTTCCTGGTGCTGGACGAGTTGAACAAGTACGCCCCGCGCGACGGCTCGAGTCCGATCAAGGAGATCCTCCTCGACGTGGCGGAACGTGGCAGGAGCCTGGGGGTGATCCTCATCGGGGCCCAGCAGACGGCGTCGGAGATCGAACGGCGAATCATCGCCAACTCCTCGATCCGGGTCGTGGGCAGGCTCGACTCGGCGGAGGCGGCCCGTGAGGAGTACGGCTTCCTCCCCACCGTGCAGCGGCAGCGCTCGACGATCCTGAAACCGGGCACGATGATCGTCTCACAGCCCGAGCTCCCCGTGCCCCTCGTGCTGGAGTTCCCGTTCCCGGCGTGGGCGACGCGGGCGTCCGAGGCGAGCGCAGTGGCTCCCGTCGACGGTCCCGAGGACCCGTTCGAGGGCCTCGACAGGTGATGCCGCCGCGTGTCGGCACCGACCCCGATTCTGTTCACAGGGTGGCGATGCGCTCGGCGAGGGTTCCCAGCATCGCCATCGCCGCCTCGGGACGCTCCTCCAGGATGGCGTGGAACTCGGCGCCTCCGAGAACCAGGCATTGGAGCCCGTCGGAGCCGGCGACGACATCGGACGACCGGGGCAGGCCACGGAGCAGTGCCAGCTCTCCGACGTGGTCCCCGGGCCCATATGTGCGGATGGGCGCCGTTGCGCCGTCGCTCTCGCGGGAAATCATCGCCTCGCCGGAGACGATGATCAGCATCTCGTCGCCTTCGTCACCCTCCCGGAAGATCCACTCGTCTGCCCGGTAGTGACGTTCGGTGATGACGTGTGCGATCCGCTCGAGGTCTTCGGGGTCGATACCGGAGAACATGGGTACTCGCTGAAGGACGAGTACCCGCTGCATAAGGTCGAGCGTCTCGGTCTCGTGCATGAGAGGGAGCTCCCATCTTGCCAGAGCTGCACGCACCAGGGGGGACGGATCCTGCGAGGTCGCGTCGGCCAGTCGCCGGGCGTCGTCGATGATCTCCTCCCCCAGACAGACGGAGGCCAGGGCACGGATCCATGGATCGTGGTCTCGCGCCAGCCTGCGAAGGCTCGTCCAGCGGTCGTCCAGCTCTGCCGCATCATCTTCTTCCAAGAGACTCAGGAGCTCACCGACCACCCCGCGGTCGGCCAGGGAGTCGAGAGCTTCCATCGCCTGAGCCCTGGTCTCGCGGTCTTCCGACCAGAGTCCTCGCATGACCGTCCGCATCGCCGACTCGGTCTCCCGGGTGGTCAGCGCCGTTATCGCCCACCGTTCCAGCCGTTCTTCGCGCGCGGTCAGCAGGCGCAGCAGGTAGTCCGCCGTCACCGACGGTCGTTGGTGCGTTCGCAGTGCCTGGCGGTGGCGACGGAGATACGTAGCTCGGGTGATCTCCTGAGACGCCCACGTGGCCAGGCCCGTCCCGCCGGCACCCGTGGCCGCCAGGGCATCGAGGGCGGCATCGGTGGCGCGGACCGATCCCTCCTCCAGCACGGTCAGCAGGGCCGTCACCCCCTCGTCGACCTGCGCCAGCGCCTCGGCGGCCGATCGTCGGGTGACGATGGACGGATCGTCCAGGAGGAACGCGACGTCCGGCACCCGGGCGGGATGGGCCGCCAGGAGCGGCGCGGCGGCGGCCCGTACCCGGCGGTCGGGATGGTGGAGGAATCGGGCCAGGTCCACGCCGGTGAGACCGGGACGTCGCCGCAGCGCCTCGAGCGCAGCCACGATCGCGCCCGCCTCGTCCGAACCGAGGAGCGACTCGACGACCGCCCGGCCTCTCGCCCCGCCCTCGACGGCGGCGGCGGCGGCTCTCACGGATGGTTCGGGGTCCTCCAACACCTGCGCGAGATCCGGTGGCATCGTCATGGGGTGGCGCCACGTCATCTCCAGGGCTCTTCGTCTCATCTCGGGCGCGGGATCGGTGAGGAGGATGGAGAGGTGCTCTTGCAGGTTGCCGTCGGCGAGGACGTCGATGGCGGTGGACCTGACGCGGACGTCCTCGTCACGCAGGGCACGACCCAGGAGGAGCGAGGCCTCTTTCCCCTCGAGGCGGGCCAATGACGCCGCCGCCATCGCCCGCGCCTCCGGGCGACTGTCGTCGAGACAAACCGACACGGCGCGTAGTGCGTCGGCGTCCAGACCCGGCTTCTGCATCCCGGTGAGCGGGGTGGCGAAGACATCCGTCAGACCTCTCCTCACCGCCTCGACGAGGGCCGATCCGTACTCGGCCCGCATTCTCCACACCGCCAACGAGGTCGCCAGTGCGACCACCAGACCGATGGCGGTCTGCGCCTGGCGGGGAAGCGTCGTGCCGGCGAGCAACAATGCACCCGAGAGCATCGCCCCGAGCTGCGAGGGCCCGGCGGCCATGAAGGCCATCACCTGGCCCCGCCGCCGGGTCGTGAGTACGTTGAACAGCGAGCTCCAGGCTGTCACCCCGATGGCGTTCACCACGACGAACTGGAGACCTCGGACGACCGTGGCGGTGATGAGGCCGAACGACACGAGCCACGCGGCAAAACCACCGAGATACACGAGAGGCACCGCCATCAGCGTGGCCACGACGCCCAGACGGGCGAAGAGACGGTTGGTGGCGAGAAGGGACACCAGGAAGGTCACTGCGGTGGCCGCTGCCGAGAAGTAGCCCAGGTAGGATGCCACGTCGGCCTCGGCAGGGAACGAAGCGGTGACGATCTCGCTGAACGGGAAGACGACCAGGAAGAGAAGGGCGCCGAAGGCTACGCCGACTCCGGCCACGATCCTGAGAAGAGGGCTGTGCATCGTGAGATCGAGACCGGAGCGGAGGTCGGCGAGGATCGAGTCCGGGGACTCGGAGCTCGCGGTGAAGAACCGGGTGGCGAGACCGGCGACCAGGGCGGCGGCCGCCATGAGCAGACCGGCCTGTACGAGGAGGACGTTCTCCGTACCGACGAGACGCGCCAGCGGGCCGGTGCCGGCGTTGCCCACCACTCCGCCGGCAATACCCGCCGAGGCGAAGAGGGGGAACAGCCGCTTGGCCTGGCGGGTCGTGTACACCTCTCCGGCGGCCGTCCACATCGCGGTCAGGCTCACGATCATCACGACTTGGCCCGTCAGCCACACGACGGGATAGATGCCAGGAGCGTCGAAGGCGATCCCCAGTCGTTCGAGCCCGATCGCGGCCGCCGCAGCGAGGAACGCGACGGGGAGCCACCGGGCGGCGCCGATCCGGCCGAGGCCGACGGCGTATACGAGGATTCCGACCATCACGACAGGCCCGGAGACGAGGATCATCGTGGGCAGGAACTCCACACCGAAGCGCAGAAAGAACAGGGTGTCGGCTGCGTTGAGCCCCAGACCCTGATTGGCCTGAGACACGGCGAACAGCGCTGCCATCCACTTGACGGAAGCTCGCTCGTCGGGGCGAATGCGGGAAGAGCTCTTCAGGGTCGCGCGCCCTTCCGGCCGACGCCGCCCACCCGCGTCCCGGTCTCGACCACGGGTCGAGCCTATCGAGCCAGGGCCCGCTGCGCAGCGGAGCGCCGGGTCCGGGCGTCATCGGCAGGAGAGGTACGCCACGGATGGACTGGCTGACTCCAACATGTCGGTCAGATGGGTTGTTCGACGACGATGCCGGACGGGCGACGGCGCGGGATGGCCAGGAACGTGGCGGCCTTGCTCAGATGATCCCGGAAGGCGTCGAGGTCGGCGCTCTCCCATGGTTCGTAGACGATCGGGTCTTCGAGCGTCGATGGGTCGATGCCTTCGGACGCCAGGAAGGCTCCGATCTCTGCTCTCACCGGCTCGGGACATATCGGCGACGAGAGCAGTGCCCTGACCGACTCCAACCTCATGTCGGAGATGTGATGATCGCCTTTGTCCTCGTGGAAGTGGGGGTTGCGTGTCTCGACCTGGAACACGTCGACGAGCGAGCGGGCGACTTCGGGATGCGGTGAGGGGCGGGCACCACCGAACTGCTCGAACAGGTCGAGCAACTCGTACGGCTCGACCGCGAAGCCGCCGGCGAACCGCAGGCGCTTCGCCAACTCGAGGCTCATTGCGTGCTCTCCGGCGTTGCCGGTCCGGATCACCTCGGTTCCGAACCCGTTGTAGGTGGAGAGCAGCAGGTTCAGGAATCTGTTGGTGACGTGGGTGGTCCTGCCCCAGCGGTTGAAGACCAGCCGCCCGTCTTCGATCTTGGGCTTCGACTGCCAGGAGATGCGTACCATCGCATAGGGAGTGCGTGCGAGGTGGAGTACGGCGGCGAACACCTTCACATATTCGTGGACGGCCCCTGGGACGTAGTTGTCTGCGTCGATGAATCCGACACAGTCCTTGCCGGCGATGGCGGCGACCATCATCCCGATCAGCATCGCCTCACCCTTGCCCGGGCGGACCCGCTGGCCGTCGACCATCTGGCCCATACCGGCGTGTAGGAGGGCGTCAGCCAGTCCGGGATCGTCCTGATGGACGGCGACGGCCGGGCGTTCCGCCGCGTGACAGAACCGTTCCAGCAACCCGGTTTCGATCTCGAAGCGGTCGATCGGCTCACGCTCCGAGGCCGACACCAGCACGATCAGACAGTCGTGCGGTATCCCCGACAGCACGCCTTCGATCACTTTGCGTCGCTCGTTCTTGGTGGGGACGACGATGGCCATGCGCCGTTCCGTGGCGTTGACTGCGGCCGGGGGGACCAGATTCACCAGACGGCCCTGGGTCGTCGTCTCTTCCTCGTCGCCGTCGAGACCGGAGTCCAGTTCTATGACCTGGGTGGTCTCGTGGATGCGGACGGCGCCGAACCGCTCGTGACGATGGGGGTATTCGATCCGCATCCTGGAGCGAGGCTACCGATGATCTGTCGGTAGCCTCGCCGTCAAGCGGTTGCACATACCTCCGACGGGTACGTCGGCGGAACCGTGGGTGGCTCCGCCAGGCCGTGGCCGCCGCCGCTCAGTCGGCGGTAGTGTCTCGGCTCCAGCAGTCGGTGGGAGGAAGCGGTGGACATCATCGATCGGCACTTCGCCGCCGAGAACGCGCACGACGTCCAGGCCACCCTCGACACCTACACCGACGACATCGTGTGGGACGACGTCACCCACCCCGACGCTCCCTTCCACGGAAAGGAGGCCGTCGCCGGTGTCTACTCGTCGATCATCGACGCGATCCCAGACGTGGCTCTGACCTCAGTTCGTCGCTTCGAGGGGGGAGGAGGACGCTATGTGGTCGACGAATCGATTCTCACCGGCCATGTCCACGGGGAGTGGGCGGGCGTTCAAGGAGGCGGTGCCCCGGTCGAGGTCCGGATCCTCCACATCTTCGAACTGCGAGACGGACTCATCAGCTACGAGAACGCGTGGTTCGATGCCGCCGAGGTGCAGCGTCAGATCAGGCACGGTCGGCTCTGACCCGGTCGGCGAGGCGGTTCTCAGGTCTGATCGTTGCGATCGTCGGCGTCTCGCCCGACCACGCACCAGATGGCATGGACCGGCACGTCCCCCTTGTTGAAGAGGCGGTGGGGACGGGTCGAGTCGAAGCCGATCGAGTCGCCCGGGTTCAACTCGTACTCGTCGAAGCCGATCTCGATACCGAGCGTTCCCGTCATCACATACCCGTACTCACGGCCGTGGTGGCGCATGAGTGACCGGTCGGGTGTCGACGCACCGCCGACCTCGTAGGTGGCGTGGAGGAAGTCGACGCCTTCCTCGGTGCCGCACGTCAACTGCTCCCAGCGGACACCGGAGGCCAGGTCGATCGACCGCCGCTGACCAGGGTGCACGAGGGGGCTGTCGGTGTCGATCCGGCCGCCGGTTCCGTTCTGCCCTTCGGAGAAGTCCTCGCCGCGAATGATGTGGTCGAGTGACACACCCAGTTCGGTGACGATGGCGTACAGCGTGCCGACCGATGGCTTCGACAGCCCGTTCTCCAGTTGAGAGATCAGGCTGGCGGACAGGCCGAGCCGGCGGGCCAACTCGCGCTGGCTCAGACCCGACCGCACCCGCTCCTGACGGAGCCGGCCGCCGATCCCGTTCAGGGCTTCCGGAACCTCCGTGTCCGCCTGTCTGTCACTCACATCAGCATCCAACCGCCATCGACGTAGAGATTCACGCCGTTGACGGCCCGATTCTCGAGGAGGAAGACCGTAGCGTCCACGATCTCGGCCATCGTTGCCAGCCTGCCGGTGGGGGTGCGGTCGACGACGGCGTCCAGAGGCTTGTCCTCCCAGTAGGGACTGTCCCCGACGATTCCCGGGTGGATGGCGTTGAACCGGATGGGGGCGAGCTCGATGGCCAGGGTGCGGATCAGGCTGCTCACCCCTCCGTTCACGGTCGTCACGGTCGTCGAACCGGGGTACGGACGATCCTTGGCGCGCCCGCCGAAGAGAACGACCGAACTGGTGTCGGACATCAGGGGGATGAGGGTGTGAACGGTCTCGGAGTATCCGACCAGCTTCATCGTGGTCAGGTACACGGCGTCGGCGATGGTGTACGTGCGTATCGGATTGTTGTCCCGGGCGATGGCCGCCAAGACCAATCGGGAGACGGGACCGATGCCGGCCAGCGCTCCCGCAATCGACTCGGGTTGGGCGAGGTCGAAGCCCAAGGAGCCGGCACCGAGTTCTCGCGCGATCTCGGCCGCCCTGTCCTGATCCCTTCCGGTGATGACCACGTCCTCGCCTCGAGCGAGGTAGTGCCGCGCCACCTCCCGTCCGATCCCGCCGGTACCGCCGACGATCACCACAGACCCGTCGCCCATCGCTCCTCCTCCGATCGGTTCGCTCACTCGGAGTGGCAGACTCCGTGCTCCGAGGATATACCTGCACGCGCTGTTCGCGTGCAGTGAGACTTAGCACCAGGAGAACCGATGGTCGGACGACGTTACGACGTGTGCGTGGTGGGAGGCGGGTTGGTCGGGCTCGCCACGGCGCGGGCGCTCGTCTCGATGCTCCCCGGCATCTCCCTGCTCCTGCTCGAGAAGGAAGATGCCGTGGCCTGCCATCAGAGCAGCCACAACAGTGGCGTGGTGCACTCGGGTCTGTACTACAGGCCGGGATCGCTCAAGGCGCGGCTGTGCGTGGAAGGGAGGGAGGCAGTGCACGAGTTGGCGGGCCGAACCGGCATCGCAGTCGTGCGGTCGGGGAAGCTGGTCATCGCCGGCCGAGATTCGGAGGTCGACGCTCTCGACGAGTTGGAGCGACGAGGGAAGGCGAACGGGCTGTCGGGTCTGCGTCGGCTCCGCCCGGGCGAGATCCAGGAGTTCGAACCGGCGGCGGTGGGAGTCGCTGCCCTCCACGTACCGGAGGCGGGGGTTGCCGACTTTCCCGCCATGGCCGGCCATCTGGCGGCCGAGATCGAGCAGGAAGGCGCCGAGATCCGAACGGGACACCCGGTGACAGCCATTGATCACACGTCGGATGCCGTGATGGTCACGGCCGGCGGAGATCACTTCGCCGCCGGCGCTCTGATCAACTGTGCCGGCCTCCATTCCGACAGGGTGGCGGCGCTCGCCGGCGTCCGATCGCCCGTCCGCATCGTCCCGTTCCGGGGCGAGTACTACCAGCTCGCAAAGGATGCGGCGCCGTTGGTGCGAACGCTGGTCTATCCCGTGCCCGACCCGCGATTCCCGTTTCTCGGAGTGCACTTCACTCGCCGGATCGACGGATCGGTCGAAGTCGGTCCCAATGCGGTCCTGGCGTTGGGCAGGGAGCACTACCGCGGAATGCAGCCCAACTGGTCCGACCTGCGGGAGACGATCTCGCACGGCGGCTTCCTGCGGCTGGCGCGGCGGCACTGGCGCTCCGGTTCTCGGGAGATGCTGAATTCCCGATCACGGCGGCTCTATGCCCGGCTGGCGAGGCGGCTCGTTCCCGGCGTCGAGATGGCCGATCTCCTCCCGGGCGGGTCGGGTGTCCGCGCCCAAGCCGTCGGCCCGGACGGGAGTCTCTTGGACGACTTCGTCTTCGAGGAGGCCGGCTCGACGATCCACGTCCTGAACGCTCCCTCCCCGGGTGCGACCGCCAGCCTCGCCATCGGTCGGTACGTGGCCCGCCGAACTCTCCCCCTGATACGGCCCTGACCGAAACCGAAGTGTGTAGTGTCACTGGATAGTGATGGCGACACAGCCTACAGTGGCAGTGATCGGCACAGGCCGGATGGGCGCCGCCATGGCGAAGACCCTCGCCCGGGCGGGATTCGACCTGGTGCTGTGGAACCGGGATGCGGCCAAGGCCGACGCGGTTGCGCGCGAGATAGACGCCGTCAGGGCGTCCACCCCATCCGAAGCCGCCGCCCGGGCAGACATCACCCTCACCAGCCTCGCCGACGACGACGCCGTGCGGAGCGTCTATCTCGGACCGCATGGCGTCTGTGCGGGCGTGCAACCGGGTTCGATCGTGGCCGACACCAGCACCGTCGATCCGGACACGTCGCGTGAGGTCGGTGCCGCCGTCGACGAGAGGGGGGCGAGCTTCCTCGACAGTCCGGTCTCAGGGAGTGTGGCCACGGTCGAGGCGTCTGCGCTGACGGTCATGGTCGGCGGTGATGCCGCCGCGCTCGACACCGCCCGCCCCGTTCTCGATGCGATCAGCTCCCGTGTCATCCACGTCGGTGAGAGGGGAGCCGGGTCGTCCGCCAAGCTGGCCGTCAACGCCCTGGTGCACGGACTCAACGTGGCGCTGTCGGAAGCGCTCGTACTCGCCGAGAGAGCCGGTGTGGATCGCACCGTCGCCTACGACGTGTTCGCCAGCGGTGCCGGCGGCGCCCCTTTCGTCCAATACAAGCGCGCCGCCTACGAGCGGCCCGAGAGTGCGGCTGTGGCCTTCAGCCTCGATCTCGTCGCCAAGGACCTCGAGCTGATCACGGCGTTGGGACGACGGGTGGGAGCGCCGATGAAGCAGGCCGAAGCAGGTCTCGACATCGTGAGACGAGCGATGGCGGCCGGGTTGGGCGATGCAGACCTGAGCGCCATCGCCGTCCTGCTGAGAGGAGACGTCTGAGGTGGCGCACCACATCGTGAGGGCGGAGATGGACCATCGGGTCCCGGCCGAATTCCAGGGTCGAAGCATCGGGTACACCGCGGCAGCCGTCGTCTCGGAAGCAAGCGGTGGCGTGCAGATGGGATTCCGCCTGGCACGAATCGAAGCGGGTGGGAGCGTCGACAGCCACGTCCACTCCTTCGAGGAGTCGATCTACGTCATCGACGGCTCGCTGGTGGTGGACACGCCGGAGGGGAGCGTCGAGCTTGCCGGTGGTGACTACGGGCTGCTGCCGGTGGGGACCGTGCACGCTCTCCGCAACACGTCGGGGGAGACCGTCGAACTCGCCGAGATGCAGGCGCCCCTGCCGCGGGAGCGTTTCGGATTCGACACTCAGTTCCCTCGGCCTCTCCGGACGGGACCTGCGCGAGCGATCGACGTGCGCGATCCGCGCACGAGACAGTTCGGACACATCGGTCCTGAGTCGATGGACCCTGCACTGCAGACCCAGGATCGTCTGGCGCTCAGCGCGAGCATGAGGACGGCGCTGCTCGTCTACAGCGGGATCAGCGTCAAGATGATGGTCGACTCCGATCTCGGGGCCGACCTCTCGACCATGTTCATGGTGCAGTACGAACAGGGGGGATTCGCCGGGGCGCATGACCATCCCCTGGAAGAGGCGTACCTCATCCTCGCCGGCGAGGTCGAGGCGACCTTCGACGAGGAAACCCACCAACTGGGGCCCGGCGACGTGGCATGGGCCGGAGTCGGTTGTGTGCACTCGTTCCGCAACGTCGGCGAGGGCCGTGTTCGGTGGCTGGAGACCCAGGCGCCGCAGCCGCCTCCTCGACACTCGTACCGATTCACCCGCGACTGGTCGTACCTCGAGTCCGCCATCGTCCGAGAGCACCAGCAGGAAACACAATGAAAGGGGAGAACATGGTGGAGTTTCCGGTGGCCACGAGTCCCGCTCCCGGAGTGATGGGCGTCGATTGGGAGAACCGGGTCGACTTCGAGCGACTGCGGCGGTACCGGCTCGAGCGTGTCCGCACGATGCTGGAGAAGTTCGACCTGGGAGCCGTGCTCCTGTTCGAGACGTCCAACATCCGTTATGCCACCTCGACCCAGATCGGCTACTGGGCGTTCAACAAGGGTGAGCGGTGGGCGCTCGTCACCCGCAACGGCCGACCGCGGGTGTGGGACTTCGGCTCGGCGGCCAAGGCACACCGCCTCCAGTTGCCCCACATGTACGACACCGAGAACTCGATCGGTGGCAACACCGGACTGCAGGGTGCGATCGGGCCCGAGACGGGCCTCCACGCCCGGGCGGTGCGAGAGATCCAGGGTGCCCTCGAGGACGAGGGTGTGACCGGGGAGAAGCTCGGGGTCGACCTGGCTGAGACCGGCGTCTTCCTCGCTCTGCAGGAGGCGGGGGTGAGCGTCGTCGACGGCCAGCAGGCGATGATGCGGGCCAGGGAGATCAAGAACCCCGACGAGATCATCCTCCTCACCCAGGCGTGCGCCATGGTCGACGGCGTCTACCAGGACATCTACGAGGCGCTGAAGCCCGGTGTGCGCGAGTCCGACATCGTCGGACTGGCCCACAAGCGACTGTTCGAGATGGGGTCGGAATTCGTCGAGGCGATCAACTCGATCGCAGGGGAGCGATGCAGTCCCCATCCACACGTCTTCTCCGACCGGTTGATCCGCCCCGGCGACCAGGCCTACTTCGACATCATTCACGTGTTCAACGGGTACCGGACCTGCTACTACCGGACCTTCGTGGTCGGGCGGTCGACGCAGGCCCAGCGCGACGCCTTCAAGCAGTCGCGGGAGTGGATGGACGCCGCCATCGATCTCGTGCGACCGGGTGCGACCACCGACCAGATCGCCAAGGTGTGGCCGCGGGCCGAGGAGTTCGGCTTCGAGGACGAGATGGACGCCTTCGGCCTCCAGTTTGGGCACGGGGTGGGTGTGGGCCTCCACGAGCGCCCGATCATCAGCCGGCTCAACTCCCTCGAGACACCCGTGGAGATCGAGGAAGGGATGCTCTTCGCCCTCGAGACCTATGCCCCCGCCGCCGATGGGAGATCGGCAGCCCGCATCGAGGAGGAGGTGGTCGTCACCGCCGACGGATGCAAGGTCATCACCCTCTTCCCGTGCGAGGAGCTCATGGTGGCCAATGCCTACTGATCCCCGGTACGACTATGCGCTGAGGGAACCCCGCCTGCCCGAGCCGGTCGACGACTCCCTCATGCATGCCGCCATCGACCTCGACGTGCGGCTGGACATGTACCGCCGGCTCCACGAGCTGCGCCAGTTCGGGAAGCGGGCATACGACCTCTTCATGCAGAACCTCGTGAAGGGGACGACCCACCTCTCCCTCGGCATGGAGGCGATCGCCACCGGCTTCGGCCAGGCGATGCTGCCCGGCGACTACACCTTCGCCACATACCGCGGCCACGCCCACTCGCTGGCGAGAGGCATGGACATGGGGGCTGCCATGGCCGAGCTCTTGGGGCGGGCGAACGGCGTCCTCGGGGGCAAGGGTGGATCGATGCACCTCACGGACGTGTCGAAGGGGATGATGGGCTCCTACGCCATCATCGGCGCCCATCTGTGTGTGGCCAACGGGGCGGCGTGGTCGGCCCAACTACGCGGGACCGACCAGGTCGCCGTGGCCTTCTTCGGCGACGGGACCACGAACATCGGAGCGTTTCACGAGGCTCTGAACATGGCCACGGTGTGGAACCTGCCCGTCGTCTTCGTCTGCGAGAACAACCTCTACATGGAGTACACGCCGATCGACCTGATCACGGCGGTACGCCACCCGGCCGCCGACCGTGCGCCGGCATACGGGCTGGAGCCCATCATCACCGACGGCAACGATCCCGACGCCGTGTACCTCACCGCCACGCAGGCTCTGGATCGGGCTCGTTCCGGAGGAGGCCCCAGCCTGATCGAGGCGATCACGTACCGTTCGGGCGGCCACTCGCGCGCCGATCCCGCCAAGTACCGCCCGGAAGAGGAGGTGCGGGCGTGGCAGAACCGCGACCCGATCCCCGTCTATCACGACCGGCTCCTGAGGTTGGGGACTCCCGAAGCCCGCCTCAGCTCCATCGAGCGGGAGGTGGCCGACGCTGTCAACGCCGCCACCGAGTTCGCGAAGGCGGGTGAGGAGCCGGGTGAGGACGTCCTCCTCACCGAGGTGTTCGCCGACGGAGGGTCGCGATGGCGGAACTGACGTACCGAGACGCCGTCGCCCGAGGCATCGCCCAGGAGATGAGACGCGACCCGGCGCTCGTCATCCTGGGCGAGGACATCGCCGCCGCCGGCGGAGTGTTCAAGACCACCGTCGGGCTTCTCGAGGAGTTCGGACCCGACCGGGTGAGGGACACCCCGATCTCGGAACAGGCCATCCTCGGCGCGGCCATGGGCGCCGCCATGACGGGTGTCCCCGTGATCGCCGAGATCATGTTCTCGGACTTTCTCGCGGTCTGCTTCGACATGCTGGCGAACGAGATCGCCAAGAGTCGGTACATGACGAACGGCCAGGTCAGCTTCCCTCTCGTCGTCCGGACGGCCAACGGAGGAGCAGCCAGATTCGGCGCTCAGCACTCCCAGTCGGTGGAGAACTGGTGCATGATGATCCCGGGGCTCAAGGTCGTGGCACCGTCGACCCCCCGCGACATGGTGGGCCTGATGGCAGCATCGATCAGGGACCCCGATCCTGTCGTGTTCTTCGAGCACAAAGCGCTGATGGCCACGAAGGCCGACGTGCCGGACGGCGACATCGTCGGCGAGTTGGGGACGGCGAAGGTGGTCCGCGAGGGGACCGACGTCACGATCGCCGCGTTGGCGTTGATGGTGCCTCGGGCTCTGGAGGCGGCCGAGCGTCTCGCCGCCGACGGGATCTCCGCTCAGGTGATCGACGTCAGGTCGCTCGTGCCGCTCGACACCCAGATGTTGCTCGACTCTGTCGCGAGGACGGGTCGCTTCTTCACGGTCGAGGAGAACCCACGCCTCTGTGGATGGGGCGCCGAACTGGTGTCGATCATCTCCGAGGAGGCGTTCTGGGACCTGGACGGACCGTGCGTGCGCATCACCACTCCCCACATCCCGCTGCCGGCGGCAGCCTCGCTCGAGGACATGGCGCTGCCGTCCGTGGACCGGATCCACGAGACGGTGGCGAAGAGTGTGGATTCCGGGAGCGGGAGGTGACTGCCCGCCTACTCCTGCGGGGAGGGATCGTCCTCACGCTCGGGGCCAGGACGCAGAACCACGCCGTTGCCGACGTCCTGATCGAGGACGGGCGGATCGCCGAGGTGGGACCGGGGCTGCGCGCCCGCGACGCCGAAGTGGTCGACGCCACGGACACAGTCGTCATGCCGGGTTTCGTCGACGCCCACCGTCACGTCTGGAAGTCGTTGTTCAGGAATCTCGGTGTCTCCGGCTCCACAGTGGACGATCTCCGGGTCGACCATCGACCGGACGATGTGTACGCAGCCACGCTGGTCGGGTTGCTCGGCGCCATCGAGGCGGGGATCACCACCGTTGTCGACTGGTCCGACATCCCCGCCGGCGACGAGTACACCAAAGCCGCGTTGGAGGCTCACGCCGACGCCGGGCTGCGAACGATCTTCGTCCACGCCGCTCTCCCTTCGATCAAGGCCGTACGGCGCATGCCGGCGGGGCCAGGACGGAGAGACGCCACCTCCTTCGCGTGGGGCGCCGGCGATCCGGAGTCCCATTCTCTGGAGGCGGTCGTCGAGGATTGGGCGGTGGCGCGGTCGCGCGGGCTCCGCATCCACGCCCACACCGGACGTTCCGCGAGTCGACCAGGCGTGGTCTCCGAGATGGCGAGACGCGGGCTTCTCGGTGGTGACATCACTCTCGTCCACTGCTCGAACCTCGACGATGCCGATCTCGACGCCGTGGCATCCTCGGGAACGTCGGTGGCGCTGACGCCGGCGAGCGAGATGTCATCCGGTCTCGGGTCGCCTCCGATGCAGCGGCTGATCGATCGCGACATCCGTCCCGGCTTGGGCGTCGACGACGAGACTGTTACGCCCGGCGACCTGTTCGCCCAGATGCGGGCGGCGATCTCGATCCAGCACGGTGTCCACTTCGATCTCAAGCTGGCGGGCAAGGGCGGCCTCCCCAACCTGATGAGCACCAGAGAGGCGATCCGTTTCGCCACCCTCGACGGGGCGGCGACCGCCGGGCTGGCTTCCGAGACCGGATCACTGGAACCCGGCAAGCAGGCCGACATCGTCGTCCTCCGTACCGATCGTCCCAACGTCTGGCCGATCAACGACCCGATCGGCGCGGTCGTCTGGGGAATGGACACCTCCAACGTCGACTGGGTGTTCGTGGCCGGCCACGCCCTGATGCGTGAGGGGGTGCTGACTGCCGATACCGTCCGGGCCGGTGACCTGGCCGAAGCCGCCCGCCGTCGAGTCGGCACCGCCTCCGGCCTGCTCACCACCGGGGAACGCTCCCTGTGACCGTCGCCAGCACCCGCCGGGTACCACCCGCTCTGCTCACGTCGTTCGTGGTCTCTTCCCGGTACATGCCTGTCTATGTGGCGCTGGTCCTCCTGGTGATCGTGGCTTCGATCTGGGCCCCGGCCACACT
>Ga0214472_10002972_pt1 | contig 18053 bp, 18 predicted proteins | sample RVTome_6_FD_207662 | JGI IMG/M metagenome (GOLD analysis project Ga0214472, IMG submission 207662) | Soil microbial communities from uranium-contaminated site in the Upper Colorado River Basin, Wyoming, United States - RVT140D175 | ecosystem: Environmental > Terrestrial > Soil > Contaminated >...
ACGCCGACACGGTCGGCCAAGGTCCCGCGCGCGCGGAAGAGGTTATTACCGTCGGAGCGCTCTGCAAGTCCTACGGATACACCGAGACGTCCACGTGCGGTGCCGGCGCGGTCGCGAACTTTTCGTCGCGCGGCCCGCAGGTCGACATCGCCGCGCCCGGCGTCGCGATCTTCTCGGCGATGGCGCGGCCCTCGATCCTGATTCCGCTCAGCGAAGGATTACCTCCACCGGGAACCGGCGATCCGGCGGCCTTCGCGAACAACGCATCGCTCTACGTGGCTTATAGCGGAACGTCGATGTCGGCGCCGCACGTGGCGGGAATCGTCGCGCTGATGCTGGACGCCAACCCGAAGCTAACGCCGGCGAAGGTCGAGTCGATCCTGATCCGGACCGCAAAGGATCGCGGTCCGAAGGGTTTCGACAATAACTACGGCTGGGGCGTTGCCGACTCCTACGGCGCCGTCCGACTGGCGCTCGTGTCGTAGCACAAAGCCCAGTTCGAAACGAACGACCCGCCGAAGGACTCGGCGGGTCGTTGTTCGTGCGCGCTCGGTCAGCCGATGAAAGCGTCGAACGCAGGCTGGTCGGCGTTGACGAACCACACCTCGGATACTTTGCCGTCGCGGAAGTGGGAGATGGACACCTCGTCGATCGAGAGTCGCTCCCCACCCTTGGCGTAGGTTCCGCGCTTCAGCACGATCCCGTGCTCGTCGTCGGCCAGGTAGGCGTGGTTTTCGAACGTGTATTCGCCTGCCCGCTCCATGAACTGCTGGAACAGCGACTGGAACTGGTCGAGCCCCTTGTAGTCGCCGGCAAGCGAGTTCTTCCCCGAGACGTGAGCGATCACATCGGGCGTGAACTCTGCGAAAAAGGCTTCCATGTCCTCGCGCAACATGGCCTCGTCGATCCGCCGAAGCGTGCCGGCGTTCTTGTGTGCCATCCGGACCCCTTTCCTCGGATCGACCCTACGCTCCGGCCCCTTCGAAATGCAAGGGGCCGCTATAACGATGCGATATCGCGGCGGCGATGTCGCGGCCCGAAAGCCGGCGGCGCGATTCCGGCGATCTCCAGCAGACGCACCGCGCGCCCGCGATGTCCACCTTCCGGCGCGAGCAACTCGAGCATGCGTTCGTCGGTTCCGCGCGGCTCGCCGGCGAGCGCCCACGCCACCACGTTCTTCACATGAAAGTCCCCGACACTGACGCAGTCCGCGTCGCCGTGCGTGACGCGCGTCACCTCCGCGGCCGTCCACACGCCGATGCCGGGCAGCGCCCGCAACCGGCGCCGGGCATCGGCGGGCGTCATCGCGGCGGCTTCGCGGATCCGCCCGGCGCGCGAACACGCCCGCCGGATCGTGTCGGCACGGGCGCGCTCGACGCCGCACGGATGCATGGCGGAGTAGGGAAGCGTGGCCAGACGTTCGGGCGATGGCGCGACTTTCAGCGGTGCCGGCCCGGGGGCCGGCTCGCCGTAGCGCCGGACGATCGCGGCCCATGCGCTGGTGGCTTCGCGGCCGGTGACTCGCTGCTCCAGCACCGCCGGGATCAGCGCCTCGAAGATCGCAGCCGTCGCCGTCATGCGCATCCCCGGATGGCGGCGATGCAGATCCTTGAGCATGGCGTGGTGCGGCACGTACGTGGACGGATCGTCGTCAAGACCGAGCGTCGCAGGCGCCGCGTCGATCGCCTCTTCGGCGGCCTCGCCCCACGCATCGACGTCGACTCCGCCGGCCACGCGCTCGTAGCGAACCGTCACCGCCGCGCCCCCGATCCGAAACGCCCGCCACACGATCGCGCCCTCGAACAGCACGGTCGGATCGTAGGCTCCGTGCTGCAACGGCCCGAGCGTGGCGGCGAGGCTGTAGGGGTCGGGGATCGCGACGCGGCGCCTCATGGGCGACAGGGTACTTCCGGACATGATTGAGGGCGAGCATCGCTCGCCCTCAATCGGTTTTCGACGTTAGAGGCAGGTGCGGCCCTGCTCCGGGTCGTCGTAGTCTCCGTCGTCGCTGGCGCAACCGCCACCGTTCTCCAGGTCGACGGTGATGAAGCCGTCGAGCGGGTCCGGGTTGTCGGCATCGCCGTCAAGCGCAACGCCGGTGTCCGTGGTGCACGCGCGGTTGCCCTCGACGTCGGTGCACTCGTCGGCCGACGAGATCATCGGCGCGGCGCCGATCGCCAGAACGAGCATGAGCAATGCAAGAATCTTCTTCAAGTGAAATCCCCCTCTCCTCCCCAGGTGGGGTGAACTGCCTTGTCTCGTCAGATGTTCGTCGGGGGGGAGGTTTCTCCTGCCGCTTGCTTCCGGCAATGCCGAAATGTCCGATGTATCGGACAAGGCTCCGCTTCGGAAACCGCGGGCGAAGGGAAAGGAACGAGGCCGGCCCTCGGGCCGGCCCCACGGGAAGTTTCTCGCTCAAGAGGTCTGCGTAGTTGCCCGGCCCTTCATCCCTCGCGCTGGCGCTTCATTCCTCGGGCCACAACACTTTTCAACGCTGTTCCTCATGTCAGTTCTCGGCTCGGCCGGAGGCGATCTTGATCGTCAGAATGGGCTATTCGCCCGGGCTCGGGGCATCCGCGGCAAGATCGATCAGCCCAAGCCGCAGGGCGGCGGTGATCGCCGCCGATCGGTTCGAGACCTCGAGCTTTTCGAACACGCTCGATAGGTACGCTTTGACGGTCCGTTCGCTGACGAACAGCCGTTCGCCGATCTGTTTGTTGGACAGCCCCCGAGCGAGCAGACGGAGAACCTGCAACTGCCGCTGCGTGAACGTCGTAGAAGCGGCCAACCCGGACGCCTGCGCGATCTGCGTCGTTTCTTCTCCCGCCGTCCCCGCATCCTCGAACATGATCCGGCTCGTGCCGATCGCGACCGTCTGGCCGTCGTGGAGCTGGCGGATCGCGTGCAGCCGTTCGTCTTGGACATACGTGCCGTTGTTACTGCCGAGATCTTCGACCAGGACCACCTCGCCCCGTCGCATGAAGATCGCATGCAGCCGCGACACCAGCTTGTCGTCGAGCACGATGTCGCTGGAGTCGGCGCGGCCGACGGTCAGCTCCTCGCGCTCGATCGCGATGCGCTTTCCGGCCAGCGGGCCGTGGATGAAGATCAACACCGGGGCGGTCAAGGAATCCTCCTGATTCGCTGCGAATGCGCAGCGATCCTCGCGCCGCCGGAGTGCCCCGTCAAGACGCGGGGCGTAGGCTGAGGCCGTGCCGACCCCCGGACCTCCGTACGAGCCGTCGGGCGGGCAGATGATCGCTCGCGGGCTGGCCAGGCGCTGCCCGCGCTGCGGCGGCGGCGGACTGTTCGAAGGCTGGTTCACCATGCGGGAGCGCTGTCCGGGATGCCATCTGAAGCTGGCGCGGGAGGACGCGCATTTTGTCGGTGCGATGGCCATCAACTTGGTCGTGACCGAAATCGCGTTCGGCATTCTGCTGGTGACGTGGGCGGCGGCGACGTGGCCGAAGCCGCCGTGGGTGTCGATCACGCTGACGGCGGTCGCGATGAACGCCGTCCTTCCGGTGCTGCTCTATCCATTTTCGAAGTCGGTGTGGACGGCGCTGGACTTGTGGATGCACCGCTTCGATCCCGTGGATCGCACCGAGATCGAACTGCCGTGAACGCCGACGAGCGGTTCATGCGCATGGCGCTGGCCGAAGCGGCGGCCGCCGCGGACCACGACGACGTTCCGATCGGCTGCGTGATCGTGCGCGGGGGCGTCGTGATCGGCCGGGGCCACAATGCCCGCGAACGCGATCAGGATCCGACGGCCCACGCCGAGATCCTCGCGCTTCGCGAAGCGGCGGCCGCGTCCGGCACCTGGCGGATCGAGGACGCGACCGCATACGTGACGCTCGAGCCGTGCCACATGTGCGCGGGAGCGATGGTGCTCGGCCGCGTCGCGCGACTCGTCTACGGCGCGGCCGACCCGAAGGCCGGCGCATGCGGCTCGCTCGCCGACGTCGTCCGCGACCCGCGCCTCAACCACCGCCTGGACGTGACCGGCGGCGTGCTTTCCGCCGAATGCGGCGATCTGCTGCGGCAATTCTTCGCCGCGCGCCGCTAACGCCGGTACACTGCCGCGCGGAGAGGTGCGAGAGCGGCCGAATCGGGCGTACTCGAAATGCGCTGAACCTTTAATCGGGTTCCGTGGGTTCAAATCCCACCCTCTCCGCCACGGCGACCCTCGCCGCGTCCCGATCGGGCGTGACGAGGGTCGCTTTGTTATCTCCGCTCGCCCCGGTCGCGGCGGAACCGTAGAATCCCCGCCCGGAGGAGTGCGAGAGCGGCCGAATCGGCACGCCTGGAGAGCGTGTGGACTCGCAAGGGTCCCGTGGGTTCAAATCCCACCTCCTCCGCCAGCTCGAAACCGATACCATGTCATTCCTTGCCGGTCCGCCGGTGGGGGTCGGGTCCCCGCGCGACGCCAACCTGTGAACCCAGTCAGATCCGGAAGGAAGCAGCTGTAAGCAGGCACTGGTGGGTGTTGCGGCAAGGCCCGGCCCTCTCCGCGGATCGGCCCTTTCATTCTGTCGCCGGCCCTCCCGGCAGGTGCGCGAGGCCGGCCGAGATGCCCTGTCAGGCACATCGTCAAGATTCTTGACGAGTGTCCCAGGGGAAGGGAAAGAGGCTGAAGAGTTGGGGCAGCCGGAAACGCCGCACTGAAATGCTGCGCGAGCTGGTCGAGACCGGCCTGCGCCACGTCATCACCGAGCGGCGGCGCAAGCAACCGTTCCGGCTCCGCGAATCCGGGACGCCGCCTACGAAGGGCGTGGCGCGGACCCTGGGCGATCCCGTGGCCGTGCGTCCACGGATCTGGACCGCCGACCGGGTCTTCTCGCGCTTTCCCGGACTGACCGCCATCAACCCGCTCGTCGCGAGCTGACATCGAGGTCGCCGGGATCTTCTAGAATGAGCTTCCTTCCACCCCGAGCCGCACGGAGCCGTCGTTGAGCCAAATCGCGCTGTACCGCCGCTGGCGTCCACAGACCTTTGCCGACGTGGTCGGCCAAGAGCACGTCGCCCACACGATCCAAGGCCAGGTCCGCGAGGACCGGATCGCGCACGCCTATTTGTTCAGCGGCCCTCGCGGCACCGGCAAGACCTCGACGGCGCGCATCCTGGCGAAGGCGCTCAACTGCGAGCAGGGACCCACGCCCGAGCCGTGCAACAAATGTGACGCGTGTCGATCGATCACCGACGGCTCGTCGCTCGACGTGATCGAGATCGACGCGGCCTCGCACGGCGGCGTCGACGACGTTCGCGAACTGCGCGACAACGTGCTGCTGGCGCCGGCGCTGGCCCGCAAGAAGATCTACATCGTGGACGAGGCCCACATGGTCTCGACGCAAGGCTGGAACGCGTTCCTCAAGACGATCGAAGAACCGCCGTCGCATGTCGTGTTCGTGTTCGCCACGACCGAGCCCGAAAAGGTGATCGGCACGATCAAGTCGCGCTGTCAGCGGTTCGACTTCCGGCGCGTTTCCGGCGACGACATCCACCGGCATCTGGCGCGCATCTGCGCCGAAGAGCGGATCGAGGCAGAGGATGCGGCGCTCGCCGTGATCGCGCGCCACGCCGACGGCGGGATGCGCGATGCGCTCTCGACGCTGGATCAGCTCGCCTCCAGCGGAACGGTCACGGCCGGGCGGGCGGTCGCATTGCTGGGATCGGCGCCGGTCGAAACGCTGTTCGAGTTTGGCGAATCGCTCGCCGCCCGCGACGCCGGAACGGCGCTTCGCATGCTGGCTCGGCTCGTCGACGAGGGCGACGATCTGCGTACGTTTACGCGGCAGTCGCTCGAGCACTTCCGTGCGTTGCTTTTCCTGCAGCGTGTTCCCGATGGCGGCGGCCTGGTGGATGCGACCGACGAGACGCGGGCACGGCTGTCGGCGCAGGCCGAACGATTTCAGCCGGCGCACCTCGTCCATGTGTTGAAGCTGCTCGCCGAGGCACAGGCCGAGATGCGCCAGCAGGCGCCGCCGCGCCTGACGCTCGAACTCGCCGTCGTGCGTGCCGCGATGCCCGAAGCGGATGCGACGCCGGAAGCGCTGCTGTCGCGGATCGAGCGGCTCGAGCGGATGCTGGAGGTCCGAGGTGACACACCGCCGCCGGCGCAATCCGTGGCGCGATCCACAGCCGCGCCGCTCCCTCAACAGGCGCCCGCTCCGCAGAGCAGGGCGGTCCCACCGAAGCGCTCGGCCCGCGCTCGCGCACAGGAGCCGCAGAAAGACGAGCACGCCCTGCCCGCGCCCGATCCGGCGATCGCGGCGTCGCTGGACTTCGACAAGATCTCGCGCGACTGGCCGGTCCTGCTCGAAGAGACACGCAAGCGTTCGAAGCAGCTCTACGCGCTGCTCGCCGCGATGCGTCCGATCGGCTACCACGACGGAATGGTGGACCTTGAGGCCAAGTTCGACTATCACGCCTCGCAGATCGGCGAGATCAAACATGCGCGCGCTTTCGCCGACGCGTTCAATGCCGTGTTCGGCACGCCGGTGCGGATCCGTGCGACCGTCGCCGCCGACGCACCGACGCCGGCGCCCGACCCGCCGACCGCGGAGTCGCTGCCCGCTCGCGATCCGGTGGAAGCGCTCAAGGATGCGCTCGGCGCCGAAGTGATCGACGAGATCGAGCCGTAGCGTGTTCGAAGGGCCGGTTCAGGATCTGATCGAGGCGCTGCGGCGTCTGCCGGGTGTGGGCGCGAAGTCGGCGCAGCGGCTCGCCTTCCATCTGCTGCGCGCCCCCGAAGAAGAAACGCGCGCGTTGGCCGAGGCGATCCTGGCCGCAAAAGAGCGGATCGCGATCTGCGCGACCTGCTTTAACGTCGCCGAAGGGCCGCAGTGCGCGTATTGCCGCGACACGCGTCGCGACGGGACGCTGCTGTGCGTCGTCGAGGAGCCGGCCGACATCGTCGCCGTCGAACGCACGCAAGAGTTCCGCGGCCGCTATCACGTGCTCGGCGGCCACATCTCGCCGATGGACGGCATCGGACCGGAGGATCTGCGGATCAAAGAGTTGCTCGGCCGCATCTCGGGTGGCGAGGTGAAAGAGATGATCCTTGCGACCAACCCGACCGTCGAAGGCGAAGCGACCGCGATCTACCTCGCCGGCCTGGTCAAGCCGCTCGGTGTGCGCGTCACCCGGATCGCCAGCGGCCTGCCCGTCGGAGGCGACCTCGAATACGCCGACGAAGTAACCCTCGGCCGAGCCCTCGAAGGCCGCCGCGAAGTCTGAATTTCCCCGGAACCGAGCGGGTTCGAGCGGCGTCTTCAGTAGCGTGGAGGGCGTGACGGATCAACCGGTGACGCACGAGGTCCTGGACTCCACGCGCCTGGACGGGCTGTATCGAATGCATGCGACTCGGGCGAAACGCACCGCGTTCCTGCTGACCGGCGATGCCGAAGCCGCCGCAGACGTCGTGCACGACGCGTTCGTCCGGTTGGCGGGCCGGTTCGTGGATGTCCGGCATCCCGAGGTCTTCGCCGCATACCTGCGGCGCACGATCGTGAGCCTCGTGCGCACAGGTCATCGGTCCGCAACCAGAGAGCGGCGCCATCTGGAGCGGCACGGCGCGCCTTCGGAAGCGATCGAGGTGGACGTCGCCGGAGGTCTCGCCGTCCGGGATGCCCTGATGAAGCTGACGATGCGGCAGCGCGCCGCCGTGGTGCTCCGCTACTACGAAGACCTGCCGGAAGCCGAGATCGCAGACGCGCTCCGCTGCCGGCCCGGCACCGTGAAGTCGCTGCTGTCGCGTGGGCTCGACGTCCTGCGCGAGGAGCTGAGGTGAGAACGATGGATGTCCGTGACGCGCTGAATACCCTGGCCGAGACGGTGCCGCCCGAGTCCGAGCTTCCCGAACGCACCCGAAAAGGCGCCCGGCGCCGCCGCGCGCTCAACGCATCCGTGACGTTGTTGATGATCATCGCGATGGGAGCCGGCGGATGGGTGGGCGTCCGGGCGCTTCGGCCGGAACAGACCCGCATCCCCCCCGCGGAACGCACACCAGAGGGCGTAACCAAGCTCGAATGGTTTGGTCACACCGCGCCCTTCGCCCAAACGGACGACAGTCTCTGGCTGGCGATAAGCCCGCGACTGTATCGCCTCGCTGATGACGGAACCGTCAAGGGGGAGTGGCGATTCGGGAACGACCCGCTCTCACCGAACCCTCCGCCGTACGCGACCATTGCCGGCACCGCAGCGTCGTCGGATCGTTTCGTTTTCGTCGCCTACCGAACCAACAGCTTGCCGGATGGGCGCGATCCATGCGTCGCGCAGCCGTTCGTGGCCGGATCGGCGAAGGGCTGCGGCCGCGTCGCGGTCATCCGGAATGGAACCGCAGAGGAGCGCACTGTGCTCGACGAGCCTCCAACCGGCATCGTGATGGGCGACGAATGGGCCTGGGTGTCCGGAGTCTCAACGCTGTATCGCGTTACCGACGGCGACGACATCCTCCACGCACCGGTGCCGCTGCCACCCGGCCTGCGAGCGGTCAAGTTGCTCCGCGATGCAACGCACCTGTGGGTTCTGACCGAAGGACCGGAGTCTGCGAACGTCCTGCTGAAACTCGATGCGCGAACGGGCGCCGAGGTGGCGCGGACGGAGGTCCCCGGGTCCGTCGTCGGCGTCGGCGCGGGCGCGGTGTGGGGGGCAGGTCTGGAACGTGAGGGTGCCCGCACGATCTCGACCGTCTTTCGCATCGATACGGAAACGCTTCGGATCACAGGGCCGACGCGGGTGATCACGACGTTCCTGGCCGGCGACGAGCCTGCATTCACGCAGCTCGGGCCGATTCTCGCGGACGGATCCGACGTTTGGGTGGGATCCCATGACGGCATCGTGTATCGAATCGATGCCGATTCCGGCCGGACCCTCGGCAGCATTCGAACGAAGTTTGCTCCTGCAACAATGATTCGCCGCGGAGGCTTCCTCTGGTCGGCGCACCTGGACGGCCATATCGTTCGGACACCGCTGGACCCGCCTGTGACGACGTTTGCGCCACCGGAGGACGCGCCGGACTACGTCGAACCGAGCCCCGGACCGGGACCGTCCAGACCTGCGGGCTTCACGCGTGTTGACCTGCTCGGCGATGACCGGACGATCGTGGTTCATTTCTTCCACGGCTTATGCGACCACTTGGACCACGTCGCGATTTCATACGAGGCCACCCGCGTCGTCGTGCGTCCGATGATCGCCGACGACCCCCGGCCTCCCGGAACTGCGTGCCCGGGCGCCGGAGTGGTCCAGCGTTCGGTCGTGCGTCTGCGCGAACCGCTCGGCGATCGAACGATCGTCAACGCCGACTAGCGCTCAATCGGGTCGCGTTTGCCGCGAACGCCGACCACTCCCGCGGCGATGAGCACCCCTGCGATCGCGAGGGCGACCTGGTTCGAGTCGGCGCGATAGTTCAAGAATGGGATTCGCAGGCCCTTGTCGAAGATCGCTCCGACCCCGGCGGCCATGACGGCGCCGACGAGTAATGCCAGGCGCACAAGGATGTGCACGATAGCCATGACGCGACCGCGCATCTCGTCGGTGGTCAGCAACTGCGCTTGCGTCATGCCGATGATGATCGCCAGCGCGAACGTCAGGCCGAACACGGCGGCCATGAGGTAGGCGATCCACAGCACGGGCAGCAGCGCCATCGTGATCAGCACGCCGCCCATGGCGACCAGCGCGCCGCGAAGCACCCACATCGCGCCGCGCTGGGTGTGAAACTGCGAGCCGACGAAGCCGAGCACCATGCCGCCGCCGAAGATCCCCATCAGATACCCGAACGCGACGTCGTTGCCGCCGAGGGTCTCTTTCACGTACGAGATGCCCTTCGCGAACAGCACGCCACCGCCGAGCAACCCCAGGCTCACCGCGAACGACAAACCGATCAGGATCGGCTTCGCGCGCACGTAGCGGATTCCGCTTCGCAGCATCGCACCGAAGCGTTCGGCCACCTCCCCTTCGCGGTGCTCGCGAGCCGGCAGGACGACGCGCATGATGAACCACGCGGACAGCAGGAACGTGAACGCGTCGAAGACGAAGGCGAGCCCCCAGGGATGCTCGTGCCAGCGATGCTCGGTGGGGATCGAGCGCGGAAAGTGCAGCGCGATCGCGGCCATCGCGCCGTAGACCGGTCCCGACAGCGGAATCCCCGCGAACGACGAGCCCATCACGAGCGCGTTGGCAGGCTCGAGCCGGTCGGGCGGCACCAGGTTCGGCACGCTCGCGTCGCGCGCCGGCAGGAAGACCAAGCTGAAACATTCGTGCACGAACGCGAACACGTATAGGGCGACCAGGTTCGGAACGAAGGGCGTCGCAAGTATGACCACGAACCGCGCGAGATCCGACCCGATCATGATCCGCTTGCGGTCGAACCGGTCGGCGACGACGCCGCCGATCGGCGTTGCGAACAGCGTCGGCACCAACCGCAGCACCAGCACGCCCGTGATCGCGAATGCGTTGCCGCCCGAAAGCTGATCGGCGGCGGCGATGAACGCGAGCGTGCCGACCCAATCCCCGAGCGCCGACACCGCCTGACCCCAGAACAACATCCGGAAGTTGCGGTTGGCGAGCACGGCCTTGAAGCCGTCGAACGACAGACCGCTCGGCTCCGCTTCGCCCGGCGTCGGCGTACCGGCCGCCGTCGTTTCGGGCGGGGGCGGGATTTTCCGGGCGTCGGACTCCATTCGGATTCCACTCGGCGGCGTACGCGACGAGCCTTCAACGACTGTAGCAGCCACCCGCGCCGGTAGGATGCACGCCGGATGAGCCGAATCGCGTGGATCGCGGCCGCGTACGCGGCGGGAACGATCCCGTCGCCGTATCTGGTCGCGCTGATCGGCGGCCGCCCGGATGTGATCGCCGAGATGCGACGCGGGGAGTCGCCCGGCGACGCTCACTTCTTGGTCGTGAAGAAGATGTCCCGCCAACTCGGAATCGCCGCGATCGTGCTCGACATCATCAAAGGCTTCGTGCCGGCGTTGATCGCGCGCACCTCTGGCCAAGACGCGGCCACACTCGCATGGGTCGGGCTCGCCGGCGTCGCCGGGCACTGCTACCCGCCCTACTTTCGCCGCTCGGGCGGACGCGGCTTGACGACGGCTGCCGGCGTGTCGCTTGCGATCATTCCGAAGGCGATGATCGGATCCGGCATCATCGCGCTGACGGGAACGCTGACGCGCCGGGGCGGGTTCGGAACCAGCATCGGCTTCGGTCTGCTCACCGGGTTCGCCGCGATCTTCGGCTACGACGGCGCCCTGATCGTCATGGCCGGCGCCATCACTGCGCTGATCGCCCTCCGCAGGCTGGAAGGCGCGGGCGAGGACCGTCGGGCCGGCATCCCGGTGCGTCGCATCGTGCTGAGCCGGTTGCTGTTCGATCTGCCGCGCGGCAAGCACGATCTATAGATCGTGTTCGCGCCCGGTCGGCGAGCCTGATACAACCAACGCGATGAGCTTGATCGTCCAGAAGTTCGGCGGCACCTCAGTCGGCAGCGCCGAACGCATCAAGATCGTCGCCGAGCGTGTCTGCGCGACCCGGCGCGAAGGCCACGACGTGGTCGTGGTCGTATCGGCGATGGGCGACACCACCGACGAATTGGTCTCGCTCGCCAGGCAAGTGTCGCGTCGTCCCCCGCCCCGCGAGATGGACATGCTCTTGACGGCCGGCGAACGGATCTCGATGGCCCTTCTGGCGATGGCCATCGAAGAGCAGGGACTCGACGCGGCCTCGTTCACCGGCTCGCAGGCGGGCATCATCACCGACACAGACCACGGTCGCGCGAAGATCGTGGATGTGAAGGCCGACCGGATCCGCGAGGCGATCGCGGCCGGCAAGATCGCGATCGTCGCGGGGTTCCAGGGCGTCTCGACCGCGCTGGACGTCACCACGCTCGGCCGCGGCGGCTCCGATACGACCGCGGTCGCGATGGCCGCCGCGCTCAAGGCCTACGCATGCGAGATCTACACCGACGTCGACGGCGTCTACACCGCCGATCCGCGCATCGTCCCGAACGCGCGGCTTCTGCACGTGGTCTCATACGAAGAGATGCTCGAGATGGCCGCGACCGGCGCGCGCGTCCTGACGCTGCGGTCCGTCGAGTTCGCGCGCAATCACAACGTTCCGCTGCTGGTGCGCTCATCCTTTTCGTATGCGTCCGGCACGTGGATCAAGGAGGAAGACGAGCGCATGGAGCAAGCGATCATCTCCGGCGTGACGCACGACACGTCCGAAGGCAAGATCACGATCCAGCATGTGCCCGACGTGCCGGGCATCGCCGCGAAGGTCTTCCGCACGCTCGCGCAAGAGGGACTCAATGTCGACATGATCGTTCAGAACGTGTCCTCCGCCGGCCTGACCGACATCTCGTTCACGATTTCGCGCGACGACGGAGAGCGCGCCGTCGAGATCATCACCCGGCTCATCCCCGAGGTGAAGGCCGAAGGCGTGACCTACGACGATGGGATCGCGAAGTTGTCGCTGATCGGCGCGGGCATGAAGACACATCCGGGCGTGGCGGCAGACATGTTCTCGGCGCTGGCCGACGCGGGGGTCAACATCGAGATGATCTCCACCTCCTCGATCCGGATCTCGTGCGTGATCCGCGAAGCGGACGTGACCACGGCGGTGCGCGTCGTCCACGACACGTTCGGGCTGTCGGAAGAGTCCGTCATCCGGGAAACGCACCCGCGCTAAGGGCCGGGCTCCTGTAGCCTGACGACATCATGAACCCGGTCAACGTCGCCGTCGTGGGAGCCACCGGAGCGGTTGGCTCCGAGGTTCTCCGCATCCTCGAAGAGCGCGCTTTCCCGCTCGCGTCGCTCCGGCCGACCGCCACCGCCCGCAGCGCCGGGCGGCGCCTGCGCTTCGCCGGCGACGAAATCGAGGTGGTCGAAACCAGCAAGAACGCGTTCGCCGGGATCGACATTGCGATCTTCGACACGCCCGACGATGCCGCGCTGGAATGGGTCCCGGTCGCGCAGCACGCGGGTGTCGTCTGCGTAGACAACTCAGCCGCCTTCCGCCTGCGCGACGACGTGCCGCTGGTCGTTCCCGAAGTCAACCCCGACGCGGCCGCGGCCCATACCGGGATCATCGCGAATCCGAACTGCACGATGGTCACGCTCCTAATGCCGCTCGCGCCGCTTCATCGCGCGGCCCGCGCGGTGCGCGTGATCGCGTCGTCGTATCAATCGGTGTCCGGCGCAGGCGTGGCCGGCGTCGACGACTTGTACGAGCAACTCGAAAAGCTCACGCCCGAGCGCGACGCCGTCCGCGATGGCGAGGTTGACGCGTTGCTCTCACCCGGCCGCGCCTTCGTGCATCCGATCGCGTTCAACGTGATTCCGCATGTAGGCAGCTTCGACGCGGACGGTGCCACCAGCGAGGAGCGCCGCGTGCGCGACGAGACGCGCAAGGTCCTCGGCGCGCCCGGAATCGAGATCTTCGCGACGACGGTGCGCGTTCCGACGGTTCGTGCGCACGGCATCGCCGCCTGGGTCGAGTTCGAAGGCGAGATCGACCCCGCGCAAGCTCGCCGGATCCTCACAACAGCGCCGGGCGTGGTCGTCGCCGACGATCCGGCTTCGACGCTCTACCCGACCTCGCTGATGGCGAGCGGGAAGGACAAGGCCTACGTCGGGCGCATCCGCTCCGGAGGCGCGCCGAATGCGCTGGGATTCTTCGCGACCTGCGACAACCTTCGGAAGGGCGCAGCACTCAACACCGTGCAGATCGCCGAACTGCTCGTCGAGCGCGGCCTGCTGTAGCCGCCGCTAGCAAGCGGCGGTTCCGCACTCCTCCCACGAGACCGGCTTGATCTCGTAGTTTCCGCTGCTCGACAAGTCCCACTCGAATCCGGTGAGGATGTCGCGAAGCGACGGCTCGTAGGTGATCGTGAAGTTCTGATCGGCCTGCACTACGCCGCCGTAGACGATCCCGTTGAAGGTCTTGAGCTGGTTGAACGTGATCTTGCCCGGCGTATAGATGAACGTCTGGATGTTCGGTGGGAGCGACACGTTGTTCGACCACGTGATCGCAGCCGGCGAGGTTGACGTCGACGTCGAGATGATGACCAGCCGGTATGTGGCGTTCGTCGCCGTCGTAAAATCGCGTTGGATCGTGATCCGGCCGTTCGTGATGATGTACAGATCGCCGGTCAGTGTCGTGCGTTGATTCGGCGATGTGATCGTGCCTCCGTCGCTGATGTAGTAGACGCCCTTCATGGCCGTGCGGCTCACGCCCAGCGGACAGCCGACACCCGTCGACCAGCAGGCCTCGAAGCCGGACGAGGTCGTGTTGACGGGCGGCCCGGTCGGGGCCGGGTAGTCGGCGGCGTCGTAGACGAAGGTCGGAAGCGTCTGCGTCGCGGGGGACGGCTGGCCGGCCAGCACCTGCTGACCCTGGATCGTGCCGTTGTTCGTGATCGAGCTCGCGCGCACATCGCCGGTCACCTTCGCGTTGTTCTGGACGGTCACGCTTCCGGTCGCGAGCACGTTTCCGGTCACCGTCGTCCCCGTCGAAATGACGATGTTGCCTCCGCTCCAGACGTTGCCGTTGATGGTCGAATTGTTCGAAGTGGTGATGTCGAGCGGCGAGGTGACGTCTCCGGTGATCGTGGTGTTGTTTTGAAGCGAGGTGGGCTGCGCAGAGTACGTGCTTCCGACCACGGTGAAGAAGTTGCTGACCGTGAACGTCGATCCCGAGAAGATCGCGTAATCGAATCCGCCGAGCGGCGCGAGGCGCACCGTCGCCTTCACGGTTCGCACCTGCGATCCCGACGCAAGCGTGCCGGTGCTGCGGATCACGCGATCGGACGTGACACCGGGACCGGGATCAACGACCGTCGACGTAAACGAACCGACGCTCGCCCCGTTGGCCGTAATCGACACGGGCGACGTGCCCGTTCCCGCGTAGGAGGGATTCAAAGCAAGCTGGGAGATCGCCTGATCGACGCCCGCTTCGGCAATGTGGAACACCGTCGTCCTTTGCCGGTCCAAGCCCGTGCTCTGGTTCGTATGAATCACCTGCGAGAACATCAGGGCGACCAGCCCCATCATCACGAACGACACGAACATCGCGGTGACCAGCGACGCACCCCGTTCGTCGCCACGGATTCGTGCGAACCGAGCCATCATCGTCATCACTTGTTCCTCGGCGTGACATAGGAAGTAAGCGTCACGCCCTTGGCGGGATTGACCGTGTCCGCGTTGACGATCAGCGTCACCTGGACCGCTCCCGTCTCGGACGGCGTCGTACACGGAGCCTGCCGGCAGAACACCGGTGTGGCCGTGCCGTTTTGAACGTAGGAAACCATCGGAACTTCGGCGCCCGCGATGACGAACGTGTTGGTCATCGGATCGCGCGTCCCGATCGAACGGTAGAGCGTCTTCGCGGCCACATCGTAGCGGTACCGAACATCTTGCACCGTGCTCCCGCCGGGCGGGATGACGGCCAGCGTCAGGCATGTCGTCACCGGGCAATCGGCGTCCTCGTAGATCTTCGCGCCGTCGCGAATCTCACGCTCGACGCGCGTGAGCGTCGTCCGGGCGCCGTCGAGGGACTCGGTGGTCTTGGTCGTGTACCGGACTCGATTCTGTGTCGACACGAGCATCGCCATCGCTGCGGCCGACATGATGCTGAGCAGCGTCACGCCGATCAGAAGCTCGAACGCCGTCAAACCACGCTCATCGCGTGAACCTCGCCGGAGCCGTCGCCGCATCATCATGATCCCGGCGGCGTGTAGAAGGCGGCGGTGACGAGCTGGCCGAAGTCCATAGTGTCGGTCGCCGTGGCCAGGGTCGTCCCGACCGGCGCCTGCACGATCAACGACGACGTGATCTTGGGAAGGGAGTAGCTCATCGTCGCCTGCGTGGTGCTGCCCGAAGCGGCGGATTGCGTCTTGGACGGAGCGAACACCTTGACGTTGGTGCTCATGATGAAGCGTGCCACCGGAAGAAGGCTCGGGTAGTCGTAGACGACATCGAACGTGCGGTCGTAGCCGGAGAAACCGGCCGCGTGCGGATCGACGACGACGTTGCAATAGATTCCGTTCCGGCTCGCGCATCCGGTCAAGATCGCGTTGGGGTCCAAAACGGCGAAGCTCACCGTGCCGGAGGCCGACGGCGCAGCCGCGCCGACCCCGGCGTTCGCGGTCGAGGTGAAGGTGCCTCCGGCGAACTCGATCACCCCGCGGTTGGCGTTGAGGATTCCCGCCGCGTTGAAGCGGAGCATCGGCATGGTCGTCAGCGTGGTGCTTGCCGTGGACGCGATCCGGGCTTGGCTGCTGGTCACGGAGCGATCGACGGTCGACGTGCTCGTCCATCCCGATGTGACCTCCATCAGGTCGACCAGGAACGAGGGGAGGACGCCGCCGGCCGGCACCGTCCCTTTCATCGTCAGCGTCGTGGCCAGCGCGGAGCGATTCTTTGTGTAGGGCAGGCCGTCGGACGCGTCGGCGACCGACGAGCACGATCCGGCCGATCCCTGCATCAGCGTTCCGACCATGCCACCGAAGAAGTCCGACCATGTGTTGCTGTCATTGAAGGTCGAGCAGTTCGGGGGCGTCGGCGGCTGGCAAGACGTCGGATCGCAGGAGTGCTTGGCGATTCCTGCGGTCAGCGAGTCGTCGTCTACCGTCGACGACGCGGTGTGCTGCGCGGTCGAAGCGCCGGCAACCGACCCCAGCGCGGAGATTCCGGTGCCGCGATACGTCACGACCTGGCCGACGGAGCGCCCGTCGGCCGCGGACTGCGGCGGATAGATCGCCGTGTCCTGAAGACTCGAGCCGATGGCCGTGAAGTTGCCGATCAGGCTGCTGCCCGAATACGACGCCGTCCCCGAGAAATCCGGATTCGACGGCCTCGTCACCGGCGAAAGGTACGTCGCCAAGCGAATCGAGCTGGACGTTCCCGGCTGCGTGTTCGCCCACGTCGCGAGCACGGTGACTCGCTTGTAGGCGTGGTTTGATACCGAGCATCCACCCGACGCTGTGATCCCGGTGACGTAGGTCTTGACGGTAACGGTCGTCGAACCGACGGGTACCGTCGCGACGTGCGGATAGAGCGGGTTCGCCGACGTCGAGCCGGCCTTCACGATCGGCTCGCCCGAGAACATCTCGGTCGAGACGCCGCTGCAGAGCCCGGATGCGATGTTCGCGTCGCCGGTGAGGTCGCTCGACACCAAGCCGAGCGCCGTCCAATCGTTTTGCGACACGGCGCGGGCGCGCTCGAGCACGGCGCTCGCTGCCTGCGTCGCCGCGGCCCGCTGCTTCGAGATCAGCAGGTACTTGAATCCGTTCCCCAAGGCAGCCGTCATCGACACGACCAGCATCGCGATGATGCCGATCGTGACGGCAACTTCCATCATGGAGAAGCCGGACTCCTCACCGGTATGCAAGCGGCGGCGAGCCCGTGACCACACCCCGAGCGCGTGAATAGTGCCTCCCATCGAAGACCGCCTCCATGAGCCCTCCGCTCGTGGAACGCAGCCTTCGTTATCTTCTTCGGGCGGAGGCGTCCGTTTCGACATAGCCCGTCGTGACTAAAAACGGAACGCCAAAGCGGCAATTTCGATACAACCGAATCGAACGAAACCCGACAGTCCGGCGCATCGAAGGGTTTGCGGACCCATGCGGCGAAACGCTCACCCATGAAGCGAAGTCTTCGCCGGTTCGCCGTGTTTGCCGCGCTGCTCGTCGCGCTCCCGGTGGCCGCGACGGCACGGATCGACGCGTCCTGCGGCGCGAACGCGACCTCCGCGGTCGGTGGCAAGGTCACCAACATCGCCGGCCAGCCCGTGCAGGGCGTCCTGATCCAGATCCGTCAGCCGAACAAGGAGAACCTGCTCGCCCAGGCCACCACGGACGTGAGCGGCCTCTACAAGATCTGCACCGGCCACGACACCTACGACGTGCGCGCCGATACCGGAGCGGGGGGCCTGTACGCAACCGCAAACCAGACCATCACCACGTTCACGAATCCGGCCAAGAACACCGACTTCGTGCTCGAGTACAAGCTCAACCAAACCATCACGCCGCAGGCTGTGTCGATTCCCACGGT